>JGI12048J13642_10228008_pt1 | contig 14010 bp, 13 predicted proteins | sample ElkSlonscriptome_16_FD_13642 | JGI IMG/M metagenome (IMG submission 13642) | reverse complement strand
CAAGAAATTTGATTGATTCTTGGGGGAAGGTAACAGTGATCGCCAAAGACACGCCCGGATTTATCGTCAATAGAGTCGCTCGCCCGTTTTACGGTGAAGCGCTGCGAATCTTAGAAGAGGGCATCGCTGATGTACCTACCATCGATTGGGCGGTAAAAGAGCTCGGAGGCTTTCGCATGGGACCCTTTGAATTAATGGACTATATCGGTAATGACATCAATTATGTGGTTACTGAAACCGTCTTCACTGAATTCTTCTACGATCCGCGCTACCGTCCTTCATTCACGCAGAAGCGCATGATGGAAGCAGGTTGGCTCGGGCGCAAAACGGGAAAAGGATACTATGACTACTCCGATGGCGCCGACAATCCGAAAGCTTCGAAAGACGAAAATTTAGGCCGTGAAATTCTTCAGCGCATTCTGGTGATGCTCATCAACGAAGCTGCTGATGCCCTCTACCTCAATATTTCTACCCGAGAAGGTATAGAGTTGGCCATGACCCGCGGTGTCAATTATCCGAAAGGACTTTTTCAATGGGCCGATGAATTGGGCATAGAAAATGTTTTGGCACAGTTGGAAGACCTGCAAAATCTCTATGGTGAAGATCGCTACAGACCCAGCGTTCTATTGAAAAAAATGGTGAAGGAAAACCGATCCTTCTATTCTGAAAATCTAATCAATAATTAATGGCGGAAAAAAAATTACCCTCTTCTTGGAAAATCGTCGAGGAGATGATGAAGAAGGATGCTTTCAGTCAATGGCTGGGCATAGAAGTAGTGGTTGTAGACAAGGGGTATGCAAAGCTGAAGATGAAAGTGAAAGAAGAGATGATGAACGGCTTTGGCATTGCGCATGGTGGAATAACCTACAGTTTGGCTGACAGCGCTTTAGCTTTTGCCAGCAATGGCCACGGAAAAATGGCTGTTTCTACCGGTACGTCCATCGCACATTTTCGCCAAGTACAACTCGGCGACACGCTTACAGCCGAAGCTCGTGAAACTAATCTCGGTGAAAAAGTAGCGCATTACCAAATTACCATCACCAATCAAGATGATGAAGTGATGGCTTCATTTTTCGGAAGTGTTTATCGAACTGCAAAAGACTGGGAGATCTAATTATGAACGAAGCTTTTCTCGTAGATGGTATCAGAACTCCGATTGGTCGTTTCAGAGGAACGTTGAGTACCGTAAGAGCCGATGATTTGGCAGCTCATCCTATTAAAGGTTTGATGGACCGCTATCCCAAGATGGATTGGGCGGCCATAGATGATGTGATCATGGGTTGCGCCAATCAAGCAGGTGAAGACAATAGAAACGTGGCCCGAATGGCTTTGCTTTTGGCAGGACTCCCATTTACCGTTCCCGGTGAAACGGTGAACAGACTATGTGCATCCGGGATGAGTTCGATCGTTCACGCATACCGCGCTATCAATGCCGGGGAGGGTGATATTTTTATTGCGGCAGGAATGGAACACATGACGCGAGGACCATGGGTGCTTTCTAAGGCCTCCGCCCCTTTTGGCCAAGACAGCAAAATGTACGACTCTAGTTTCGGTTGGCGGTTCATAAACCCCAAAATGGAAGAGATTTACGGAACGGACGCCATGGGTCAAACCGCAGAAAACCTCGTAGACATTCACAAAATATCTCGCGAAGATCAAGATAAGTTTGCGGCGTGGAGCCAGCAAAAAGCAGCCAAAGCGCAAGAAAACGGAAGGCTTGAGAAAGAAATCTTGCCTGTAATAATTCCACAGCGAAAAAAAGATCCCATTCGATTTGCTCAGGATGAATTCATTCGAAAAGGAACAACCGCGGAAATTCTAGCGGGGTTGCGCCCGGCATTCCGGAAAGACGGAACGGTCACGGCAGGAAATGCGTCAGGCTTAAACGACGGTGCTTCAGCCACTTTAATTGCCTCAGAGGCAGGACTGAAAAAGCATTCACTAAAACCGCTGGCGCGAATTGTGAGCAGTGCTGTGGTTGGTGTAGAGCCGCGTATCATGGGAATCGGTCCGGTAAACGCTTCCAAATTAGCGCTAAAGCGTGCCGGCCTCAGTATAGACGATATGGATGTGATCGAGCTCAACGAGGCCTTTGCCGCTCAAAGCTTGGCGGTTACTCGCTCGCTGGGGCTTGAAGATAACGACCCACGTTTGAACCCGAATGGAGGAGCCATCGCTCTGGGGCATCCCCTGGGAATGTCGGGAAATCGAATTACCTATTCGGCGGCTTTGGAATTAAGCCTCCAAAATAAGCGATACGCCCTTTGCACAATGTGCATCGGTGTGGGACAGGGTTATGCAGTAGTATTGGAAAACACCAATGTCTGAGTCGTGAGCAATATCTTTTCATTCAAAGGCTTTACTCCGGTGGTGCATCCTACGGCGTTCGTTCATCCGAATGCTACCGTTACGGGGAATGTCATTATTGGAAAGGATGCCTACATCGGTCCCGGCGCAGCTTTGCGCGGCGATTGGGGTCGAATCGAAATCGGCGATGGATGCAACGTTCAAGAAAATTGTACCATACATATGTTTCCCGGCAAGACGGTAATATTGGAGCCTTCAGCCCATGTAGGTCACGGAGCGGTGATTCACGGAGCGCATCTGGGCGAGAATTGCCTGATCGGAATGAATTCGGTCATCATGGATGATGTGAAGGTCGGCAAAGAGTCGATCGTTGGCGCACTTAGTTTCATCGCTGCGGGTAAGGAAATACCGCCTCGCAGTTTGGTCGTTGGAAACCCCGGAAAGGTGATAAAACAAGTTTCGGATGAAATGATTGCTTGGAAGACCAAAGGTACGGCGCTCTATCAAGCGCTTCCGGGAGAATGTCACAATTCGCTGAAAGCAACCAATGCACTGAACGAGGAGGAAAAAAATCGGCCCGATCAAGAAAACCTTTATTCGACTTGGAACGATATAAAAAGTGACTAACTCAAAGCTTCCGCTATAAATTCCCGAACCGATCGCCCGGCTTCATACTGTTTCAGTATTGTATTCATGAGCTTATCAGACGTGACCATATCAGGTGAAGATTCCACGAAGTAGTACATGCTTTTCTTGAAAAGCAAGGGCTCCTTCTTGGCGGCTTCCATGAGTTTTTTTGAGGGTAATCGCTTGTTTTCATCCCCGTGAATTTCGCCATAGACCGAAACGAACTCGGGGTTCTCAATCGCCTTTCGAAATTTAGATGGTTTGGCAGCTATTGTTTCTCTCAAACTTTGCAAGTCTTCTTTTGACGGACTAAATGCGCCTCCACCTACCATGACTCTACCTGGACCCAGCTCCACATAAATGCCGCCTTTGCCGATGCTCTTCTTTCCGTTAGGAGCAATGGCCGCCGAGCGATTCAATTTATACGGCGACTTATCCTTGCTGAAGCGAATATCACGATTGATTCTAAAAATTGCCGACTTGGGATTGATGTTCAGCTTGGGGTTGTCTTTCTTCAGTTCATCAACCAAATCAGCCACGAATTTTTCGAAAGGTTCTTTGATATTTCGGTGATATCGATCGCGATTTTCGTCAAACCAATCCTTGTGGTTATTGGCGGCGAGCTCTTTGAAAAATTGGTTGAAATCAGAAGAGAAATAGATCATAGGGTTGATTGAAAATGAATCTAAAATAAAGAGCCTTGAAATTATTGAAAATTACCGACTTACCTTCCCCAAAACAGTATTTTCATATCGGTAGTGAATACGGCCAGGGTGATTCGATGCTTCCGTCACATTCGAAAGTAAGCTCTCCAATCCTTTCATCACATCTTCCGTTTCGATCAATTTCATACAGACATTATTCCCTTTACAGGGTGGCTCTTGAAATTCGTGCACACAGGGACTGCAATAAACTCGTTTATAAATCGTGATCGAATTTTGAAAATGACCGTATTGATCGGGCGAACACGGGCCGAAGAGGCAAACGACAGGCGTATTGGTGCTGAATGCAATGTGCATCGGCCCTGTGTCATTGCTGACCATAAAGCGAGCATTATCAATAACCGCAATTAGCTCGGCAAGATTGGTTTTACCGGCAATATTTTCTACCCGATCCAATCTTTCCAACCCCTTCATGACTTTATCTACATGGGGTCGCTCAGTCTTACTACCGATCAGAAGTATTGCGTGATCGGGATATTTGTCGACGAGCTTTTGAATAAGGGCTCGAAAGTTCTCTTCAGACCAGCGTCGTTCAAGCCTCAAGTCAGAGGCATTGGGATTTATCACGATATACTTCTTATTCTCAAATCGTGTAGGCAAGGGTCCTTGAAGGCGGAAAAGCGGCGGCGATTCCTTACCACAACCCAATAGGCGGGCAAGTTGTAAATACACCTCAGAGATCGGCACCTGTGGGTTGTAAAACATCATATGGGTGTAAATTCCCATTCGATAAGAACTCGAGCGCAAGTAAAAGCCAATACGATTTTGAGAAAGCGTCAGAGCCGTAAATATGACGCTGTAATGAGAATAAATTTCCAAATCGAAATACACATCAGGTCTGCTTTTTACAAGGGAAGAAAGAGCTGAGAAATTCGATTTTACTAATCGCCATAAACTTGTGTCATCTATGGTAATCACCCGATCGATCAGATCGATTTTTTCTAAAATAGCCTGATTGGCTTTCGTTGAAACAAAAATGAGCTCGGCCTCGGGGTATTTTTTACGCATGGCCGCAAGCATAGGGGTGGCTTGAATGATACTGCCCATACCCTTGAATTTGCAAACGGCAATCCTTTTAAAATCTTTATCGAGTGAGTGATCAAGGGACAATATTTGACCTGCAAGCCGAACCAGGTAGTTCAGTATCCACGCGACCGGACGAGCAATGAAGCGATCAATATTTAATTGCTGCTTAGTATTCACGGCGAAGGTCTTTGTAAAATCCAACCGTCTCCACCTGCAGACCTTCTGATGTCTCCATCTTAAGCATACCGGGTGTCAGTTCGTACCAAGGTAATGTATTGCTCAAAGGAAGCATATAAGTCATTTGACCATTTGAAGTAGCCAATTCAAAGGTACCCACCAATCTATCTCCATAAAATTGCTTGATGAGAATCTTGCCCGCTCTTCCCTCCTCTTTCAAAGTAAGTGAGAGAAAGAGATTGCTCGCTTGGCGGATGGGATTGGTCAAACTAACTGAACGATTAACCACCTCCAGCTCTTCCATCAGCAGGAGCTCATCTGATTCTTCTTCAAAATACTTGAAAATAATACCGGGGGCATGTCCATAGTTGTAATAAGGCTTCGAGAGAGGATCATTTTCATCAAGTCGGAAATCGCTTGTTTGTGATTTTACAACCCAAACATTCAATCCGTTGATGGTCTTTAGCGGTCGGTAATATTTGAAGATGTACTCGGCTACCAAATAGTAGCGCATCGCGTTTTCTACGCCATCCGTAGCATCAAACCAATTGGGCGGACTATGAGAATAAATCACAACAGGCACCCGATTGGTATCGACTCTTTCCAAATGGTTTAGCTGGGTGAAATCATCTATACTATTTTGAAGACTTTGCGCAAAATAAGCGGGAACCTCTCTACCCGTGTAAAAATAGAGCATCGGCGAATTCGAAAAATCCAGAAACGTTTGATCCGCACTCAAGGTGGCATCCAAAAACGCTTCGAGATCTTCATATCTTTCCTTGGCAAACACCTCATGCCCGATCACTCTTCCTTCTTCGATCTTTCCTGCCATCGCGTCAATGTCGATCAGTGGCGAATCGGTGAAGAACTTTTCGATAGGGCTTTTGCCTTCAGGCAAGGGAAAATACCTCACTGAGAACAATGAAAGCAGCAGAGTCAGACAGAAAATCGAATACCTTACCGCGGTGCGGGAGCCTTTGAAATAAGACATTGCAAATAAGGCCAAAGCCAAGAAGAATGTAGACGTGTAGTAGTAATCCCTTCCCTCCACAAATCCGTGTCGTACCAAGCCTCGAGGGAAATTACTCAGGAAAACCAAGAAAAAAAACACGGCTCCATATAGAGTCAAATTCATTTTAGGGCTGACGGATTTCCTGAGTCTCGTCAAGCTCAGAAAGAGCAAGATTAAGGCTATAATCGGCAGCAGAAATAAGATGATTCTGAAGTGGTGGTTGTATGTAGAAGAAACCACTGAATAGCCGTGTGCTTGATTTCCCGCGACGTAATGAAGGGCTGTGATGAAGTTATCGTAGATGTACTCAGGCGAACGCAAAGCCACAGCAAGTAATACTAAAATCAAGATACCCGAAGCGGTTAACCCTGCAGCTTTGAACCAACGCTTCCAATCGGGACGAATTCGTTCAGTAAAATAAGCCAAGGGCAAGAAAAGGACTGACGCTGTAAGCGCTGCTACCCCGGTATCTAATCGCCAGACGACTAGTCCGATTAAGGTGATAAACACCAATAAATGATTCCGCACTGAAGGACTCTTTAGCACGCTGATGCAAGCCAGCAATGCCAAGACGGAGAAGATCAAATAAAAACCGAATAGCAAATTCAGGTATGGCATGCAGAGCACCAATAGCAACGATACACCCCAATGCTTAAAGAGCTTGCTTGAAAAATAGAAAATTAAGAAGTAGCTGAGTGCCTTGTGAAAGAAGATATAAGCCAAGAAATCTGCGCTCCCGTCATAGCCATGGGTAAGATGGTAAATGATTCCGTAGAACTGTTCTGAAAACATGTGAGACGTGAAGAAATCGACCATGGGCAGCTTGCCATACTCGAACATGAGCATTTGGGCATTTGCAATATTCCCCAATTCGAAAAAATCTTCTGATTGCTCAGGAAAGGGAAGATAAATTGTGAGGAGAATAAAGGAAAGGACGGCGCCGGGAGCGAAAAAACGTTTTGCCAATATTTCGGCGCTCTTGGATGATCGCCTCGCATAAATGGCACTTCCGATGAAACCGAAAATCAGGGTAATGAGAAAAACGACTTTATAGGAATACCGCCACGAGGTATCTTGAAAAATAAATTGGCCTTCAAAAGCAAAAAACAAGAGTAAAGGTGAAAAGGCCAGTGGTAGAAGGAGGAAAAAGAACTTTCGGGATGGAATTCCAAAACGAGAAACGATCGTGAAATAAGCTAATGAGATCGCAATTATAATGAGACAAAACCACGTCTCGGGCTGAGCTGTAATAAATCGAGATGAATTGAACAGAAAAAGAATACCCGCAGTGGTAATAAAAGCCAAGGAGATGATTAGTGGCCACGACCGTTGAATGAGGCGCAAGCTTTTTAGAGCGTACACGACCATCGTGAAGAATATCAGAACCGTTAGTGTCTTTATCGCCTTAACGGAATCATAAAGCATCACGTCTGACAGGACCATGAGGATGCCCGTAAGAGATAAAATAGTTAAGACCTCCGTGGAATACCTGAATCGCTTCAAGTAAAGAGAACTCAAAAGGTACAAAGCAGGCAACAGAATGAAAGACGCCGCACAGACTTTATAATAAAGCGACACTCGCTTACCAACGGAAATACCATCTACGGTAGCCTGACTAATATAAAATTCGGAAAAGTCGCTCAGGCTGAAATCAGCATTCCCGAAAAACCACCTGAGCAGAACCAAGAGAAAATAAACTGCGAGGGACCAAGCACCTGTTTTATACCCTGATTGCCAATCGCTTTCTCTAAGTTTCATATATCCGCTTGAAACGCCGTAGAACTGTTTAATTCTTCATGATGAGCGCGCCAAAGGTAAAAACTTTGCTCTAGCGAAAAGTGCGCTATGAGCCTTTTGCAGATACCGGCAATTAATCAATCTCTATCAAATTACCCTGCAATGAGAGGATACGTTTGAAGTCATTATACACATTCAACATGTTAATGAATTAGAGACCATATTCTTTTTAGTTTCTAAAAATATCGGCTACCTTCGAGTATAAACCTTCATTTTAGACTTTATGACTTTAGATGAACTTACCACCGCGCTAAAGACGATTCCTACAAATGACATTAAGAAGGGTTGGACCGAAAAAATCACCCGTGGTGATGAGACGTTCGGACTCAATATCTCTAAAATTCAAAAGGTTGCCCGGAAGCTGGATGCCGATCCCGTTTTGGCCGATGAGCTCTACGCTACGGATAACCACGACTTGAAAGTTTTAGGCACTTACATAGACGACCCGACAAGTTATACGCTCGATCAGATGTCTGATAGAATTGAACAGGTCTATCCTTCGCCTTTTTCGGATAAGTTTTGCGAAAACGTGGTGGCTAAGTGCGAACACGCCGTACATTTCATAGACCTGTGGAAAAAAAGCAATGAGGCAGACAAGCGTTGCTACGCCTATTCAACCTTGGCGTCGATTGCGGGGCAGAAAAATTCGCTTGGCGAAGATTTTTTTGTAGACCACATCAATTCTATTTCGGGATGCATTAAAGATGAGCCGAGGCACGTCAGGAAAGCCATGTATAAAGCGATGATCAATATAGGATGCCGTGATAACTTTTTGCGAAAAGCCAGTATGGCCGCTGCGCGCAGGGTTGGATTAATCCGACTAAATGGAAACTCGTCCGTTGATTTGTTGATGAAAATTCAAAAAGCAACAGCTTCAAGAAAGCCCGTGTTTGCCTAACGGATCAAAACCACATGGCCCCTCAAGGTTTGCGGAGAGCGGTCTTCTACTGATTTTATTTTCAGAATATAGATGAACAAGGAGGTTCCTGATGAGTAGGTACTACCTTTTATAGTGCCGTTCCAATTTTCATCGGGATTGGTAGAATAAAATACTTCTTTACCGAATCTATCTAAAACCATAAACTCGTAAATCTCCAATTCAGGTCCGTTGATTACCGTCTTAAATGAATCATTTAAGCCATCACCGTTAGGTGTGAAAGCATTCGGAATGAAGATATCTAACGGACTTTCAGGCAACTCATCACCGCCCGATGACTTTTGTGCATTCGCGATTAAAGCAAAGAAGGCAAAGACGAGGAAGAAATAATATTTTTTATTCGCTGACATAACTTATAGCTTGTAAGATAACTAATTCAGTTTAGAAGGAGCACTTTAACTCCCACAAATTTCATCAACTATAAAGTAGGTCTGAATGGTGAAAGGATGAACGATTGGTCGCTCACCCTTTTTGACGTTAGTTCAACCATAAAAGTTGCATCAGGCATTTTTTCTTCTTCTACGAGGTCGAAGAAAAAAAACACCCACCAATACAGCCAAGGAAAATACCCACTTCAGCCATGTCGCATCGGCGCCATCACCATCGGGAAGGATGGCCGATGGAAGAAATGAATTTCTATTCGGCGCATACTTGTCGGGTTTGAATCGCTTGGAATGCTCCGTAACGTAGTCGGCATAATTGGGGTTGGTCCAACCCGCTAGTGCCGCCAATTCTTTCACCTCCAAACTTCTACGGTTTTCGAGATCTCGAATGTAACGCTCGCCTGCATCACAACTCAGGTCTCCCTTGGCGGGATGAGTGATGACGTATCGTGCTTGAAAGTGCTCGGCATTCGGCGTAACCTGAAATTGCAAGTCTTGCGGAAAGCGATCTTTGGTGTAGCGCACGTGCAGGCGGGTAAAAAAGACTTGGCTCTCGTAGTTCATCCCTGTAACCCAGTTAACTCCCGCCGTGGCAAAATCGCCGAATACGGGCGGCGGAGAAACACAGGGGTCGCATTTTACACCTTGCATCGGACTTACATTCCACGCGTATTCTAAAAATACCGCACTCCTACCCTCACGGTGATATGCCCGATGGAAAAGGTCTTGATAAAATTCGCCGAAGTAGCGATTGACAAAAAGCGGAATCTTATTGGCCGTGGGCATCTTTACCGTTCGGTAATTCACGGGTTCCACTCTACCCTGTCGGGAAAAGGCGTAGACAATCAAATCCTGTGGCCCGTTAGCATTCGCCATTCCCAATCGGATCGGCAACATAAATCGATCGCTCTCGAAGCTGATCTGAATCGGACGCAGGTAGTCAAAACCTGAATTTTGCTGCTTGTCTAAATTGACCTTTACCACGAAAAACTTGGTATCGTTCAAAATGTATGGCTCCAAAACCTCAGCCGCCTTGGCGGGAATTTGGTAGCCATTTCGTGTAAGCCAAGTCTCCAGACCATCCGATTCCTCAGCGCTGAGTAGCAAGATATCGTACTCGCCGATGGTGTACTCCGCTTCGATCGTCACACCGTAGTCTTTAGCTTCATCATCCATGACGCTTTCTTCAAGAATCATGGAAGTAGGTGCATTGCTTCGCCTTGCCATCTCCATATCGTAAGCTACTATTGGTGCGCATGGATTGGCATCGTGATATTCGACTAATCGGGGAGCAGAGTATGCATCCAGTCGGTCAAAGATTTCGCGCTCGACCACTTTGATCTGACTTTCCTTGAGCACCACCGGCACGGGCACGACCATGGCAAAGTCCTTAACGTCGCCCTTAAAATCGTTGCTCATGGTGATGACGGTGTGGTCGCCGTCGCGAACCAGAATCACTTCTGATTTTTCGTTGAATAAATCGGTCGATGCTTTGGCGACATAAAATCCGCAGAAAGCCGACACGTCGGGGCTGATGATCAGCAATGCCAAAAAGATGGCAGTGATTTTCCTTTTCATAATTGTTGGGTTTTAGGAAGCCACTTGAATCGCTCGGCCTGAAAGACCTTATCGATGAGTGGCGTAGTGAATGAAACGATGAATAATGCAATAAGCGGGGCTTGGTAGAGGTAGAAAAACTGTCCGAGCAGAAAGCTCAGCATGGCGATCATACTCGCCCAGATTATTCTTCCCTTTCGGCTGTTAGGCGAAGTTTTCGGATCGGTAATCATAAAAAAGGCAAAGAGCAGGATGGTGCCACTGTTGAAGCGGTGAAAAACCACGGGCCAGTCCCAACCCAAGTAGGCTACGAGACGAAGTGACTCCAAGACAAAAAGCACCATTAGAAAAGTAAGCGATAGGTCCCAGCGCTTTACGCGCAGCAGAATTCCCACGGCACCCAATCCGATCAAGCCCATCGTGGTCAACTCGTGGCCCCATTGTCCGGGGGATATCCATGCGTGCCCCGATAGGATGGCCAAGATGATCCCGAAGTTCGTCGGGTTGAAAACATGTTTTCCGTTGCGGCGGATCAAAAACTTGGAAGAAATCGTTGCGATTCCCGCCAAGGACATGATCCAAACCGATTCGGTGCGTAGCAGAAGGCAGAGTCCGAGGGCGCTGATCAAAGCACTCTTCACCGAACTCATCGGTGCCCGTTTGGCTTTCGCCCAAATGATTTGGGTAAATGCCGTTGAAAAAACGGCGGCGGCAAAAATTTCGAGCCGTGCCGCCCACTGAAGGAACAATAGCCCATAGGCCAGAAAAGATCCAAGTAGAAATATCTGAAGATACCTTGGGTCGTTGCGTTCTTGAGTCGTTTTGGAAACCAAATTCATTGCTGTTGATTTCCCTTCGGTACACGGAAGTTTGGAATGGGTTCAAATTGACGTGGATTTTTTTTCCCACCCCCGACTTTCTCCTCGTCCCTCGGAGAAACCCACCCCCGCCAGCGGGGGATATCCATTTAACCTAATCCATTGTGAAATATGAAAAATTGCAAATCAAAAAAAGTTTGGCTTTTAGGTATCCCCCGCAGGCGGGGGTGGATTCAGCGTAGCTGGCGAAGCTGAAGACGGGGGTGGAGAACCATATTACACTTCAGAAAATAAAAGTCACTAATTTTTCCTCAACTTTGCCCCAAAATCCAACTATGAAAAACATCATTTCAGTAATAGCTCTCCTTACCATGCTGACTAGTTGCAGCGCGCAGCGTTACATGCAGTACCAAAAAGTAAACGGATTGGAAATCTCCACCAAGTGGGGGAAAGCCAAAGATGCGGATGGAGTAAAGAAGGATGCGCTTTTGCTCAAAGTAGAGAACACCACAGATCAAGCGGTGACTTTAGCCATGGACATCAACCTCTACTACGAGGGCATGCTGAGAGAATCGGGGCGCATAGAAGGCGAGTGCATCCCCGGATTAAAGTCCAGAGTGGGAAAACTAAACGGGATTTACTTCGTGCCCGAGAATTTTACTTCCGAGCAATTGGAAAACAGCAATTTCAACTTTACGTTGGATGAGATCGAGGTCGAAGAGGTAGATGGGTGTGAGGATTAAGCCATTCGAGCAATCGCTGTATGATGGCAACTGAATGGGAGAATCGTCTCCCTAACGGTTGATGAGAACTTCTGACTAAACCTCCTGCCTTCACGTGAGATCATTACCGTATAAAAATCCGTTTCCAAACTTTCTACCGAGAGGGAATTTACATGCCGTTGTGAAATCAGGGGGCCGGTAAGCAATTATTTATTACTCATCAACCCCAGTCTCTGCTTGCTTCTTCTTCAAAAACTCAAGTAACTCTTCATCGCTCATAGAGATGGTGGCCAGACGCTGTTCGGCTTGAACCGCCCATAGGTCGCCGGGATACTTTTCGATGACTTTCTCGTAAGCCTCCTTTGCCAATTCGGATTCGTTCAGATCTTCATCATACGTGAATGCCTGCAGAAAGGCCACCTCGGGAGCCTTTTCCCAGTTGGGATACTTTGCCAGAACTTTATCGTAAAGTTTAATTGCTTTTACCGGAAGGTCCACCGCTCGGGATATGGCCGCAGCCTTGTAGAGATACTCAGGCGTTTTCTCCATATCGGCCGGGTATTGCTCGGTAAATTGAATGTAGTCTTTCAAAAGTGCACCCATGGTTCCATCCTCAGCCATTAGGTTTTCGGCTTCCATCACCGCTTCCAAACTGTCAATGCGCATGGTCATTTCTTGCTTTTGCTCTGCCTTCGACTTCGCGCGAAGTTCCACTTCATTTTCTCCACCGGTGCAGGCGGCCAAAATGGTTACTGTACACACTATTGGTACCACTTTTCTCATCATCTCTTTAATTTTAACTTGGGAAAACGCATGCGATAATTTACCTCAATTTTTCCTTTAGATATATCCGCTAACTTCCTCTTTAGCAATTTCTTTTTCAAAGGATTTAATCGGTCTGTAAAAAGTACTCCATCAATGTGATCGTATTCGTGCTGTATAATCCGAGCGGCGTAGCCGTCAAATTCTTTTCGTTGAAAGTTCCAATCGCGGTCGTAGTACTCGATGGTAATGGTATCCTCGCGCGTTACGTCCTCCCTGATGTGTGGAATACTCAAACAACCTTCAGGGAATACAAATGACTCCCCCTTTTCTTCAACGATTTGAGCATTGATAAACACCTCTTTGAAGTCTTTCACCTTCTGCGCTTCAGGGTCTTCTTCATCCTCTCCGAAAGGCGAAGCATCGACAATAAATAGCCTTATTGACTTTCCGATTTGAGGTGCCGCCAAACCGATACCTTGAGCGCCATACATGGTCTCAAACATATTTTCGATGAGTTCGTCTAAACCTTCGTAATTCTTGTCGATGTCCTCGGCTTCCCTTTTAAGAACAGGATCACCGTACGCTACAATGGGTAATATCATTCTACAAAAGTAGTGAAGAAGTCTCTAAAAAATGAAGTACCCGACTCGGTTGTCCGGGTTTATTTCTTTCTGAAGTTGTAGCTCAACCCGATTAAAAAATAGGAATTGAACACTTTGTCGCCCTCATTATCTTTCAGGATGTCGCTCAGCGTATGATTCCATCGGGCATCGATTGAAAACATGAAAATTTTGAAGCCCGCTCCCACGGAAGAAGAAAGAGAGAAAGGATGAACATCATCTACCTTTTCTCCTTCGATCTCAGATTTCACACGGATATTTCCCGAAACTCCTCCCAAGGCGTATAAATTTCCAAATTTAAATTTTAACGCAGCGGGAATATCGATGTAATCCAATTCATATTCCAGACTTCCGAACTCCTCTAAGTCCACGGTGGCACCTTTTTGCACGTAAAGTGCCCCCGTCTCTAAATGCAAGGTTGGAAAAAGCTTGATGTCTTTTCTCAAGCCTACATAGAAACCGTTTCTCATATCAGTAGAAACGTCGCCTTGGTTTATATCGGCATAACTCCAGCCCGCAGTAAAAATAATGGTAGCCGGC
>JGI12048J13642_10462090_pt1 | contig 14013 bp, 11 predicted proteins | sample ElkSlonscriptome_16_FD_13642 | JGI IMG/M metagenome (IMG submission 13642) | reverse complement strand
CTACCTTTGGAAAGGGCGGGTTTTGAATAAACGTTATCATCAATAGCGACACGAAAACCCATAAACCCGCCCCTACAGACGCGCAATGTCCAACAGATGTAGGGGGTCTCACCTTTGTGTCCCGATGTCTCGGTTTTCGGTCAACATACCAACACGAATGCTTCGCCCAATCCCCTGTTCCCCAATCTCTTACGCATGAACGGTCAACAATTGATCAACCTGTTTGGCGGTTTCAAAGAAGAACCTGACATTATCTTCTGGAGTTCCCGGTAAGACACCATGACCCAAATTAAAGATATGACCTCGGTTCCCCGCTTTACGAATTGTATCCAAAATGCGATCGCGGATAAAATCCTGTGACCCAAATAACACCCCTGGGTCCATATTCCCCTGAACGTTCATTTTATAGCCTAACCGCTGTCGCGCTTCTGCCATATCCATCGTCCAGTCTACGCTGATAATATCCACACCAGATTTACCCATGCGCTCTAAGATCCCCGCACTCCCACTGATATATAAAATCAGAGGCGTATCTGGATGCGTAGCTTTTACTTGCTCAACCACTCGCTGCTGATAGGGTAAGGCAAAGGTATCGTAGTCTTGGGGACTTAGTTGACCCGCCCAGGAATCGAACAGTTGCACGACTTGGGCGCCATTATCAATTTGATAGCGTACATAAACCGCGATCGCATCAGCTATTTTCCCCAGAAACTCGTGCAGCATGGCAGGTTGGGAAAATGCCATCCCTTTTATAATCGAGTAATTCTTGGAACTTTTCCCCTCAATCGCATAAGCGGCTAACGTCCAAGGCGCACCGACAAAGCCTAAGACAGCGGCTTGGTTCCCGACTTCCCGGCGCAGCGCTTGTAATATCTCCCCGACAAATGTTAATTTTTCTAACTCTAAGGGATGAAGCCCGTCAATTTGTGCTTGAGAGCGAATCGGCGGATCTATAATCGGACCTTTGCTTTCAACAATATCAAAAGGAATGCCGACTCCGGGTAGAGGCGTGAGGATATCAGAAAATAGAATCACCCCATCTGGACGAAACGCCTTCCAGGGTTGGAGAGAAATTTCAATAGCAATTTCGGGAATTTCGGAGCGTTCCCGGAAACTGGGATACTTATCGCGTAAATCCCGATAGGCTTTCATATATCGACCCGCCTGTCGCATCATCCACACAGGCGGACGTTCTAATTTTTCACCACGAGCGGCTCGTAATAAATAAGGAACCTGGGTTAACCCAGCCATACTAGACCTACCCTATACAAAGTTTTCAGCGCTCTGTTAGCTTACCATTGCGGGCTGACAATTATTTATGAAGTTTTCCAACATAATGTTCCCTGATCCCCATCCAGTTCAACCTCGCCTCCCACAGGCAAAGCGGCGTTGACCCCATCGTGACCAAAGGGCAACTCGGATACAATCGGGATATCGAGATCAATTAAGCGATCGCGTAATACCTCTTCAACTGTCCAACTTGGCACATTCTGGGGGGGATGGCAGCGGCTAAACCGTCCCAAGGCAATACCTTTAACCTTTTGTAACATGCCACTCATCCGCCACTGGGTCAACAGGCGGTCAATTCGATAAGGCGCTTCCGTCACATCCTCTAACGCCAGAATTGCCCCATCTAGCGGGGGTAGAATCGGCGTACCCAGTACATGAGTTGCCACCGTCAGATTCCCTGGCAAAAGCCACCCATTAACCTTACCCCCGCCCCAACCCTTCCCGGTTAAAGGTGACAGAGGGCGTCCTTCTACACAGTCAAATAAGCGATTCAGCGACCATTCCGGTTCACTAGCTAACGTGGTTAAGACTGGAGCATGAACACTGCCAATTCCCACTCCAGCTAGACTCCACAGGAGACAGGTAATATCGGAAAAACCAATTAGCCATTTGGGACTATGGGATTTTGGCTCAAGACTCCTTTGATCAATTTGATTGACCTGTGCACCGCTGCGCCCCTGTTCCCCAAGCAGGGCGGGTTTAGTCAAGTTATCGGTTTCTGGTGTAGCGTTATCGGTCAAACCCGCCCCTACAACCTGGGGTGGTATCGGAGACATCCACGTCCAGTCTTCCAGAAGACGGGCGCTACCATAGCCGCCTCGGATACAAAGAATCCCCCGACAGTCTGGGTCATACCAAGCGGCGGTTAACTGTTGACGTCGTTGGTCATCTGTACCCGCCAGGTAACCCTCTCTAGCATCCCAATTGGTTGGTAATTCAACCCGATAACCTCGACGACGCCAAATGTCCACTCCCTGATAGAAGGCATCAACCTCTCGTAACGCCCCACTCGGAGCAATTACCCGGAGCAAATTGCCTGGTTGTAAGGGACTAGGTTGATTGATGTTCAGCAAATTGACCTCACCTGATTGTTGTGGTGTAGGACACCTTATTCGATGGATTTCCGGCTTTTGTAAAGGAACCTTAGCCCTAGATTCCGTTGGGTTGAGCGAAGGCGAAACCCAACCTACAATCTATCCCACTGTAGTGGCGTGGCACACCTTATTTGGTTGATTAGAATTGTAGGGGCACCATCCTTGCGCCCAGTTTAAACGTCAAATCTTATTCCACAATTTTAGCTGTGTCAGTCCAGTAGGGGCGCACCAACGTGCATTAGTGTCAACTTAAGCCATAACCCTTGCCCATTCTAATTTTTAGCCACCGGAGAAGGGCGGGTTTAGTTAAGTTATCAGTTTTTGCCATAAGTTATCTGTAAAACCCGCCCCTACATACCCTTCCCTAGTTCCCTTGGTTCCCCATCTCCCCCATCTCCCCCATCTTCCTCATCTTCCCCTTAACTCAACCGCGCTGTGCATTCCAGAATCAACTTTTGATTAATTAAAGAATAGGGTTGAATGTCCAACGCCCTGCGAAAGGCTGTAATTGCCGCTTGATAGTCCCCCAACGCCGCATGACACAATCCCAAACCATGCAGTGCCCCAAAATGAATGGGATTAAGTTGGATAACCTGCTGACAATCGTCTCTTGACTTTTGATACTGTTTAAGTAGGTAGTAAAGAACGGCTCGCCGATTCCACGCTTCGGCAAAATCAGGTTGCTCTCTAATAATCTGGGTCAGCAGCGCTTCAGCTTGTGCTGTTTCCCCGCCTTCTAATAACATCTGTGTCTGCCCCAGCCGTTCCATACCGGAGATGCCCTTTTGATAGAACCAGATACGCCATAGTTCTTCGGTTGCCTGCTTGCGGACGTTTTCGTCAGGGTTTTTTAGGTTCTCCAGTAAGGAATTGATGGATGATTCACTCATCTCTTGTCCTCTTTAACTATTGTGTAACGGATTACTCAGATTTATCGCCACTCCCCTATTTTCCCGCCAAAATTTGAATAGAGTGCAGATTGCTGCGAGTAAAGATTCCATAAACTTTGCGGATGTACCAGTCTTATGACTGCATTTTGTAAAATGGGCAGACTGATACTGAGTTTCCTTACGTTGTTAATTTTCGGTGGAAACATAGCTAGGAGAGTCATTCTAGCTATTGCACCACTCCAGTAAGGATGTTGAACAAACTAAAATTCAAGCAGTCAGTCCAAATCTCCCACAAGGGAATGTGTCTCCGCCGCTAGGAGGTTATATGAGTCCTTCTGTGAATCGGTCTACCGACTCACCCCAGTCTTCTGGTGAAAATCTACCAGAAGCATCCAGTGTGCAACCGCCACACTCAGCCCCACCCAATGGCAATTCTCAAAACGTGACTAACTCATCTACTACAACGGATTCAACCGGGACAATGCCATCAGATGTCCAACGACAACAACCCATTCCTCCGCCCAGTGAACCCATGCAGTACCGAGCAATCGGGCTGATTCGGGGAAAATATATGCCCTCTCAAGAGCAATTGACAAGGGGTACTCTACTGGCAGATGACGGTACCTTAATTGATGCCGTCTTACTAGGTCGGGTCATGAGTTTGGTGAAAAACCATCTCGATTTAGCTCTATCCCATCTTTGGGTCGTTTATCCTCGCACCAGACAACAAGACGGAAATTTGCACGTCCAAATTGTCGGTGTGTGGGAACCAGAAACACTCAATCAAGATCAAACGACGGCTTCAGAGTCAACCGACTCGCCACCGGAAGAGTCAACCTCTGAGCCACAAACGTCTCCAGATCATCCTCAACCTGAACCAACCGAGCAATTACCAGAAGGTTATTTTTCAATTCGGGGTCAAGTCATTTACCAGTCGCGGGAGAATGAAGACGTTATTGTCAAAATCAAGCAGTCTCCCCGCAGAGAATCAGAGAAAACCAAATTTTTCAAGCTTCAGCTCAAGGGATTGCTTGGGGAAAAGGTGATTAATCACTTTTGGGATTTGCACGTCAAACTGCATACCAATACCCTGATGATTGAGGAGGGAAATGATATTGGTATTGTTCATGCACCCAAAAGGCAATCAAATAAGTTTCGTCCACGCAAAGGGTCAAGACCGAAAAAGAGTTTTCCCCGTCGTGGTTCGGGCGAAGATCGTTCGACAACAGGAAAAAGAACCTCACCCAAGCGTTCAGAACCCTTATCCAAACCAGTTCAACGTAAGGACAAGCCAGGTAAAGATAATTCCTAAGCGGGATTCCTGATGAGGACGTGAGCTAGATTCCGCCGCCCATCCTGCGCTTCACCGATGAGGTAGAAGCAGTAGTTAGGGGCGGCTATGAGGAAGTGAAGTACCCCAACTTGCTTTGCTCTTATTTGTTTCGCGGTCACGTTAACAATAAAGTGTTAATATAACAAAGGACAAATGACAGATGACAGATGACTGCTAATCCCACGACCTCAAGTTGTGGGATTAGTTTACTCTATACTCAGTTGAGAACCCCAGCGATCCTGAGGCAGAAAGGAACGATCCATGGGAATTGATGCCACGGGTTCGGTGAGAGTAAACTCTCCCCGTTCAATCCATTGCTTTAATTCCAAAGCAACTTGCCGTGAACGAAATACACTTGCCAAAGGTGCTGTCCGCACAGAGTTGCCGTCAATAGTAATGCGCCCCTGTTTTAGCTGGGCGTAACTGACTAATCCGAAGGTGGGACGAACGCGACGGGGAATCGAGAAATCAACCACTGGGGCGACAATATCCTGATCCGACACAGCACAATGCTGAACCACCTCTTCACTCAAGACAGGTAAAGGCACACCAACGCCCAACATCAGAGACGGACCATAATTTTTAAAGTAGCAACCCCGTACCCACTTGGGATTCATCTGCTTGGCATCTCCAATTAACGCCAATGTAGCGGCTGGACCAATGGGGGTGTGATTGGGTAGGCGTTTCTGGAGGGGAAAATGTTGAGTCCCTTCCCAAGCGATATAACCAATACCCCCACCCAAGAAAATTTGCGTACCAATCCCAATCAGCTTGAGTTCGGGATCATTGAGTAGCGGGGAAATTGCTCCCGGATTGGAGTAGACTGCATTCCCTAATCTGGGCTGGAGCGGACCAAGATAAGTGTACAAGAGGCGATCGCCCCCATTGACGCCGACGATAAAATTCTGATAAAGATTGCGCGGATTGTAGAGATAGAACTGGTTAATCGTTTCGCGAGTAATTGTCGTATCACAAGAGGCTCTAGGATAACAGTCAGTCATCTGTCCAATCGCTCGTAACTGCACGGGTTTACCGGCAATCAAGTCTTCAATCACATGAGAACCACCTCGTTCTCTCGATTCCTCAATCTCCGGTAGATCCCCCATATCCGTAGAGTCCACCACTTGAGTCGCGCCTAAATACAAATCCACCGCACCAAAGCCAGCATAAGCAGGTACACCATCTAACCAACATTTACGAATCTTAATCGGGGGGTCGGTGTGACCTAAATTAATAATCGCGCCCGAGGACTCCATGGGTTCAAATGTACCTGTGGTAATCACATCGACGTTCTTAGCCGCCTGCGTAACACCGATATCGGCGACTCGCGCTTTTAATTCCTCGACCGTCCAGACGACTGCACGCCGATGGTAAATTTTGTCATTGATGTCAGCTAGGGTTCGCACGATAAAAAGTTGTTATTCGTCATTGGTCATGGTTCATTGTTGATTGTTCATGGTTCATTGGTAATCCGCTTCCCTAGCTTCCCCAGCTTCCCCAGCTCCCCCAGCTCCCCCATGTTCCTCATCCCTTACCATATCAGCAGTGGGAGAGACAGCAAACGTTGTTGCTACAGGTTGAGTATCTTTGTGACTCGGATGACGCCATTCGTCAAGAATATCGTGGACGAGAACCTCCTTGAGCCAAACGTGAGCCACTACTGTTAGGGGAAGGGCTAACAATAACCCTAAAAATCCAAAGAAGGTGACGAAAAATAACTGGGCGAGCAATGTTATAGCGGGTAGCAGGGATACCTGTTGCGCCATGACTAAAGGTGTGAGTAAATTACTTTCAACCTGCTGAATCACAATATATAGAATTAATACAGCAATGGCTTTCCAAGGCGAATCTAGCAGCGCGATCGCAATGGGTGGGATCACACTTACGACGGGTCCAAGATTGGGAATAAATGTTAAAATCCCCGCTAACGTGGCTTGTGCCAGCGCCAGGGGAATTCCCAACAGCAGTAAGCCGAAAAAACTTAACAACGAAATGACTGCCATATTAAATAGAATACCGGCTAGCCATCCTCGTAACGATTCATTACACCGCTGCAAAATTTCATCAACTCGACGCCGATAGAATGACGGAAAAAGGCGAACAAAGCTTTTTCGGTAAGGGTGAGGATCGGCAAGGAGCATCAGTGTTAATACTAGAACAAGCAAACTATTCAGGAGGACACCCAAAGCATTATTGAAAAACGTGAATCCGCCCCCTAATAACCGATTGATCAAGGGAGGAAGCTGTTGCAGTAACTGATTAATATCTGGGATGTACTGATCGAGCAATTCCGATGAAATATCTGCTTCTAATGCTTCTACCCACTCGATTAACTGTTCAATACCCAGGGAAACCAACTCAACCAGTTGTAAGAATTGCTCGGCAAAAGGAGGTACAATTATGAAGTAAAATCCAACCAAAACACATAGTAGCAGAAAAAGCGACAGCAGAACCGAAACAAATCGCTGCATTCCAGAACGCTGGAATCGTTCTACCAGAATATTCAAGGCATTGAATATCACAATTGCGGCAAATATAAGCATGAGGATCTGCCGAATTTGCCACAAAATAAAGAGTGAAATAATAAAGACAATTATGCCAATCCATTTACCCAGACTCACTGCCCAGCCTCCAAGCTACTCTAATTTAATCATGCTTGAAAATGGGAAAGCCAAGTACCTGGACACAAATTTTAAATTTTCTTATCTGAGTTAAGAATTGTAAAAATTCACCAGTCTCTTGTTCCTGTTACCTGTTCCCCTTTTCCTGTTACCTGTTTCCTTGTCCTCACGCTTAACTTTAATTGTGTCCGACTCCCTATTGGCTATTAATTTATGTCAAACCCGCCCTTATCTGCCCCATTTTCCCTGATCGAACTAATCTACCTGATCTACCGCTTCTCCCTTATCATCAATACAGACTGAAACAAAAAACAACTTTTGCCATGATGCACTAGAACACAACTTCTATAGTGTAATGTAATACAAATGTCTGTAAAGTACTTTTTTCTATCCGACGGCTGGACTGTGGGACGAGTGTGGGAGTTTGGAGGGCTTTGGAATGTCAATGCTTGGCGACGGGAACCCGAAATCATCCGCCTCAACCTTTGCATCTTGGAACAGGGGGAAAAGTTATGGCTATATCGGGTTGAGGATGCGGTACTGATGGTAGAAGTTAAACCGACACCGAATGCCTCACCCCAATCCGCAAAAACTATTGGTCAAGTTGTCCTCAAACGCTTGATGAGTGCAGAACAAGTGGTTGAGCGATTGACCACAGCGCCGAGTGTTTTGAATCTCTCCTCGGAAACGGGCGATGGATGATGAGGGAGATGTAGAGACGTGCCATGGCGCGTCTCTACCGTCTCAAAACGTCCCCTGTGCTTGCAATCGTTTCTAACAAAAGTTACACTTCTTTAAAGTTAGACTGACCTGTCTAGCTGTTTGGAACATAGAGGATAACCGGAAAAGGTCATCCGTTCAGACTTCTAGGCGGGTAAGATCAATTTCTAATATCTTGATTCAAAAGAAGCGTCAAAGTAGAAACTCTATCTCTAGGAGGAGCGTAGTCGATGGGACTACCGTGGTATCGAGTACATACAGTCGTCCTGAATGATCCAGGGCGTCTTATTTCTGTGCATTTGATGCACACTGCCCTTGTGGCAGGCTGGGCTGGTTCGATGGCTCTATACGAACTAGCCACATTTGATCCGAGTGATCCAGTCCTCAACCCCATGTGGCGTCAAGGGATGTTCGTGATGCCGTTCATGGCGCGTTTAGGGGTAACAGAATCCTGGCGGGGTTGGAGTATTAGTGGAGAAACAGCGACAGATGTCGGCTTTTGGTCATTTGAAGGCGTCGCCGCTGCTCACATTGTTCTGGCAGGTCTGTTGTTCTTAGCCGCCTGCTGGCATTGGGTTTACTGGGATTTAGAACTGTTTAGAGATCCTCGCACGGGTGAACCGGCGCTGGATTTGCCAAAAATGTTTGGCATTCACCTGTTCTTGTCGGGTCTTCTCTGCTTTGGCTTTGGTGCGTTTCACCAGACTGGGCTGTTTGGTCCGGGAATGTGGGTGTCTGATCCCTATGGTCTAACAGGTAGTGTTCAACCTGTAGCCCCAGCCTGGGGACCAGAAGGATTTAACCCCTTTAACCCAGGCGGTATCGTTGCTCATCATATCGCGGCGGGTATTGTCGGAATTATTGCTGGGTTATTTCACTTGACGGTTCGACCCCCAGAGCGGCTGTTTAAAGCGCTGCGGATGGGGAATATCGAAACAGTACTCTCTAGCAGTATTGCCGCTGTATTCTTTGCGGCGTTCGTCGTGGCGGGTACAATGTGGTATGGTTCTGCGGCTACGCCGATTGAACTGTTTGGTCCAACCCGGTACCAATGGGATCAAGGCTATTTCCATGAAGAAATTGATCGCCGTGTGGAAATGGCAATGGCAGACGGAGCTAGCCCCTCAGAGGCGTGGAATCAGATTCCGGAGAAGCTGGCGTTCTACGACTATATCGGCAACTCTCCGGCTAAGGGCGGTTTGTTCCGCACCGGTTCTATGGACAAGGGTGATGGTATTGCTGAAGCTTGGTTAGGTCATCCAGTATTTACTGATGGCGAAGGTCGGGAATTGACGGTGCGCCGTATGCCGAACTTCTTTGAAACCTTCCCGGTTGTCTTGACTGATGCCAATGGTGTCGTTCGGGCGGACATCCCTTTCCGACGGGCTGAATCGAAATATAGCTTTGAGCAAACTGGTGTTACAGCGACATTCTACGGTGGTCTTTTGGATGGTCAAACCATTGAAGAACCCGCTGTTGTTAAGCAGTATGCCCGTAAAGCTCAACTGGGTGAACCGTTTGAATTTGATCGGGAAACCTTAAACTCCGACGGGGTATTCCGTACCAGTCCACGGGGTTGGTTCACCTTCGGTCATGCGGTATTTGCTCTGTTGTTCTTCTTTGGTCATATCTGGCATGGTTCCCGGACTCTGTTCCGAGATGTATTTGCTGGGGTTGATGCTGACCTAGAGGAACAAGTCGAATTCGGTCTGTTCCAGAAAGTGGGTGATAAAACCACTCGGAAAAAAGAAGCGGTCTAAATATTGCACTAGAGACGTGCCATGGCGCGTCTCTACCATAATCATGGAGGGCAAAAGGGCAAAAGAAAAATTAATTTTTCTTTTGCCTGTTTCGCTATTGTGGTTGACTGAGCAAGGTAAACTGGTAGTACAGCAGATAATTGGGTAAGTTGTGACATGGAAAGCCTCATTTATATCTTTGTTTTGATTGGCGCTCTAGGCGTTCTGTTTTTTGCGATCGCGTTCCGGGAACCACCTCGGATTGAAAAGTAGATCCCTGTGGCGCTGTCTTCTCTCCTGGAGAGCGCCATCGTCTCCCTGATGATTATGATTGATCGTGAATTTGATCAGCTCTCTAGGATACCCTGAGCCTACAGGAGTCTATCTGATTACTTTTGCCGACAGGGATTCGAGCAGGAGGACATTAGATAGACTCGTATCGGCTCAATTTTCTGTATTTAACCAGTCGGAAAAGACTTGCTATTATGCGATGCCCCTATTGTCAGCACACCGACAGCCGCGTTTTGGAGTCTCGTTCAACAGAAGCAGGACAAAGTGTTCGGCGTCGTCGGGAGTGTTTGCTTTGTAAACATCGCTTCACGACTTATGAACGGATTGAATTTGTGCCGATTACTGTCCTGAAGCGGGATGGTAAGCGAGAATCCTTTGACCGTTCTAAGTTATTACGGGGAATGGTGCGGGCTTGTGAGAAAACAGAAGTTTCCCAACGACGCCTAGAAGCGATAGTCGATGAGATTGAAGCTGAAGTTCAGCAGCACTATGGGCGGGATGTCACCAGTGATGAAGTGGGTGAGTTAGTCTTGCGCTACCTACGACACGAGAGTGAAGTAGCGTATGTCCGGTTTGCCTCAGTTTATCGAAAGTTTCAGGGCATTCGCGATTTTATCGAAACCCTAGAGCATCTCAGAAATAATGCTGAACGAGATAACCCAGAAATATCGCCTATACCACCCGCTATTCCAAGTGAGTCGGATGATTCAGAGACATCAGCTAACTTAGTCACTCCTGCGTCAGAGGAACAACAGCTTTTACGATAAGAGGGGCTAAACCCTGATCAGGTAACGGTTTTATCATTACCATGATTCAGTATAGCTGATTTTTATGAAATTTTGTATACTTCTCGATCTCAACAGGGCGATCCAGATTGAGTTATAATTACCTGTCTGGACTTTATTAAATATTTTAAAATAAGGTTGAGACAAAGCAATGTAGGTGTAGGTGGCACAATACCGACGTGCGAGTACATCGACAGGAGGCATAGTCATTACGGAGATTAAACAAGGAAACACAACGCACATGCTCAGTCAGAACACAAATACAATAGATATTGGCTTCACTCACGACGATTTTGCCGCCCTCCTCGACAAGTATGATTATCACTTTAGCCCTGGTGATATTGTCGCAGGTACAGTATTCAGTCTGGAGCCAAGAGGCGCTCTGATTGACATTGGTGCTAAAACCGCCGCTTATATTCCCATACAGGAGATGTCAATTAATCGGGTTGACGCTCCCGAAGAAGTATTGCAGTCAAATGAAACGCGAGAATTTTTCATCTTGACTGACGAGAATGAAGATGGACAACTCACCCTTTCCATTCGGCGTATTGAGTATATGCGGGCTTGGGAGCGGGTGCGCCAGCTTCAAACTGAAGATGCGACCGTTCGTTCTTTGGTTTTTGCCACAAACCGAGGTGGGGCGTTGGTTCGCATTGAAGGGCTACGGGGTTTTATTCCCGGTTCCCACATTAGCACTCGCAAACCGAAAGAAGATTTAGTCGGCGAAGAACTGCCACTAAAATTTTTAGAGGTAGACGAAGACCGAAACCGTCTGGTTCTCTCTCACCGTCGCGCTTTGGTTGAGCGCAAGATGAACCGCTTAGAAGTCGGTGAAGTGGTCGTTGGTTCGGTACGGGGTATTAAGCCTTACGGTGCGTTCATTGATATTGGTGGTGTGAGCGGATTGCTACACATTTCAGAAATTTCTCATGATCATATTGACACGCCTCATAGTGTGTTTAATGTCAATGATGAATTGAAAGTGATGATCATTGACTTGGATGCCGAACGCGGTCGGATTTCGCTGTCAACGAAACAGTTGGAACCTGAACCGGGAGATATGATCAACAATCGGGATCAAGTCTACGATAAGGCAGAAGAAATGGCTCAGAAATATCGGGAGAAGATGCGGGCACAACAGGAAGGCGTTAATCCTGAATCTTCAGAAGAGGGGATTGAAGAAGAAGAGTTTGTGTCAGCGACGGAAGAGTAATTCCGGTGTCAGGGCAGGTTTATCTATCCAATAATTTTTGGGGTTTGAACAGAGGGTAAATCCCTCTTTTTTTTTAAAGATAGTTTTGCAGGACTTCAAGCGTTTTCTGTCCAGTTTTTGCCCAGCTAAATTGACGGGCGCGTTGAAGTCCGAGGGTGCTAAGGCGCGATCGCAGTTGGCTGTCGGTGGCGATAGAATGCATGGCTGCTGAGAGTTCCAGGGTGTTGTAAGGGTTCACTAGGATAGCTGCATCACCAGATACTTCCGGGAGGGCGGAGAGGTTGGAGGTGATTACCGGAGTCCCACACGCCATGGCTTCTAGCACCGGGAGTCCAAAGCCTTCCCAGAGACTGGGGAAGATAAGTGCGATCGCGTTGTTGAGAAGTATGGGTAGTTGGTTGTAGGGAACATAGTTGAGGAATTTCACTTGATGGCTTAAGCCGAGGTGGTTGGCTTGGGCTTGCAGCTTAGGGGTGTAGCGTCGATCACTTGACCCGGCGATCCACAGTTCATAGTCGCCGCAGTTAGGCAAATTAGCAAAGGCGTTGATCAGTCGGTGTAGGTTTTTATAGGGGTCATGGCGTCCGATGTAGAGGAAATAGGGGTTATAGTTAGCTGAAGGTGCTTGATTGGGCTTGTTTTGAAACGCAGAGGGACGCAGAGGTTGGCGCAGAGGGGCGCAGAGGGGGTGAAAGTGGTTGGCGTCGTAAGCTAGGGGAGTGGAAGTGATTTTGGCGGCGGGGATATGGTAAAAGTCGGTAATGTCTCTGGCGGTGGCGGTGGAGTTACAGAGGATATGTTGGGCTTGGGTGAGGACTTGGGGAATATAGTAACGGAAGTAGGGGGTGAGGGGAGAGTTAGGTTTGGGAAAGCGGAGTGGGATTAGGTCATGAACCATTACCACGTAGCGACAATGGGTATTAAGGGGGGCTTCGGGGATAGGAGAAAAGAGGAGGGGAGAGTTTAAGCTGTGGTAGAGGCGGGGAAGTTGGAGTTGAGTCCATAACAGGCGACGGAAGTGTCCTTTTGTTCCTTGGGCGGGGCTGAGGTTGGCGGGAATAGGATAGCTGATAAAGTCAGAGGTGATGGGGAAGTTGCTGGAAGTGATGGGTGAAATGAGCAGGGTGGGATTTAGGGGTTTTAAATAAGGGAATAAGTTGGCAGCATAAGTGGCGATGCCAGTGGGTTGGGAAAATAAAATGGAGAGGTTGACTAACAGGGGAGAAGACAAGGTTAAATGACAGATTAAAGAATTGATTAACTGAGTAGAGATTTATAGGCGTTTAGGGTTTCCTGCGCCGTTCTTTCCCAAGAGAATAGTTTAGCTCTTGCTTTGCCCTTTTGAATTAAGTCCTGGCGAATTTGAGCGTCACTGATGATTTTTAAGATTGCCTCGGCTAAGTGGATTGGATCGTTGGGGTCAATGAAAAGGGCTGCATCGCCAGCGACTTCCGGGAGAGAGGAGGTATTGGAAGTAACCACAGGTGTACCCAGAGTCATGGCTTCGAGAACCGGCAGACCAAAACCTTCGTAGTGGGAGGGATAGACAAAGACATCAGCTTTAGAATACAAAAGGGCGACAAGTTCATCCGAGAGGTAGTCAAGATGATGGATATGGTGATTCCAGGGAGAGTTTTCAATGGCGGCAAATATAGGTTTGTGATGCCAGCCTTTTTGACCAATGAGAACTAGATGATTCTCGATTTTATATTTTTGTTTAAGGTGGTTAAAAGCAGAAATTAGTGTAGTGACATTTTTTCTCGGTTCGATGGTGCTGACAAAGAGAATGTAGGGATAGGAGAAGTCATAGTTCACAGATGGGTTAGAGGGAAAAACTACATCAGAAGGGTAGCGGCTGGCTAGGGGCGTGACGTGGATGTGGTCGGGATTAACGTTGAGATATTCAATAATATCATTTTTGGAACTTTCGGAGATTGTGAGTACTAAATCTGTCCAAGTTAGACATTTTTGTACGCGCTTTGAATAGGTTTTAACAACGGAATCAATATAATCAGGATATTTAATAAAGGTAAGGTC
>JGI12048J13642_11558605_pt1 | contig 14016 bp, 11 predicted proteins | sample ElkSlonscriptome_16_FD_13642 | JGI IMG/M metagenome (IMG submission 13642) | reverse complement strand
ACCAGCGACCCCAAAATTTTCGCGGTGGGCGATATCGTCAAGCCGGGGCTCATCACCGACGCCATCGGTGCGGGCCGCCGGGCTTCGTCCGTGATGAACGACATCCTGGAAGGCAAGCGGCCCTCCGGCGACCGGCGGGTGATGCTCGACAAGAGCCGGGTCACCCTGGAGTATTTCGACCCCCGCATCACCGAGTTCCACGACACCACCGAGTGCGGGTCTCAGTGCGCATCCTGCGGGGCCTGCCGGGATTGCAGCATGTGCGTGACCATCTGTCCTCAGGCCGCCATCACTCGAAAAGACAAAGGCGGCGACGACTACGAGTACGTGGTCGACCCGGATCTGTGCATCGGGTGCGGGTTCTGCACCGCCGGCTGCCCCTGCGGCATCTGGACTTTGATGGAGAATGAGCCGATGGTATAGGCGATTTTCAATCAATAAACAACCAAGCAGGTGGAAGCAGGTGGAACTCCGAACTGAGAAGATCATTCCGCCGGTCTGCGCTTCTTCGAGGCATTCCCGGCGGACTCAAGGGATACCGGGGTTTGCTCTCCCCTGTATCCATGGGTCGCCAAGGGCCAGCGGCCGGTGTTTTACTGCAAAAATAAAAAACCCCATGCATCCCTCTTCGGATGCACGGGGTTTTTGATGATTTCTGCCGAAGCGGCACGAAGACCGCTTCGGTTCAACAAGGTGTCAATCCCGGAAGACGTACTTGCCGCCGATGTATCCGGCGATAATCGCCGCCGCCAGTGTAACCAGGTTGAGGAAGATGAATCCCCACCTCAATGAGGAGGAGAGCACATCCGGATCGAAAATCCACCAGATCAGGGCGGCCACGGACGACACCGCCACCACCGATGCGGCGATGATTTTTTTAATGATTCGGTCGCTCGGATATCCCCGGTACCGCTTCTGCCATTCGATGTAGCCCGAGTAGATCACCGCCGGCAGCGTGATCACCACAAAGGCGAGGCTCCAGAAGGCGGCGGTGCAAAACCCCGGCACCTGAAACAGCGCCGTCAGAATCATAAAAATAAACGCCATGGGCAGCACCCCGTTGGGGATGTGGACCACCATGGGGTGGCCGTGGTGCTTGAGCATCTGCTGGTGCAGGATGTAAGCCGCGCGCCCTTGCACCGTGCCGGGTACCGGACCGAGATCATAGGCCCGGGGGTCGGGCTTGGCTGCCGGCTTCGGCTTTTCTTTCCCGGGCGTTTTTTCGTCGGATTGGGCTTCTGCGTCGGGCTTTTTTTCCGCCGCTGATTTGCCTTCCGCCTCCTTCTGCGTATCGGCGGCCTCGGATACTTGGGGTTCTTCCTCGGTCACCTCCTCGAACATGGATTTGTCCGCCCCGCAGACCGGGCACTCGTCCGGGGGCTCCTCCCCCTCGTGAATGTATCCGCAGACCGTGCACCGCCATTTTCGGGTCCCTTTCGGGGCCGCCGTTTCAGCCGGCTTCGATTCTGCTTTGGGCTTTTGGGTTTTGCCTACCGCTTCTTTCCGTGTTTCGGCCTCCTCGGATTGGTCTTCTTCTTCTTCGGTTACTTCTTCGAACATGGATTTGTCCGCACCACACACCGGACACTCCTCGGGCGGTTCGTCTCCCTCATGGATGTATCCGCACACCGTACATCGCCACTTTTTCATTCCGTCGCTCTCCTGTCGTTGTCGTATTCGGCTGAGATCGTGTTTTCGGTATTCAAGGGGGGCTTATCGACCGCCCAAAGGAAACGGTATTTGGCACAATTCTTAACTTGAACCGGAACGCCGATGCTCGCCTTCACATGAATCGATGCGACTCCGCATCAAATATATTGGGTGAAATTTGTGAAAGAATAACCGATCGGTAGTGTCATCACAAGGGTTTTTTGGATGTTTTACCGTGCAGCCTTTTAATGCAAACCCGTGTCTCTGAAAACGTTTCTGCAATTTTGTTGACACTGTAACCGATCCTGATACAGTGTGCAATATGATCCGAAGCTTCAGACACAAAGGGCTTACTGAATGGTTTGAGCGCGGCCGTTCATCAAAAGTTCGGCAGGATTTGCAATCGCGGTGCCTCAGGCGGTTGGAGGTTTTGGATCAAGCGGAATCCTTAAATGAAATAAACCTCCCCGGTTTCAATTTTCCCCGGCTACAAGGAAGCCCGACGCGTTATAGTATTCATGTAAATGGCCCGTGGAGTATTACTTTTGAGTGGGAAGACGGAGAAGCCTTGAGGGTTGATCTTGAACAATATCATTGAGGAAAGAAATGGAAGAATATATCGTTAAACGGCCTTTGAAAAGACCGCCCGTTCACCCTGGAGAAATTTTACGCGAAGATGTGCTGAAAGCACTCAATCTTTCTGTAAGCGAGGCGGCGAGGCGGCTCGGCATATCTCGTCAGCAATTGCACCGGGTTCTGGCGTGTACCCATCCCCTCACGACTGAAATGGCGCTCAGGATAGGGAAATTTGCCGGGAACGGCCCTCAACTATGGTTGCGGATGCAGCAGACCTACGACCTGTGGCATACTCAAGATCGCATGGCTGAGGAGTTATCTAAAATAGAATCTGTCAGGCAATAACAAACCTGGTATATGGGTCCGCTTCGTACCGCTCGTATAACCTTCCGATCCAAGGCGGCCTCTAAAGGAGGCATCAGCAACCCCCAAAAAAAACCCGAGTGTTCGGGGAAATTCAATCCAGAACAGAGGCGATTCTGTCCCAAATGGATATGCAGAACGTCTTCTTCGAAATCCTGAAATCGGAAAACTTGTCGGTGGATGCCCAAACCGGCAAGTTCCGATGGGTGGTCAGAGAGGATACCGCTTCACGATAGAAAGGGATTGGGAACCGCTGCGCCCGGCCGGCTATTAAAGGTATTTAGAATGCAGCAGCCGAGCGCAGCGGGCAGGCGGGATCAGTGGACCATTCGGTCGACCCCATGCCACTCTTTTTCCCGGAGCTTGAACTTCTGAATCTTGCCGGTGGCGGTTTTGGGCAGTTCACTGAACTCGACCGCTTTGGGCGCCTTGAACCGGGCCAGATTTTCCTTGCAGAACCGGATGATGTCTTCGGCGGACGGATTGGTTCCCGGCTTGGGCACCACAAAGGCCTTGGGCACTTCGCCCCATTTCTCGTCGGGAATCGGAACGACCGCCACCTCCATCACATCGGGATGCTGAAAGAGGACGTTCTCGATCTCCACGGTGGAGATGTTTTCGCCGCCGCTGATGATAATGTCCTTTTTCCGGTCCATGATCTGGATGTAGTTGTTCGGATGCATCACCGCCAGGTCGCCGCTGTGGAACCAGCCGCCCTTGAAGGCGGTCTCGGTGGCCTCGGGGTCTTTGAAGTAGCCGAGCATGACGATGTTGCCCCGCATGACGATCTCGCCGATGGTTTGGCCGTCCCGGGGAACCGGTTCCATCGTTTCCGGATCGACCACGTCCAGGTTTCGGGCCACGATGTAGGGCACCCCTTGTCTGGCCCGAAGATTGGACCGTTCCTCGGGCGGCAACTCGTCCCACTCCGCCTGACTTCCATGGTTGTACCTCCCAGGGTTTGAATCCGCATTCTGAAAAGATGCCGGTCGTAAGAAAAATGGGATTCTATCCCCGGAAAAAACCGGATGTCAATAGAATCCATGAAGCTATGGTTCCGGGGTAGAACTCCGCTCTTGTCAGAAAGGCCAATATTTGCATATATTTTCATGTAAGCAATGAGACGTTCCCAATACCAACATACCTCCCTGATCATTTTTTTTGCGGAGAATCGATGAAAAACAAACCCCTTATCGCCTTGAATGCCGAAGGCGACCGTATACTCTTTCTGTTGGCGGCTGTTCTTTGGATCGGCATTATCGGCGGGTCGTTCCTTTTAAACCGGCACCGGGCCGCTGAGGCGGCTGCTGAACTGGCTTTGGTGGAGGCCCGGTCGAGTTTTCAAAAAGACCTGATCTATCGGCGCTGGGCCACGATTCACGGCGGCGTGTATGTGCCGCCCGCCGACCACACCCCGCCCAATCCCTACCTGGCCCACATTCCCGAACGAGACGTGGTCACCGCCGACGGCAAACGGCTGACCCTGGTGAATCCGGCCTACATGACCCGCCAGGTTCACGAACTAGGGCGGGAGACTTACGGAGTCCGGGGCCACATCACCAGCCTGTATCCGATTCGACCCGAGAACGGACCCGATGCTTGGGAAACGGAGGCCCTGAAGGCCTTTCATGCCGGAACTAAAGAGGTCAGTTCTTTCAGTGAGGTGGACGGCCGGCCCTACCTGCGGTTCATGCGGCCCATGGTCACCGAAGTCGTCTGCCTCAAATGCCATTCGGAACAGGGCTACCGGCCGGGCGATATTCGCGGCGGCATCAGTGTGTCGGTCCCGTTTGCTCCCTATCAACAGATCGCCGGTCGACAACAGACCCATATTGCACTCTCTCACGGCGTGATCGGGTGTCTGGGCCTGCTTGGATTATGGATCGGCCGGCGTTTTGTGATCCAGTCCCGTGCTGCTCTGCGGGAGCGGGAAGAATGGTTCCGCATTCTTTTCGAGGAGGGCCCCGATGCGGTCTTCATCGAAACACTTGATGATCGGGTTCTGGACGCCAATGCCGCTGCTTCCGATCTGCTGGGGTACACCCGAGAGGCGTTCAAAGAAATGACGGTTGCCGACCTCCAGGCCCCGAATGTGCGAAAGGCGGTCGGCAACATCATTCAAAACGAGCTGGCCGGGGGTGATTTTTTCGAGGGCCTGGACATCCGCAAGGACGGCACACGGGTGCCGGTGGAGGTCCACAACCGTCGAATGCGCATTCAAGGTCGGGACCTGGTGGTCTCCATCGTTCGCGATATCACCGAGCGAAAGCGAGCCGAAAATGCGCTGCGGGAGAGCGAAACCCGTTTTCGAGACACATTTGAACAGGCCGCCGTCGGGATGGCTCATGCCGCTCCCGACGGCCGGTTCATTCTGGTGAATAACCGTCTCTGCGAGATCTTGGGCTACTCCAGGGAAGAACTGCTCGGTTTAACCTGGCAGGAGATTACCTATCCGGGCGATCTGGAGACCGACCTGGCCCATGTCCGCCGGTTGCTGAATCAGAAGATCCACACCTATTCCACGGAGAAGCGCTATCTCAGAAGAGACGGCACCTTCATCTGGATCCACCTGACCGTTTCACTGGTTTGTGATGGGGCCGGAAAGCCGGAGTACCTCATCGGCGTCGCGGAAGACATCTCCGCCCGCAAACAGGCGGAAGCCGAAAAAATGCGGCTGGAGACCCAGGTTCGGCAAATCCGGAAACTCGATTCCATCGGCCGGCTGGCCGGCGGGGTGGCCCATGATCTTAACAACCTGCTGTCGCCGATCCTCGGATACGGGGAAATGCTGCTGGAGGATGCCGCCGGCACCGATACCCGCCGGGGACCGGTGGAAGAGATCGTGAGCGCAGGACGACGGGCCCGGGACCTGGTGCGACAGCTCCTGGCCTTCAGCCGAAAACAGACCCTCGAAGTCAAATCGCTAAACCTGAACCACATATTAAATAATTTCCAAAGCCTGCTTCGGCGCACCATTCGGGAGGATATCGTGATCCGGATGATCCCCGCTCCGGACCTGCCCCCCATTCGGGGGGATATCGGCCAATTGGAACAGGTCCTCATGAACCTGGCGGTCAATGCTCAAGACGCCATGCCCGACGGCGGCGAATTGACCATCGAAACCCAGGCGGTCGAACTGGATGCATCCTATGCGAAACGCCACACCGGGGTGGCCCCCGGTGCGTACGTTATGCTGGGGGTGAGCGATACCGGGTGCGGAATGGACGCGGATACCCGGGAACAGGTGTTCGAGCCGTTTTTTTCCACAAAGGATGAGAAGGGCACCGGTTTGGGCCTGGCTACGGTTTACGGCATTGTGAAGCAGCACCACGGCAACATCTGGGTCTACAGTGAACCGGGCATGGGCGCGACCTTCAAGGTCTACCTGCCGGTCTCCGATGAATCCCCCGGTGCCGAAAAACCGCCCGTTTCCGGCCGAGCCGCATCGAACCGGTCCGGAACCGAGACCATCCTGCTGGTGGAGGACAACCGGCAGGTGAGGGACCTGGCCGAGATCATTCTGAAACGCGAAGGGTATTCGGTATTGACGGCGGAGAGCGGACACGAGGCCCTGGCGGTGTTGGATATTCACGACGGCGTCCTTCATCTGCTTTTGACCGATGTGGTCATGCCCGGTATGAACGGTCGCGAATTGTATCAGCAGGTGGCGGACCGATATCCCGAGGTCAAGGTGGTGTATATGTCCGGCTACACCGACAATGTCATCGCCCATCGCGGGGTGATGGACTCGGGGATCCATTTTATCCAAAAACCGTTTTCCGTGAAGGATTTGGCAGCAAAGGTTCAGGATGTGCTGGATGAGGACCGTGGACGCTCGTGAATGAACCGTTTCGGCAACTTGTACTGGCCATTCCGAAGCGGGGCGGGTATACTGACGAATCCGATATCTTGTTCTGTGAAAGTGAGCCTGTACGCGCCGGATCATGGATTTCGGAAGGGGATTTGGGGGGATAAGGAGAAATAACGGATAATTGACGGCGGACGGAATCCCCATCAACAAGGGAGCGGCAAACCGATGGTCCACAACACCGATGAAGAAAAGACGGCCGAGGCCTCCTGCGAACGACGAGCCCAAGACCGGGAAGCCCACCTCCAGCAGATGCTGGTGGATACCCTGGAGAGCATCACCGATGCCTTTTTCGCCCTGGATGACGATCTGGTCGTGACCTACTGGAATCAAGCGGCGGAGCGGTCCCTGGGCCGGACCGTCGACGAGGTGATCGGAAAGCCGCTGTTCGAGGCCTTCCCCGAGGCCCGGGGCTCTATTTTCGAGACCCGCTACCGGGAGGCCGTCCGGACCCGTCGCCCCTTGATGTTTGAAACCTATTTCGAGGCGCCGCCCTATCAGAACTGGTACGAGGTGCGAGTCTATCCGCGTCCCAACGGCATTTCGGTCTATTTTCTGGTCACCACCGACCGAAAACGGGCTGAACTGGCCCTGCGGGAGAGCGAAGAACGGCTGCGGCTGATTTCCGAAGCCATTCCCGGGGTGCTGTATCAATTCAGGCTGGCGCCGGACGGCGCGGTCGATTTCCCCTACGTCAGCCGGGGCGTGTATGACATTTTCGGGGTAAACGCCGAGGCGGTCATGGCGGACAGAGAGGTGCTCATGAGCCTGATCCATGAAGCGGACCGAGAGACCATGGAGACGACTATTATCGATTCCGCGCAAAAGATGAGCCCCTACCATCTCGAACATCGGATTCACCGGCCGGATGGAGAGATCCGGTGGATCAAGGCCGGTTCCATCCCCAAACCGGAGGAAGACGGCGGTGTTCTGTGGAACGGTGTCATCATCGACATCACCGACCGGAAAGCGGCCGAGGAGAGGCTCAGAGAAAGCGAGGCCCGAAACACCACCCTCATTCGGAACATTCATGCGGCGGTGGTGGTCCATGCCCCCGACACCCGAATCACGGAAATCAATCCCCAAGCCCTGGAATTGCTGGGACTGACCCAGGATCAGGCACTGGGGCGGGTCTCCCGGGATCCCGATTGGGCCTTTCTCGGGGCCGACAGCGAACCCATAGACCCGGAATCCTATCCGGTCAATCAGGTGCTGACCACCGGTGCGCCGTTGAGGGATATGATCGTCGGAATTAACCGGCAGAATCACGGAGATGTGGTCTGGGTCCTAGTGAATGCAGACCCGGTGGTGAAGGCGGATGGGGACATCCACCAGGTGATCGTCACCTTTGTGGATATCACCGAGCGCAAACGGGCCGAAGAAGAGCGGGCCCGGCTGGAGGAACAGTTTCACCAGTCCCAGAAACTGGAGTCCATCGGTCGCCTGGCCGGCGGGGTGGCCCATGACCTCAACAATCTCCTGTCGCCGATCCTCGGCTATTCGGAAATGCTCTTGGCGGATGCCGCCGGCATGGACCCGCGCAGAGACTCCTTGACCGCGATCGTAACCGCCGGCCGTCGGGCCCGGGACTTGGTGCGCCAACTGTTGGCTTTCGGCCGCAAGCAGACCCTCAAGGTCGAACCGGTGGACCTGAATGGATTGTTGAAGAATTTCCACAAACTGCTTCAGCGGACCATTCGGGAGGATATCGTTATCCATATGGATCTGGCGAGAGCTCTTCCGTTGATTCAAGGGGATGCCGGGCAGCTGGAGCAGGTGGTCATGAACCTGGCGGTCAACAGTCAGGACGCCATGCCCGACGGCGGAGAGCTGACCATCGAAACCTCGGCGGTCGTCCTGGACGAAACCTATGCGGCGCAGCATGAAGGCGTCACCCCGGGTCCCTATGTCATGCTGGCCGTCAGCGATACCGGGTGCGGCATGGATGCCGAAATCCGTGAACACATCTTCGAGCCCTTCTTCACTACCAAAGAAAAACACAAGGGCACCGGCCTGGGCCTGGCCACCATCTACGGCATCGTGAAGCAGCATGCCGGTCACATCTGGATTTACAGCGAACCGGGTTCCGGTGCGACTTTCAAGGTTTACCTGCCGGTGGCCGGCGGGCGGATGTCCGCCAAGACCGAGGCGCTTCAGCCGATATCCGCCACCGATACGGGGGGCTCCGAAACCATTCTGGTGGTGGAGGACAATCAACAGGTCCGGGAGCTGACGATCACCATCCTGGAGCGGGAAGGCTACCGCGTGTTGTCGGCCCACAGCGGCGAATCGGCCCTGATCGAACTGAATCGGCACGACGGACCGGTCCATCTGCTTCTGACCGATGTGGTCATGCCCGACATGAACGGAAGACAACTCTTCGACAGAATCTCCTCCACCCACCCGCACACGAAGGTCCTCTACATGTCCGGCTACACCGATAACGTCATCGCCCACCGCGGCGTCCTCGACGCCGACATCGGGTTCATCCAGAAGCCGTTCACGGTGACCGGGTTGGCGGCGAAGGTGCGGGAGGTGCTGACTTAGGGCGGGTCGCCCGCATTGTCCTCTTTTTATTGTTTGCAATTTGTATAAGAATTTGTAAACATACTTCCGCAGAATGACCAGGCAAACACTTTCTTTGAAAGAGCCGGTTTTGGAATGGGAAATGCCGGAAAAGGAATAGATCAATGAGCTGCCACCACTGTAAGGATGAAAAGAGCGAAGGGTACAAAACCGATTTCGGCGCTTTGGTTCAAGCCTATCGGTCCACCTGGGACAAGCCGGATCTGCGGCAAAAAGTGATTCAAAAGGCTCGGCAGTTGTTTTTGGTCAAAAATGTAAAGGAAATACCCTGGGCGGCGACTGAAAAATCCCGCCGCCCGTAGTGATTCATAATCCACACAACACGATTGGATGACGGAAAGGTGATATGAGCGAAGAGCGGTATGATGTGGTGATCGTCGGCGGCGGCGTAATGGGCAGCGCCGTCGCCTTTTATCTGACCCAACTCGAGTCGAATCTGAGGGTGGCGGTGGTGGAGCGGGACCCGACCTATGAAAAATCCTCCACCACGTTGTCCATGGCCAATGTACGCATTCAGTTCAGCCTCAAGGAGAACATCCAGATTTCCCAGTATGCTCTGGCGCGGCTGTCCCATTTCGAAACCGAAATGGCGGTGGAAGATCAGGTTCCGCACATCGGCTATCGCCGGGAAGGCAACCTGTTTCTGGTGGACGCCGCGGGCCGGGCGCACGCAAAGGCGGCGTTTGAACTTCAGCAAAGCCTGGGATGCGAAGTGGAATGGTGGACCCCCGACCGGATCAAGGCCCGGTATCCGCTCTATGATCCCGGGGACCTGGAAGGGACCTTCGGACTTCTGGACGGCCACTTCGATGCCTATGCGGTACTGATGGGGTACCGGGCCAAGGCACGGGCCCAAGGTGCGGTTTATCTCCAGGATGAGGTGGCGGCACTCACCACGAATGCCGGGCGGATTGCCGGGGTGGGCCTGGCCTCCGAAGAAACCCTGAATGCCGACATCGTGGTCAACTGCGCCGGGGCCTGGTGTACCGGTCTGGCCGAAACCGCCGGGGTAAAACTGCCGGTGGAGCCGGTGAAGCGGCAGGTTTTCGCCCTGGCCATGGCGACCAAACCCGAAGGGCCGCTGCCCCTGACCGTTCTACCGTCAGGGCTGTATTTCCGCACCGAAACCGGGGACCTGCTGCTGGTGGGCAAATCCCTGCCGGAAGACCCGGTCGGGTTCGATTTCAACTGGGACGACAAACGGTTTCTGGAGAACCTCTGGTTTGAGCTGGCGGAGTTCGTACCCGCCTTTGAAACCCTGAAGCTGATGCGGGGTTGGGCCGGGCTCTACGCGGTCAACACCCTGGACGGGAATGCCATTCTGGGCGAGTGGCCGGAGCTGAAGGGATTTTACCTGGCCAACGGCTTCTCCGGGCACGGGCTTCAGCAGGCCCCGGCGGTGGGCCGGTATCTCTCCGAATTGATCTTGAAGAAACCGGTCAGCCTCGATCTGTCTGTTTTCAGCCCGGAGCGGATTCTTGAAAACAAGCCCCTGTCCGAAGGGGGGCTGGTCTGATCTGAATCGGTTACACCGGAACAGGAGAAGAAAGGAGACCACCGAACATGCAGATTCGAATTTTAAAGGGGGAGGAGGTTCGAAAAGCCCTGCCCATGAAAGCGGCCATTGAACGGGTACGGCTGGCATACGGCCAGTTCTCTTCCGGCAAGGCGACCATGCCGCTGCGCACTCGGCTGAACACCGACAAAGGCGTGACCCTTCTCATGCCGGCCTTTCTGCATCAGAGCCGGGACCTGGCGGTGAAGGTCGTTTCGGTCTACGGCGACAACCCCAAACTCGGATTGCCCACCGTGTCGGCCACGGTGCTGGTGCTCGATCCGGATACCGGCATGCCCCGGGCCTTCATGGACGGGGATTCCCTTACCGCTTTGCGCACCGGTGCCGCCGGTGGTGTGGCCACGGACCTGCTGGCCGGAAAGGACGCCCGAAACGTCGCGCTTTTCGGCGCCGGGGTTCAGGGCCGGGCCCAGCTCGAAGCGGTCCTGACGGTACGAAAGATTGCGTCGGTATCGGTCTATGACCCGGTGGAGGCCGCGGCCAAGCAGTTGGTGGCGGAGATCCGGAAGTGGTCCGACGCCCCGGATGCCCATATTGCGGATACCCCTCAGGCGGCGGTCCGGGATGCCGACATCATCATTACCGCCTCCACATCCAAAACCCCGCTCTTTGATGATGCCGATCTGAAACCGGGGGTTCACATCACCGGGGTCGGCTCCTTCACTCCGGAGATGCAGGAGATTCCCGCCGCCACCGTGCATCGGGCCCGAGTGGTGGTCGATTCCAGAGAGGCCTGCCGGGCCGAGGCCGGCGATATCATTCAATCCGGGGCCGACATCCATGCCGAACTGGGAGAGATCATCAACGGCGATGCGCCGGGCCGCACCGAAGCGGATCAGATCACCTTCTTCAAGTCGGTCGGTTTGGCGGTTCAGGATGCGGTGACCGCGTCGGCGGTATTGGCGGCGGCGGAAAAAGAAGATCTGGGAATATTGATCGATCTTTAATCGGTGATTCGTTCACCTCCTTGATGCCTTTTCGGCGGTGCCGGTCGAAAAGGCATCGCCGCCCTGCTCTTATTTGCCCTTTTCCCGTCGGCGGGTGACCGACTCCCCGCCGATTCCCCAGTTGTCGGTATCCACTTCGTCGATGATGACCACCGTGGTTTCCGGGTTCTTGCCCAACTCATCCACCAGGAGCTGGGTGACGCCTTCGATCAACCGGGCCTTCTTTTCGGGGGTCACCCCTTCGCGGGTGATTCTGATGTTGACAAACGGCATGGGTCCTCCTTTTCGGAAATTAATGTTCACGTTGTTCGGCGGTTCCGCATCCCTTCCACCCGGGAAGGGGCGCCTCACAGGCGTTTTCCGCCGGATGCGTATATCAGGCGCAGTTTCAGAACGGAGGCCGGGTGTCCGCCTCCAGCTGGGCGATTCGCCTCTGGGCCTCCTTTGCATTTCGGCCGCAGATCGCCGGCTCGGGCCGAAGGTCACGGCACACCTGCGGGCGCTCCCGGCTGCCGAAAAGCATGCACCGATTGTCCGGGGTCAGCTGAATGCATCGCACCCCGGCCGGTTTTCCATCGGGCATGCCGGGTATGGGGTGGGAAATGGACGGGGCGATGCAGCAGGCCCCGCAGCCCGGGCGGCACTCCATTGCCTACTCCGCCATCAAAAACGGGTTGAAACGGGTGTCCTCATCATAAACATCGATCTGCTCCTGCCGCTTCAGAAAATTCACTACCCAGTAGGTCAGGGGGGTGGCGGCCGCTTCATAGGCGGATTTGAACAGCCACTGAGTGACAATGGCCGTGATCAGTCCCTCCAGGGGAATGACCCCGCCGAAGGCGAGTGTGATAAACACTGCGGAGTCGAGCCCCTGCCCGATTAATGTGGAGCCGATGGTGCGGGTCCAGAGCCAGCGGCCCCGGGTGGCGACCTTCATCTTTGCGAGGATGTAGGCGTTGGAGAATTCTCCGATCAAATAAGCGATAAAGGACGCAGCCAGCAGTCTCGGGGTAAACCCCAGGATGCGTTCATAGGCGGTCTGACCATCCCAGAAGCCGGCCGCAGGGAGCATGCCCCCGGCCCAGATGGCCGTTACCGCGATGAGGTTGCAGAAAAACCCGAGCCAGATCACCCGTCGGGCCTGGCGGTATCCGTAGACTTCCGTGAGCACGTCGCCGACGATATAGCTGATCGGAAAGATGATCACGGCGGCCGGCAGAATCAGGCCGCCGAGTTGAATCAGTTTTACCGCAATGATATTGGCGGTGATCAGGCAGGTCACAAAAAGTGCTGCGACCAGCACAAACCACTTCGAGTACATCTCTTTCATGTTTGTCCTTCTTCTATAGTATCCGCGTCTGATTTTTTCTGAGGGAGAACGGCGTTATCGATATATTCACTTTTATTCATCCGGAACCGCGTCCAGGTCCGCCAGCCACACCGCCGATTCCGAGTCGCTGGGGGCTCGCCAGTCGCCGCGGGGCGAGAGCGAGCCGCCGGAGCCGACCTTGGGGCCGTTGGGAACGGCCGAACGTTTGAACTGGCTGATCTGGAAAAACCGGTAGAGAAACACCCGCAACCATTTTTTGATGGTGGGCAGGTCATAGGCGTGGCGGCTTTCTTCGGCGATCAGATTCGACCAGGAGCCGCGGGTTTTATCGCCCCAGGCTGAAAAGGCCAGAAAGGCGACCTTCTGCGGTCGGTACCCGAATCGGGTGGTGTAGTAAAGGTTGAAATCCTGGAGTTCGTAGGGACCGATTTTTTCCTCTGTACTCTGGGCCGGGGTGTCTGTTTCCGGGTTGTCGGAATCGCCGGTTTCGGCGGGAATCAGTTCCGGGGAGATTTCGGTGTTCAGAATCGATTGCAAAATGGCCCCGGTGGCCTCATCGAATTGCCGGGACTCGATCACCCAGGCGATCAGGTGCTGAATCAGGGTTTTAGGGACCGAGCCATTGACGTTGTAGTGGGACATGTGATCCCCGACGCCGTAGGTGGCCCATCCGAGAGCCAATTCGCTCAGATCCCCGGTGCCCAGCACCATGGCGCTGTGGTAGTTGGCCAGCCGGAAGAGGTGGGAGGTCCGTTCTCCGGCCTGAATATTTTCGAAGGTGACGTCGTAGACCGGTTTGTCGTCGGCATACGGATGGCCGATATCGCGCATCATCTGCATGGCCGACGGCCGAATGTCGATCTCTTCGGCCGAGACGCCCAGGGCCTTCATCAGCTTGTGGGCATTGTCCTTTGTGGATTTGCTGGTGGCGAACCCGGGCATGGTATAGGCCAGAATATGGGTCCGCGGCAGGTTGAGCCGGTCCATGGTTTTGGCGGCCACGATCAGGGACTGGGTGGAGTCGAGGCCGCCGGAGACCCCGATGACCAGCCGTTTGATATCGGCGGAATGGAGCCGCTTCATCAGTCCGTGGACCTGAATGTTGTAGGCTTCGTAGCAC
>JGI12048J13642_10051589_pt1 | contig 14025 bp, 16 predicted proteins | sample ElkSlonscriptome_16_FD_13642 | JGI IMG/M metagenome (IMG submission 13642) | reverse complement strand
GGGGAGATGAGGGAGATGAGGGAGATGAGGGAGATGAGGGAGAAGATTCCCAATGAACCATGAACAATCGCAGAAACAAATTCTGCCAAAAATGCTTCAACGACGATAAGTTAACCCGAACTCCTAATTCATGCCCAGAGGTTTCAACATCTCTATCTCTCCATCCATTCTCCTTGCCTTCTGTTTCAGCCTCGTTACCGCCGATGCTGTTGCATTCCCCGATATCCAAAGCCATTGGGCAAAGGATTGCATTAACCAGATGGCATCTCGAAACCTAGTCACAGGTTACCCAGATGGCACGTTTCGCCCCAATGGTTCGATTACCAGGGCAGAATTTGCCGTGTTGATGCTGAATGCGTTCCCCGATGCCGAAGTTAAACGCAATGGAATCACGTTTACAGATGTGCCACAGAGTCACTGGGCATATCGGGCAATTCAAGACGCTTATCAACGGGAATTTTTCGCGGGTTATCCGGGGCGGATTTTTCAACCCAGTCAACCGATTCCCCGTGTGCAATCGATTGGGGTTTTGGCTGGGGCGAAGAATTACAGCATTCCCCGTAATCCATACTCTACCCTGGGACAGTATTTCCAAGATGCCTCTGGTATTCCAGGATACGCTAGGAATGCGATCGCGGCAGCGGCGGTAAATACTCTGGTGGTGAATTATCCTACAGTACGACAGCTTCGCCCCAATGAACGGGCGACTCGGGGCGAAGTAGCGGCGTTATTGTGTCGGGCGTTAAATATTTATGCGGTTCCGCCTGAGTATATTGCTGGGGTGGAAATTCATCCCCAACAGGTACGGACATTACCCGGAGGACTGAATTCTGTTCCCACATTTAATAGTAATTATCCCGAATTAGTCAGAAGCGAAGGAATTTTGTTATCCACGTTTTCCCCAACCGGAAAACGCATTCCTTCTGCCCATTTGAATTTTCCCTTTCAAGGACGGTTCGATATTTTTACCCATCATATCGCTAGGGCAGAAACTCAAGCAGAAACTCGTCCCCTTTATCAGGGATTACTGCTGCACAATCCTACCGCTAAACCCGTAACGGTTGAGGTTTTGCAAGCGGCGAGTTATTTAAGCACTCCCGATGCACCATTTATTGACTTACCGGATATAGTGGATAATCCCAATGGTAAGTTTTATTCGGGACCCGGTAGTCGCACGATGAATGATGTACTGCGGGGGATTCGTCAGGACGGGTTTCCAGCACAAGTGGTATTAGCAGCAGGGCAAACTCAACTGTTGATGAATCAACCAATTCCTATCCAACGGGCACCTGCATCCAATGGACGTTCCACGATGATGCGGTTAAGCAGTAATGGTTCAGTTTATGTTGCCAATTTAGCCATGAAAGCGCCGCAAAACTCGAATGGGACATACCGCGCCCCGACATTAGCGGAATGGCAAACCTTGTTAGTCGAAGGGGAATTAGCCGAACCCCGTAATCTTACGCCAACCCCCCTTGACCCGCCTAGAGAACCGACGGTATTTGGACGAGTTGCCGGGGTGTCCCAAGGGACACAATGGTTAGCAGAGATTACGGATACCTTGACATCGGGTAATCTGAGAATTCCCAAACCCGGTGAGGCATTTTCTTATGTTTTAGGGACACTGCATTTAATTACATTGAATACGGGTCAAATTCAAAGTGCGCCGATGTTAGCCCGTTATCCGGATACAGCTTATTATGCTCATAGTAATTATGGCGTAGAATATAATTTAATGTTACCCCTGGGAAATACGACCAGTCAATCGCAAACGGTAACAGTATCAATGCAAACACCGTTAAAAGATGAGGCAGGGTCAGATAAATTACTGTTTTTGAATCCAACCGTTGATCAGGTCTTTTTTCGGGGAACGGTTCGGGTCAGTCATGAAGATAATCAAGGGAAAAGTCAGACACGCTATGTGCATTTAGTTCAGCGTCGGGGACAACCGTCTGATCCCTTAGTTACGTTAAATTTAGCGCCAGGGGAACAGCGAAAGGTAAACGTCGAATTTATTTATCCACCCGATTCTACACCGCCGCAGGTGTTGACGGTGAAGACGTTGGCGAGGTAACAGCCCTCACCCCCAGCCTCTATTCCAAGCTGGGTATAAAGTGCAACGACAAACCTGGCTTAAGCATACCATTCCTTTTACAATTTATTGCCATTAATGACACAAAATGAGCCGTTATTTCGTCAAAGGTTTAGAGGGTCATCTGCATTTCATATAGGGTCTTGAATAAGGCAGGGTGTATCTGCTTTCTTTCGCCTTGCTGACTCTGGGAAGGGAATGACATACGGGAGATCTCTGTCTCCCGTAGTCTAAGATACTTCTTATTCCTATTAGCGTAATTCAAGGAATTAAACAGGCTTATTTTTCCAACGGTTCGCCTGCTGCCTTCCAGCCATTAATACTGGGAGGAAAACTGCGAACATTCGTGTACCCTAACAACCGCAACGCCGTCATACCAATTGCCGTGCGATGCCCACTCGAACAGTATAAAATTACAGGTTTATCCGTGGGAATTCTATCCAAATTTTTGGTTAGCGATCGCACGGGAATATTAATAGCGCCAGGAATGTGTCCTGAAGCATATTCCGACGGTTGTCGCACATCCACTAATACGACATTATCCCGCTTTTTGAGCTTGTTCTTTAACTGCTTTACCTGCATTACTGTGTAGTAATCTCGTGGTAGCGAATTCAGCAACTGATCGACCGCTGTATAGACTTCTGCGCTAGGTGGACTCGTCACCTTAGAGTCTACGGCAGCTAGGGCAGATTTAGGAACGAATACACCACTCAATAGCGTTAAAATCAGTAATAATCCCAGGAGTAATCCTGATATCATTTTTTTGCTTTTCATCATTCTTTTTCCTTTCTCCAACGGTTTAAAATACTTATTCAGTAAGCTTTAGCTTACTTGAGCTTTGGGTTCCAGAAATTTATTTCTTGGCTCCCAATTCTCGTGTCCACCCCTATTTGGCAACAAGCAAACAAGACTGGCTTTTCCCAAACTCCTGTTATGACACATCTATACTTTTAGTAGCCACCCCATAAATATGAGGGCTAACAATTGGAAAAGAAACCTGAAACTGTTGATAATTTATATTCTCAAATCCCGCTTTTTCTAACGCAAGCCCGGTTTCCCGATTCGGGCGACAGCCATCAAACAGCGTTTTCCAAATCGGCTCAATGCTACCTTGAATCCGTCGTTGCCAACTGCCACATTCAGCCGCCACATGTTCAACAAACAAAAAGCGACCCCCTGGCTTGAGAACTCGCTGAATTTCTTGGACGGTTGTAGGAAGATTGCTGACGGAACAGAGAACGTAGGTACTGACAACAGCATCCACACTATTATCCTCAACCTCAATCCGTTCAGCCGACCCACTTTTTATATCAATCCGGTTCAACCCAACCTGTTCGGCTTCCTGTTCTAGGTAGGAATACATAAAGGGATTCGGTTCAACGCCTATCCAATGAATGTCAGTGGGATAATACTCTAAATTAACCCCAGCGCCTGGTCCAATTTCTAAAACCTTACCCTGCAAGTCGGCAAATAAAGCCTGTTTGAGTTGAGCTAGGGTAGAATGGCTACTGCAATTTGCCAATTGAATAGCATTTTCATCGGCGGCGTTTGCCTTCGCCATTCCCCAAGCAAATAATTGTTTGTACCAGTTTACACAGGGTTGTATTTTTAAGACCATAACGATTCATTCTTCACAATCAGGGAATTCCTATGGTAGCAAGTTAACATCAGGATTGTTTCCTATCAAAGCTTCACTTAAGAAGAATGGCGCTGACTTAAGCTGGGTTCGTAGTAGGCACTTTAGTGCCAGAAGCGCTAAAGCACTTACTACAAACTCTAAAGTCAGTAGCATTACACTTAAGAATGGGTTTGAATCTCTAATCCTAACCGTCGCCATTCCACCATACCGCCCGTGATGTTAAACACTTTAGCAAAACCCGATTTAGCTAGTTGTTTGGCAGCAATAGGACTACGATGGGCGGTTAAACAAATAACGGCAATGGGTTTGTCTTTGGGCAAATCTTGGAACCACTGTGGTAAAACCCAGCGGCGAAACATCGGGATCATGCCGATAATAATGCGGGGTAAACTGAGGTTAATTGCGCTGGGAGCGTGACCCATGGCATATTCAAACCCACTGCGGACATCGATAAGTAAAGGCTGATTTGCAGAGTGGACAAATTCTTGGGGAGAACAGTCTTTGACAGAGGGAGAGAAAGAGGAGACAGAATTCATAATTTATTCCCAATTCAACATGTTAAAACTCAATGGTGTTGCTGTTTCCGTAGACATATTTGACCGAAAGTCTATAGGAACGTGGGAAATACCAGGAAATCCAATACCCTTTCTTCGTAACATTGCACCTAATACTCATTCACCCCTCCCAACCTCCTCTTACTAAGGGGAGGTGCCGTAGGCGGTGGGGTAAAAGTGCAACGTCATACAAACTTGGTATCAGACAAAATAATTAAAGTTTACACCCACCACGGTGTTTCCCCAGTGCGGGGATCAGTTTCCGTCCAAGGCGCTATGCGGATGTAGTCGCCTTCTATATTAACCTGCACCAGTTTTAGGGGACGGTCAGCCGGACCCCGGACAACAGAACCATCGGGACTATAACGAGACCCGTGACAGGGACATTGAAATTGTTGGTCGGTATCGTTCCAGGGAAAGGTACAACCTAAGTGGGTGCAGTTATCGACAATTCCGATTGAGTCTAAGGTGTTATCGTCGGTAACGGTTAAATACGTCGGTTCACCTGCTAAACCCGCAACCAAAGCACGGGCGCCTGCACCTTGGGCGACGATTTGGGACACGGGGATGGGATTCCCTAATTTATCTTTGGCGATAATCGAACCATCTGCGCTTCCTTCTTGGGGTGGGACAAAGAATTTAGCGGCTGGATAGAGGGCGGCGCTAGCTGTGGCGGCGATGGTTGCTCCGGTGAGGAAGTTAAGAAGCTGTCGCCGAGACATTGAGGGACTTTGCATCGATAAACTGTCTTCCATGGATATCCTCCAACTTGTGTAAAAAAAATTTACGAGTCGTTACCTAGTTTAATAACCATCTAGTTATTTAGTCAAGTAATAAGATATTGGGAAGATGACCTGCTTCAAATGTAGGTAATTCTTGTAAGACTTACGCCCAACCTCTATTTGTAGGGTGTGTTAGCGTAGATAACGCACTATTAACGCTATAGATGGTGTAACTACGTAAGTCCCCTGACTTTTCAGGGGAAGTCTAGAAACCTGAGTAGGGGCGGGTTTAGTCACTTATAGGTGCAACTAAAAAGATGGTTGTGAAACCCGCCCCTACACAATTAATACTCACGTTGCGCCACATATCGTGAAAAAGTCAGACTTCCTACAGGTGTTTCGTTGTGGAGTGCAGCTCAGTCCATATAGATTGTAAATATAGTTACAAAGTTGTATAGTTTTAATAAACCGTGGTGTAACTATGGCTCATATTGTGGTAATCGGTGCGGGTATTGGCGGACTACCCACCGCTTACGAACTGCGGCATCTCCTGCCTCATGTCCACCGAATTACGTTAATTTGTGACAAACCTAAATTTACCTTTATTCCCTCTCTGCCTTGGGTTGCGTTTAATTTAACTCCACTGCAGCGAATTCAAGTAGACATTGCTTCTGTTGTCAAATCCCGTCAAATTGAGTTTGTCCAAGGTAAAGTAACGGGTATTGACCCCCAGGCTCAATGGTTAAGGGTGGGAGACAGGACTATTAATTATGACTATGTAGTGATTGCTACCGGGGCAGAATTAGCGCTAGATGCCATACCAGGATTAGGACCCGATCGCGGTTACACCCAATCGGTATGCAATCCTCACCATGCTTTAATGGCAAAAGAAGCGTGGGCGAAATTTCTGGAAAATCCCGGACCCTTGGTTGTGGGGGCGGTTCCGGGTGCAAGTTGTATGGGACCGGCTTATGAGTTTGCCCTATTAGCCGATTGGATACTGCGGCGACAAGGATTGCGAGAACAAGTACCGATTACGTTTGTCACCCCAGAACCTTATGCGGGTCATTTGGGAATTGGGGGTATGGCAGATTCGGCGGAGTTGGTGACTGAATTAATGCGCCAACGGCAGATTGAGGTGATTGAGAATGCTGAAATTACTGCCATTCATCCGCATCAGATCACCTTAGCCGAGGGTCATAGGCTACCCTTCCATTACGCCATGCTGCTACCGCCGTTCCGGGGACCAAGCTTTGTCCGAGATGTCCCTGGGTTGAGTGATGAGAAGGGTTTTCTACCTGTATTACCGACGTATCAGCATCCTTCATTTCCCTCTATCTATAGTGCAGGCGTAGTGGTGCAGTTATCGCCACCGGAACCGGAAAAGACACCGTTGCCTATCGGTGTGCCAAAAACGGGGCAAATGGCGGAGGCGATGGGTATGGCGGTGGCGCACAACATTGCTAGAGAATTGGGTGTGATTCAAGCTGCACCAATGACGCCTACGTTAGCAGCGATTTGTATGGCAGATTTTGGTGATACGGGAATTGTCTTCTTAGCTGATCCCGTTTTACCTAATCCGAAAACAGGTCAACGGCGACGTGCGATCGCCAAACGCGGTCGTTGGGTAAGCTGGTTAAAGATTGCTTTTGAGCGATTTTTCTTAACCAAGATGCGATGGGGGTTATCTGTACCTTGGTTTGAGCGTTGGGGTCTGCGTTTGTTGGGCTTGTCGCTGGTAGAACCCATTCCAGTATCAAAGGATTATCCAATTGAGTCAAGTCTACAACCAAGATAAGCGATTAAACTTACAGTTTGGCGAATAAGTCCGCAAGAGTCCGGCTCAAGCTATACTAAGGTCTAAAGTTGAACAACTAAGAGGCAGTAAGTGCAATGGTTCAAAAAATTGCCCTCTTTAATCACAAAGGCGGAGTCAGCAAGACTACAACCACATTTAATCTGGGTTGGATGCTTGCCTCAAAGGGAAAAAGAGTAATTCTTGTAGATACTGACCCCCAGTGTAATCTAACGGGTATGGCTTTAGGGCAAGGAACAGAGAGCGGCGAGGAAAGAATTGAGGCGATTTACAGTACAGATTCAAATATTAGAACAGGGCTAACACCAGCCTTTGAGTCACAGCCAAGGGCTATTGAGGCAGTAGACTGCATTCCTATTGAGGGACAAGATGGACTGTTTTTACTGCCTGGTCATGTGGGTTTTGCTGAGTATGAAGTCACATTGGGAATTGCTCAAGAGCTAAGTGGCTCAATTCAGGCTCTCAAAAACTTACCCGGATCTATTACAGATTTATTGAATAAAACGGCTGAAAACTTTAGTGCAGATTATATTTTGATTGATATGAGTCCAAGCTTAGGAGCAATCAACCAGAATTTACTAATGACCAGTGACTTTTTTATAGTACCGACTACAGCCGATTTCTTTTCGGTAATGGCAATTGATTCATTGGCTAAAATTTTACCAAAATGGTACGCATGGGGTAAACAGGCTAGTTCGCTTCCTGTATTGAAAGGAGCATCCTATCCATTTCCTGACATTACACTACGCTTTTTAGGTACTATTGTTCAAAACTTTCGGATCATTCGCGGAAAGGAAACGGCTGCGTTTGAAACATGGATTCAAAGAGTTGAAGAGGATGTTGCTAACAAACTGATTCCTGTTTTGAGGCAAAATAACATGATGCTTTCTGAACAACTTTATAGGGAGAATGGTATTGCTCAGAGTTGCACTCTTACAAAAATTCCCAACTTTAATAGTTTAATAGCTCTGTCACAGGAGCATCAAGCACCCGTCTATGCCTTGACACCTGAGCAATTACGTTCTGCTAAATGGCAGGGCAAAGTTGTAGTAAAGGCTCAAGAGAAGCAAAAACAATTTGAAAGCACATTTTCGGATTTAGCCGATAAGATTATAGGACTAACTTCTCTTTCCTATGCAGTCAGCGCTTGATCAATTCCGAATCAGCATTGCTCGTGTTCGAGATCTGATTTCTATTCACAACTCTGTCAAAGCCCAATCAACTCCCGCCCTAGATTTGTCAGATATTTTGAGGGCTGCTCTGGTTCTAGCTGTGAGCGCCTTGGATTACTATGTCCATGAAGTTGTAATCCTAGGAATGCTAGAGATTCACAGGGGTCAGCGTTCCGAACCTAATCCTCCACGCAACAGTTCTCAATCTGCATTTTCTCGTTTTCAAGTTTCCCTAGGTGGCGCACGACAAGAACGATTGATAGCGATGGATATTGCATCCTGGTTAGAGAATGAAATTCAACAAAGTCAAGGTTCCTCATTTTTGCAGCAATCTCACACAGTCTCGGCTTTGCTCCCAGTTATATCAAGTGGCATTTTGAACAGACTGAATAATGCCTCTTGGCTAGAAGATGAAGTTCGAGAACGTCTTAGCTATCAAAGCTTTCAGCAACCCGAAAAAATAGCCGATGCCATTCGCCTAATTTCAGATAAAAAATTGTGGGAAGAGGTTGCTCAGAAGTTGGGCAGATCCGCCAAAGATGTTAAACAACAACTGAGTGCGATAGTTGATCGTAGAAACAAAATTGCTCATGAAGCTGATATCGATCCTACATATAATATTGGCAGCCGCTGGAACATTGATAAAAGTCTCGTCAGCGATGCAGTTAACTTTGTGGAGCAGGTTGTTGAGAGTATTCACCAAATCCTTTAAGTAAACTATGCCTGTAAAAACGAAGTCTCAAGTATTCTCTCTCTTGTATGAGCATCAACAAGAGTTACGGCGTTTTGGAGTCAAACAGTGTGGAGTGTTTGGCTCATTTGTTCGTGATGCAATCCACGAAAAAAGCGATGTTGATATTCTGGTGGTATTTGAGCCAGACCAGAAAACTTTTGATAACTTTATGCACTTGTCATTTTTTCTAGAAGATCTATTTGGTAGAGCCGTTGACCTGATTACTATCGAGTCGTTAAGTCCTTACATCGGTTCGCGTATTCTAGATAAGGTTGAGTATGTCTGTGTCAGCGCGTGAGTATTTACAGCATATCCTCGACGAAACCACCTACATTATCACAAGCTCTAGGGGTCTGGATAAAACTACTTTTGTGCAAGACGAAACCTTGAAACGGGCTTATGTTCGTAGCATTGAAGTAATTGGCGAAGCGGTTAAACAACTACCTGATACACTACGTCAGAACTATACCACAATTGAATGGCGTGCGATCGCGGGAATGCGTGACCGCTTAATCCATAACTACTTCGGCATTGATTACGATATTGTGTGGGACGAAGATATGATGAAATGTAAAGTTGTCCTACTATGAGTCAGACCGAATGCCCTCTGCTGTTTGTGTCCAACACGTCCAAAAAAACTACGATAAAATTCCTGTGGTTAATGACCTCTCCTTCACTATCGAATCGGGAGAGATATTTGGTCTACTCGGTCCCAACGGTGCGGGGAAATCGACGACGATTCGCATGTTAACCACTTTAACCCGACCCACCGAAGGGCAAATTGAGATTGCGGGTTATAATGTGGTGCGTCAACCGGCTGAGGTTAAGCAAAATATCGGCGTCGTGTTGCAACAAACAAGTGTTGATAACGACCTGACCGTTTGGGAGAATATGGAACTCCACGGACGTTTGCACCACATTTCCAATCCCCGACGGCAAACCCTGATTAACCAGTGGTTGGAGTATGTCGAATTAGCCCAAAGGCGGGATTCGCCAGTCAAAACCCTATCAGGTGGGATGAAGCGTCGCCTGCAAATTGCTAGGGCGCTACTGCACCAACCCAAAATTCTATTTTTAGATGAACCTACGGTGGGACTTGATCCCCAAACCCGTCGCCGCCTGTGGGAGATTATTCGCGATTTAAACCGCCAAGGAATGACTATGCTGCTGACGACGCATTACATGGACGAGGTGGAGGTGTTGTGTGATGCCTATGGGACGAGTCAGCCGGGACGCATCGGTATTATGGACTGTGGTAAGCTAATTGAACTGGGAACCCTGCAACAACTGAAAGCTAACCATGGTGAGGGGTTGCTGATGAAACAAATTGGCGATCGCTTTGAGTATAAATTCTTTCCGACTCTAGATGATGCCAATGCCTACCTTGACAGCTTACCGGATAAAACGGGTATGATGGTTCGTCCCTCAAATTTAGAAGATATCTTTGTGGAACTGACGGGACGACAACTCGATTGATGAGCATTTCGGTACTTGCCAATCCTATAATCCCCAATCCTCAATCCCTAATCACTCAACACTCGGTAAGGGCGGGTTTTGAACCCAAGTTATCGTCAACAGTTTGGGCGAATTCCCTAAACCCGCCCCTACACACCCAAAACTCAACACTCGGTAAGGGCGGGTTTTGAACCCAAGTTATCGTCAACAGTTTGGGCGAATTCCCTAAACCCGCCCCTACACACCCAAAACTCAACACTCGGTAAGGGCGGGTTTTGAACCCAAGTTATCGTCAACAGTTTGAGCAAATTCCCTAAACCCGCCCCTACACATTCAACACTCAAAACGTCCCTAATCCCCAATGCCTCGTCTAGCGACCCAAATTGAAGCGATTCTATACTTAAAGGGCAAACCCTTGTCCCTGACGGAAATTACTGAGTGTGCCAGATGCGATCGCTCGGCGGCAGAAGATGCTTTAATTGAACTGATGTCAGACTATGCCTATCGAGACAGCGCCCTAGAAGTCGTCGAGACGCCAAAGGGCTATAGCTTGCAGTTAAGGGCTTCATTTGCTACGTTAATGCAAAGTCTAGTGCCTGCTGAATTAGGTGTAGGAGCATTGAGAACCTTAGCCGCGATCGCCATTAAACAACCTATCGCTCAAACTGAACTGATCGACTTACGCGGTAGTGGTGCGTATCAACATGTTCAAGAACTCATCTCCCTAGGATTTGTCAGCAGACGCCGACAAACCGATGGTCGTTCCTACTGGTTGCAAGTGACAAATAAATTTCATCAACACTTTGAACTCGATAACCTCCTACCGTCCCTACGGACGTCCTCTCAATCTTAAGCACCACTTCTCAATCTTAAGCACCACTTCATCTGATCTTATCCTTCAGCCGGAAGGACAATCCTGAATTTCTTCCTTAAGAACTAGGACTGTTTAACCAAAGTACCAAGTCGGTAGCTAGTACAATCGTTTAGAGTAGAAACAAGTAAGTCACATCTTTTAATTTCTAATGGTATTTAACTCTGACTTCCTCAATTCTCCCCCTGAAGATGACGCAACCAACCAACTCCTGAACTATCTCCAACACCAATCCCCCGATGTGCTGTCCCAGGTTGCTAAATCTGCCAGCCCGGAAATTCAGCAAATCATTTCCCAGAATGTCCAAGGACTGGTGGGAATGCTTCCGTCTGAGAGTTTCAATGTACAAGTTACCACAGATCGCGAAAATTTAGCTGGATTGTTGGCTTCGGCGATGATGACGGGCTATTTTCTGCGTCGCATGGAACAACGCATGGAACTAGAAGACAATATGACTGACACCATGAATTGGCATGGGCAATCCCATTACAACGACCACTCTAACGGTTCTTCCCTCTAAACTCATTCGTGTAAAAGCCTAATAGAGTCATGGAAAAGCTATTCCCCCGTCTAATGAAGACGGGAGGCGGGGGATTGGGCTGCCGTAAAGGGCAGTGGTTTTTGTGTAATTTACTACCATAGCGCGGCGGAAGCAACTCACCCGTTAACCCTAGACGACAAAGCAGATATAGCTGTCGCCCTCCAGGTTAAGACTTTCTACGGCTGAAACGAGAAGGTATCCGCAAGAACCCTTCTGCCTCCTCCCAAGTAGCGCTAAAGCGAGTATAATTAATACGATAAATTAGTGGATCGTCAGTCTTGATATCCAGCAAAATTTTCCTAACATGAACAACTTATTGCCAATTATTACCGGATTTGTTTTAATCTACGCTTTACTCGTTTTGGTGGGTGGCGTAATCGGGTATGTCAAAGCCAAAAGCCAAAAATCCCTAATTTCGGGTATCAGTAGTGGTCTGGGACTGTTGGTGGCTTGGTGGCTTTGTCGGATTATCCCCATTATGGGACTCGGACTTGCCACATTAATTTCTCTAGTGTTATTTATCGTTTTTATTATTCGCCTTTTCCGCACCCGCAGCTTTATGCCTTCTGGCATGATGATGGTTTTTTCGCTAATGGCTACCGTACTCTTTTCTGTAGGATTATTAGCAGCAGAGGGTTTCTTGCAATAGAAGAGTATCTTTTCTCAATAACCCGGACGCTCAAGCAAAGTAGCAGGCGATAAGATGAGAAAATCTTTTAAAACTCCTTATCTTGTACTTCCTATCTTATTGGGCTGCTGCTTTTTCATTTATTTCATCAGTTCGGGTCAATATCCTTGGCTCAAATCTTTTTCTTTAGATATTGCCTCAGAAATTACTGGCATTCTAATTGTCGTCTTTTCGATTGATCGGGTCATTGCGATCGATCAAGAAAATCAACGCAGAAAACTAGAAGCTGTGGCATTCCTGCAACTAAGGAGACCGCTTCGACGCCACTTTTATTTATTTTTTAATATGTTTAAGGCAGCTATTGCCGAAAAACCCGATAAAAATTATCAAACCGTCGTTGACTTATTTGATCATACATTTTTTGAAGAATTAGCGTTTCTTGATTTTTCAAAACCAGCCCCTGTCTTGGGTGCAATTGAAGCGGATTGGTCAGATTATCTATTACGTGAATGTTCGCAGTTTAAGGATTCCTTAAACCGCACTATGGAAAAATATTGTTTATTTTTACAACCTGAACTCATTGAATTGATGGAAGAAGTTATTAATTCCCCATTTCTTTGGATTGTCTTCAATGCGCCTGTAATTCGGCAATTCAGTGCAAAAAACAATACATCGAATTCTTATAATTTATTAGCCCGACAAGAAATTCGGGATTTACTGAAAGAGTATATTCAACTTATTACAGCGTTATTAGAGCAATATAATCAAAGAGTTCCCGAAGACAAGCAAATTAAAATTTCTGATGAATTATGGGCAAAGGAAGTTCTACCCAAAATTGGTAGTGGTCGAATCTAAGTAGGTGGACATAATTAACGTGAACGGTGAAGACCGTCATTCGTCATTTGTCATTTGTCATTTGTCATACTCACTTCACGAGAAGTAAGCTAAGTCTAAATAATTCATAAGCCCTAATTAATTCTATTAAATGACTCGAATCCATCCCCGATGTAAACCTTCATAAATCCGTTCAACTAAGTGTTCCTCTTCCATTGAGAGTGACTGTTTCGATAAAAGAGCTGACATAAACAGTTGTTGATCAATCCAGCTAATTTGGCGCATATTAATAATGCGATGGGCAATTTGCTGGACGGGAAATTTGGGAAAGCAAACTTGAGCAGATTTCATTGGGTCTTTGGCAACGTGGTGTATCTCTCCTTGTATAAAATATATTAAAGAACTTATCGATTTTTTAACGTGATCAAATCAGCGGATTGTCAGTGATTATGACTTAACCAAAATTGTGATAAGTATTGATTCGCCAAGTGATGCTTCCTGAGGAAGGATTATGATAAGTTTGTCTTTTTTAGGTGATCTAAATCACAAAATGTTAGGAATGACTATGCAACTTACAGCAGATTTCAGGTTGATGAGGTACAGTCTCTAAGCAAGATCCCCGACTTCTTCAAGAAGTCGGGGATCTGTCTGTGTACCTCACTTACTACCAAAAGCGCTGTATCAATCAATATGACCTAAAACCCTTACAAATGACAAATGACAAATGACGAATGACGAATGACAATCTCCACCGTTAACTTTAATTGTCCCCACCTACTTATACCTTTTGTTTCCAATACTTAAATGCTTTGACCTGACCTAATTCTAATAGGTGGGAGTCTCTTAGGGTGAGGGTAAGAGTTGGCGGCGAGGGTTCAACTCCCAAGGCGGCGATGATTTGATCACCTAAGACTCGTCCGAGTCGTGGCGGTACAGCATTCCCTACCTGTCGAAATCCATGCCATTTC
>JGI12048J13642_10290583_pt1 | contig 14026 bp, 15 predicted proteins | sample ElkSlonscriptome_16_FD_13642 | JGI IMG/M metagenome (IMG submission 13642) | reverse complement strand
ACAAGGCCCCGCCGCTGGCAGGGGATGCCTTGGCGGACTGAGCCTTTGGACTACGCCGAGCTCGCTTCCGGGCGCATCCGGGAGCTCTCCATCCAGGAGATCCTGGACGTCAAAGGTGAGAGCCTGGGTCTCGAGGTCCTGACCCCCGAGGTCTCCCTGGATCGCATCGCCCGGGACCCCGACGTGTCGAGCCCGGGTCTGGCCCTGGCCGGCTTCCAGGGTCGGGTGACCGAAGGTCGGATGTGGGTCTTCGGTCAGACGGAGATGGAGTACGTCGCCTCGCTCTCCGAGGAGCAGGCCCGGGATCGCCTGGAGATGCTCTTCGCCTACGACGTTCCCGCCATCTTCGTCAGCAAGGGACAGGAGGTCCCGGAGTTCTTCCTGGAGGTGGCCGGCAGGCATGGGATCCCCGTCCTGTGCAGTCAGCAGACCACGAAGGACTTCTACCGGCGCATCAAGCCCTATCTGGAAGCCACCCTGGCGCCCACCACCAACCTCCACGGTTCGCTGGCGGACGTGTACGGTGTCGGGCTCCTCTTCGTGGGGGAGAGCGGGGTGGGAAAGAGCGAGTGTGTCCTGGACCTGGTGGAGCGGGGGCACCGCCTGGTGGCGGACGACCTGGTCCTGGTCTCCCGCCGAGGGAACGACATCCTCATCGGTCGGGGCCACGACCTTCAACGACACCACATGGAGATCCGTGGCGTGGGCATCATCGACATCCCCTCCCTCTTCGGCGTGCGGTCGGTTCGGCAGCAGAAGCGGATCGAGGTGGTGGTGCACCTGGAGCTCTGGGACCAGGACCGGAACTACTCCCGCACGGGGCTGGAGGAGGACGAGGAGCAGGTGCTCGGGGTGAAGATCCCCCGGGTCACCGTCCCCCTGAATCCGGGGAAGAACATCACGGTGATCTCGGAGGTGGTGGCCATGAACCACCTCCTCAAGTACTCCGGGGTGGATTCGGCCCACAACTTCGACCAGGCGCTCAAGAACCGCATGCAGCCCATCCGGGAATACCTCCAGGAGGACTATGAGTGAGGTGACGGGGGTGGTGGTGGCTCACGGCGAGATGGCCGACGGGCTGGTCAGCGCCGTCCGTCGGATCGCCGGGACCGCCGCGGATGCCCTCCATCCCGTGTCCAACGAGGGCCGGGGGCCCGCGGAGCTCCAGGCCGCGGTGCGAGAGGTGGGAGGGGAGGGACCGGTGGTGGTCTTCACCGACATGAACGCAGGGTCCTGCGGCATGGCGGCGCTGGCGTCCTGCCGGGGCTGCACCCGCCGTCAGACGGTGATCTCCGGCGTGAACCTTCCCATCCTCCTGGACTTCGTCTTCCACCGGAGCCTTCCCCTGGAGGAGCTCGTCCCCCGACTCCTGGACAAGGGCCGCGACGCCATCGTCCAGTTCCAGGCGCCGGAGTAGACGGTGCCCATCGTCCTCTATCGCGTGGACGAACGACTCATCCACGGACAGGTGGTGGTGGGCTGGGGCAACGAACTCCGACCCGACCGGTACCTGGTGGTGGATGACGAGCTCGCCGCCAGCGACTGGGAGCAGGATCTCTACCGCCTCGGGGCGGGGGACGCCGAGACCATCTTCGCCCCGGTGGAGGCCGCCCGTGCTTCCCTGGAGCTGTGGGACGGGCAGTCCCCTCGCTCCATCCTCCTCACCCGGGACGTCGCCGCGATGGCCCGGCTGGCCGGCGGCGGGAGGCTGGAGGGTAGCGCCGTCAACCTGGGCGGTGTCCACCACGCCGAGGGCCGCCGGGAGGTCCTGACCTACCTCCACCTCTCTGACGAGGACCGGGAGCACCTGCGCGCCCTCCGCGCCGGAGGAGTGCGGGTCTCCGCCCGGGACCTGCCGGATTCGACGAAGGTGCCCCTGGACCGGCTCCTGGACGGATGACACCGTACCCTGCCACCCGCCGGACCTCCGTCCGCCCGATCCGGGGTCGCCGGTGAGCGGCGTTCTGGGGCTGAGCCTCCTGGGGGGCGTGGCTGCGTTGGACGGGACCTCGGTGGGCCAGGTCATGATCTCCCGGCCCCTGGTCGTGGGGTTTCTGGCCGGAGCGCTGGTGGGGGACCCCCTCATCGGAGCCACGGTGGGCGCCCTCCTGGAGCTCTACCTGCTGGTGTCCTATCCGTCGGGAGGCGTGCGATTCCCGGAGGGCGCCACCGCCACCGTCGTCGCCGTGGCATCGGCCACCGCAGTGGAGGGACCGGGGTCGCTGGCGGTGGGCTTCGCTCTGGGCCTTCTGTGGGGCCAGGTGGGCGGCCTGAGTATCACGGCCCTGCGGCACGGAAATGGCCGCCTCGCCCCGGAACCCGGCCAGCTCCGCCATCCCTCGAGGTTGCTGCCCGCCCGCCACCTCGCCGCGCTCCTTCTGGACCTGGTTCGGGGCGTTGCGGTGAGCGCCACCGGCATCCTCGTGGGCACCCATGTGGTCCGCTGGGTGGCCCCGCACTGGCCGCTGGAGACCGGCGCCGTGATGGGACTTCTCCTGTCCGGCGCGGCTGCATCCGCGGGGATCTACCTCCGCGACCTGGGGGGTCTGGGCCGGCGGCCCTTCCTCCTGGTGCTGGGCCTGGGCCTGGGGCTGGTGCTGGGCTGGTTCGGAGGGGGCGTCTCGTGAACCCCTTGCCACGCTCGGTGCTCCTCTCGGCCTTCGCCCGCTGCTTCGTCATCCAGAGTTCCTGGAATTACCATACCATGCTGGGGTCGGGCTTCGCCTTCGCCCTCCTTCCCGTCCTCCGGCACCTCGCCCCTGACTCCGACGCCTTGGAGCGCGCTGTGGACCGTCACCTCGAACTCTTCAACGCCCACCCCTACCTCTCCGGAGTTGCGGTGGGTGCGGTGGCCCGGATGGAGGCCGAGGGGACGCCTCCGGAGGTCATCCGCCGCTTCAAGACCGCTGTCCGAGGGCCTCTGGGGAGCCTGGGCGACGGCCTGGTGTGGGCCTCTCTGGTCCCCGCCCTCACCCTGCTGGCGCTGGCGCTTCTCTGGTCGGGGGCACCGGCGTGGCTGGCCGTGGTCGTCTTCCTCCTCCTCTACAACGCGGTCCACCTGGGACTCCGCATCTGGGGGTTCCGGGTGGGGCTCCGGGAAGGCGTCCGGGTGGGCACCGCCATCCAGTCCGCCGGTCTGGACCAGTGGACCCAGCGGATCCGGAGCCTCGGCACCCTCCTCCTGGGGTTCCTGGTGGGGCTTCTCCTGACGTCTCCCGACGCGCTTCCGGCGGGAGGGCTCGGATGGACGGGACTGGCAGGTGCAGCCTTCCTCGCCGGCGCCCTCCTCGGCCATCGCGTCTGGAGACCGTCGGCGGCTGCGGTGGTGGGCGTGGTGGGGATCGCCGTCGTCTGGGGCATGGCGTTCGGATGAGCGACCGCGTGGAGCGTGAGGTGGAGGTGGTCAATCCCGCCGGGATGCACGCCCGGCCTGCCGCCGAGTTCGTGAAGCTGGCCGGTGGCTACGAGGCGCAGGTCACGGTGGCCAAGGACGGCCTGGAGGTGAACGGCAAGAGCATCATGGGCGTCCTGATGCTGGCGGCGGAGCAGGGGAGTCGCCTCCAGATCGCCGCCGAGGGAGAGGACGCCACCGCGGCGGTGGAGGCGCTCGAAGGACTGGTCCGTCGGGGCTTCGACGAGGCAGGGCAGACATGAGCACCATCCTCGATGGCTCCCCGGCCTCCGAAGGCATCGCCGCCGGCAAGGTCTTCCACCTGGACTGGGGGCTTCCCACCGTGCCCCATGCCACGGTGGAGCGCGAGGATGTGCCCGAGGAGGTCGAGCGCTTCCACCAGGCCCGGGCCTGGGCCAAGGACCGCCTGGACGAACTCAGGGCCATGACCGAGGAGCGGCTGGGGAGCATCGAAGCCCGCATCTTCGAACCCCAGCTCCTCATGCTGGACGATTCGGAGATCGTGGACGGGACCGTCCGCTACATCGAGGAAAACCGCCTGTCGGCGCCCCGCGCCTTCGAATGGCGCATGCTGGAGCTCCAGAGCCGCTGGTCCCGAACCTCCCACCCCATGGTCCTGGACCGGATCAACGATCTGGAGGACCTGATGATCCGGGTGCTCCACCGTCTCCTCGACCTCCCGGATCCCTCGGACTTCGACCAGGTGGATGGCCAAGTGATCCTGGTGGCCACCAACCTCACGCCCAGCCTCACCATGCACCTGGACCCCGATCGGGTCCTGGGGATCGCCACGGACCAGGGCACGCGCACCGCCCATTGGGCCATCCTCGCCCGCTCCCTGGGCATCCCCTCGGTGGTGGGCCTGGGCACCGTCTCCCGCGCGGCGGAGGACGGCATGGAGGCCATTCTGGACGGACGCATCGGGCGCATCGTGTTGGAGCCGGACGAGCGTGACCGTGAGGCCTTCCGTCAGCGTCGCACCCAGCTCTCCTCGTGGGAGGAGGAGATCTCGGTCATCGCAGACCTGGAGTCCGTCACCGCCGACGGGCAGCCGGTGGCGCTCCGGGCCAACCTCGATCTCCCCATGGAGGCTCCGAGAGCCCGGGCACAGGGGGCCGAAGGCATCGGGCTGCTGCGCACCGAGTTCCTGGTGGTGGGACGCAACTCCCTCCCCGACGAGGAGGAGCAGTACCAGGGGTATCGGAGCGTCGCCGAGGCCTTTCCGGGCCACGCCGTCTGCGTCCGGACCTTCGACCTGGGAGGCGACAAGTTCCCCATGTTCCTCGCCATGCCCCGGGAGGAGAACCCCTTCCTCGGCTGGCGGGCGATCCGGGTCTGCCTGGACCGGCCCGAGCTCTTCCGGCCCCAGCTCCGTGCGATCCTCCGCGCCACCGCCCACGGCGACGTGCGCATCCTCCTGCCGCTGGTGAACGACGTGGAGGAGGTGCGTCAGGTCCGGGCGCTGCTCGAGGAGGAGGCGGACACTCTGCGCAAGGAGCGGGTGGCCTACAACCCGGGCTACAAGGTCGGCGTCATGATCGAGACCCCGGCGGCCGCCCTGGACGCGGCGGAGCTCGCTCGGCACTCCGACTTCTTCAGCGTGGGGACCAACGACCTCATCCAGTACACCCTGGCCGTGGATCGGAGCAACACCCGCCTTGCTCCCCGCTACAATCCGTTCCACCCGGCGGTGGTCCGGCAGCTCCATCAGGTGTCTCGGGTGGCCCGCGCCGCGGGCATCGAGGTGAGCGTCTGTGGGGAGATGGCCGCGAACCCTCTGGGCGCCTTCCTCATGCTGGGCCTGGACATCACGGCCCTCAGTGTGGCCTGGCCCGCCATCCCGGAGGTGAAGAAGGTGGTCCGAGCCATCCGCATGGAGGACGCCCGGACGGCGGCCCGCAAGGCGCTGGCCGCCCCCACCACGGCCGAGGTCACCGCCATCCTGGTGGAGGCCATGGGAGACGCCGTGGACCTGGAGGTCTTCAGCGGTCGCTGGAACTTGTCCATCCCGCGCTGATGGCCTAGCCTTCGGGGCTTTTCCCACCCCGTCCACCTTCCAACCGCAGGTAGCCCGTGGCTCGCACCCTCTTCACCTCGGAATCCGTCACCGAGGGGCACCCGGACAAGATTTCCGACCAGATCTCGGACGCCGTTCTCGACGGCCTCCTGGCTCGAGATCCTTCGTCGCGTGTCGCCTGCGAGACGCTGGTGACCACCGGCCTCGCCATGGTGGCGGGGGAGGTCACCACGGACGCGTACGTCCACGTGCAGGACGTGGTCCGGGGCACGCTGGAGCGCATCGGGTACGTCGACTCCGCCTACGGCATCGACGCCCGGACCTGCGCCGTGGTCACGAGCCTGGACCGGCAGTCGCCCCACATCGCCCAGGGCGTGGACACGGGTGGGGCGGGCGATCAGGGGATGATGTTCGGCTACGCCTCCGACGAGACCCCGGAGCTCATGCCGGCGCCCATCCAGTTCGCCCACACGCTGACCCGGCGGCTGGCGGAGGTTCGGAAGGCCAGCGACGTGGCCTGGCTCCGCCCCGATGGGAAGGCCCAGGTCACCCTGGAATACGAGGACGGTCGTCCGGTCCGCGTCCACACGGTGGTGGTGAGCACGCAGCACGACGCCGCGGTCTCCAACGAGGAGATCTACGAGGTGGTGCGGGACCAGGTGATCCTGGCGGCGCTCCCGTCGGAGTTCCTCTCCGAGGAACCCATCATCCACATCAACCCGACAGGGACCTTCGTCATCGGAGGGCCGCACGGCGATGCGGGCCTCACCGGTCGGAAGATCATCGTGGACACCTATGGTGGGGTGGGCCGGCACGGAGGCGGGGCCTTCAGCGGAAAGGACGCCACCAAGGTGGATCGTTCCGCCACCTACGCCGCCCGGTGGGCCGCCAAGAACGTGGTGGCCGCGGGCCTGGCCACCCGGTGCGAGATCCAGCTCGCCTACGCCATCGGCGTGGCGGAGCCCGTCTCGATCCATGTGGATACCTTCGGGACCGGCACGGTGGAGGACCACCGGATCACCGCCGCCGTGGAGGAGGTCTTCGACTTCCGGCCGGCGGCCATCATCGAACGGTTGGGCCTCCGGAACCCCATCTACACCCCCTCGGCAGCCTACGGCCACTTCGGGCGCAAGGCGGAGGAGCGGGTCCCCGAGGTGGAGGGATGGAGCGGAGGAGCGGTCTGGTTCTTCCCCTGGGAGCGGACGGATCGGGTTGAGGAGCTCCAGAGCGCTGCGCAGGGCTGACGACCCGATCCGCCCTCGGCGCCCCCGAACCCCTGTGGGCCTCCGGAGTATCCATCCCCTGGTCGGGGATACCAGGGATCCCCACGGTCACGTCTCCCGCTTGGAAGGGGCCCACCATGCTCGTCGAGGTCAGGGTGCAGAGCCTGGGACTCGATCGCTCCTCCAACACCCCGGTGGTCATCCTCCAGGAGCTGTCGGGCGACCGCGTGCTGCCCATCTGGATCGGCCCCGGCGAGGCCAGCGCCATCGCCATGCAGCTCGCGGACATGACGTTCGAGCGGCCCCTCACACACGATCTCCTCGTCTCCGTCCTGGAGGGAATGGGCGGGACGTTGGACCGGGTCGTCATCTCCCGAGTGGAGAAGGGCACCTACTACGCCGAGCTCCGCGTCCAGCGGAATGGCTCGCTGGTCACCCTGGATGCGCGGCCCTCCGACTCCATCGCCGTGGCCCTGCGGGTGGATGCCCGGATGTACGCCGACGAGTCCCTGCTGGAGCGCACCGAGGTGGAGATCGCCGAAGACAGCGAGGAGGTGGCACCCCCCACGCCGGCCTCGGACTCCGCCACGGGACAGCCCATGGGGCCGGAGGAGTTGAAGGAGCATCTTCGCCGCCTCAACCCCGAGGACTTCGGTCGCTTCAACCCCTGAGGATCGCCGGATGACGCGGTGTCTCTCCATCCGCTCCGCCGTCCGGCTCGTCCTCCTGGCAGCCCTCACCCTCGGCGGCGCCATGGCCCTCGAAGGCCAGGTCGAAGCGGAGCCCGTACTCCGGGGTGTGGTGCAGGTCGGAGAGGAGCCGCTGGGTGAAGGGCAGGTGCTGCTGCACCGCATCGACCAGTTGGAGCAGGGCCAGCTCGACTCCTTGGCGCTCGGATCCGACGGGACCTTCTCCTTCCGGCTCCCCTCCGTGCCGGACCCGGGTGGCGACGAGATCTACTTCGCGTCGGTCCGGCACCACGGCGTCCTCTACTTCGGCTCGGCGGTGACCCGCGCCGCCCAGCTCGACTCCACCTATCTGATCCAGACCTGGGACACCCTGGTCGTCGCCGACACCGCCGGCGTGGATCTCCCGGTCTCCATCCGGAACGTCTTCCTGGAGCCCGAGGGGGAGCAGTGGCGGGCCACCGACCTCATCCAGGTCGTGAACACGGGGGAGCGGACGCTGGTGAACCAGGAGGGCACCGCCGTCTGGAGCTATCCCCTTCCGGAGCGGGCCACCCTGCCCACCATGGGCGGTGACGCCATCCCGGGGAGCACCGAGTTCGTGGACGGCCGCCTTCGGGCGTATGCGGCGCTGCCGCCCGGGGAGCGTGTCTTCGTGATGCGCTATCTCGTTCCGGATCCCTTCGTGACCCTCCCGCTGCCCGGTGAGACGGAGGTCCTGGAGGTGCTGGTCCGCGAGCCGGCCCCTCGCATCGAAGCTCCGGCGCTCCAGAGTGGTCTCCCGGTGGAGCTCGAGGAGGGGAGTACCTACCGTCGGTTCTCCGGGTCGGAGCTGAGCGACGCGCGGATCCGGCTCCTGGAGGCCCAGGAGTCCACGAGCCTTCCCCTCGGGTGGATCGTGGTGGGATTGGCCCTCCTCCTGGCCTCGGTCGCCCTCTGGGCCGTCCTGGACCGGCCGGGACGGGATCCGGAGCCGCTCCCCACCGTGTCCGACGACCAGGAGGGGGAGCGGAAGGCCCTCGTCCGTGAGATCGCGCTCCTCGACCGGGAGTTCGAGGCCCGGGGGGACCCGACGCCGGACGAGCGTGCCGCGTACCGGAATCGAAGGCGCGTCCTCCTGGACCGGCTCTCCTCCGGCGGGTAGCCATGGCCCCCATCACCACGCCGGGGGTGCTGCTACGCTCCCACGACTACGGCGACACCAGCCGCATCCTCCGCTTCTACACCCGGGACCACGGCCTCCTCAGCGTCATGGCCAAGGGGGTCCGGGGACGGACGGGAAAGGGGACCACGGCGCTGGCGACATTCGCCTCTGGCGACCTCACAGCCTACGTGAAGCCACAGCGCGATCTCCATACCATGAAAAACTTTCAGTGCCGTCGGCTCCGCTCGGGACTCGGGGGAAACCTCCTTCGCTTCGCCGGCGCCGGGGCCGTGGCCGAGCTCGTCGTGGCCCACGCCGACCAGGAGCCCCATCCGGAGCTGTGGGAGGCGGTGGAGGAGGCGCTGGACCGCCTGGAGCAGGCCGACCCCGAGCTCCTCCCCACAGTGGCGCTGGCCGGGGCCTGGCGGGTGGTGGAGGCCTTCGGGTTCGCCCCGCAGCTCGACCCGTGCGTCCAGTGCTCTTCCTTCCTGGCCGAGGACGAGGTGGGGCGATTCGATCTGGCCGCCGGGGGCCTGCGCTGTGCCTCCTGCTCCCAGGGGGCGTCGGGAGCCCGCGTCGGCCCCGGCGCCCGGGCCCAGGTCCGCGCACTGCTCTTTGGTCGGAGTGAGGAAGCAGTGACGCGCCCGAGAGCGCACCTTTCCCTGCTGGCGGACTTCGTGGCGTACCACATCGCGTCCCGACCCCTCAAGTCCCTTCGATTCCTCGGGGACCTCCTGCCGGCCGAGACGGAGGTGACGTGATCCGGGCGGTGGTGGGAACGGCCGGGCACATCGACCACGGCAAGACGGCGCTGGTCCGGGCCCTCACCGGAACCGACACCGATCGGCTCGCGGAGGAGCGGGCCCGGGGCATCACCATCGACCTGGGGTTCGCCGAGATCCCCGCGGAGGGCCCCGAAGGTGTGGCGCTGGGGGTAGTGGACGTGCCGGGTCACGAGAACTTCGTCCGGACCATGGTCGCCGGAGCCTCCGGGATGGATCTGGCCCTCCTGGTGGTGGCCGCCGACGAGGGCGTCATGCCCCAGACCCGGGAGCACCTCGCCATCCTGGACTTCCTCGAGATTCCCGGCATGGTGGTGGCGCTCACGAAGACCGATCTGGTGGAGCCGGCCTGGCTGGAGCTGGTGGACGAAGAGGTCCGGGAGACCCTGGCAGGAACCCGCTTCTCGGAGGCGCCCTTCGTCGGGGTCTCGGCGGAGACGGGGGAGGGCCTCCAGGCGCTTCGGGAGGCTCTGGTCGCCGGCGTGGGATCGGGCGCCCGTGCCCGGGAAGCGGACCTGCTACGGCTCCCGGTGGACCGGAGCTTCACGGTGCGAGGTACCGGGACCGTCGTCACCGGCACCCTCTGGAGCGGGGTGGTGGAGGAGGGCCAGGACCTCCATGTGCTCCCGAACGGCCTGCAGGCACGGGTCCGCGGGCTCCAGCTCCACGGCTCGGAGGTGGAGCGCGCCGTCGCCGGGAGCCGCACGGCGGTGGCGCTGGTGGGGCCGGAGATCCATCCCGACCGGGTGGGGCGGGGGAGCACCCTGGTGGTGGGCGACTGGCCCCTGAGCTCCATCCTGACGGTGCGGGTCCGGCTGCTGGAGGACACCGGGTGGCGGCTGGAGCACAACCAGCGGGTGCACCTGCATCTGGGCACCCAGGAGGTCCGGGCCCGGTGCGCCCTCCTCCGACCCGCGGACGTGCTGGACCCCGGCGGCACGGGATGGCTCCAGCTCCGTACCGAGGCGCCGGTGGTGGCGCGCGCCGGGGATCGGGTGGTGCTCCGCTCCTTCTCGCCCGTCACCACCATCGCCGGCGGGGTGGTGGCCGAGCCCCTCGCTCCCAAGCGAAGGCGATGGCCCCCCGAGGCCGGTGGCCACCTGGAAGCCCTGGTGGACGGGTCCGCGGCGGAGGCGGTGGCGGCGGCCCTCGAGCTCGCCGGCTGGGGCGGCGTCGAGCTGGACCGCCTCCCGGTCCTGGCAGGGCTGGGGCCCACCCGAATCGGCGCCGTCCTCGCCGACCGGGCCCACGACGAGGAACCCCAGGGGTCCCGGGACGTCGCCTTCGGGGCCCAGGTCCGCCGCACCGCCGACGCCCTGCTCCTGGAGCGGCTGGAGGCCCTGCATCGGGAGCGGCCTCTCCGGAGCGTGGTGGCGCTGGCGGACCTCCGGTCGGGGCTCCCGGAATGGGCTCACCCCCTCCTGGCCGACCTCCGCTTGCGGGCTCTGGAGGAGCGTGGCGACCTGGTGCTGGAGGAGGGGGGCGCTCGCCGGGTGGGGTGGACGGTCTCGGTAACGCCGGAGCAGGAGCGGATGCTGGACCAGCTCCGAGACATCTATGGTGAGGCCGGGCTCCAACCCCCGGAACGGACCGACCTCCCGGGGCTCGTGGCCGGGAAGGGCGCTCCGTTCGACGCGCTGCTGGCCTACCTGGAGGCCCAGGAGGAACTCGTCTCCCTCAACGCAGATCTATGGATCGATCGGGAGGCGCTGGACGCTGGAATCCAGGCGGTTCGCCGGGAGCTCGCCGGGCGGACCGGGCTGGGGCCGGCCGACTTTCGGACGGCACTCCCGGTGACGCGCAAGCACCTCATCCCGCTGCTGGGCTATCTGGACGGCGCCGGGGTGACCCACAGGACCGGCGAAGGGCGCTCCGTCGTCGCTTGACCGGGGGTCGACAGGCGGCGTAGTATCAAGGTGCTTCCCCAGGCGCGACAACCGACGGACCAGGAGCCCGACACGACCCTCAGCTACGGCACAGACATCGCTGTGCGGAGGCACCGATGAGGCGTATGGTAGGCGTCTTGTCCGTCCTCCTATCCCTGTCCGGCGCTCTGGGCGCTGTTTCAGCCCAGCAGGACCCCACGCCGGGCGGACAGGGGAACGGATTCGTACTCGAACAGAACTATCCCAATCCGTTCAACCCGGAGACGAGGATCCCCTTCGTTCTGGAGGAAGATCTCTTCGCCGACGGGCGTCCTGTCGTTGTGTCCCTGCGGATCTACAACCTGCTCCAGCAGCCGGTGGCGTTCCCGGTCGCCCTCGGGCACCCCTCGGGAGAGGGGGTGCGGGTGGAGCAGCTCGAGTACCTCCAGCCCGGGCGCCACGAGGCATTCTGGGACGGCACCGACCAGTCGGGCCGCCAGGTCGCTTCGGGGATCTACTTCATGCAGATCAGCGTCAACGGGATGAGCAAGACCCGGAAGATGTACGTGCTGAAGTAGCCTGGGCCCGCCCCGCCAGGTCCCGCGCCCGGAGCAGCTCGCCCCGGACGGCGCTACGAGAAGTAGAGAAACCGCCCGCAGTGCTCGCAGGTAGTCAGCGTAGCATTCGGGTCCGTCTCTCCGGCGGTGGCCGTCGGGACCGCAGTAAAGCACCCGTAGCAGGTGCCGTGGATGACCGGAACGACGACCCGGTCCACGCCACCGACCACCCGGTCGTAGCGCTGCCGGACCTCGTCCGTCAGGCGGTCTTCCAGGTCCCCCACCTTGTCCCGGAGGGCGTCGGACGCCTCGGCGGGATCGATGCCGAACTCCTCTTGCTCGAAGGCGGCGAGTCCCGAAGCGGATTCCAGCTCCCGGAGCTTGGCCTGCAGATCCTGGATCTCCAGGAGCACGGTGAGGTCGGAGTTCATTCCTTCGCCACTCATGAGGCCTTCTCGTCGAGGAGGGCCAGGAAGTCCTCGGGGGATTCGAGCTCGAGAAGGGCGCCGGGCACCGCCTCGTCCTTCGCGAACTGGGCGATCTTGCCCAGAACCGGGAGATACTGGTTCGAGACCTCCAGCGGGGGCGCGACGATGAGAAAGAAGTTGCGGACCGGATCACCGTCGATGGCCTTGAAGTCCACGCCTCCGGGCTTGCGACCGTAGGCGAGGCGCAGCCGGTTGACCACCAGGGATCGGCAGTGGGGGATGGCGATGCCCTTGCCGATGCCGGTGGAGCCGAGGTTCTCCCGGCGCTTCAGGGTCTTGAAGAGGATGGCCTCCGACTTCTCGTCCAGGTCGAGGACGGAGACCAGCTCCTTCAGCAGATCGTCCTTGGACTCGGATTCGAGGTCGAGCTTCACGACGTCTGCCGTAAAGAGCTCTCGTAGCCGCATGGGGAATATCTCCGGATGGGACGGGCGAGTCTGGATGGGAGTTCGCGTGTCAGCCTCAAATGGTATCAGCGACGCGCCGCGAGCCCAAGGCGCACCCGACGCGCACCCGTGCACGGGTTCACCGCACCGGCGTGGCGGAATACCTTCGGACATGCGCCCCGACATCTTCACGCTCCTCGCCTCGGACCGAACACCGCTCTATCTGGCTCCCCAGGCCGGTGTGAGCGAGTCGCCCTTCCGCCGCCTCTGCCGCCGCTTCGGGGCCGACGTGGTGGAGAGCGAGTTCGTCAGCGCGGCCGGGATCGTCCGGGGCAACCAGCGCACCCGGGACTACCTCCGGTTCGACGAAGCCGAACGACCCATCGGCATCCAGATCTTCGGGTCGGACCCGGCCCAGATGGCCGACGCCGCAGCCCTGGTGGAGGACGTCTACCAGCCAGACTTCGTCGACATCAACTTCGGGTGCCCGGTGAAGAAGGTGGTCAAGCGGAACGGCGGCTCTGGATGCCTGCGGGACCTGGCTCTGGTGCAGGACATCATTCGGGCCGTGGACGACGCCACGGAGATCCCCACGACGGTGAAGATCCGGAGCGGGTTCGACGAGACGACCCGGGATCCGGTGGGCATCGGACTGCGGTGCCAGGAGGCCGGCGCCCGAACCCTCTGCATTCACCCCCGCACCCGGGCCGACATGTACAGCGGGGAGGCCCGATGGTCCGAGATTCGGGCGGTCGTGCAGGCGCTGGAGATCCCCGTCATCGGCAACGGGGATGTCCGCTCTGGCGAAGATGCCCGGCAGATGCGGGACGAGACCGGCTGCGCCGGGGTCATGATCGCCCGCGGGAGCCACGGCGGCCCCTGGGTCTTCACGCAGGCCCGCGCTGCCCTGGATGGGGAGGAGATCCCGCCGGATCCGGACGTCCGGACCCGGTTCGAGATCTGCCTGGAGCACGCCCGCAACTCGCTGGCCTTCAGCAACGACGCCCACCGGGCCCTTCTGGAGTTCCGGAAGCACCTTGGATGGTACACCAAGGGCCTCCCGGACAGCCGCGCCCTGCGTACCGAGCTCTTCCAGTGCGAGTCGCTGGGGGAGGTCGAGGAGTTGCTCGAGGGATACCTGGAGGAGCAGGCGGCGCTCCAGCCCGCCTGAGGTTGAAGCGACCCGTACGGTCTCGTCCCATCCAGGAGGCCTCGAGACCCACCAGGGCATGGACCCCCCACCCCTCCACCGTGTATCTTCGATGTGAGGGAGAGACACTGTTTTTTGACAAATCTCCCCGCACCACCGGGGGCGTCACGGCTTCGACGTGTTTGGTGAATGCGAGGGTGCGTGCCGAGGTCCCGGACCTCGTAAAACCCTGGGAAACTTTATAGCTGCCAACAACAACATGGCGCTGGCCGCGTAAGTAACCCTTACCGGTCCGCTTCCTGATCGGCCTGCTCGA
>JGI12048J13642_10473521_pt1 | contig 14029 bp, 12 predicted proteins | sample ElkSlonscriptome_16_FD_13642 | JGI IMG/M metagenome (IMG submission 13642) | reverse complement strand
AGAACCGATGATGAAAATACCTGCATTCCTGATTCTCGTGTGCGGCCTGGCGCCGCTACTCGCCGTCGGCGGAAATCTCCCGGACGGTCCCTACGTATCGACCAGCGCCGCGGCCGTGCACCGTGCAGATCCCGACTACGCGGTCATCGATCTGGGCTTCCGGACGGTCCAGACGAGCGCCGAAGCGGCGCGAGAGCAGACCAACGCGGCGCAGAAGTCGCTGGTTTCAATGCTTTCCGGCTACGAAGACGCGCTTCGCGCGACCCGCTTGGAGTCGCTGCAGTTCGGACGTGAGTACGAGTACGATCGGCAGCAGCAAAAACGGGTGGAGGCAGGTTACTTCGGCCAGTTCGGATTCCGGATTGAAGTCTCTGATCTCGAGCGCGTGTCGAAGCTGCACTTCGAACTTGCCGCCACGGACTGGAACAGCCTGGGCGAGCCCAGGTTCGAAGTCGCCGATACCGACGCTGCGCGCGATGCAGCACGTGAAAAGGCGCTGGCGCGAGCCACTGCCCAGGCCCGTGCGCTGGCGCGGGCACAAGGCGGCCGCCTGGGTGAAGCCTGGGGCATCATTTTCGAGCCGATGCACGAACTGGCCGGCCGGATGGCCGGCGCGCAAGCGGGCCAGATGCAGAGGTTCTCAGCAGGTGTCGGCGCCGCGGACGCGGAATTCGCGATCCCGATGGCCCCGCGGCCGGTGGAGTTCGAGGCGCGTGTCGGGGTCGTGTTTCGCCTGGAGGCCGATCCGGAATGAAGTTTGAAATCGCGCTTGAACCTTTTCCGAGGCCGGCGGCGAGGTCATAGATGTTCCAGCTTGGCAATCTGAGCCTGTAGTTCCTCGACGCTGCGGGTGTGGTCGGCCCGTCGCTGGCGTTCCTTTTCCACCACCTCGGCCGGCGCGTTGGCGACGAAGCGCTCGTTGGCCAGCTTGCCGCTGACCTGCTGCAGGCCCTTTTTTTCGCGCTCCAGCTGCTTGCTCAGGCGAGCCAGCTCCGCGCCGATGTCGACCAGCCCGGCCAGCGGAATCAGTAGCCGCATCTCGCCGCACAGTTGAACCGCGCAATCGGACGAATCGCGATCCTGGTCGGTCAGTTCGATCGATTCGAGGCGAGCCAGTCGTCGCACCAGGTCGCCGAAGCGCGCGAAGCGATCGGCGTCTTCGCTACCTGCAAGCTGGACCAGCAGCGGCATTGGCTTGCCCGGCGCCAGGTTGAGTTCGGTTCGAGCCGAACGCACGGCCATGATGACCGCTTTCAGCCATTCGGCGTCGGCTTCGGCCTGCGCATCGATTGCGCCGGTTTCGGGCCAGCCGGCAAGGCTGATGAATTCCGATTCCAGCGCCAACGGCGTCCTGATGCGCTGCCAGATCTCCTCGGTGACGAACGGCACGAACGGGTGCAGCAACCTGAGCGTCGCGTCCAGCACTTCGGCCAGCGTCCGGCGGGTCGAGGCGCGGGCGTCTGCGTCGGCGTCGTCCGAAAGGGCCGGCTTTGCGAATTCGAGATACCAGTCGCAGAATTCGTGCCATACGAATTCATACATGGCGCTGGAGGCCAGATCGAAGCGATAGTCGGAAAGCGCCTGGTCGACTTCGGTAATCGTGCGGGCAAGACGCGAGCGGATCCAGCGCGAAATCACGTCGTCCGACTGGTCTTCGGGTCGGGTAGCCGGCAGCGCATCTTCGCCGACGTGCATCAGCACGAAGCGCGATGCGTTCCAGAGCTTGTTGAGGAAGTTGCGATAGCCCTGGCAGCGCGACATATCGAACTTGATGTCGCGGCCGTGACCGGCCAGCGCGGTGAATGTGAAGCGCAGCGCGTCGGCACCGAAGGCCGGAATGCCGTCGGGAAATTCCTCGCGGGTGTGTTTGTCGATCGCCGTCTTCATTTGCGGCTGCATCAGGGATGCCGTACGTTTTTGCACCAGCGCGTCGAGATCTATGCCGTCGATCAGATCGATGGGATCGAGCACGTTGCCCTTGGACTTCGACATTTTCTGGCCGTCGCGATCGCGGATCAAGCCGGTGATGTAGACCTGATCGAAAGGCACCCTGCCGGTGAAGTGGCTGGTCATCATCACCATGCGCGCGACCCAGAAGAAGATGATGTCGAAGCCGGTGACAAGTACCGAGGTCGGCAGGTAGCGATCCAGGCCTTCGGATTCCCCGCGCGCCTCATCCGGCCAGCCCAGGGTGGAGTGGGCCCAAAGCGCCGAGGAAAACCACGTTTCGAGCACGTCGGGATCCTGGGTCAGATTCGATTCCCTATCGACCCGGTGTTTTTCCCGAACCTCTGCTTCCGTACGTCCGACATAGACGCGCCCGTTTTCGTCGTACCAGGCCGGAATCCTGTGACCCCACCACAGCTGGCGCGAGATACACCAGTCCTTGAGATTTTCCATCCAGTGGCGGTAGGTGTTGATCCAGTTTGCCGGGACGAACTCGACCTCGCCGGATTCGACCTTGTCCAGCCCCAGGCGGCCCAGTTCGTCCATCCTGACGAACCACTGGTCGGTCAAGAACGGCTCGATGATCTGGCCTGAGCGGTCGCCTCTGGGCACCACCATGGGATGCGGCTTTTCCTCCACCAGCAGGCCCTCCGCCTGCAGGTCGGCGACCACGCGTCTGCGGGCCTCGAACCGGTCCAGGCCCCGGTAGGCCTCGGGCGCCGTATCGTTGACCTCGGCGATGGGCGTGAAGATGTTGATCGGCTCGAAGCCGTGGCGTGCGCCGACCTCCCAGTCGTTGAAGTCGTGGGCCGGCGTGATCTTGACGCAACCGGTGCCGAATTCCGGGTCGACGTAGTCGTCGGCCACGACCGGAATCTCGCGCCCGGTCAGCGGCAGCTCGACTGTCTTTCCGACCAGGTCGGTGTAGCGTGCGTCGTCCGGGTGTACCGCGACGCAGACGTCGCCCAGCAGCGTTTCAGGACGGGTCGTGGCGACCACCACGTCGCCCTGGCCGTCGGTCCGGGGGTAGCGGATCGACCACAGTTTGCCCTGTTCGTCGTGGTTGACCACCTCGAGGTCGGATATTGCCGTCTGCAATACCGGATCCCAATTGACCAGCCGCGGCCCACGATAGATCTTGCCTTCCTCGAACAGCCGTACAAAGGTCTCCAGCACCGCCTCGGACAGGTCGTCGTCCATGGTGAAGCGCTCGCGCGACCAGTCGGCCGAGGCGCCCAGACGGCGCATCTGGCCGGTAATGGTCGAACCCGACTCGTGTTTCCACTGCCAGACCCGGTCGATGAATTCCTGCCTCGAATAATCGTCGCGCCTGCCGCCCTCAGCCTCGATCTGGCGCGTGACGACCATTTCGGTGGCGATGCCGGCGTGATCCACGCCGACCTGCCAGAGCGTGTCGAAGCCCTTCATCCGGTGGGTGCGGATCAGGCAGTCCATCAGCGTGTGCTGAAACGCATGGCCCATGTGCAGGGTGCCGGTCACGTTCGGTGGCGGCAGGAGAATGCTGTAGGGCTTGCCCCGGCCGGACGGTTTGAAGCATCCGCCTTTTTCCCAGGCCGGGTACCAGCGTTTTTCGATAGCGACGGGTTCGTAGGTCTTTTTCATTTCAGGTATTTGTTTCATTTCGTTTTGCGATTCACTTCAACAAGTGATGATGCAGATCGGCGCCACGCGCCTTCCAGTCCATCCAGCGCTGACGCAGGCGCTTTTTCGCCTGCTCATCGGGCGGTACGATCTCGAGCACGCGCTCGTATTCTCCCGACGGGATCTCCGAGTCGGCCGCCAGGTTGATCAGCAGCGCCGCACGTTCCGGTGCCGAATCGACAAGACGAACCGGGGCGATCGGGTCGTCGATCCCGTGCGGTACGAACCGTCCGTCGGGCTTGTCCCATAAACGCGCATCGAGCGCCGAAAGCTGTTCGCGCGTGCCGACCACGGCGATGTCGGCAGTGGCCGGAAACGCCTTGCCCACGAGCACTCCGGCAACCTCAATGGGGTCGCTGAAACGGCCGGACATTTCGTAGAAGTCGATGCGCATGTTTTGTCGTTTGGTCGTTTGGTCTAATCCGGCAGTCTGGTAGCCGGTGGCAGGTGGTGGTGATCAGCGCGATTTTTCCGACAACTGGCTACCGACCACCGACTCCCGGTTTTACGTATACACCTGAAACGCATAACCGAACACCTGACTTTCCGGTCACTTCCCCGCCCGGGTCATCAGCCACTGCGTCAGCATGCCGACGGGGCGACCGGATGCGCTTTCGGCCTTGCCCCATTGCCACGCAGAGCCGGCGATGTCAACGTGAGCCCAGCGCTGGCCTTCGGTGAAGCGCGACAGAAAGCAGCCGGCGGTGATCGAGCCGGCCGGCATGCCGCCGATATTTTTCATGTCCGCAAAAGGCGTTTCGATCTGCTGCTGATAATCGTCCCAAAGCGGCAGCCGCCAGGAACGATCGGCCGACTCTGTGCCGGCGCTCAGCAATTCGCCGGCCAGCTCATCGTCGTTGGTCATGACGGCACTTGCGTGATGTCCCAGCGCCACGACGCACGCGCCGGTCAGCGTGGCGATGTCGACCATCACTTCCGGCTCGGATTCGCGCGCCGTCCAGGTCAGTGCGTCGGCCAGGATCATCCGGCCTTCGGCATCCGTGTTGTGCACTTCCACGGTCTTTCCCGACATGGTTTCGATGACATCACCCGGGCGGTAGGCGTTGCCGTCGGGCATGTTCTCGACCGCCGCGATCACCGCGTCGACGTTGATCGGCAGTTTCAGCCTGGCGACCGATTCGATGACCCCGATCGCGGTCGCCGCGCCGCACATGTCGAACTTCATCTGTTCCATCAGTTCGCGTGGTTTAATCGAGATTCCGCCCGTATCGAACGTCACGCCCTTGCCGACCAGTGCGGCCGGGGCCTGATCTGCGGCGCCGCCGCGCCAGCGCAGACGCACCAGCCGAGGGCGATTGGCGCTGCCCTGGGCCACAGCCAGCAGGGAGCGCATGCCCAGCTTCTCCATCCGCTTGTCTTCCAGCACCTCGACCTCGAGACCCTCGATTTCGCCGGCAAGTTTTTCAGCCACCTCGGCCATGTAGGCGGGCGTGCAGATATTGGGCGGCAGATCGCCCAGCAGGCGGCAACGGCGAACGCCGGCGGCGATGCATGATGCCGTCGTCAGAGCCTCTTCAACCCCCTTTCCAATCGGGAATGCGATCCGGTCGGTCGCGGGTGCGGCATCGGCGTCGGCTGCCTTGGTGGCCGAGTAGATGTAGTCGGCGTGGTCCAGGGCCAATGCGGTCTGCGTGGTTTTCCACCCACGGTCGCGTCCGTCGAGCTCGATCTGGCCAAGCAGGCAGACCGCGTCGGTGGCGCGCGATTGACGCAACGCGGTGCCGGCAGCCTTCGCCGAACGCAGAAAAGTGGCATCGTCGAATCGCGTGGCCTTCCCGAGCCCCGTAATCAACAGTCGCCTGGCGTTTATTTTTCGGGGACGATGGATCATCAGCGTTTTTCCCGCGCCCAGCGACAGCTCGCCATCCTCGCCCATTTCGGTCAGAAGGCCGTCGGTGGCCTCGTCGATCGCGGTCAGCTGCTCACCTGCTGGCCGGTCGGAAAAGACGCCGATGATCAGGCAGCCGGTCTTGATTTCGGTTGCGGTCTGATCGGTTGTCTCGAACGTGATTGTCTGAATTTCCATGGCTGGATCCTTGTCTGAATTCATGATCTTTCGTTGCGCGTTGTCCGCACGTCGCTGCCGCACCGGCCCCTCGCATCGGGTCGGAGGGCGCTGGACAACGGCGACGCATTCAAGATTACTGGAAGAAGTTCCGTCCAGAGATGATTGCTGACTCGTTCAACATTGTAACCTTGCCACCCATGAATCGACTGATCCGGGTCATGCAGCGTAACAACAAGCTTGCCGGCCACATTCGCAGACAGGCGCTTGGCGTGAGCATGATGACGCTGGCGGTGCTGATGGCGATTTCGGTAGCGCTGTTTTTGGCCGAAATGCTTGGCGATCTCGCCGACGGCGAGCTTCTGGTATCGACGCTTGGCGAACTGCTGTTGCTGCGATTGCCCGAAGCATTCCTGTTGACCGCGCCGCTGGCGCTGATCGTCGGCCTGCTGATGAGTCTGGGCGAATTGGCTCAGGGTGAAGAATTCAACGTCATGCGTGCGGCCGGATTTTCGCCCGCGCGACTGTTTCGGGTCGTCGTGATGCTGGCTCTGGCCTGGTCGGTAGTCCTCGTGCTGGTCAGCGGCTGGGTGGCGCCGTGGGCCGAGCAGCGTTCGGCGCAAATTGCCGAGCGTATGGCCGACGACCTGCTGCTGGCCAGTATTCGACCCGGCCAGTTTCAGTCGCTGGGCGGCGGAAAGCTGACGGTCTATGTCCGGACGGCCGACCTGGAGGTGGGGCACCTTGAGGGTTTGTTCGTCCATTTCGTCAATGCCGATCAGGTCGAGGTAATCGCTGCGAAAAGCGGCCGACTTTTGCAGCGTCCTGAAACCGGAGACAGGATATTGTCTCTGCGAGACGGGGTTCACCTGGGCCATCTGGCTGCAGCCTCAGCATTGCCCATGCGGCGGATCACCTTCGAGCGCAACGATATCCAGCTGCCGCTGGGGCGTGAGCAGGGTTCGAATGACCCACTCAAGCGTCGATTTCTCCCTGATTTGATCGGCGACCCGGCACCGGCTGCAGGGTTGGAACTGCAACGGCGGCTGATGCCGGCCATCATCACTGCAGTGCTTTCAGTGTTCGCGCTGCCGATTACCCTGAGCGGCGCGCGTGGAAAGCGCTTCGGGACGGTACTGGTTGCCGTCGTGATCTATCTCGTCTACAGCAACGTCGCCAACCTCCTGCTTGCTAGCGCCGCACCGTCTGCGGCGGGCTGGCCCGGCGTCTGGCCGTTGCATGCCTCGGCGTTGGCGCTGGCCATGATCCCCCTTGTGTTGTGGTGGCGGCGATGGTGACGCATGGCAACGGGATGGTTCCCGGGATTTCAATCGGCATTCTGGGCGGATATCTCGGGCGCTCGGTGGCGCGATCGGTGGTGCTGGTTGCGCTGGTTCTGTGTGGTTTGTACCTCAGTGTCGACCTGGTGCGCGAGGCGGGCGACATGGCCGCAGGCTACGGTCTGCTGGAGGTGTTGACCTTTATCCTGAGGGTTTTCCCGGCGCGGCTGTACGACCTTTTCCCGTTTGCCGTACTGATCGGCGGGATGCTGGCGCTCGGTCGCCTGTCTGCAAACAGCGAACTGGTTGCGATGCGTGCCGCTGGATTTCACCAGCTGCGAATCCTCGGCTATGCTCTGGGGCCTGCGCTATTGCTTGGGCTGACAGTAATGCTGGCTGGAGAATGGCTGGCGCCGAAACTGGAGCTCGATGCACGTCTGGACAGGGAGCGTGCACGCGATGGGCAGGTTGGAACAGTAGCCGGTCAGGGCCTGTGGATTCGGGATGGGCGGCTGATGATTCAGGCCGGAATTTTGCTCTGGAACGAGAGCGACGAAATCCGGTTCGGGAACCTGAGAATCTACGAGCTTGATGACGTCAACAGCATTGCCCGCATCGTCCATGCCTCGGCCGGTCGGCACGAAACCGGACGTTGGGTGCTGGAGGGTACCAGCGTGCTTGATGCGCGGACAGCCGAATTCGCGACCGGGACTGACGGGTCCGTTGAAATCGCATCGGGGCTCGATCCCGGCGTATTCCAGGCCCTGGTCACCCGGCCTCGGCTGCTGCCGATGCGGGACATATCGAGAATCCAGAATTATCTGGAGGCCAATGGGCAGGACGCGACGGCCTATCGACAGGCCTACTGGCGTCGGCTGCTTTATCCGCTGAACATGCTGATGATGCTGTTTTCCGGCATGGCGCTGCTGCTTCGGGCGGGCCGCCAGCTGTCACCGGCAGTGGGTGTTTTCGCCGGCGTTTCACTGGGGATCGGTTTCGTCGTGTTCCATCGGCTGGTGCTGGGACTCGCGCCGGTCCTGCCGATTCCGTTCGGGCTGACCCATCTTCTCCCGGCGGCCGCGTTCGGTCTGCTTGGGGTGTACCTCATGCGCCGTTGAGCGTCGGGGGTTTGGATACCAACCGAGATCCGCTGAACATGTCCGGCCAGGCGCGACGATCGTGGCGTGTCAGGGCCCAGGCGAATCCCAGGCCAAGCGTGGCAAGAGAGGCGAGCCCGCCCAGGAATCGAAGCAGGCTTCGGCCAACCGTGAGTGGCTGATCGTCGGCGTCGATCCAGATTCGCCAGGTACGCATGCCGAGCGTCTGTCCGATGCGCCAGCTGGCATGGAAATAGGCAAACGCGAGGGTCAAAAGGTAGAGCTGATACAGAATGTTGCCGCTATCGATACCACCGTTGCCGACGATTACGATCAACGCGGTGCCCAGCATCCAGATGGCGACAAGAATCAGACCGTCGTAGAGCATCGCCCCGAAACGGCGAAAAAGGGAACACGGCCGGCGAATGCCGACAGACGCGGATTCATTTAGTTCGGAAATACTCATTCGGTTTCTGTACCCTTTGTTGCCGCCTTGATGTTACAGGGCGGAGGTCGTAATCGCGTAAGATCGACAAGTGCGTGGAGCGCCGCCCGCGGCAGGCGTTCGATCGACCATGATCGTGAACGGGATTGTTGTCCCGAAATCCTGCTGCGTTGGCCTAGATACATACCTGATCAGGAACGTAAAAAGGGGATCGCATGGCCGAATTCGATTCCGATGCTTTTAAAATCGGATCGGTCAAGTTATGCTGATCCGACAGTGAACGCCGGGGCGGCTGGGCCACCTCGCATAACCCGAACCAAGAAAAGCGGAAATTTCTAATATGTATAACTCATTTGCAATCAGACCTGGACTGCGGCTGGTCCTGGGTGCCGGATTCGTCCTGCTGCTGGCACAGTCAGCCACCTCGCAGGTGCTCGATCGCAGCATTCAGACCGAAGAGCAGATCGCCCGGAGTGCAGCCCAAGTCCAGGCCCAGATAAACCAGGTTGCGGACGAAACGGATTCGATGGTCAATGATTACCGGGTCGTTCTCGGCGAGATCGAAAGCCTGCGAATCTACAACGGAATGCTGCAGGAAACGGTAGACAGTCAGGAACGTGAAATCGACAATATCAACAATCAGTTGACGAATCTCGAGCAGACAAATCGCGACGTGGTGCCATTGATGATCGAAATGGCGGAAACCCTGCCGCGACTGGTTCAGGCCGACGTGCCGTTCCGAGTCGAAGAGCGGCAGGCTCGCGCCGAGACGCTGATCGAAGCGCTGGACCGAGCGGATGTCACCACGTCGGAGAAATTCCGCCGGATCCTCGAAGCGTACACAAGCGAGATCGAACTCGGTCGAACGACAGAGGGCTACCGGGGCCAACTGCCCGACGGTCAGCGCGTGGATTTCCTGCGCGTCGGACGTACGCTGTTGTTCTATCAATCGCTGGACGGCACCGAGACCGGCTGGTGGAATCCGAATTCGCGTACCTTTGAACGGCTAGGCGATCAGTACCGTCTGCCCGTATCCGATGGCCTTGCGATTGCGCAAAACCAGGTCGCTCCGGATCTGGTCCGTCTTCCCGTGCCCGCCCCATCCGAGGCTGAATAATGAGAAAGCTTACTTTGATTGCAATGACCGCCTGGCTGGCCTTTCCGGTTGCAGGACATGGTCAACAAGCGCAGACGCTTCAGGAACTGCTTCAGCAAGTGGAGCGGGCCGCCAGCGAAGAGGCGCGCATCGACCAGCAGCGTCTGCAGGAGTTCCGGCAGCAGCGCGCTCAGCAGCAGCAACTGCTGGCAGAGGCCCGAGCTGAACTTCGAGCCCAGGAGCAGCGTTCTGACCGGCTCAATGCCGAGTTCGATGAGAACGAGCGCGAGTTGGCCGAGCTCTCAACGACCCTGAACGAGCGGATGGGCAACCTTGGGGAACTGTTCGGCGTCGTCCGCCAGGTGGCCGGCGACATGCGGTCGACGCTGAACGACTCGATGGTGTCTGCGCAGTTCCCCGGGCGGACTCAACTCTACGCCAACCTTGCCGAACGCAGTGACACCGAATTGCCCAGCGTGGACGAACTTCGTTCGATGTGGACAGGAATGGTGCGCGAGATTGCCGAAAGCGGCAGCGTGGTCGAATTCAATTCCGATGTCATTAACGCAGATGGGCAGGTCGAACAGAACCGGAATGTCGTCAGGGTCGGCGTGTTCAATGCCGTTTCCGACGGCAATTTCCTGCAGTGGGATTCATCTCAGAACCTGCTGCTGGAACTTCCGCGCCAGCCTGCAGGGCGATTCCAGTCCATGGCTCAGGATTTGCAGGAGGCATCACCTGGCACGATCCAGGAAATGGCGGTCGACTTCACGCGCGGCGATATCCTTGCCCAGGTGGTCCGTTCGCCGACCTTGCGCGAACGTGTCCGTCAGGCCGGTCCGGTCGGTGCTGTCATAATCGTGATCGGCATCATCGGTCTGTTGTTCGCGCTTTGGAAGGGCGTCATGCTGATGATTCGAGGGAATGCGATCAAGCGCCAGATCAAGAAGTCGGAGGCCGACAAGGGCAACGCGCTTGGGCGAGTTCTTAGCGTCTACGAAGACAGCCCGAACGCAGACGTTGAAACGCTTGAGCTCAAGCTGGATGAGGCCATTCTGCGCGAGACCGCGCCGCTGGAAGCCGGGCTGCCGTTCATCAAGGTGCTCTACGTCGTCGCGCCGCTGCTGGGTCTGCTCGGTACCGTGGTCGGCATGATTCAGACGTTCCAGCAGATCACCTTGTTCGGAACCGGCGACCCGCGCATGATGGCAGGCGGTATCTCGATGGCACTGCTTACCACCGTCCTGGGTCTCGTCGTGGCGATTCCGTTGACCGTGATACACAGCGTTCTGCAGACGCGCAGTCGTGCGCTGATCCAGATTCTGGAAGAGCAGGCCGCCGGCATCATCGCCCGCATCGCAGAGCAGAGCCATGGTCGCTCTCTATAATCTGCTCGAGTCGATCCGCGGGTTCATCGAACTCGGCGGTGACGTGCTTTGGGCCATCATGCTGGTGCTGCTGGCAATGTGGACGCTGATCATCGAAAGGTACTGGTTTTTGCTCAGGGTATTTCCGTCCGAGCGGGCCCGGGTGATCGACGAATGGGAAGCGAGGGACGATCATCGTTCCTGGCACGCCCACCGGATCAAGGACGAACTGGTCAGCGGGGTACGCCAGCAGCTTCAGCGCAATGTCACGATGATCCAGACGCTGGTTGCGATTTGTCCTCTCCTTGGCCTGTTGGGTACCGTCACGGGTATGGTGGCGGTATTCGACGTGATGGCTTTTTTCGGCACCGGTAACGCGCGGGCCATGGCGGCTGGGGTGTCCAAGGCGACCATTCCGACCATGGCCGGCATGGTGGCCGCGCTGTCCGGCGTTTATTTCGCATCGTATCTGGATCGCAAGGCGTCCGTCGAGAGCGAAAAGCTCGAAGACATGCTGCAGAACGACTAATAGTCGAGGATATTCAATCAATGGCACGCAGACATGCGAATCAGGACGAACCCGAGATCAACATCACGCCGATGCTGGATATCGTGTTCATCATGCTCATCTTTTTCATCGTGACCACAACCTTTGTGCGAGAGACGGGTGTCACGGTCGAAAAGCCTCAGGCGTTGACCGCCGAGTCGCGTCCCCAGGGGAACATTCTCATAGGCGTGGACTCAGACAACCAGGTCTGGATGAACGGTAGCCAGATCGAACTGGCTGACGTTCGTACGCAGGTCCAGCGAGCGCGCGCCGAAAACCCGGAAGGCAGCGTGATCCTGATTTCCGACAAAGGCGCCCGAACCGGAACGCTGGTTGATGTGATGGATCAGGTTCAGGCCGGCGGCGTCGCTCGCATGGCGATTTCCGCTGAACAGATCGGCGGAGGAGGGTGAAACATGGGTACTGGAATTCGATACGTTGTTTCGGTCGTGCTTGCAGTTGTCGTGACGGTGGCTGCGTTTTACTTGATGCACCGACTGATTTCGGGTGCTGATGGTGAACGCGAGAACATGGATCCGCCGCCCGGGATTCGATTCGGGCCGGTCGAGATCGAACAGGATATCGTGACCAAGGATCGGCGCAAGCCCGAACCGCCACCGCCGCCGGATACACCGCCGCCCCCGCCGGATATACAGGTTTCAGAGGTTCGGCAGACGCCGATGGAAATGCCGCGCATGGAGATGCCGGAATTGAACCTCGGGGTCGGCGCGGGGCCTCCGGTACTCGGTGCGGTCGGGATGGACCGAGGCGCCGAAGGCGACGTCGTGCCACTTGTCCGGATCAATCCGCAGTACCCGCGTAATGCGGCCATGAACCAGATTGAGGGCTACGTGACGATCGAGTTCACGATCACGGAGACCGGTTCGGTCCGAGACCCGGAAGTCATCGATTCGCGACCGCCACGTGTGTTCGACCGCGAGGCCATCCGCGCCATCCTGCGCTGGAAGTTCAAACCAAGGGTTGTCGACGGCACGGCAATTTCGCGTCGTGCCGTTCAAACCATCGACTTCAATCTGGATCAATGATGAACAAGAATCGATTCGTAGCGCTGTTGCTGTCGTTTGGTCTGCTGCTGTCTGCGGCGAGCCCCATTGCGGTTGCCCAGACCGGTAGCGAAACACTGTCGTGCGGCGAGGAGCGTGAGGTCGAGCCGGGCCTGATGACCGAGCAGACCTACAACAGGATGAACGAAGCGTTCGAAATGATAGGCGAGGAAGAGTACGACGCCGCCTACCAGGAGCTTGACAACCTTCGAAAAGCTCGCATGTCGGATTTCGAAAAGGCCTCGGTCGAGCAGGCGATGGGCTTCATTACCGCTCAGCGCGAACAGTACGACGGTGCAATTCGTCACTTCAGCGAGGCTGTCCGGCTCAATCAGCTGCCGAACCAGACGCACTTCGAGATGATTCTTCAGATCGCTCAGCTGTATAACGCGCTAGAGCAATACGACCAGGCGTTGGATCAACTCGATTTCTGGTTCTGTGTTTCAACCGAGGAAGCCAAGAAAGTTGCTGAAGTCTGGGTGCTCAAGGCCAGCCTCCACCTTCAGAAGGATGATTACCGCGAAGCGCTTTCAGCGTTGGATCAGGCCATAGAAATCGCCGATGAAGTGCCTGAGTCCTGGTATCGGCTCAAGCTCGGGATCCTGCTGGAGCTTGAGGAGTACCGCCTTGCCGTCGATGTCGCCAAGACCCTGATCGAGGTAGACCCGAACCGAAAGGAATATTGGTCTCAGCTTTCTGGAATCTATATGGAATTGAACGAGAACCAGAACGCCATGGCCACACTTCAACTTGCTTACCGGCGCGGTCTGCTGGATCGCGGCAGCGAATTCACCCAGCTTGCCGGACTTTTGCAGCAAGAGGCAGCGCCGAGGCTCGCGGCGGAAGTGATGCAGGATGGACTGGAGCGGGGGTTTATCGAGCAGACGGCCAACAATTGGCAGATGACGGCAGGCGCTTGGTACGAGGCGCGTGAACTCGATCAGTCACTTGACGCCTATGAACAGGCGGGTAATCTTTCCGACAGCGGCAAGATCGATTTTCAGCGGGCTTCGATCATGACCGCCGAAGAAAACTGGCAGGGAACGCTCGAAGCCGCAACGCGCGCACTCGAGAAAGGCGACCTGACGCAGTCGCAGGAAGGCACTTCGAATTTGCTCATCGGGATGGCGCAATTCAATCTCGATAACCTGGACCAAGCCGAACAGGCCTTTAAACGCGCCGCGAACTATGGCACACTTCGATCAGCCGCACGAGAATGGTTAAACCATATTGAGCAAACAAGACAGCGTTTGGCGAGCCGGTAGCGGTGTCTCAAATCCGATCAGGGAGTTGCAAAGATGCAAAATAATACTGAAGAAATCCTGAAGCAGGCTATCGAAGACGAAGCGGGTTCCGCCTCTGGTGCGGCTGGTAGCGCCGCTGCTGCCAGTACCGCAGAACCTGGTTTCAAGAAGAAGGTCTCCAAGAAGAAGGCTTCCAAGAAGAAGGCTTCCAAGAAGAAGGCTTCCAAGAAGAAGGCTTCCAAGAAGAAGGCTTC
>JGI12048J13642_10111654_pt1 | contig 14030 bp, 7 predicted proteins | sample ElkSlonscriptome_16_FD_13642 | JGI IMG/M metagenome (IMG submission 13642) | reverse complement strand
GCAAGCGACCAAGAATTTGCGCAATCGAGTTAACAATCGATCGGGGCAATCTTGTTGAGAAAGTTGTTCGGTCAACGATTGCTGTAGAGAGGATAGTAGGGCGGGATTCGCATCCAAACTGAAGATCTGGCGTGCGTTCACGACAGCAACCTCTCGGTCAAGAAGCCGTAACGGTTCGAGCCAATCCGTTGGCTCGATGAGTCCGTCGATCGGTTGGTCATTTTCCGATTGAGAATCCATGGTGTTATCCAGCAAAGACGAAACGCACACAAAGCAAGCCTTGAAAAAAGGGCTTGGAAAAGAGTGCAGTGAATTGGAATGAAAACAAGTGTAAGGCGTTTTCCAAGATTCGTGTAGTGCGCCGCAAACTATGACCTAACCTTTCTCTACGGGGAGCCTTCACGGCAGGAAACAGAATGCAAGCGTGGGATGTGAGGAATGCGACAAACGGTTGCGTTTTCGCAACACCCCTTTGTTGCATTTAGACAACATGTAAAGCACCAAGACGCGTCTCGCTAATGCCCTAACCTCTTCACAGGAAACACTTTGCCATGATTTTCTCGACTTTGACTCTTGGCACCGGCACTGATACTGCATGGTATCCCTCGCACCTAAATGACGTTTTTGACACGGGTGCCGAGGAGAGCATGATGGGAAAGAAATTCAGAAGCCGCAGTCTACAAGATGACGCTTACGATGCCGAAGAATCGATCACTCGGCGGACTCGCGTCATGGGCGAGCAATACGTCGACGCCGAAGACGAGGATGCGGTAGAACTGAGCGAGGACGAGGCCGAACTTCTGCAACGTCGGCTTGAGGTGGAATCCGATCCTACGGAAGACCCGGTGCGCATGTACTTGATGCAAATGGGGCAAATCCCACTACTCAGCCGCGACCAAGAGGTTTCGGCAGCCAAACAGATCGAACGAACGCGGTTACGGTATCGGCATTGGATGTTGGCAACCGACTTCATGCTTCAAGGCGCACTCAAACTGCTCGAACAAGTCCGCGACAAGAAGCTGCGTCTCGATCGCACGATTGAAGTCAGTGTAACCAATGCAGCGGAAAAGAAGGCGATCATGAAGCGGATCGTTCCCAACGTTCGTACGTTGCAACATCTACTCAAGCAGAACCGAGTCGATTTCCTTTCAGCAATCAATAAAAAACTCAGCATGCGTAAACGCCGCGCTGCTTGGAAGAACTTGGTCATTCGCCGAAACAAAGCGGTACGTTTAATCGAAGAGATGAATCTCCGCACCAATAAGCTTGAACCGCTCTACGAAAAAATGCGAATCACGGTCAAGCGAATGGAAGAGATCCAATCGATCTTGGCCGATCCCGCTCGGCTGCAACTGCCTGCCATGCCAACGGAAGAGGAACTGCGAAACGAACTGCATTACTTGATGCGGCTGACGTTTGAAACGCCCAAGACTTTGTCTCGTCGGGTGAAACGATGCGATCACTATAGCGAAGATTACGATGCCGCAAAACGAATTCTATCGGCTGGAAATCTGCGACTTGTCGTTTCGATCGCTAAAAAGTATCGCAATCGAGGCTTATCCTTTTTGGACTTGATCCAAGAGGGCAATACGGGACTGATGCGAGCGGTCGACAAGTTTGAACATGCTCGAGGCTATAAGTTCAGCACGTATGCGACGTGGTGGATTCGGCAAGCGATCACGCGAGCGATTGCCGACCAAAGCCGAACGATTCGAGTGCCGGTACACATGATCGACACCATGAACAAGATTCGTCAAATCACTCGCGATTTGGTACAAGAGAATGGTCGCGAACCGACGGCGGAAGAAGTTTCGGCGCGTAGTGGTTTGGGAATCGACGACACTCGAGTGATCCTGAAGATGAGCCGACAACCGTTGTCGCTCGATCAACCGATCGGCGATCATGACGAGAGCGTGTTCGGAGAGTTCCTCGAAGACTATCGTGATGACGATCCACTCCTTGAATCGAACCGCGAAGCTTTGAAAGTCCAAATCGATATGGCAATGGAAACGCTAAACTATCGTGAACGTGAGATTCTTCGATTGCGATACGGTTTGGCAGATGGTTACACCTACACACTGGAGGAAGTAGGACGTATTTTTCATGTGACTCGCGAGCGGGTTCGGCAAATCGAGAGTAAGGCGGTTCGCAAATTGCAACAACCCTACCGAGCCAAGTCGCTTGTCAGTTTTCTGGACGGTGCCGAGATCACCATTCTGGAAAACAGCGAAGTTTTGTAGGCAGGATTGTTCTGGCGCGACATTGCGTCTTAAAGCTCGATACCGGTGTGACCGTCCCAGCGGACGAAGCCTTCGATCGCTGCATACTCCGCCAACCCTAACATGTCGTAGCGTTTGGCGGTTTTAGCGTTGCGTGCTTCGGCACGTTGCCAAAACTCTCGTATGTCGGAACCGGGGAAAAGGGCTCGGTCCTTTTGAGATTCATGCTTGAAAATTGCAATCCGTTTACGCTGAACTTCCGCCGGACTGAGTGGCACAGCCATCTCGATTTGTTCACATGCCCATTCTTGCCAAGCACCACGGTATAGCCAAACCTGGGCGACTTGATACCACGGGTCATTTCGGCATTGCTCGCACGCTTTTAAGATTGCACTGAGGCAGGTGCGGTGGGTGCCGTGCGGATCGGAAAGGTCACCGGCGGCATAGATTTGGTGCGGCTCGATCTGACGCAGCAAATCGACCGTGATCTCGATGTCTCGCTCCGAAAGTGGGTTCTTCTTTATCCGCCCCGTTTGATAAAATGGCAAATCGAGAAAATGCAGATTCTCGTCCGGCACGCCGCAGCATCGAGCACCTTGACGAGCTTCACTGCGGCGGATCAACGCCTTGATCCGCTGTACCTCCGGACTGTCGATTTGAGCAGACTGTTTGTTCCTCAAAAACTCGTCGACATGGTTTTCCAACTCGTCGAGGCCTGTTGCCGCAATGCGAAACTCTCGACAAAAATCGGCGGCGAACTCAGCAAACTTCAGTGCATCATTATCAAAAACGGCAATGTTTCCCGACGTCTGATAAGCGATATGCACCTCATGCGATTGATCGACCAAACGAATTAACGTCCCACCCATGGAAATCACATCATCGTCCGGATGAGGCGAAAAAACGACGATCCGTTTCGGATAAATATCGTCACGGTGGCCCGGTCGATCGCCAACCAGCTTCGCATGCGCAGGTTTACCACCGGGCCATCCCACGATGGTCGATTGTAGATGCCGAAAAACTCGCAGGTTAATGTCATAGGCACTGCCGAAACTGGCCAATAAATCTTGAAATCCCGCCTCGTTGTAGTCGGCTTCGGTTAGTTTCAAAATGGCTTTCTGGGTTTGATACGCAAGCGAGATGACGGCGCGGCGAGTAATGGCATCGTCCCAGGCAATCGGACCTACCATCCATGGAGTGGCGAAACGAGTTAATCCGGACGCTGCTGCTTCGTCCAAAAAGACCTCGACATGATCGTGCGATTGCAAGAATGATGCCGGGTTGGATGCCGTAATTTGTTCTTCAACGGTTTTGGCAATAATCGATGCTTTTCCCTCACCGAATGCCAACAAGAATAAACGGCGAGCTTCAAGAATGGTACCAACGCCCATCGTGATCGCGTGGCGTGGTACGTTCTCGGCTCCAAAAAAATCGCTCGCGGCGTCGGTACGCGTCAATTGATCGAGTGTGATCATTCGAGTCCGTGTACCCTCATCACTGCCCGGCTCATTGCTGCCAATATGCCCGTTACGGCTCAGCCCTAGAATTTGCAGATCGATACCTCCCGCGTCGATGATCTGCTGCTCATACTTCATGCAAACGTCGGCGACATCGTGTTTCGCAATCGCCCCGCAGATGAAATGAATGTTCGCTTCGTCAATGTCGACATGGTCGGTCAAATGCTCTCGCAAAAAGCGATGGTTACTCTGCAACTCATCCGCTTGCATCGGATAGTATTCGTCAAGGCTAAAGACAATGACATTGTGAAACGAAAGACCCTCATGTTGATGCAGTCGCACCAATTCTTCGTAGATTCGGGTGGGCGAAGAACCCGTCGCCAAAGAGAGCACGCAATTCAATCCTTCGAGCGCACGAGAGCGTATCAGATTGGCGATTTCTGACGCCGCTGCGATACTGGCGTCCGATGCTTTGGCGTAGACTCGGCAGAACAACTTTTCGTTTCGATCCTGTTCGCTGTTCGACAATGGAGATTGTTTAACGTTCATCAAGAAAATGATTGGCAGGTTCGCTTGGGTAATGAACTGAGATGATGACGAGCAACCATTGCTGCGCCAATCACGCCCGCCCGATTTCCTAGCCGAGCGAATTCGATCTGCATGTTGCCGCTGACTTGGGTCAAGGTGGTTTGTTGAACCGACTCGCAAACAGCTTTCAAAAAAAGTTGGCCAACTTCCGAGGAGTCACCTCCAAATGTCATCGCGCCTCCAAGCAGGACAACCGCCGGATTGATGACTTGACCCACCATCCCGATCGCTCGACCGACGTAGACTCCCGTCTCGGCAATGATTTCTCGGGCGATCTTGTCTCCCGCGTCCGCCAGTTCGGCAATTCGCAGCGGCGTCAGACCGGAGTCGACTTGCTGGTTGGCCGCACGGCATGCCGCTTGCATCCTGGCAACGACACCACGTGCGCCAGTATACGATTCGAGGTGCCCGTGGCTGCCACAGGTGCAAGGAATCGCATCATCGGAAAAGTCGATGACAATGTGCCCGAGTTCACCCGCGCAGCCAAAATCACCGCCATAGGGTTCACCGCTGACGACCAATCCGCAACCGACCCCGGTGCCAAGCGTTAGCATCGCCAACGAACGGTCGTCCAGTTTTCGAATGGAGTGCTCTGCGTAAGCCGCTGCGTTAGCATCATTGACCACTGTCGCGGGCCAGCTAACCCGTCGTGAAAGCTGATCTAATAGGGGGACGCCGAGCCAGCCATCAAGGTTGACCACTTCGCGGATGATCGACACGCGAGTATCCAAGACACCGGGAACGGCCAATCCGACTGCCAAAATCGACTCCTTGTACGTTTTCGCAAAGTCAATGGCAAACCCCAGCACCTTTTCGGGGGAGACCAAGTCGGACGTCGCCGCCTGATCCAGGTCGACGACCTCACCCTCCGAGTCAATAATTCCTAACTTGACTTCGGTCCCGCCGACATCAATTCCAAGATAGAGGGCATTCGGCAATGAATCAGATTTAGACATGAATGCACGGGTGGCAGGTTTTCGAAGGGTTGAAAGTGACAATTCGATGAACTGCCCGTTTTGTAGCATTCTACACTTTTTCAACATTCCACGGTGCGTTGTACGAGGAAATCTTTTTTGACGCTACACCCAACGCGCATCCCTCGTCCCGAGCAAAACAGTAGACTGATCCTCGTGAATGAGATAGGATTGAATGATTCGGAACGTACGACGCAAACCACTCAAAGAAAAGCTTCATGATCCCAATGCGAAACGTCTTAAGCCATCTTCAAACCTCTCTTTGTTTAAGCGTGATTGTGTTTGGCACGCTTTTAAGTTTTCAGCCTACGGCATTGGCTATGTCAGATGCAGGACTTCATTTGAATAGCACCGAGCACGATTCGCGTGCGGATGAGTCGAATGGGCACCCATCAACCGGTCAAGGTAAGCTTCCGAATTTTGTCTTTTTGCTGGTCGATGATTTGGGATGGGGTGACTTTGGTTGCTACGGAGCTGAATTCAATGAGACGCCCAACATCGACCGTTTGGCTGGCCAGGGCATGTTGTTCCGAAATGCTTACGCTGCTTGCACCGTTTGCTCGCCAAGCCGCGCCGCGATTCTGTCTGGGTGCTATCCAGCAAGATTGAAATTGACAGACTGGATCGCTGGACACAAACGCCCTTATGCAAAATTATCGGTTCCTCCGTGGAACATGAAAATCGATCACGAGCGAGTCCTATTACCAGAAGCATTGAAGAGCGAAGGATACGCAACGGCGTTTTTCGGCAAATGGCACTTGATGCCAATTGGCCAACCCGATTTCGATAAGCACGATCCGACCCGTCACGGTTTTGATATCAACATCGGCGGTCGCGAGTGGGGGCAACCGAAAGGCCGTGGCAAATACTTCTCGCCCTTCGACATGCCCAATTTGGATGATGGTAAGCCAGGCGATTTTCTGACGGACCAGCTAACTGATGCGGCAGTTGATTTTCTCGAAACGACCGACAAGTCGACCCCATTCTTGTTGTACTTTTCCTACTACACGCTGCATGGGCCGATCATGGCACCGCCCGAATTGGTGAACAAGTACAAGAAGAAAGCAGCGTCATTTCCGAACTCGCAAGCTGAATTGATGAATCCTGCGCGAGCTGGCATGGTCGAAAAGCTTGATGACAGCGTTGGTCGACTGATGGAAAAACTTGAAGAGCTCGGCGTCGCAGATAATACGGTCGTCATTCTCACCGGCGACAACGGTGGCGATCACAATTTGACCACCGGAGGCCTGCGAGACTTTAAGGGATTTTCACATGAAGGGGGCACACGAGAGCCGCTCGTGATTCACTGGCCCGGCGTCACGAAAGCCGGATCCGTTTGTGATGAACCAACCATTGGAATGGATTTCTATCCCACGATGCTCGAAATTGCAGGATTGCCGAAGCGACCCAAACAACATCTTGATGGAGTGAGCATTGTTCCTCTATTAAAAGGCGAAGCAACCGAATTGGATCGAGAGGCATTGTATTGGCACTACCCTCACTATCACCGAACGAAGCCGTACGGAGCGGTTCTCAAAGGCGATTGGAAACTGATCGAGTTTTACGAAGGTCAAGAATCGGAGCTATATAACTTGAGCTTAGATCCGAAGGAATCGAACAATCTGGCGAAGTCTCACCCCGAGAAAGCGAAACAGCTACTCGACATGCTGGCGACATGGCGGACGTCCGTGGACGCACAAATGATGACGCCCAACCCGAAATACGATCCAGCTCGAACTCCAGAAGCACGCAGCAAGAACAAGAAATAGAGATCACCGAGCGTGACAAGACGCGACTTGCTATTGCCAAGCAGGCCCAAATCAGAGTATGGATCATGTTGAACACGTCTCAGCAGGATGTGGTGCCCATCGATTGATTTGCCTGGAGATAAGCGGATGTTGCGGGTGGCCGAACCAGCACGAACACTGAAACCCCGAACCATTGGATCGCGTCCTGAGCGGGAATCGGCTTGGAAAACGGGCCTGACCCAAATCGCTCGGACTTTGATGCTTGGTGCATTTGCCTATGGGACTTGGCAAAATGGAGCGATGCAACCGGAGACGCTCCTGCACCTCTCCCTCATGCTTTCGATTGCCATTGTCTGTGCTGCGATCGCGAATTTTCGATCGGAAGAAAAGTTTCCGACCCCGAGAATGTTCTTCGGTCTAGCGCTTCTTTGGATCGTGTATGGCGGTATTCAACTCCTACCCGTCCCATGGGCGGGGAATTGGTTCTTTCGTGGTCCCGTTGCGATGCACGAGCAATTTACCATGCCGGCTGAAGCGGAGTTATTGCCAGCAATAGGCCGCATTTCTGCCACGGATCCAACTTTCGCGTCACTTTTGCCATCGAAACCGAGCGCGTCGGTGGCCGTGGAAGAAACTCGCTGGGCGCTCGTTCCGTTTTTGATCGGCTTTGCTTTCGCTGTGTTGGCTTGGCAACTGTTTCAAACCCACGAAAGTCGCCGCGCATTATTGTGGGCTCTGGTCGCTAACAGCACGCTCTTGGCGATCTGGGGCATTCTTCAACGAGCAGGCGGTAGTGTCGAAATTTTGCCGGGCGTGCGCAATGTGGTTCCCGGTATCCCGTTTAGTAGTTTTGCTTACAAAAATGCCGGTGCTGCAGCCATTATGCCCGCTGCTGCAGCCGCGATTTTGTTGTTGGTCCAGCGTCGTGGTGCGATCCGTTCTCAATATCGCTACAAACGATCGGAAGAGTGGTTGACCCCTTATAGTATGACGTTGCTCATTTGTCTCGGATTAATCATTATCGGCGTCGGCGTTTCGCTGTCGCGAGGTGCTTGGGCGGCCGCTCTGTTTGCCTGTCTGGTGATCGCGATCTTGCGTTTCAGATCCCTTTCGCGAAAAGTGACTTACGTTGCCATGGTGCTTCCGATTTGTTTTCTGTGCATCACTTGGGTTGCCAAAGATGTCGGAGAATCGGTCCAGCAGCGAGCCAGCGATTTGTCGCTCGACGTGATCGCAGCTGATACCCGTTGGGAACATTGGAAGGATGGATTACGAACCGCCATCGCTCATTTTCCGAGCGGATCAGGCTTGGGGACCTACGGCTACGCAACGCTGAGCGAACAAACTCACACACACTCGACCTGGTTTCGCGAAGCCCACAACCAATTCCTGGAAATCGGTACCGAATCGGGATTGATAGGTATTGTCTTGCTTGGACTGTTGATGGTTTGGTTTCTGAAGATGTGCTTGAGCACGCTTCGCAGCGATCGATCTCTCGATACAAAGGCATGGGCATCGTTCGGAGTCGGACTTTTTTGTTTGCTATTTGTGCAAAGCTTGGCCGATTTTGTCATCACAATTCCAACGAATCTATTCCTCTATGCGATCCTTGTCAGTGTGGTGGCGAGCGTTTTGATGGCCCCCAGCTCGGTGACACCTACCTCGATGACACCGATATCAACCCAATCGGAACTCAGCGAACGCAGGTTCGAACGCTGGTTCAAACGCTGCTCCAATCGTACTGTTTGGACAATCGCTTGTGCGGGCTGTTTGCTGTGTTCTACTTCGCTTAGCAGCGATCGGAAAATAGCACGAGGTGTTCTTGCAGAAACAAGAATCACCGAGCTTGACGATTCGGCCCAGCCGCAAACGATCCAAGAGCGATTGAGGCAGCTCGACGAAGCGATTGCAAAACACCCCACCAGTGCATCGCTCTATGAACGGCGTTCCGCATGGCGATTGCAACAATACCGAACCGAACTGATGGACGAAATACAGAGGCGGGGTCAAAGCGCCGATTGGCAGTCGACCGATCCGATGAACATCTTGAATCTACTGGCGGCCATTCCCAGCGAATATCACGAACAACTTCTCGAAGACTTCGTTTCGACCGAGGCGCTTCGCCGACCGCTCTCACTCATGATGGCAGATTTGTGTCGATCGTTTGCATTCAATTCACTACGCCCGTCTGTCTATTTTCGCTCCGCCTCCATCGCCTCGATCACCGGAATGGACAAAGAGGTCTTCTTGGACCGTTCGATTCGTTTATCAAACAATGACTGCGACAAATTGTACAGTAACGGTTTGCTCGCGTTTATTACGAAGGACGATGAACAAATGATCGACCAGTGGTCTCGTTCGTTGTCGATCGAGCATCGCTATCTTGAACCGATTATCAAATTAGCACGCGGGCGGCTTGAACCGATGCAGATTGCCACGCGGCTCGTGCCATCAACGCGTCCCGATATTCTCCTTCGCTTGGCCATGACTCCAGAGGCGACAAACGAGAATGCATCGGCTCAAAACCAAAAAACGCAAATGGACCCTCTACTCGCTCATCAGATGATCGAGTATTTGTTAGCCGAGCAAAGCGTTGCCGAGGACCAACGTTATTCAGTCGTCGCCCAATTCCACGAAAGGCTACTCGATCAAGAGAATGCAGCGATCTATTGGGAGCGTGCGGTTGCCAAGAAGCCCCGTAACGTCGATTACCGAATCCGCTATATCCAATCGCTGCTTCGCACCCATCGATTCACCGAAGCACTCAATCAAGCCACCGTCGGGCGTACGCTACATCCAATCGACACTCGATTCGAAACTCTCATCGACAAAGCTCGTCGCGGGCTTTCCCAGGGCATCAACCAAAACGTTCGCACCTGACTCACCATTCAAGACGTTGGAACCCTCGTCCGCAAAGGGTTTCCGCTTGAATCCTCCCTACAATTTGCACAATCAGCAAGAGCGAAACAAGCCGCGCGACTCCGACGAGCGAGCGCCTTGAAGGAAGTCCGATTCGGATAAGCAAATTGACCGAAAGAACCCAATAGAGGTTCCCGCGCAAATGCTCCATCAATGGAATGCTTATTGGGAACCGACTCGTTTCTGATCGGTCAATCGCTTCTTTTTGCTGAGCCTTCCATGCGTTCCAACTCTTCCGAGCCTAGTGTCGGACATCAATCGGTTGAACTGGATATTATCGGACTGATTCGTCGCCGTTGGTATCATCTCGTCGTCGGGACGTTTATCGGAGTCGGCATCGGTCTATTGTATTTTTATGCAACGACGCCGATGTACGAGTCGCATATTGAGATATTGGTCGGACAGCGGTCGAGTGAGATGGCGTCGAGCGGGACGATGAGCAACGCTCAAGCGAGCGGTGACTCCATCCACGAGGACCTATTGGCGACGCACATGCGGCTTTTCCTCAGTCGCAAGAACGTTGCCAATGCGATTGAAACGGGCAAGTTGAAATCGACCGAGACGATCCGCGAGGTTCTGGCCCAAGGTGGTAGTCCCATTAATTACATTGTCGAGCAAATGGAAGTTGGCCGCGGGGGCGAGGGAGCCGCCGAAAACGCGATGGTTTTGTCAGCGTCATTCCGAGCTCCCGATCCCGATGACGCGGCGATGATTTTGGCCGCCGTCTATTCATCCTACCAAACCTACGTGGAATCTCATTCGCAAAACACCAGCCGCGAAGCAGCCGATTTGATCGAGGCCGCACGGCTGCAAAATGAGCAAGAGCTAGTCACGGCTGACAAAGAGTATCGAGAATTTATATCCAACGTCCCCGTCTTGCTCGAGGGCGATCAAGTTCGCGACGTTCACAAAAACCGCCTCGATCAACTGGAACAAGAGTTGACCGAAGTTCGCTCCTCGCTAGCCGAAGCGAAATCCAGATTGATCGTGATCAGTTCTTATGCGAAACAAGACGACACAAACGATGTCAACGATCTTGATAAACTCGCTCTGCTCAGCCAAAAGGAAGTGACGCGATTAAAACTTTTTCTCGACATGACACGCGGTGAAACTCAGTCCGTTGCTTTTCAGATGGATCAACCGCTACGGGCGGAAGCTGCACGTGCACAGTACAACCGACTTTTGGATCTGCTGCAAAAAGAACGGACGATGGTCGACGTTTACGGAGCGAACCATCCGCTTGTTGAATCGACTCAGCAAGAGATTCAAGTCATCCGTCAATTCATTGCACAAAACGCTCCGGCGGAAGAACCCGTCCGTGACAACAAGTTAGATCCAAAAGGGATGCTCAGCACTTACACGCGGCTGCTCACCAACGACGTGTCGGAATACGAAATTCGCGAAAAGGTGTTAGTCGAAACCTGCGAAGAGGAACTGCGACTCGCGAAAGAAGTCGAAAACGCCTTCCTCGAAGGAAGTGCCAAGAAGGCCAAATTGGTACGCGCACAAGCTCGCTATGACGAAGTCATTCGACGGCTACAAGAATTAAATTTGGCGGGTTCCTATGCAGGCTTCTCGACGGATCTGTTGGCGAGTCCTGAATCGGCTCGCAATCCATCGTGGCCAATCTTGCCGATCGTCGTCGTTCTCGGGGCAATGCTAGGTATGTTCCTTGGTGGTTCGTCCGCCTTGGCCGCAGAATTGCTCGACACAACGTTCCGCGATGTCGAGGATTTGGAAAAGACGCTCGACGCACCCGCCATCGCGCACGTTCCACGCTTCGACCTTCGCAAAATGGATATTCCCAGTCCCTCCGAGACTTCACTTGCTCCGTCGCTCATCACGTCTCATTGTCCCCGATCAGCGGAAGCGGAAGTGTACCGGGTTGCCCGGACATCGTTGATGATCAAGGCAAGCGGCCAAGAAGCACAAGTGCTGATGATGTCGAGCCCGCATCCTGGCGACGGTAAGTCGACGACCATTGCGAACTTAGCGATCTCGTTCGCCCAGACCGGGAAACGGGTGCTCTTGATCGACTCCGACTTGCGCCGTCCTGTCATCGCCGGGCTGTTCGGACTCGAAGGCCGCCCTGGACTCGCCGATGTCCTAAAAGGCGAAAGCACCCTCGCGGAAGCAGCATCGAAAACAGCCGTCGAGAATTTGGACGTGATGCCTCACGGGACGGAAACCTCGGTACCGGCAGAACTACTACAATCCAATCGTATGGGCTTATTGCTGCAATCGGCAAGAAAGGAATACGACATCGTCCTGGTCGATGCACCTCCAGTGCTAGCGGTTGCTGATCCAGCGATCGTAGCTCCTTTGGTTGATGGAGTGATCCTTACCGTCCGAGTTTGCAAGAACGGACGACGTCCGGTGGAGCGAGCCAGTCGGATATTAAGCGACATAGGAATCTGTCCGCTGGCCATCGTGGTGAACGGCGTTAGCAATAATGCGAAAGCCACCTACGGCTATGGAAACTATCGAGCGGATGAGTACAGCTATGTCGGTCAGTACCACCGCGAATACGCCGCTCATGAACCGACTGCTGCCGAACGACTTGAAAAACAAAAAAGTGCGACAAGACCACTCGTGCGTGCATAATGCGACCTATGTTTGCGGGTATGCCCTTGTCGTTCTGCTTTCCGTGCCAAAAGCGGATGTCGATTGGCTCGGTCAAACTGTCGATCCCACGCCGCGGACGCAAACCGCTCGAAGAGCAGAGCGACACTCGCGGCGACAACTGATGTAGACCAATTTATTCCTATCAAGACTGTTCAAGATTGTGATCCGAAGACCAGCCGAAACCATTCGATATGCTGACGCTGGCGAGTTGCTCAGCGGTTCGGTTGGCGTCGCGTCGACGAAACCGCATGCTTATGAAGCACCGTCTCAAGAGCTAGAGACGATCATTGCAGAGCATACGGCCATCCAACCGAGCCGGATGCTGCGAGCCGCTTACACGCTACAATCGGTCTCAACCGGTCTGCCGATCTTGTTGATCGACCTGCTGGCTAGCACCCTGTGTATGGTGTTTGCCTGCTATCTCGTCAACTGGAATCAGGGACACCCATTCAATTCCGGGATCTGGTTTCAAATACCAATCTACCTGTTACTACAATGCGTCTTGTTTTCGCTACATCAACTCTACCCTGCGGCAGGTCTTAGCCCCGTCACGGAAATACGTGGTGTCTTTCGCTCCGCATTTATGGGCCTGATTATCCTGTCGTCTTCCAATGTCGTGCTTGGTCAATTGCCTCGTATCGAGTTCGCAATTTTTGTGTTTGCTGGACTCTGCATCTGTGCGGTTGTGCCCACGTCGCGAGGCATCACGCGGCGGGTTTTATCAAGAACGTCGTGGTGGGGAATGCGGTTATTGCTGGTTGGGAATCAACAAGATTGCACCCGAGCGATGAACCTTCTCAATCGCCGTGGGGTTCCAGGATATCGGGCCGTCGGTTTTACATCGAATTTGGATGGGCCAGTGGACGGCGCGTCCTCCCTCGGTCACAACAATGATGCAGCAACGATCGGACGGCAAAAACTTGCACCCGTCGTTTGCTTGGTCTCACCAAAAAGCTCGTTCGCCTATTCAGACCGACTTATTTTCCAGTTCCCCAGCGTCGTTTGGTTGAACACTTTGTCGGTCGAAGACGAAGCAGTCGACACCAGTGGCTTGCCTGGTGTCGTGACGCATGGCAGAACGACACCATTTTTGCGATTCTTCCCACGGTTGATCAAACGAGCGGTGGATTTGCTGATTTGTATACCGCTATTGCTGATGTTGGTCTTGCCGATGGCAATCATCGCCTTGACCATCCGCGTCATCTCTCCGGGTCCCATTTTCTACGGCAGCCTAAGAGCGGGGCAGCACGGTAAATCGTTTCGGATGTGGAAATTTCGGTCCATGGTTCCCAATGCCGATGAAGTGCTACGAAAAAGACTAGAAAGTGACGAGGTCGCCAGAGCGAAATGGCAAGTCGATCATAAACTCAAGGATGACCCACGGATTATTCCCGGCATCGGATCGATCCTACGAAGTTGGAGCCTCGACGAATTGCCTCAACTTTGGAACGTTCTTGTCGGCGAGATGAGTTTGGTAGGTCCGCGGCCCGTTCCACCCGA
>JGI12048J13642_11015099_pt1 | contig 14035 bp, 13 predicted proteins | sample ElkSlonscriptome_16_FD_13642 | JGI IMG/M metagenome (IMG submission 13642) | reverse complement strand
TGATCTTGTTCACTCAACGATGCTGATCTTGGGCATCCGGATTTCGGTGTTGAGCGCCTGACGTGCGAGACGTCCGGCGGTTCTTCGTGCTATTTCCCGGAAGCGCAACGATGCAGGATTGTCGGGATGGGCCGCCACTACCGGCGCGCCTTCGTCGGTCGAGCGCCCCAGCGAGGATTCCAGCGGCAGCTCACCGAGCAGCGGCAAGCCGGTTTCGGCCGCCATACGCCGGCCGCCGCCGTGGCCGAAAACAGCCTCCTCGAAACCACAGTTGGCGCACACGTGCGTGCTCATGTTTTCGACGATGCCGAGTACCGGCACCTTGACCTTGCGAAACATCGCGACCGCGCGCCGCACGTCATCGAGCGCCACATCCTGGGGTGTGGTCACGACGATCGATCCGGCGACCGGGATTCTCTGAGCGAGCGTGAGCTGCACGTCCCCCGTGCCGGGCGGCAGGTCGATGATCAGGTAGTCCAGATCGCGCCACTGCGTTTCGGCCAGCATCTGGCTCAGCGCCTGCGTGGCCATCGGTCCGCGCCAGATCATGGCCTGGTCTGTGTCCACGAGCACGCCGATGCTCATGGCCTGAATGCCGTGCGCTAGCATCGGCAGGATGCGCTTGTCTTCGGTGGTTTCCGGGCGCCCCGAGAGACCCAGCATGCGTGGCTGGCTCGGGCCGTAGATGTCGGCGTCGAGGACGCCCACGGCGGCGCCCTCTGCGTGCAGCGCCAGGGCCAGATTGGCCGCCACCGTGGATTTGCCCACGCCGCCCTTGCCCGAGGCCACGGCAATGATGTTCTTCACGCCCTCGATCGGCTTGAGACCGCCCTGGACCGCGTGGGAGGTGATGGAGTGATTGATTTCCACGGTGACCTTCTCGACCGCGTCGAAATCCCTCAGACGCGATTCGACGATCCGCGCCAGTTCGTCGTACCACCCGCGCGCCGGGTAGCCGAGATGAATGTCGACCGCGACATTGCCGCCCGAAACGGCGACGCCGCGCACGGCGTCGCCCAGCGGCGCGCCCGTGTTGGGGTCGTCGGTCTGGCGTAGGTCGGCCTTCAGCGAGGCCGAGTCAGGTTGTTCCATGGCATTCATGCTCCATTGAATTTGCGCGATCTGTTCGAAAGGCTGCGTTGTGGGCAGCGCTGCGACCCCGCCATTGTCATGTTACGTTCGATGATTCGGATTGTTGTCACTTGGGGCGCGAGGTCCGTCGCGACATGGTCGCCGTCAGCATCAGCCGTACCGAATCCTCGAACGGCAGGTCGATCGGTTCCAGCCAGTCGCGCGGCACGAAGATGGTATAGCCGGCCACCTGGTAGCTCAGCGGCAAATAAACCGCCACCTCGCCCTCTTCGCCGAACGGCAGGTCGGAGAAATCTTCGCGCGTGACAAATCCCATGACGCCGATCCCGAGATCCGGATGGCGCACCATCACGGCCTGGCCCATTCGTTTGCCGTCGTCGCTGGAAAAGTAGTCGACGAAATCCTTGGTCGCGCGGAACACGGACTTGACCAGCGGCATGCGATCGAGAATGCCCTCGCCGAGGTCGATCAGCTTGCGAAACAGCCAGACCTGGCTGAGCAGGCCGATAGCGATCACCAGACCGATTCCACCAACCAGCCCCATGCCCCGGAGATACCAGTTTTCCGGCAGCACAAGCTTGATCAGAAAACCCACGCCGTCCTCGGCCAGATCCGCCAGCCAAAGAACGATCAACAGCGTGAGCGCGATCGGGATGATCGTGGCAAGTCCCTTGAGGAAGAGTCTGACCATCCGCTGCACGGTCGACGGTTCTTCGTGGCTGGTCTCGTTCACGATTAGTCCTTCGACCTGGTTTCTAATACTTCTGATCGTATTAGCAATACTGATTCAGTATCTATCCGCCGCTGAGCTGCAAGACACGATAGGCAGGTCATTTCGGTCGCCTGTTGACAAGCGGGTGCAGGAAAACCATTGCGAAACCGCTACAGGTCGTCGATTCGGCGCGACAGTGATTCCCGGTCATCGGTGACCAGTCGCTCCAGCGTTCGAACCCGCGACTCGAGTTTCTCCAGTTCCTGTTTGTCCCGAACGGATTCGGCTCCGGTGCGCGCGTCGCGGCGCGAGCCGAGCCAGTACTGGGTAATGCGCACAACCGCCCAGATGGCGAAAACGGCAACTACTGCGGAATAGATGTTCATCGAAACGCGCCGAAGAAGAGACCAAGCCTGATTGTATCGCGCCGTGCCCGGGTGGGCGTCCCGAGTCCGTAACGAAAAGCGCTTCAGTTGGCCGTGGATTACGAAACGGGACAGCCGCCGAACCGTCGCGGACGCACTATGGCGCGCTTTCCGGCAGTTTCGGCTGCGAGGCGTCGCGTTCGGACGGGTGGTGCAGACGACGGCGTTCCATCAAGTAGCAAAGACAATCCTGGCGGACTGCTTCGATGTCGGTGGTGATCATGGCCGGCATCGCCGCGCGCTGGATCACAAGCTCCTTGCCCTGGCGCCGAAACCAGGCATCGGTACAGTCGGCGCCGCCGGTATCGAAGGCCTGCAGCATCGCACCATTTCGGCTGGCGCGAGCGAAGCGTGTTCCAGGCGGCAGTTCGGTGAAATTCAGTCGGTCCAGCCGGGGTTCGAAATGCAGGTCCGTCTCGCCTCGCGACTCGCCGAAATCGAAGCTCAGTTCCTCGGGCACACGCACGACCGTGGTGACCTGAAACAGATCGATGTCTTCCGGATGCGGCGGATGACTCGAAAGTTCCTCGAGGTTCAGGGCGTTTTCGAGGTAGGCCATCGCGTGGTCGGTGCCGCTGCGCTTGCCCGGTGGCCCGCATTCAAGCGTGACGGAAGGGCAGAATTCAGCGAACGCCGCGGATTGGACTCCGGCCGGCTCGGTGAAATAAACCACTGTCCGCGAAAAGCGGCTCGCAAGGTTCAGGGCCTTCGGGTCGATGCGGTTGACTGCCGCGTAGTGCGGGTTTTCGCCGGTGTTGTTGTGTATATCGATACTGGCGAACGGTTTCAGCGCCCGCGCGTGATCAGTCACGCCGGCGAGCATGCTGTGCCAGGGCGTTTCCGGGTGGCGCGAGCCGGGCCAGCAGCGGTTCATGTCGGGTTGGCCGGGCAAGTATCTTCTCGACGCCGCGGCAGCATCGATGTTGCCGATGAAAAGGGTCAGGCTGCGCGGCAGTGGATCGCGCTGGTAGCGCCCCGAGAGCAGACGTCTCACCGCATCCCAACCGGAAATCTCGTTGCCGTGCTGAATCACCGAGACGAAAAGCGGGTTGGGCTTGCGCCCCGGCAGGTGGATCAGCGTGGGCCCGTCCAGGTGTTTGACCAGTCTCGTGGCGGGGTGCTGCAACAGCCTCGAAGGCAGGTGGTCCAGGATGACGGGTTGCATATGCGCGGCTTGATCCTCTGATAGCATCCCTCCCAGCATAAGTGATCCGAATAGACAAAGTGCAAGGTCGCTCTTGATTTCGCGCAGGACTGTCCCAAATCGGACCAACATCGTCCGGCAGGCATGGTGAACGACGTGGAGAACTATAGATGATCGAAGCGAAGAAATTGACCCGGCGCTACGGAGATTTCACCGCGGTGGACCGGTTGAGTTTTTCCGTCGACCCCGGGACCGTGCTGGGATTTCTCGGCCCCAACGGCGCGGGCAAATCGACCACCATGAAGATGCTCACCGGGTTTCTTCCACCCAGCTCGGGCACTGCCTCGATACATGGGCACGACATCGTCACCGATTCGCTGGCCGCACGACGTCTGATCGGATATCTTCCGGAGGGCGCGCCGCTCTACGGTGAGCTGAGCGTGCTTCGGTTCCTGGAGTTCGTCGCCGGTGCACGCGGTTATCGCGGAGCCGAGGCAATGAAACGAGTCGAACAGGTCATTGATCGTCTGCAGCTCGAAGAGGTGCGGATGCAGACCATCGAGACGTTGTCCAAGGGATTCAAGCGCCGCGTTGGGCTGGCCCAGGCGATCATTTCAGACCCGCCGGTGCTGGTGCTCGACGAGCCCACCGACGGCCTCGATCCCAATCAGAAACAACAGGTCCGCCGGCTGATCCGCGAAATGGCGCCGGACAAGATCATCATCATTTCCACCCATATTCTGGAAGAGGTCGACGCGTTGTGCTCGCGCGCCATGATCATCGCGCGCGGCAAGCTGCTGGCCGACGACAGTCCGGCCTCTTTGCTGGCTCGATCACGCTACGCCCGGGCGGTCAGCCTGGCGTGCGACGATCTCCAGGGCGCGGCTTCGTCCCTGAGTGAACTGCCCGAGGCCGGCGAAGTCGAGATCCGGCGCGGCCTTGTCACCGCGTTCCCGTCCGGCCAGGGCAATCTGTTCCAGGCGGTCTCGGAGCTTGCGCGCGACCGCGGGTGGCGCGTTTCAAGAATGCAGCTGGAGGCCGGTCGGCTGGAAGACGTATTTCGAAGCATCACGCGCGACGAAACCACGGAGGAAGCGGCATGATCGGTCGCCTTGCAAACCTTTCGGTCGTTCTCAGGCGAGAACTGGCGAGTTACTTTGCAACGCCGGTAGCCTATGTGTTCATCGTCATATTCCTCATCATGGCCGGTGCGTTCACGTTCTACCTGGGCAATTTCTATGAGCGGGAGATCGCCGACCTGCAGTCGTTCTTCCAGTTCCATCCCTGGCTGTACCTGTTCCTGGTGCCGGCCATCGGGATGCGGTTATGGGCCGAGGAGCGCAAGTCCGGCACCGTGGAACTCTTGCTGACGCTGCCGGTGACCGTGACCGAGGCGGTGCTGGCGAAATTCCTCGCGGCGTGGATATTTGTCGGCCTGGCGCTGGCACTGACGTTTCCGATCTGGCTGACGGTCAATGTGCTGGGTGATCCGGACAACGGTGTGATCGTCGCCGGTTATCTGGGCAGCTGGCTGATGGCGGGTGGTTTCCTGGCGATCAGCGCCTGCATTTCGGCGCTGACGCGCAATCAGGTGGTGGCCTTCATTATTTCTGTCGTCGTGTGTTTCGGGTTCCTGCTCTCGGGCCTGCCGATGGTGCTCGACGTCTTTCGCGGCTGGATGCCGCAGGCGGTGGTCGACGCGGTGGCCAACCTGAGCTTCCTCGGCCACTTCAATTCGATTTCACGCGGCGTCGTCGACCTTCGCGACCTGGTGTATTTCGCTCTGGTCATCGGATTCTGGCTGACGGCCAACCGGATCCTGGTTGAAATCAAGAAGGCGCAATAGCCATGAGAAACGTCTATTCATCGAGCGCCCTGGCCGTTCTGGCCGTTCTGTTCATTGTGCTCACCATGCTCAGCAGCATCGTGTTCAAGGGTTGGCGGCTGGACCTGACCGAAAACAATCTGTATACCCTGTCAGAAGGCACGGTCGACATTGCCGAATCACTGGACCAGAAGATTCGTCTCAGGCTTTATTTCAGCGACTCGGCCAGTGAAGACCTGCCGCAGATTCGCAGTTACGCCGAGCGCGTCTGGGAGCTGATGCAGGAACTGGCCGCGCAGTCCGACGGCAGGATAGAACTCGAGCGGATCGACCCCGAACCCTTCTCGGAAGCCGAGGACGACGCGGCGCGTTACGGGCTCGAAGCGGTGCCGCTGAATCAGGCCGGCGACGTGCTGTACCTGGGTGTGGTCGGCACGAATTCCGTGGACGGGCTGGAGATTCTGCCGTTTTTGTCGCCCAACCGCGAGGCCTTCCTCGAATACGATCTGGCACGCACGGTTTCGACGCTGGCCGCCCCTGATCTTCCCCGGGTCGGCCTGATCAGTGGACTGCCGATTTCCGGCGGCTTCGACATGCAGACTGGACAGCGAACGCCGAGCTGGGCCGTATTCGAGCAATGGAGCGAGCTGTTCGACCTCACGACCATCGACCCCGGCGCGACCGAACTGGCGCCAGATTTCGATGCGCTGGTCATCGTGCATCCGAAGGACCTGACCGAAGACCTGATGTTCGCCATCGATCAGTTCGTGCTCGACGGCGGTCGCCTGCTGGCTTTTGTCGATCCTTACGCCGAGGCGGATCCGGGCGAAAATCCTAACGATCCTGCAGCCAGGTTCATGGCCGAGCGTTCATCCACCCTGGGCCCGCTGTTCCGGGCCTGGGGCATCGAGATGGACACCGAACAGTTCGTCGCAGACCTGGGTCGTGCGTTGCAGGTGACCATTGCGCAAGGCCAGCCGCCGGTCAGACACCCGGCCATCCTGGGACTGTCCGGATCGGACCTGAGCGAGCGCGATATCGTCACCGGCGATCTGAACACGGTCAACGTTGCCAGTAGCGGGGCCTTGCTCGATCTCGACGAAAACAGCGGCCCGACATTCGAGTTCCTGATGCAGTCCAGCGAGCGATCCGGTCTGCTGGCCACCGAACGGCTGCGCATGGCCGCCGACCCGTCGGCGCTGATCGACGAGGTCGGACTGGACGACGAACGCTACACCGTTGCCGCCCGGCTGACCGGCGAGGCCCAAACCGCTTTCCCCGAGCGGGCCGGCGAGGCCGGGCGATCGAGCGGCATCATCAATACCATTGTCGTTGCCGATACCGATCTTCTGGCCGACAACATGTGGGTGCAGCGCCAGAGCTTCCTGGGCAGCGTGATTCTGAACCCGTTCGCCGACAACGGCGCGCTGGCGGTCAATGCGCTGGAGAATCTGCTTGGAGACGCCGACCTGATCAGCATTCGAAGTCGCTCGACGTCGACCCGTACGTTCGAGCTGGTCGAGGACCTGCGCCGCCAGGCCGAGGCGCGCCTGCGCGAAACCGAACAGCGGCTGGAGGCCGAATTGGGCGAGACCGAGAACCGTCTCACCCAGCTGCAGCAGGGCCGCGGCGATTCCGACCTGAGCATTCTGACGCCGGAACAGGAAGCCGAGATCGATCGTTTCATGGCGCAGCGGCTCGAGATCCGGCAGCAGTTGCGCCAGGTCCGGCGTGAACTCGACGAGGAAATCGAAGCACTGGGCACGCGGATCAAGATTGTCAACATCGCGCTGATACCGCTGCTGGTGACCGTCGTGGCACTGGTCGTGGCCTGGCGGCGTCGTCGGCAACAGCATGGAGCCTTGAAATCATGAACAGAAGCCGTTTCCTGATGCTGCTCGCGGTCACGCTGGCCGCGGCAGTGCTGGTGTTGGTGCTCGACCGGCCCGGCGATTCGGGCCAAAAGGATATGCCCGCCTCGCTGCTGCCGGGATTGGAAGACGCCGTCAACGAGCTTGCCGCGCTCGACATCGTGGCACCGGGCGGGCGCACCGTGGTCAGTCTGCGGCGTGACGAGGAGCGCTGGCGGGTCTCGCAGAAGGACGACTACGAGGCCGATTTCGCCAAGGTGCTTGATCTGCTGCGCACGCTCGTGGATGTGGGCGTGGCCGAGCCCAAGACGACCAATCCCGACTGGTATTCGCATCTTGGCGTGCAGGATGTGGCCGAACCTGACGCGACCGGCCGCCGTATCGACTTTCCCGGACGGGAAATCCACTCTTTGATCATCGGCCAGGTCGATCCATCCGGCGAGGGCAGCTACGGCAGGCGGGCCGACGATGCGCAGAGCTGGTTGCTGGATGCGGTCGTCGAGGTGCCGGTGGATCCGGTCGCCTGGCTAGAGCCCGGGATCATGGATATTCCGTCGGCCGACATCGCCGCGGTCGTGATTCGCCACGCAGACGGCGAAGTGATCCGTCTGGATCGCGCCGGTGAAGACGACGCCGAAGCCGGGCGTCAATCCGGTCCGGTTTTCGTGCTGCGGGACGTGCCCGAGGGTCGCGCCGCCGGCGGCGAATGGAAGCGCAATGCGATCGCGAATGGTCTGCGCGCCCTGAACCTGGATGACGTCAGGCGGTTCCAGCCGCCCGAGCCCGAGGATTCGACTCGGGTGCTGTTCACGACCACCGACGGGCTCAATTTCGTTGCAGACCTGTTCGAACTCGACGGCGCCCGCTGGGTGCACTTCACGGTCTCGGCCGAAAGTGCGGTCTCGCCCGAAGCGCCGGTCGGCAACGAGGCGCCGGGGTCAGCGGCGAATGCCGGCAATGGTGACGCCGCCGGCAGTGATGCCGATGAGACGGAAAACCAGCGCTTGGTCAACGCAGTGGCGGTCGATGCCAGACTGTCGCCCTGGATGTTTGCCATCCCCGAGCGACGCTTCGACGACCTGACCAAAAGGATGGAAGATCTGCTCGAGCCGATCGAAGAGGAATAGGGCGGGAGAACGAGAGAACGGGGAACCGGGCACTCGAGAAATCAACGTCCTCCCGGACGCGCGTAGCGTGATCCGAAATCTCTAAAGCCCCCGTGATCGTTGACCGGGTTCCGGTTTTACCGTCGCGCGCGTGCAGAGTTATTCACAGCTTTCTTGACGCTTGAGCTTTACCGAACCCGCCCCGCGCGTGATCTCGGCCAGCTCATGTGAGAACGAATCGACCGAAGTGCGCTCGATTTCAACGGTCAGCCGCAGACCGGTTTCGTCCCATTGCTCGTCGTGTTTCAATGCCCCGACGCGCTCGGCCAGTAGATGCAGATCCCCCGCCGATTCAAACGGCACCTGGCATTCAAACCTGCAGGTCTCGATAATCGGTTCGGTCCCGGCATCTGCAATCGCTTCCATCGCCGTCCCCCCGTAGGCCCGCGCCAGTCCGCCTGTGCCGAGCTTGACGCCGCCGAAGAAGCGGCTTACAACGGCCACGGAGCAATCCAGGTCCCAGTGCTCGAGTGCGGCCAGGATGGGCCTGCCGGCTGTGCCGCCGGGTTCTCCGGCGTCTTCGAAGCGGACGATGTCGCCGCAGCGATACGCGAAGCAGACGTGGCGGCACCCGGGGGCGCCGTGTTGTTCTATGAACGCCTTGGCGTCGGCTTCATCTTCAGCGGGGCCGCATACGCCGATGAAGCGGCTGTTGCGGATGGTCTGCTCGCACCGGCCGATTTGGCGCAGCCGGTTCATTTGCCGCCGGAATCGTCGGTACAGGGTTCCGTCAGCGGCGGAGCTTCGTTCACGCGGCGGACTTGCGATTCGATGCTGATATCGCGGACGCGGGTGTGGATGGTGCGGCCCTCGGCGAAGTCCTCGCGGCGCGAGAGCACGTTGCCGTTTTCGTCCTCGATCAGCGCATAGCCGCGCGCCAGCACGGCCAGCGGACTGACGTTGTTCAACGCTCTGGCGGCTTCCGAGAACCGGGCAGAATGGCGGGCGAGGTCAGTACCGAAGGCGCGCAGGAGTCGACTGTTCTGCAAAGTCTGCTGTTGCTTCAGGTCGGCCAGGCTGCGAGACGGATGTCGGGCAAGGAGCCGCCGTTCGAGCGTTCGGGCGCGGACTCGCGCGTTGCCGAGCGTGGCCTGGCAGCCTCGGGTGGCGCGGCGGACCAGGCCTGACAATCGCGTGCCGGCTTCTTCGAGCCGACGTGCCGGGTGCTGGCCGGCCAGCCTACGGTCCAGCGAGTCCAGCCGTTGCCAGCTTTGCTGAAGCTGACGGAGTTGGCCGCGGGCAAGGCGCTGCTCCAGCGCGGCGACCTGGCGAAGCAGGGCAGGGCCGTCAGGTGTTACCGCCTCGGCCGCCGCTGTCGGGGTGGCGGCGCGCAGATCGGCGACGAAGTCGGCGATGGTGAAGTCGGTTTCGTGGCCGACGCCGCTGACCAGCGGGACAGTCATCGATGCAATACGTCGGGCCAGCGCCTCATCGTTGAACGCCCAGAGGTCTTCAAGCGATCCGCCGCCGCGCGCCAGGATCACGACATCGGCCGTTGCGTCGCGCTCGACCGCGTCCAGCGCGCGGACCAGTTCGGGCGCGGCGCGCTCGCCCTGGACCTGGGTCTTGTAGAGCTTGACCTGGGCGGCCGGCCAGCGGCGCTTGAGCGTGGTCGTGATGTCGCGCACGGCCGCGCCGGTGGGCGAGGTTACCACAGCAATATTTTTCGGATACGGCGGCAGCGGTAATTTCGAGGCCGGGTCGAACAGGCCATCGCGTTCGAGCTTTTTCTTGAGCGCCTCGAAGGCCTGCTGCAGTGCGCCGCTGCCGGCCGGCAGCATGGCGTCGGCGATGAGCTGGTAATCACCCCGGGCCTCGTACAGGCTCAGCCGGCCCCGCACAAGCACCTGGTCGCCGCTTTGCGGATCACCTGCAACGTTCGCGCGCTGCCCGCGAAACAGCGCGCAGCGGATCTGCGCGCGGTCGTCCTTGAGCGTGAAATACCAGTGCCCCGACGCCGGGCGCGCCAGGTTTGAAATCTCGCCGGCAATCCACAATCGCGGAAACCCGGCTTCCAGGTGCACGCGCACCTCGCGATTCAACTCGGTGGGCCGGTAGACGCGTGTTTCGGGGCCGGGAGCGGAGACGGGCATGCCGGGATTATACGGCGCCGGATTCATTTCGGCCGCAGGCATTGTCTGCACGCCGAACGTGAACAATACAGTTAACCTCAACGGGTCACAAACCGGACAACTTCCATCAAGACTGATACGGGCAACAAGCCATGAACGATCAGCGCGACCTGACCTCCGGGCCGGTGTGGCTAAATCTTGTCCGGCTGGCCGGGCCCATGCTGTTCGGGATTGCTGCGGTAATGTCGGTGCAGCTGGTCGACACGTACTTCGTCGGCCAATTGGGTACCGCGCCGCTGGCGGCGCTGTCATTTTCGTTTCCGGTCGCGCTGACGCTGGCCAGCCTGTCGATCGGCTTGTCCGCCGGTGCCGCCTCGGTGGTTTCGCGCGCTTTCGGTCGCGGCCATCGCAGGCGTACCCGGCGCCTGGCGACCGATTCATTGCTGCTCACGATCGCCGTCATGGTGCCGCTGACGGTCGTTGGTCTGCTGACCCTAGACCCGGTATTGCGAATTCTGGGCGCCGAAGGCGAAATTCTGGACATGGCGACGGCGTACATGCGGATCTGGTACTTGTCGCTGCCGTTCCTGGTCGTGACCATGGTTTCCAACGCGATGGTTCGCGCCAGCGGCGATGCGGTTTCGCCCAGTACGATCATGATCACCTCGGCGGTGCTGAATGTGGTTGTCACGCCGTTTCTGGTGTTCGGAGCCGGACCGATCCCGGCACTGGGCATCGAGGGCGCGGCGCTCGGCACACTGGTTGCCCGAGTCATCGGTGCATGCTGTGCGCTGTACCTGGTGATCTGGCGCGATCGGCTCGTCGGTTCTCTCAGGAAAGGTCTCGGGCGTTTCTTCAAGTCGGCCGGGCAGGTGCTCGGCATCGGCCTGCCGGCTGCTATCGGCAATGCCTCCAACCCGATGGGTATCGCGGTCGCAACGGCGGTAATTGCCGTTCTGGGCGCCGAAACCGTGGCGGCATTCGGTGTTGCGACCCGGCTGGAAGCATTCGCGATACTGCCGATGCTGGCGTTATCGGCATCGATCGGCCCGATGGTGGGGCAGAACTGGGGCGGCGATCGTGTGGATCGCGTCGAGCGCGCGCTGAAAACCGCCTATGCCCTGAGCGCCGGATGGTCGGTGTTGCTGGCAGCCTTGTTCTGGTTGCTCGGCCGGCCGATCGCCGGGGCATTCGCATCCGAACCCAGCGTGGCCGACGAAGCCGCACGCTACCTCTGGATTGTACCCGTCAGTCTCTGGGGCTATGGCATTGCGATCATTGCCGCCGGCGCCTACAACGCGCTTGGCAAGCCGTTAATCGGCTTGAGCTACTCGCTTACGCGCACCGCCGTCTTCTACGTGCCGCTGGTTTGGCTCGGGTCGCGCCTTGACGGATCGACTATGGTCTACGGCGCCATTGCACTAGCCAATGCGTTGGCGGGTCTGCTCGTCGCCGCCGACTCGCTTTTTAGGATTCGCCGCATCGCCGGAAACGCGGGAGGCCAGGAGGCTGTCCAGACCGGCGAATGACAGCTTGTCCTGGCCGAGCCTATGGAGCGGCGGAGGCGTGTTTCGTTTCGCCGAGCGGCGGCACCAGGCCGCGGCCATCTCCGCTTCTGTCAATCCGTTGCTCGCGCCGCGGTACGGCCGGGACCAGCATCTCTAGAAAACGGGCCGTGCTGCGTTGCCATGAAAAACCGGCGGCGAAGTCCACGCAGTGCTCGGAGGGAATCGCCAGCGCGCGGAATACCGCTTCGCGCAGGTCTTCATCCATCGCGCCATTGCCGCCGTCGATAATCAGGTCCTTCGGTCCGGCAACGGGAAACGCCGCGACCGGGACGCCGCATGCCATGGCCTCCAGAATCACGAGGCCCAGGGTATCGGTGAGGCTTGGGAAAACGAACACGTCGGCGGCCGACAACAGCCGCGCGAGTTCATCGCCGTGCCGATAACCCAGAAAATGCGCGTTCGGATAAGCGCGCGAGTAGCGTGCTAGCGCCGGTCCGCCTCCGATGACCACCTGCGAACCCGGGAGATCAAGGTCGAGAAAAGCCTCGAGGTTCTTTTCGGGTGCCACCCGGCCCATGTACATGCTGATCGGGCGAGGCAGGTCCAGTGCGTCTTTGCCGTACGGCCGGAACGTTTCGGTATCGACCGCACCCGGCCATACGTGCAGGTTGCTAAAGCCGCGTTCGCTCAGCAGATCTTTCTGGGTATCGGTGCGCACCAGCGTGCGCTCGGCGGCCGAATGAAACCAGCGCATCATGCGATAGCTGGCCACCAGCGGAAGCGGCGTCCGGAGCCGCAGATACTCAGGGAATCGCGTGTGATACGAACTGGTAAAGCGTACGCCGTTGAGATTGCACCAGCGCCTTGCCGCAATACCCAATGGACCTTCCGTCGCGATGTGGACCGCATCGAAGCGGGTGTCGGCCAGGCATTCACGGGCCGCCCGACGCGGACGCAGGGTCAGTCGAATTTCCGGATAGCTCGGGCAGGGCATCGTCGCGCGCGCTTCAGGCGACAGCACGGTAACGCGATGGCCCTGGAGTTCGAGCTGCTCGCGCGTCTTGGACAGAGAGCGCGCTACGCCGTTGACCTGGGGGTGCCACGCATCGGTGACCAGGAGAATCTTCACGCCGCCATCTCCGGGCGGCGTGGATCCATCCGCTTGAGGACGCCAGGATCGTCAGCCAGTCTCAATAGTTCGATCGTGCCGTCGTGGTGCTCGACCAGCGCCGTGCAGCTTTCGACCCAGTCGCCGCAGTTCATGTAGGACACGTCGTCAAGCCGGGTGAGCTCCGCGCGATGGATGTGACCGCAGATCAAGCCGTCGACGTTTTGCCTGCGCGCTTCGTGCGCGACTGCGCTCTCGAAGTTGGATATGTACTTGACGGCCTTCTTGACCTTGTGCTTGACCGACGCGGCCAGGGACCAGTAATCGCGACCCGTTTTTGCCCGGCACCAGTTGACGTAACGGTTCATGCGCAGCAGGAAGTCGTATGCGGCCGAGCCGATCAAGCCGATGACCTTCGAATTGACCACTGCTGAATCGAACTGGTCGCCATGAATCACCAGGAACCTTCGGCCGTCGACGGTTTCATGCACGATGCGATCGTGAATCTCGACGTTGCCCAGCGTCAGGCCGTTGTATTCGCGCATCGCTTCGTCGTGATTTCCGGGCACGTAGACAACGCGGGTATCGTGCTTGGCTTTGCCGAGGATGGAACGAACCACATCGTTATGTGCCTGCGGCCAGTAGCGTTTTTTCTTCAACGCCCAAAAATCAATGATGTCGCCGACCAGGTATAGCGTGTCGCAACGCATATCCCGGATGAAATCGAGCAGGTACTCGGCGCTGCAGCCCGGGAAACCCAGATGAACATCGGAAATCCAGATTGTGCGAACATTGCGCTTGATTCGGATCCTGTCTGCGTTCTTCATCGGCCTGTCCCGTGTCTGTCTGCACACAATCCTCGGCCACCGCGCTTGCAACCGGATGACAGGCAGTTGAAGGAAAAATGACAATCGTCCGCCGGCGCTGACACCAGGTCAACCAAACAATTTACAAAAAGGAACCAGATCGATGCGATCTACAGCCCTGTTCACCAGAATTGCTTCAAGCGCAATGCTCGCGGTCGTCTTCTCTCAACTGGCGGCGCAGCCGGTCGGCATGATCGTCAACGGCGACATACACACCATGAACCCGGACCAGCCCGCCGCGGAAGC
>JGI12048J13642_10224401_pt1 | contig 14039 bp, 8 predicted proteins | sample ElkSlonscriptome_16_FD_13642 | JGI IMG/M metagenome (IMG submission 13642) | reverse complement strand
TAAGAAATCAATGTATAGGCGTACTCACCCTATGATTTGGGAGATCGTGTGGATACGTAAAAAACATCAAGACTGAAATCTTGACGCTTTTGATACGATAAATAGTGGGTAATCAGTAAAAGAGGATGTTAATTAGGCTAATCGCCATACGACAACGGAATGTCAAGGCGCATCCAGGTGCGTCCTATACGAAACAGTGTCCCCGGACGCAGACTAATGCGTGATTCCAGTGGGTTTTCGTGTTTTTCGATAAATGTCCCGTTTCGGCTTCCGCTATCTTCCAGCCAGAAGGACAACGCGGAGATGCTATCATCGTTGGTATCGTCGTCATCTGCCGCTACTGATACACACCCGAGGCGCGCATGAATCCGCGAGACTTGACTATCGAATGACATATGAATATCACAGCCATCGCGTCGCCCAATAGTGATGATCTTCTCATCGCCGAGGGTGGGTTGTTCAAAGTTGAGCTTTTTACCGTCCAGCGGACCGCTCATATATGTCACAGAGACTTCACGCTTGAATTTGGGGTTATATGGTGTCATTTTCTCTTAGCTTATCCCGTATTGTCTGTAAACGGCTCAACGCCTGTTCATGGTTAGGGTCAATTTCCAGCGCATTGAGGTATTTTTCTTCTGCATCACGGTAACGTTCCGCATTTGCCAGCGCGTCACCATAATTTATCCAGTACCATAGATCATGCGCGTCAAAACCAACGGCTTTTTCATGCGCGTCAATCGCATCGCTATAACGGGTGAGTTGATTTAAGCTCATGCCCAGCCCGTTCCACGCCCACGCATTTTCTGGATCAAGCGCAATCGCTTTTTCATAACTATTCACCGCATCTTGATAACGGTTCAATCGGCGCAGAATCTGCCCTTTTCGTGCCCAGATTTGAGCATTATCCGCCGCCACGATGATGGCTTTATCAACAGCGACAAGTGCATCCTGTGTTTTTTGCATATCAAGCAGAAGTTCCAGCCGGTTGATGTGATAGGCGATGATGGTGGAATCTTCGGTGACGGCACGCTCAAAGCTGACCAATGCTTCCTCACGTTTGTCCATATCGCGTAATGTTAAACCGCGTCCGTTCCACGCCCAGGCATAAAGTGGATTCAAGCGTACCGCACGATCAAAAGCGACCAGTGCTTCGCTATGCTTGCCCATCCTACGCAATGTTTGTCCCTGTTTTGCCCAGCTTTCGATATGGCGTGGGTTGAGCTTTAAGGCTTCTTCTAATGATTTAAGCACCTCATCCAGCCGGTTGAGTGTGTAGAGTTCATCCGCATGATTATACCAGTACCACGCGTCATAAGTGTTGAGTTGTAACGCCTTCTCAAAACTGAATAATGCCTCTTCATGACGGTTGAGGTGGCTCAGGGTTAAGCCACGTCCGCTCCACGCCCAATCATGATCCGGCTCAAGTTCTATGGCGCGAGTATAACTATGAAGCGCCTTATCGTAGCGGTTTAATCGGCGCAAAACCTGTCCGTGCTGTGCCCAAATCTGAGCATTGTTGTTATCTAGCTTGAGCGCTTTTTCCAGCAGGGCGAGTGCCGTGTCATTGCGGTTGAGATAAGTCAATACGTCCGATTGTTTGTAGATGTAGAACACTTCATTCGGGGCATATTCACTGGCTTTTTCATAAGCGCTGATCGCCTCTTCGTATCGACTGAGCATCTCCAGCGTAGCGCCCTGTTCACTCCATGCCCATGCGTACGTTGGCACAAGTTCAACCGCGCGTTTGATAGCATCCAGCGATTCATCATAACGGTTGAGATGGCGCAACACATTGCCTAGGCGCGCCCAACTACGCGCATGATCCGGGTTGATGCGTGTGGCGCGTTCCAGCGGGCTAAGGGCATCTTTGAAGCGCCCGATCAAAATCAACACATTGCCCTGATTGTACCAGTGCCAGACATCATTCGGCTTGAGCGTTGCGGCGTCGCGGTAACATTCATAAGCCGGTTCAAGTTGTCCCATTTGTTCCAGCGCGATGCCCTTACCATTAATTGCCCATGCGGATTCAGGGTCAAGCTCTAAGGCGCGATCATAAGCGTGGATGGCTTCGTCGTAACGGCGCACATAGCGCATGACCTGACCGAGTTTTGCCCAACCAAAGGCATAATCAGGATCGGTGCGGGTGGCTTCTCTGGCGGGTTGAATCGCCTCATTAAAGCGTCGCATATCCACCAATAATTCCGCCAGATTGTACCAGGGCCAAACCTCATCGGGCTGATATTGGGTTGCACGTTTGAAGGCGAGTAGGGCATCCTGCGTTCGCCCCAGTGCTTTATAGGCTAAGCCGCATCCGTTGTGTGCCCAGCCATAACCGGGGTCAAGTTGGAGCGATTTTTCGTAAGCGTTTACGGCTTTTTGATATTGTTGCAAATAGCGGAAATTTTGCCCCAATTTCGCCCAGCTATTGGGGTGTGCCGGGTCGAGCTTTAAGCCGATTTCCAGCATCTCAATCGCGCCTTCATAATCACCGAGTGTATGTAGCACACCGGCGCGGTTATACCAGTACCAGACCACGTTCGGGTTGATGTCGGTCGCGGTTTCAAAACAGGCAATTGCCTCCGCATACTTATCGAGGCGTTCTAAAATGATACCTTTACCGTTCCACGCCCATGCGTAACGGGGTAAAATATCCAGCGCTTTGTCATAGCAATCGAGCGCTTCATCATAACGTTCTAATAAGCGCAGGGTACGCCCTTTACGCGCCCATGCCCACGCATAATCCGGTTGTAAATCAATCGCACGATCAAAGGCAATTAGCGCTTCATCGTAGCGTCCTAACGCGGTCAACGAAAAGCCTTTGTCCATCAACTCACGCGCTTCTAGCTCAGGACCGGTAATCTCCATAATTGGCGTTTCGTCGGTCAGGTCGATATAAATTTTGACCAATTCATCGACGATAATATGCCATGCTTCGGGGCGATCATCCGGAGATTTCTCCAGACAACGCAGACACAATGCGCGTAACGCCTCCGGTATTTTTTCTTGCTCAATATCGTCAAAGGCTGGCTTACGATTGGTGTGGGCATCAATCCATTCTGGAAATTTGCGCGCGCGGAAGACATGATGTCCGGTAAGCATTTCATAGAGCACACACCCGAAGGCGTAGATGTCTGAACGCACATCAACATCATTGCTCTTACACTGTTCCGGTGACATATAGGGGACTGTACCCACCACCGCGCCAACACGGGTTAGTCGATTGTTGCCACTTACCGGATGCGCTTCCTGCACGTTGCCGTTGATGCCGTTGTCTGATGGGTCTTCGTCAAAATCGAGTGTACGCACCAGCCCAAAATCGGTGACTTTTGCAATGCCGTCATGGGTGACGAGGATATTTGCTGGTTTTAAGTCACGGTGTACTAAGCCGGGCACTTTCTCGGTTGCATGACGCATTCCAAGTGCGATATGTAAGCCATATTCTGTTGACCGTATCAGGTCAAGGCGACTATGGTCGATCCAACTGCGTAAATCTGCGCCAACATCCTCTGGTCCAGAGATATGCTCAAGGATGATATGTGGTTGTGTGCTGATATTCTGTACCAGTCGTGCTTGTACGATATGGCGGTGTTTTTCCAGTCGAATCCACGTAATTGCTTCGTTGGTAAAGCGATTAACCGCTCGGTCATTATCAAGAAAGCGACGCTGAAAGCTCTTGATGGCGACAGGTTCACGATTTTCGTGGTCATAACACAGGTAGACCACGCCCATCCCGCCCCATAACACTTCCGCAACTTCATAGCGTCCTTCAATGCGATCTCCGATGACAAAATCACTCCGGCGCAGATGTGGACTACTACTTTTGCTCCCTGTTTCGCTGTCCTCACTATCAAGTACACCATCGGGGATGCCCGCAGTAATGGATGTGCCGGAAAGGACTGAATCCTGTGCATTTTCTACCTGTGTGTCATGCATGCTCGATGGTAATTCTTCTGCACGGGAGAATTCATCTTCATCCATGCCAAGGTCTACCGCCGTAATGGTTGCATCACTAAAATTGGGGTCGTTGCGCTGAGGGTAAACATCGGTCATATCTTCCGCCCCGGTCAAATCCTCCGGTGTGACAGCCTTCATCGGGCGCGTTTGTGTTTCTTTGCGGAAGGAATCCAGCAGGGCAAGCACGGTGCGATTACTGCTCCGCTCCATACCCTCATCATCGTCACGGTCAGTTACCGCCCATAACGCCACAGCAATGTTACGGCGAGTGGCGCGCTGACGGGCAACATCCGTCACATATTGGATATAGCTGTTGATGGCGTGTTCTGCCATTTTACGGTCAATCGCATTAGCCGCATAGTCAGTCGCGCGATGATACGCCGCCAGTGTTTTGCCAACATAAAAGACCAGTAGATTGCACTCATCCGTGACTGATTGACGCGCACACAGATCACCCAGTGCAAAATAGCAATCGACTTCTGGATGGCGTAAGGCGAGTTTCCCTAGTTTGCTAATTTCTTGATGTGCATCGGTTGCGAAAATATCGCGTTTATCCTCACGGTTACGCTTACGCAATCGCGCTTTGATTTCATGTTCTGGCAATGGGTCGGGCTTGCGACCAGTTTGCGGAATTTCTGTACACACGGTGATTCCGTACCTATTTTTCTACATCACGTCAACAATTCTCATTAAGCGTAACGCTATTTGTTCATAGTCTCAAGTTTTGGTCAGGCGCTGTTCTGTGCCCATTGTACACCGAAATACCCGCAAGACCGCCACAAGATTCAGATTAACCCGCCGCGGTTGCCCCTTCCGGTACACTCACCGGAGTATATTCTTGTCGCCACCATTCAGGGAAGGGGGCACGGACGACACCGAAGTAATCGTCCAGAATACGACGCACAATGGGCGCGGCGACCTCTGACCCCTCACGAGAATTGGCAACGGCTACCGCAATGGCAATCTGTGGATCGTTAGCAGGGGCATAGGCGACAAACCACGCGTTCGGCGCGAATCCGGCTTCTGCGGTGCCTGTCTTACCACACAGCGTATAGGGTGCATCGCCGAAAATTCGTGTCGCTGTGCCGAAGTCCTCGTCAATTGGCACACCACACATACCCTCTTGAATGGTCTCTAACACACCCGGCTGAAAGTCTAGCGTATTAAGCACCTGTGGCGAGAATGTTTCCTGTACTGATACATCGTCAAAACCGCCGATTTGTTGGACGAGATAGGGATTGTAAACTGTGCCTCCGTTCGCTACAGAAGCGGTGACGACTGCCATGCCAATCGGTGGCAATTGTACCGGGTCTTGCCCGATAGCATTGTTGATCGCGGAGGTCACACTTTGTGGGTTACCAAGATTACCGGATGTACCGGGTAATATTTGATTCACCGTATAGGTCTGTCCTAAGCCCATCTGACGCGCATAATCATCCAGCACACTCCCACCTGCCTGGCGATAGACCAACGCGCCCTGCTCATAGAAGAACGGGTTACACGATGCCATCAATGCCTGCGCTGGCGTGATGATCCCTGCGGGTTCTTCCTCAGCAACGAAGCGCCAATCGTAACGCACATTCAGTGAATCGCCGAGTTCTACACCGCGCTCCCACTCTAACTGACAATCAAATGTGTCTTGTGGCGTGATGACCCCCTCGTTGAGCGCCGCCGCCAATGTGATGATCTTATACACCGAGCCGGGAAAATATTGCTCCTGCGTGGCGCGGTTGATGAGGGGGCGCGTATTGAGGTTATTCGCGGCGGCTACATAGGTACTGCTATCAAAGCCCGCGTTGAGGTTAAAAATGATGGGATCGACCATCGGGTAACTTGCCAATGCCAGCACGCCACCTGTATTTACATCGAGTACCACCGCCGATGCACCTGTTGAGATACCCGCCCAATTCGGTGCGGCATAATTATGTGCGTCGTTGAGCGCGTCCGCGACGATAACCTGCAAACGGCTATCCAGTGTTAGGCTAATGGGCATGGGAGCGGTACCAGCGGTACTGGCAAATTCGCGCAAAGGGGTGCCCCCCGGTTCAATGATACGTAGAATGCGTTCTGGTTGACCAGCGAGGGTTTCCTCGTACACATCTTCCACACCAGACAAACCGACTTGATCGCCCGCCCCATAGCCCAATGCCTGAAATTCAGTTAGGCGTTCCGCAGGGATCGACCCGACATAGCCAGTAACATGTGTCAGCGCATTACCGCCATAATAAGTACGGATGTTGGTTGTGCTGGTAAAATCTTGCACTAAGCCACAGGTACCGTTGAGGTTGCCACTGTTATTGGCGAAAATTTGTGCATCCATCCACCCCAAAAAGAAGATCGTATCGCCATTATACTGGGCAAATTCCGCCACCACATCATCGCGATCACGGCGCATCAAACGGGTGATGAGGTCGATGCAATCGTCAATGTTACTCATATTATCCTGCACACCATAAATCAAAACCACCCCGCCATTGTCCTCAACCAGCACATTGCCATTGCGATCATAGATTGACGCGCGTGTGCGTTGACCTCCGGCTGTGGTCAGTGTTGCATCGCCAGCCAGTGCCGCGAAAATGTCCATACTCGACCACGCGATCAGCCAGCGTCCTCCTTCGTTTACAAGGCGCATTGTCCGTCCCGGATCATCAATAGTGCCAAATGTTGCCGAATCAATCGCGACATCATAGCTAACGGCGGCGGTAATCCCCTGTAAGCGCACATTGTTGACGGCAAAGGTAACACCATTGATGCCGACGATCTCCCGCACTTGCTGATACCGATTTTCAAAGACGGGCTGTGGGTAAAGCTCCTGACTCTGTGGGCTGATTAAGCTGTACATGGTGGCGGTGTCGTTGGTGTTCCATGCGTTCAGGAAGGCTTCGACTGTGCTAGATGGATCATCCTGTGCATAGATGACTCCACCGAAGATCATCAACCATGCCCATAAAATGAGTGTTAATCGGGATACTTTTCTCATGAAAATTGCCGTTCATTTCTCAAAAGTAATGCGTTTGACTGTGCGACATAACTATAAACTTCGTACATTTATGAGTCCATAGCGCAGTCGATTCAGCGTAGGGTAAGCGCGGGGTAGGGAAATTTGGTCACTATTCGGTAGAATAGAGATATGACTGATCTAATCAAATCGGTGAAAACAAACCTATGCAAGCATCTCTATACAACTTTGAACAGATAATTCGTCAACTTTTTACTGTAAGCAACACGTCTGATGCGGCACAAGCAGTTGTCGATTGGTTAAAATCTCGCCAGATACGCTCCGCAATTTTTCTCGCCAATAGTGGGCTGATGTTTACCGCACCCAACTTTACACTCTCCGATGAGGTCATGTTCTGGTTACAGGACGAGGGCAATTGGCGAGCATGGAATGCTGTGCGTCAGGTCGATGATGAGAATCCCTTAGAATCGCTCAATTTTGAGGAGCCGACGTTACTCATCCCGTTACGTGCTGGTGATCGTGCGCATGGCATGTTGTGCATTGATGGTGTCCCGGATCATAGCGATGGGCTGATGCTATTGGCGACGATGCTGGCGGAACGAGTTGATAATTTTGATACACCAGTAGAAGTGATTCGTGATGTGCCGGTAGAAATTGATGTCAGCAATCATCTGCTGGAGCAAGCCTCATTGCGCGCCCGTGCGCTGAGCGCCGTTAACGAAATTAGTGAAATCCTCGCCCGTAACGCCGCCGGTCATGCCATCTGGGAACCCTTGCATCATCAATTGGTGTATTTGTTCGACACGACATCCCTGTTTGTCGGCATTTATGACCCGCAACGCGATTTGCTCAATTTACCACTAGTATCTGAAAACGGTATTCGTATACATCATGAACCGATGGCATTATGTGGATTAAGCGCAGGCGTAATCCGACACGGACAACCCTTACACTTTAGCGATTTGATCGAAGCGCGGGAACGGCTGGTCGCGCTGGGTGTCGCGCCGGATGATCGTGAACCCGGATATGGCGCGTTGTCTTGGATCGGTGTGCCTCTGCGTGACCTCAACCACACACCCATCGGATTAATCTCGATACAAAATGATTTGCCGGGTATCTATGATGACGATGACCTCGCATTATTGACAACCATCGCCGCACAAATTTCCCTGTCGATTGATAACGCCCGTTTGTTAGATGCCGAGCAAGAACGCCGTCGCATCGCGAACATTCTGATGGATGTCGGGCGTGTGGTCAGTTCGACATTGCAGACGACAGAATTGCTTGAGCGTATCTTTGAACAGATGGAACGCCTGCTGAATTTTGATAATGCCACCGTATTATTACCCGTTGAGCAGGATACGATCATGCCGGACGAACAAGGGCAGATCAAATTGTCTATGGAAGCGATACGGGGCTACCCGGATTCGATGAAAGGGACGCGGGTTGTGTTTAGCCCGGATACGCTCGTCGCGCGAATTTTTGCCTCGCATCAACCGCTTGTCATCAGTGACATGGATGTTTATGAGCAAGCAGGCTGGAGCATGGTGAACTCACGCACCCGTGCGTGGATTGGTGCCCCGTTGGTCATTCAAGAACGTGTGCTCGGCATTTTAGCGGTGGAAAAACAGCATCCGTCTTACTACAACGATGAGGACGCGACCACGATCTTCGCGCTCGCACGGCAAGCGGCTGTCGCTATCGAAAATGCCCGATTGCTCACCCGTTCAGAAGAAAGCCTGCAAGAGGTACAGGAACGTGCCCGTCGCTTGGACGTGACCAATCGCTTAGGCGCGATTATCAGTTCCACCTTAGAGCGTGATCGTATTTTGCATAGCACCGCCGAAATTTTGACCGAATTGTTCGCGGTGCGGCATTGTTCGATTGCCCTATATGACGCGGAAGATATTACGCTAACCATCGTCGCGGAATCGCCGGATACCTATCACATTGGACGCGAAATCAGCATCGTCGACTACCCGATGTTAGAAGAACAACTACGCGGCGCACAACCCCATATCATTGAGGCGAACGACGAGGATTTGTTCAAATTGCCCCCTGAGATGTTGATGGATATGCACGAGATCAAACTCGCCTTTTTGATCCCGTTGCGTGCCCGTAAGCGGATTATTGGGCTTATTATGCTGGATTCATATGATTCCATACAGGCGTTTAACGACATGGATCGTAATTTCGCCGCGTCCGTCGCTTCACAAATCGCGATTTCAATTAGTAATGCCGAGCTTTATGACCAGGCAGTAGAAGCGAATCGCCTCAAAAGTGAATTTCTTGCCAACATCAGCCATGAATTACGTACCCCGCTGAATCCGATTATTGGCTATACCGACCTGATGCTTGATGGTGTGTATGGTGAATTGACCGACAAGCAAGTGGAACGCCTGTCTTCCGCTAATCAAAGTGCCAAACATCTGCTGGATGTCATCAGCGATTTGTTTGACCTATCAATGCTAGAAGCCGGTCAATTAGAATTGGAAAGTATGCCCGTATTTCTTGACGAACTTATCACCCCGATTATTGATAGCCAGCGGGCGCATGCCGAAGAAAAAGGGCTTTCGTTTTCTTCTGAAATTGCTGATGCGTTGCCCAAAATTCGCGGGGATAGTAATCGCCTGACGCAAGCATTCACAGATATTTTGAATAACGCGGTTAAGTTTACGGAAAGTGGAAGTGTGAGCTTTTTGGCGCGGACAATTCAAGTTGAAGAGGGTCAAGCGATTGGTGAGTCATTTGTCATTCCTGCGCGTGAAAATGTCGCTGATGGCAAATGGTTAGCCATGTCGATTCAAGACACAGGAATCGGCATCGCGCCAGACGATCAGCGTATTATTTTCGATGCGTTCCGTCAGGTGGATGGCTCCACCGTCCGTAAGTATGAGGGTACCGGCTTGGGGTTGGCGATCACGCAACGTCTTATTTTGCTCCACGAAGGGCACATCTGGGTAGAAAGCGCGCTGGACGAAGGAACAACCGTGCATGTGCTATTGCCCGAAGTTGAGAAATAAATCTAATCGATCTGAGCGGAAGGATACACAGATCCTTCCCTACACAGCCATCGTTTTGTATTGATAACTCATTCGTTGTCGCTATGCACGGGCAGGGCAATCGTAAATGTCGTGCCTGCACCGATTCCGTCACTGGTTGCCCAGATGCGCCCGTCGTGCGCTTCGATCAAAGCACGACTAATGCTCAAGCCAATGCCTAACCCACCATGATGGCGCGTCATATGATCTTCGACCTGGAAGAATTCATCAAAAATGTGCTTGAGGTGCTCCGGCGCGATACCTACACCACTATCATTAACCACCACCCACACTTCTGCCTCGTTGTTGAGGCTGACCTGTATGTTGATGCTCCCACCAACAGGGGTAAAGCGCACCGCATTGTTTAATACATTGGTCAATGCCATGCTGATCCGACTCCGATCAACCAGAACATTGGCATCATCGTCTTGCCGGATAATAATGCTGTGTTCACTGGCATCAGTCAGCGCGAGGACATCCTGCTTCAAATCGTCTATAATCTGGCTTATGCGTAGCGGTTCACGTTTAAGTTCCGATTGACTCTGCTTGAGGTAGCGCAAATTCACCATATCTTCGATAATCCGGCGCAATTGCAGAGCACTTTGCATCACTTTGGTGGCGTGCCCGCTGACCTCCGCGCTTTCTTCTTCTTGCAAGAAGCTGGCATAACCCAGAATAACGCTCAGGGGTGTGCGTAATTCGTGCGAGGCGATGGCGATGAAGTCACTCTTGAGCTTATCGACTTCGCTCAATTCTTTATTTGCGCCGCGCAACGCAATCACCAATTGTGCAACTTCGATGGCGACTGCGGCTTCTTCTGCTAGCAAAATCAGATTATTTTGATCGTCTTGTTTCCACGGGAGTTGCTTTTTGTTGACGACTTCCAGCACACCGATCACGTTTTCTTTGGAGATCATCGGCACGCCGAGTAATGATCGGGTGACAAATTCGAGGTCTTCATCAACTTTAGTATACACGCGGTCATCATTAATCGCATCATTGATCGCGATTGCTTTGCGCTCTGTGAGGATTGCCCCCGCGACACTATTGCCCATCGGCACAGGTTTGCCGATCAATGCTTGTGCGTCTTTGTTGTCGCTGGTCGTCGCCGCAAAATATAATTGATGCGTGCGGTCATCCCATAGCAAAACCGATGCCGCTTGTGATCCGGTGATTTCCGCCGCCGCGTCCATCAGGTAGGTGAGCAGAGCGTCCACCTCGGAATCATGATTAAGCATTGCAGTGTTCAATACCGCCGTAACTTCTAATAGGCGGGTGAGTGTTGCAACTTTGCGTTCTAGCTGTTCAACATAAACCGATGTTTTCGCTTCCATACATATTTACCATTTTCATGAGAGACTGCCCTAAGTGTAACACTATTTATGACAAGCCTTGGTTGAGGCTTTGTATGAAATACGTTTATTACTTGTTTCGATCAGTCGCTTACAAGTCCGTTTGCTTGTTTATGGGCATATTCGGCATCTTGCACACGCCATCGACACAATCAGCATCTTGCGCGTTGAGCGTCTCTAAATCTACGCCGAGCAATCGATTAATGCTGTAACGGTTACGGGCGATGAAGCGATACACTTTTGGACCAAGCCAATCACCAATAATCGGTAAACGCAATACACCCCATAACGGTATACCTAACGGCAATGCGCGTAGCATGCGTCGTGTACCGGAAAATCCTGCGAAAACACGCCCGTTGCCGTCAATCACATGAATTTCGCCCATAGAACGGTCATAGTCCAGTATAGGGAAACGGGCTTCGACCTCGGCACGATTGTGCAAATCAAGAAAGCGTACACGGTTAAACCAATCAAGCGCGTTAACAATGTGCCGTGTGGTGTTACAGATGACGCAGTTGCCGTCATAAATGGCGGTTAGTGTGCTCACAATAAAATCCTGTTCTCATTTGTCTGCACGGTCACGTCGTATTGTCGTGTTCGTGCAGACTGAAATTTTACATTGTCTGTTACCCTCATCATATAAGACAATACAACAGTTCACCAATAAGTGTTCGCTAAACGGGCAATCTCATCATTTGAGGTTCAGGTAATAAGGGGGTGGGATTAAGCCAACGTAGTCGTGTTCGTAAATTATGAGCATTTTCCGGCGATAACGGGCAAATTAGCGTATCTGTTGAGGTATGTTCTTGTCCCATAAAACCAGATACATAGCCCTTGATAGCCAGTTTCTTCTCACCCGACTCAGCAATAAGAGCATAATGTGTGCCTTCATGTTCAATATATGAGCGATTAATAATCGGTAACTCTGAAAGTGTCATATACCTTGCCTTTTGGGGATAATCTGATGCGATTACGCTGATTAGATAGTCTAATTATTCGACAATTAAAAATTCCTTGTTATACTAATTGGATATGTCCACATTGTCAATATTTAGGAGATATCATGGACGAAATCTATCATGATTTGCCGTTTCACGTATCGATGACAACCAACGTGCAATATGGAACCGCAGAAGACGGAACTCCCCTGCTACTCGATTTCGCTCATCCTAAAGAGACACCGGGCATGCCACCACCAGAAAAGATGCCTGTTATCATCGAAGTTCATGGAGGCGGTTGGCATCTTGGTGAGCGAAGTATTGGGCGTGGTCTGTTGATGCCGTTACAGGGTTTTTTCTATGCAAGTATCGATTATCGTTTGAGTGATGTTGCTAAATTCCCCGCCCAAATTCATGATGTAAAAGCCGCAATTCGGTGGGTGCGGGCGCACGCCGGGCAATATAATCTCGATACTGAGCGCATTGGGTTATATGGCGGGTCTGCTGGTGGACATTTGGTCACACTTGCCGGATCTACGGGCGACCTCTCAGAATTAGAGGGCAATTGTGGATGGGCGGATTATAGCACCCGGGTTCATGCTGTCGCCGCAGTAAATCCACCAACAAATATGACCGTATCACACGAAGATTGGGCGTGGCTTTATCAAGATGATGGTCCGGCTGAATGGCTATTCGGTGGTCGTCTTAAAGATCATATTGAACTAGTCAAGAGTTCTGGTGCGATGAATTATGTACACAAAGACGCACCACCGCACTTATTGATTCATGGCATAAAAGATGAAATCGTCCCGTTTAGCCAGGCGCAAATGCTCCACAATGCACTCATTGAAAAAGGCGTAGGGTCAACATTGGTCGCGTTTGAAGGTGAAGGACATGGGCTTTACGGGCATACAGTTAACATATGGCAATATGTGGTGCCCTTCTTCATGAAACACCTTGGTCAGCCGACAAATTATGGCGATCCGTCAATTATCAAAGTCAGTACAGATTACGTGTAGACACACAATAGAAATAAACCAACTATGACGATCATGTTAACCACATCAGGCGATTATGAAATAGATGAAACACGTCGCCATGTTGCAACAACACCGACGACGGAAGAAAGCTTTGCTTATCGCATTGCTATAATCAATACATGGATCAACCTGCTACAGCGACAGGGAGCAGACCTCACGAATTATGCGACTATTTTCGACAAACTTACACATAGTCGAAACCTCGACGATGATAAAGCGCTCTATAGTGGAGTTCATGATGCATTTGATTTTCTCAATAAATTACAACGTCGCATCCAAAAAACACCTACAATACCAACCCAGGTGGATACAGATGCCCCCAAAGAAGTCGCAGCTGGTACAGATTGGGCAGTCTATGGCGGTAATATTCATCTCACCTCAAGCACACCCGAAACAGGACCAACTCAGGGGCAGTTAGCATGGAAAAAAGCTATTGGGTTGGCATGTTATGCATCACCCGCAATTGATGAAGAGCGGGTGTATATCCCTGTGCCGGGAATGCGGAACTTATTAAGTTGCCTGAATTTGGCGACAGGCGAAACCCTCTGGCAAACACGGCGCACATGGACAAGAAACACCCTTGGAATCGTGAACTTAGTGCCTTCATCATATGTGTTACCCGCTGTCGCTTCTACACCAATCGTGTTAAAGGATTGTGTGGTTGTCAACCAGTTAGGGGCACAAGGGCGTGACCTTGGAAATAAGCATTTATTGATCATCGACAAACATAACGGTGAGGTCAAGTCGCAAATTCC
>JGI12048J13642_10025021_pt1 | contig 14060 bp, 16 predicted proteins | sample ElkSlonscriptome_16_FD_13642 | JGI IMG/M metagenome (IMG submission 13642) | reverse complement strand
GTGCGACGCCAAGGCGATCACGCAGCCACGAGTTCACGCCGTCCGCCCCGATCAGCAGACGAGTCGTCAACTGCCGGTCGGCCAGCGCCACCCGGCCCGTCGCGCTGTCGATGTGCACTGCCGCGGCGCGCCCGGTAATCAGCTCGCAGCCCTCTGTGGCCGCTACCTGCGCCCACAGCTGCCGTCGCAGCGCATGATTCTCGGTGATGTAGCCCAGGGCCGGGAGTCCCGACCCGGCCGCGTCGAACCGCAGAGAGCTGCCACCGGTCGGCCCCCCAGCGCCCTGCCAGACGCACATGCGCTCGAACGGGCAGCACTTCTCGTCCGGCACCTGCGGCCAGACCTCAACCTGCCTGAGAAATTCGGCCGATGCCGGTGCCAGCGCCGACACCCGCAGATCGATTTCGGGTTGCTCCGGGGCAGGGGGGTCTGGCTCGATTATGGCGATGCGCGGCTGCACCGCGGCCGGCAGGGCCGCTTGCAGCAATCGCACAAACAGCAGGCCGACCGTGCCGCCGCCCATCACGACGATATCGAACGCGTCGCGCGAGGTCCCGGCATCCGCCACGGTCGTCACAACGGGAGGTCGCGACTGAGCCGCGTCCTGCGGCCGGTCAGTCCCATCGTCTGCCGGGCCAGCGCGCGTTTTCCGCTCACGCTCATATCAAGCATCGTCAGGCCGAGTCCGCGCGCTGCAGCGATGCCCGAGGCGTCGACCCCGAAGAAGCGAATCAGCCCGTCGGTAAACCGCACGACGGCCCGCTGATCTCGCTGCCGCCAGTCGGCATAGGCATCCAGCACCTTTACGGCACCGGGGTCAGCGTTTTCCCGCGCGGCGGCGGCCAGCAGTTCGGCGAGACTGGCGACATCGCGCAACCCCAGGTTGAAGCCCTGCCCGGCGACCGGGTGCAGACTGTTGGCCGCGTTACCCACGACGACTGCGCGCGGCGCGGTTAGCGCGGCGGCGGTCGTCAGCGCCAGCGGGTAAGAGCTGCGGCGTCCGACCCGCTGCAAACGACCGAGTCGCCAGCCGAACAAACGCTGCAGTCCTGCCAGAAACTGCGCGTCGTCCTGCGCCAGCAGGGTCGGGGCCGCAACGGCCGGGCGCGCCAGGACCGCCGTGTAGCGGCCCTCGGAGCCGGGCAGCATCGCCAGCGGTCCAGCAGACGTGAACCGCTCGTAAGCGATGTTACCGGCATAGCGGGCCGGCACCTGGACGCTGCAAATGACGGCAACCTGCGCATAGTCGTGTTCAGTTGCATCGATCCCGACCGCGGCGCGCAGCGGCGAGCGCGCCCCGTCCGCGATCGCCAGCAGGCGCGTGTTAAGCGTGCGCTCGGCACCACTGCTCTCGGTCAGCGTAAGCTGCCGCCCGCCGTCTGCCGGCGGCGCAACCGCCGTCACCCGGGCCGGACAAAACACTGACAGCCCGGCGGACTCGCGAATTCGCGACCACAGTGCCCGACCGAGCGCGTGGCTCTTGATAACAAAGCCGAGTTCGTCGACACCCTGCTCCGCTGCATCGATCCGTGCCGTGCCAAACCGGCCGCGCTCGGATACGTGTATTTGCCGGACTGGCCAGACGGCTGCTTTCAGCCCCGGCCACAGACCCAACGCGCGCAATACCCGGCAACTGCCGTGCGACAGGGCCAGCGTGCGTTCGTCAAAACTGGGTTGCTGCTCGCTGTCCGGCGGCACCGCCTCGACCAGCGCAATCCGCAGCCCGCAGCTACCCAGCGCGATCGCGAGACTGCCGCCTACCAAACCGCCGCCGGCGATCACGACGTCAAAATCGGTCTCTGCGACTTCTGGCCGACCGCTGCTAACTGTGTTTTTCACGGTCGTCTCTTCCCCTGGTACCCACCAGCGCTTCGATCTCCTCGGCGGCGACCGGCAGTGCTGCGGTCAGCACCTGGCAGCCATCGCGCGTAACCAGCACATCGTCTTCAATACGAATCCCGATATTGCGCCATTTCCCGGGTATGTTGCGAGCGTCCGGAATATACACGCCCGGTTCCACAGTCATGACCATGCCGGGCTCCAGCAGCCGCCACTGCCCCGCGACTTTGTAATCGCCAACATCGTGGACGTCCATACCCAGCCAGTGGCCGGTGCGGTGCATGAAGAACCGCCGGTACTTCCCCTCAGCAATCAGCTTCTCCGGATCTCCCTTCAGCAGCCCGAGTTTGACCAGGCCACGGGTAATGATGCCCACCGCGGCATCGTGCGGATCGTTCCAGTGTTTGCCCGGTGCAACCTCTGCGATGGCTGCCTGATGCGCCGCCAGCACGATGTCGTACAGGGCTCGCTGCTCGGGAGAGAACCGTCCGCTGACGGGCCAGGTCCGCGTAACGTCCGCCGCATAGAAATCGTATTCACAACCCACGTCCGCCAGGACCAGATCGCCGGCAGCCAGCGGGTCGCTGTTGGTCACATAATGCAGCACGCAGGCATTCGCGCCACCGCCTACGATCGGCTGATAGGCGGGTGTGACCCCGCTGCGGCGGAACAGGTACTGGTATTCAGCCTCGAGTTCGTACTCGCCGATACCGGGTCGGGTAGCCCGCATGGCTTTGCGGTGTGCCGCCACCGTAATCCGGGCCGACTTTTTAAGCGCACTGATTTCGGCCCGACTTTTGTATATGCGCAGATCGTGAAGCAACGGATCGAGCGCGATAAATTCGTCGGGTGTGTGCCGGTCGCTGGCGCCGCCTGCTCGCAGCTCGACTACCCAGGCCAGCAGCCGGGTGTCGAATTCAGGTTGTGCGCCCATGGTGTAGTACACGCGATCGCATTCGCCGATGATCGGGGGCAGTCCGTCATCGATCGCCTCGATTGGAAAAGCCTGGTCCGCACCGTACTCGCTGACCGCCGCTTTCGGGCCTGCACGTTTGCCGTCCCACCGCTCACGCTCCGGATCCTGGCGCCGGCAGAACAGGAGGAACTCGCCATCGGCGCGACCCGGCACCAGCACCGCAACGGCCTCTGGCTCATTGAAGCCGGTCAGGTAATAGAAGTCGCTGTCCTGACGGTAGGGGTATTCCACATCGCGATTGCGAACGCGTACCGGCGCAGCGGGCAGTATGGCGATACTGTCTTTGTCCATCATGCGCATCAGCGCTCGACGGCGGCGCGCAAATTCGCTGTGGTTCAACTGCTGTCACCCACTGATTTCGCGCCAGCGTCGCGGTCGGCGGCCAACCGGATGCGAGCCGGCTGAGCTTCTTCGTAGACCAGCTGCACCGATACCCGCACGTACTCGACCAACTCGGCCAGCGCCGCCTCGGCTTCTTCATCAGCATCCTGCTCGACGCCGGCGCGGGTGATCGCGCTGAAGTCTTCGACAACTTCCCGGGCGACCTCCGAATCGAGTGAATCCCAGCACGAGCCCGTGTCCGGGTGGCCCACTGACATCAGGCCGTGCATAAACCCGTGACACCAGTCGGCCAGGGCGCCGGTACGGAGGTCGAGGGAGACATCAGCATCCGGCAGGAGAAGCTCAAAAGCCATTTGCCCGGCCTCCAGCTTGAGCAACGTGTCGGCCGCGACTTGCTGCAGATGGGCCTGGCGTTCACGGGCCAGCACGTCCTCCGCTTCGGCATCGGGCAGGAGCTCGCCCATCCAGTCTTGCAGCGCCCGCGCCCCGCTGAAACAGGCCATGCCGCAAAATGCGCCGTGCGCCTCGGCGGGTTCCCAGTCGGCACGCAGCGCTCGCAGGTGCTCCGCAACAGTGTCGTAATCGGCAATTTCGGTCTCTGCCAAGGGCAGCGTACTCCGGGACTGCACCAGCAGCCGTCAAGTGTCGGCGGCCGTATCGTACCACCGGCGCCCACCACCGCATATTGACCGTCATGCAATACAGCCTCTATAGTCGCTGCATGTCTGACGCAGCCGACAATAAATTTGCGCAGGAACTGGCGCGACTGGAGAAGCGGCTTGATGAGCTGGTGGTCATCTGCAGCCAGCTAAAAGACGAAAACCGCTCTCTCAAAACGCGTCAGGACTCACTAATCGCCGACCGCGCAACGCTTTTGCAAAAAAATGAGCAGGTGCGGGCCCGGGTTGAGGCCATGATCAATCGTCTGAAAGCCATGGAGCAGGGCTCGTGAACAGCAACTTGGCGCATGTCACCGTCAAGATACTCGACAAGGAGTATGAGGTCGCGTGCAAGCCCGAAGAGCGGGCAGCGCTGCTCGACTCAGCCGAGCTGCTCAACGAGAAGATGGCGGAAATCAGGGGCTCCGGCAAAGTCACCGGACTTGACCGGATCGCGATCATGGCTGCACTCAACATGGCCAACGAATTGCTGCAGTCACGCGGTCACGGCGACGCTCTCGAGGGCGACGTGGCGATGCGGCTGCAGGCCATGCGCGAGCGCGTCGAGTCTGCGCTGCAGTCCGGCAGGCAGCTCGAAATTTAGCCAGGCCTTTCTGAGCAAGTCGACCACGCGGCGCCTTGGCGCCAGCTCTGCCGTTGCGCACCCCCACGCGTGGCTGTATCGTTTAACTGACTCCTCCTGCGGTGTTCGATGCGGATCTGGAAGTACCTCGACCCTAAACTTCAGATTGGGGTCACAGCCTGCAGGCAGCTGTGAGCACTGCCGCGTAAGCGGATAGCCTGGGCTGCCGCGGTCGACCCCACCTTCCGCTCTGGTTCGAGAGCAATGATTCGTGACGGCACAGGCGGGAGGAGTCCTCCTCTCCTTTACACACTGCGCTGCAATGCACCGCAGCAGTGAGCAGATGCATGAATGGGGCAGCAGCCGAACTCCGCCGGAATATCCGGCGCCGTCGAGCGCAACTCGATGCAACGCAAATCAACGCAGCCTCGCTGGCGATTGCCCGGCGCGCATGGCGTTTGCCCGAGCTGCAGCGAGCACGCCGCATCGGCGTATACCTTGCAACGGGGGGCGAAGTCGATTGCGACGTTTTTATCGAACGTGCCTGGCAGCGGGGCCGGCTGACTTTTGCGCCGATTTTGCGCGGAAACAGCTTGATGTTTGCGCCATTGCAGCCTGGGTGCAGGCTGAACAAAAACGCCTATGGCATTTTCGAACCCGCGTACAAACGAACGCAGCTATTGCAGTGTCGGCAACTCGACGTTGCGCTCGTGCCGCTGGTCGCGGCCGACAAACACCTTAACCGACTGGGGATGGGCGGCGGCTACTATGATCGTGCCTTTGCCTATCGCATGCATCGCAGCGCTTGGGGCAAACCGTCGCTAGTCGGCTTGGGGTATAGCTTTCAGCGAGTTGCCCGACTGACTCCGGACGCATGGGATGTGCCACTTGATCGACTGCTGACAGAAACAGAGTGTTTGTCGGCGCCTCGTTACCACGGCTGATTTTTCTTCAGTGCGAATTCACGCGCAGGACTCGCTGCGATTGTGCACAAAATGAAAAGCACAAACACGTCACAAAAATGCGTTGCTGATCGCGCTGGACAAATGAGACAAAGCTCTCAAAAAACGGGGACTTGCTGGAATTTTGCTTCGTGTTGTATATACTCAATCGCGGTTAACCCGACATGGAGATTGCTATGGCAGCTCGAAAGAAAGTTTCGAAGAAGAAGTCTGTATCGAAACGCAAGACGAAAAAGAAGGTAGCACGTAAGAAGGTAGCGAAGCGCGCGACCAAGAAAAAGGTCGCCAAGAAAAAGGCGAAGAAAAAAGTAGCTAAGAAAAAAGCTAAGAAAAAAGCTAAAAAGAAAACCAAGAAAAAGGCTAAAAAGAAGACCAAAAAGAAGGCTAAGAAAAAAGCCAAGAAAAAAGCTAAAAAGAAGGCTAAGAAAAAGGTAGCCAAGAAAAAGGCTAAAAAGAAGACCAAGAAGAAAGCCAAAAAGAAAGCCAAGAAAAAGGCTAAAAAGAAGACCAAAAAGAAGGCTAAGAAGAAGACTAGGAAAAAGGCCAAAAAGAAGGCCAAAAAGAAGGTTTCCCGAAAGAAATCTTCGAAAAAGAAGAGCTCTCGGCGTAAACGCTAGCCGCTCTTCAGCTTCGCAACCTTAACCGGTTGTTTAAAGAATGTGCCCGCCTCGTGCGGGCACATTCGTATCTGGCCGATGTATAATTGCTGCTCTTTAGGGGGATAAGCCCATGCACCAGGCTGAAAAGAAGCGCCTCGCCGCTCAAGCGGCGCTGGAATATATCCAGGAGGGCTGCATTCTGGGCGTCGGCACAGGATCGACCGTCAACCACTTTATCGATGCACTGCCCGCCGTGCACGGCAAAATTCAGGCAGTCGTCGCCAGCTCGGAAGCCACCCGCGAACGCCTTGAAAAGCTCGATTTTGAGGTTTCCGAGCTCAGCGAGACAGGCGACCTGGACCTCTACGTCGACGGCGCTGACGAAGCCAACAAGCACTTTCACCTGATGAAAGGCGGCGGCGGTGCACTGACCCGGGAGAAAGTGCTCGCCGGCGCGGCACGAGCCTTCGTGTGCATTGTCGACGACTCGAAGATGGTCGGCGTACTCGGCGCTTTCCCGTTGCCGGTCGAAGTCATCCCTATGGCGCGGTCGTTTGTCGCGCGCCGAATGATCAAATTCCGCGGGCAGCCGGTCTACCGCGAAGGCTTCGTGACTGACAACGGCAACGAGATCATCGACGTCTACAACCTCGAAATTACCAATCCGGTCGAGATGGAAGAGCGTCTGAATCGCATACCGGGCGTCGTAACGGTTGGCCTGTTTGCACACCGCGGTGCCGATGTGCTGCTCGTCGCCAGTGGGTCGGAAGTCAGGACCCTAAAAAAATAGCGGCTGTTGACGCTTTCCTGACAAAAAAACAGCCCCGCGACGGGGGCTGCTCAGGTTTGGCTGGGGGACCAGGATTCGAACCTGGGTTGGCGGAGTCAGAGTCCGCAGTCCTACCGCTAGACGATCCCCCAAATAGAACTCGGGCTGTCGCTCGCGTATACGCTAGCGCTTCGAGTACTGGGTAGCGCGCCGCGCTTTGCGCAGGCCCACTTTCTTGCGCTCTACTTCGCGGGCGTCGCGCGTCACGAACCCGGCCTGGCGCAGACTCCCGCGCAGCGATTCGTCGTAGGCGAGCAGCGCTCGCGTCAGACCATGACGAATGGCGCCGGCCTGCCCGGTGGTGCCGCCACCGCTGACGCTCACCTTAATATCGAAATGATCTGCCGTGTTGGTCAGGTCCAGCGGCTGCCGAACCACCATACGGGCGGTCTTTCGGCCGAAAAATTCGTCCAGCGGCTGCGAATTGACCGTGATGTTGCCGGTGCCGCGCTGCAAATAGACACGGGCGGTGGAAGTCTTGCGCCGCCCGGTGCCGTAGTAGGTTTCTGTGCTCATCGAATTCTCAGTGGTCGGAAGGACTTGGTTGCAATGGGTGTAACAGGTCGCAAGCTTATATATCGAGGACCTGGGGCTGCTGGGCCTGATGATCGTGCTCCGGCCCGGCGAAGATCCGCAGCTTCTTGATCATGGCCCGGCCCAGCGGGTTCTTCGGCAACATGCCCTTCACTGCCAGCGTCAACGCCTGCTCGGGCGCCTCGTCGAGCAGCGCTGCCAGATTCGTCGACTTCAGGTTGCCAATGTAGCCCGTATGCCGATAGTACATTTTGTCGCGCAGCTTGTTGCCGGTGACCCGGATGTGCGCCGCGTTCACGACGACGATATGGTCGCCGGTATCGACATGAGGGGTGAACTCGGGCTTATGTTTGCCGCGCAGTCGGGTTGCTAGCTGCGTTGCCAGACGGCCAAGCGTTTTGTCTTTTGCGTCGACGACATACCAGTCGCGCCTGACTGTTTCAGGCTTGGCGGAGAAGGTCTTCATTCGTGTTCCTGTAATAATGCGGGTCGAGCCAAAATCCGGACCGAATCCGGATTTTGTGCCAGCGGCCATTCTGGCCGCAGAAAAGCGCTCAATTCTAGCTGACCCCCCCGGGGGTTTCAATGCCGGGAGGCCGGTTCAGAAGCCGTATTCCAGCGAAATTGCGGTCAGCGTGTCGGTTTTCTGGGTATCGGGGGGCACGTCAGTGTTGCGGCGGACCGTGTAGCTCACGGCCAGCGCCACGTTGCCGATTAGCGAGGTGCTCACCTTGCTGATGGACTCCGAGAACGTGTTGTCTGAGGTGGCAAAGACATTCAGCCGCTGACTGAATTCGGACGTGTCGCTCAGTGCCCAGATGAACTCGGCCCCCAGCGTGCCGCTGCCGCCGGACTGCGAGTCACCGGTCTTGGGCTTCTGCTTGGCATAGCCGACACCGACCTCCAGGTTCAGAAAAAAGCGCGAACCGGTGAGCACGCGGCGACCGTAGCCGAGCGTCGCGAATGTCTGGCGGGTGAAGCCGGCGAACCGGTTAGCGTTCCAGTCGAGCGCCCCGAACGCGTAATTGCGTTCGTTGAAATCGTAGGTTGACTTCCATCCGGCCTGATAGGCCTCAGCCGTCGTCTCATCGTCGGCACTCGCCCCGAAGGCACGGCCTGACAACGCATGGTTCCACGCCCCGCTGGTATAAGCGGCTTCGAAATCGAAGTTAGCGCTACTGCTCTCCGCGTTACCGGTGGTGGCCAGATAGCCTGCCGAGACGTTGCCGGACCAGGGACCCGTGGCTTCCTCCGCTGCTGCCTTATCCTGCGCCATGACCGGGGCGGCAGCAGCCAAAGCCAGCAGGCTGGCGAATATATTAAGATGTCCCATGCTATATCCCTCGGAATCTGTGCTTTTCGGTAGCGCGGGCTCTGTCGCCACCGAAGCGCCGGCCGCGTATGATAGCGATGTGCACCGTAAACAGAAACACCCGAGCCAGATGGCCACCAGATGAACCCCCGCAGCTACAGCCTGCTTGACCGTTGCCTGAGCGAAATCGACACAGCGCTGCGCACGCTGGCTGCCGAGCCGGTTGCCAGTCGGCCCCGCCCCGATGCGCAGCTGGATGCCGAGACTGACACCCTGGATGCTGTCGCGAGCGAGCGCTCCGCGCGCCTGATGCGCGTCAATCACGCTGGTGAGGTTGCAGCGCAGGCGTTGTATCGGGGCCAAGCACTGGTGGCGCGTGACCCGGAGGTGCGGGAACGTCTGCTGCAGGCAGCAGACGAAGAACTGGACCACCTGGCCTGGTGCGGCTCCCGAATCCGCGAGCTTGGCGACCGCACCAGCCTGCTTAGCCCCGTGTGGTTTGCGGGTTCGTTTGTCATCGGCGCGGCCGCGGGCCTCAGCGGCGACCGCACCAGCCTCGGGTTCCTGGCCGAAACCGAACAACAGGTCGAGCAGCACATTGATCGTCACCTCGACGAATTGCCGGCCAATGACCGCCGCAGCCGCGCCATTCTTGAACAGATGCGGGCAGACGAACAGGCGCATCGCCGCAGCGCGATGAATATGGGCGGCCGGCCCCTGCCGTCGCCGGCCGCCGCCGCCATGCGCCTGATCTCACGGGTGATGACGACAACCGCCCGGCACGTCTAGCCCCCTCCCGAGCTTGCCCTTAACGTCGGAAAAAGTTACAACAGGCGTGGGTTAACGGGTTACCGGGTGAGGAAATGAACATGCCAACCAACGGCAAGGCACTCAGCGATGTGCCGGCAATCAATCGATTTCTGACATATTGCCGGACGCGCACGGTGCCGTCCAAGCAGGTAATCATCCACGCGGGCGACGTGCCTGACAGTCTTTACTACATTATTCGCGGCTCGGTCGAAGTCATGATTGAGGACGAAGACGGCAACGAGATGGTGCTGGCCTACCTCAACAAGGGCCAGTTCTTCGGTGAAATGGGGCTGTTTCACGAAGAACCAGCACGCACTGCATGGGTGCGGACGCGCGTGGAATCCGAGATTGCCGAAATGACCTATCCCCGGTTCCGGCAAATTGCCAGCGAGAACCCGGGCCTGGTGTTCGAACTGGCCACCCAGCTCGCACTGCGGCTGGATCGCACCAATCGCAAGCTGGGTGATCTGGCCTTCGTGGACGTCACGGGCCGGGTGGCGCACGCCATCATGGATCTGTGCAATGAACCCGACGCGATGACTCATCCGGACGGCATGCAGATCAAGGTGAGCCGTCAGGAACTCAGCCGGCTGGTGGGCTGCTCGCGGGAAATGGCCGGTCGTGTGCTGAAGGTGCTGGAAGAGCAGGGTCTGGTTTCGGCCAGCGGCAAGACCATCGTGGTATACGGCGCTCGCTCGAAGCAGCAGATCTCCGCAACCGCAAACAACGCCTAGCCTAGCAGCTGCCGGCGGCTGACCACAGCCGAGGGGCTCAGGCGGCCGCGATTTTTTCGCGCATCGCGCTGATCGTAGCGGCGTAATCGTGGCTGCCAAAAATTGCCGAGCCGGCTACGAACATGTCGGCGCCGGCTTTGGCTACATCTCCGATATTGTCGACTTTTACCCCGCCATCGATTTCCAGACGGGCGCTGCTGTCCGCGGCGTCCAGACGCTCGCGCACGGCGGCCAGTTTGTCGAGTGCTGACGGGATAAAACGTTGCCCGCCAAAGCCGGGGTTGACCGACATGATCAACACCAGGTCGAGGTCTTCAAGGCAGTGGTCCAGCCAGTCGAGCGGCGTCGCCGGGTTCAGCACCAGTCCGGGCCGACAGCCCGCCTCGCGAATCAGCCCGATGGTGCGATGCACGTGGTCACTGGCCTCGGGATGAAAGCTGATATAGGTGGCCCCCGCCGCGGCGAAATCGCTGACCAGCCGGTCAACCGGCCGAACCATCAGGTGCACGTCAATATCGGCGGCAATGCCGAAGTTGCGCAACGCCTCACAGACCAGCGGGCCGACCGTGAGGTTGGGCACATAGTGATTGTCCATGACATCGAAATGCACGACGTCGGCGCCGGCTTCCAGCACAGCTGTCACCTCTTCGCCGAGGCGCGCGAAATCGGCCGCCAGGATAGAGGGAGCAATCAAAGGAGCGCGAAAAGCTGTCATCGTCGAGTCCGGTGTCCGGCGAGCATTGCCAGGCTGCATGATTCACGAAATAGCCGGACGCATCAAGATAACCCTTAACGGATACCGCGCTGATCCCGAATGGTCTCGTAGGCTTTGCGAATCTCGCGTGTGCGGGCCTCCGCTGCCTCCATCATCGAGGGCGGCAGCCCTTTGGCGACCAGCTTGTCCGGGTGGTGCTGATTCATCAGCCGCCGATAAGCCGTTTTGACTTCCTTGTCGCTGGCCTCGGGATCGACGTTGAGCGCTTTATAGGCCTCGGCCAGCTCGTGCTTTCGGCTGCGGGGCGAACCGCCTGCCCCGCCCTGCCTGAAGTTTCGCTGCGCGCGGAGCACCGCTTCGAACTGCGCCATTTCTACGCGACTGACGCCCAAACCCGCGGCCATGCGCCACAGCAAGTCGCGTTCGACCGAACTCAAGCTGCCGGACACCAGCGCAAAGTCCATCAGCACTTCTAGAAAATTGCGGATCAGCGCGTGCTGGCCGCGGCAGGCGGCGCGAAGCTCGCTGATTTGCCGGTCGAGACGAAACTCGGGCTGCTTGCCGCGGGTGAACAATTCGATGGCCGCGCGCACCTCGGCCGGCCCGAGCCGCATTTGGTGCATGTAGGCGCGCGCCGCCTGAACCTCGGCCTCCGACACACGGCCATCGGCTTTCGCCAGATGCCCCATCGCCATGAACAGCGTCTCAAAAAACACCCGCTGGCGCTCGGCGGGGGGCACGCGACCGAAACCGCCTGCAGCTGCCCGGGTTCCGAACCCGCGGTCAAACTGATGCCCCAACGCAACGCCGACGGCCAGCCCGATGAGGCTGCCTTTTGAGAGGAGAAAACCCAGCACGCCGCCGATGAGCTTGCCAATCCAGCCGGCTTTCATTCGGTTTCTGCACCACGAGTTGGCATCGGTCCTTCCTGCACTTTGCGCAATAACGCTACACTTAGCGCTTTACTGCCGGTGGGCTTCAGCGAGCATCCCGGCAATGATTGCCCAGCAGGCCTACACACATGAGCAAAGCGCTGTTCGAATCGAATTTGTCTGGCCTGAAGCGCCTCAGTCAAGGCAAAGTCCGGGACATTTATGAAATCGACACGGACCGTCTGCTGATCGTTACTACCGACCGGCTGTCGGCCTTCGATGTTATCTTACCCGACCCCATTCCGGGCAAGGGGGAAGTCCTGACCCGGGTCGCAAACTTCTGGTTCGACAGGACCGCGCATATCGTGTCGAATCACCTGACCGGCGACGACCCCGGCAGCATCGTCACCGCGGCCGATGAGCGCGCGGCGCTCGGCCAGCGCGCCATGGTCGTAAAGCGGCTGCAGCCACTGCCGGTCGAGGCTGTGGTGCGCGGCTACCTGAGCGGATCCGGCTGGAAGGACTACCAGCAGACGGGCAGCGTCTGTGGCATCCAGCTGCCTGCAGGCCTGTGCCTCGCGGAGCAGCTGCCGCAGCCGATCTTCACGCCGGCAACCAAAGCCGAGGCCGGCGACCATGACGAGAATATCAGCTTTGTCGCCATGCAGGATCAGGTGGGGTCCTCGCTGGCCACGCAGGTGCGCGATCTGTCGCTGCAGCTGTACGCATTCGGCGCCGACTATGCCCGTCGACGAGGCATCATTATTGCCGACACGAAGTTTGAGTTCGGGCTGGATGCCGAAGGCGGGCTGCACCTTATTGATGAAGTGCTGACCCCTGATTCCTCGCGCTTCTGGCCGGTCGACGAATACGCGCCAGGCAGCAGCCCGCCCAGTTACGACAAGCAATACGTGCGTGACTACCTCGAAACGCTGGACTGGGACAAGACTGCGCCCGGGCCGCGCCTGCCGGATGATGTCATTACGCGCACCGCCGACAAGTACGCTCAGGCGCTCGCCCGACTGACGCAGGCAGGGTGACCCATGGACGAACTGCTGTTAACTGTCGAAGAGTGGCTGTGGGATTCGCGTATCCGCAGCTGGCCCGGCCCTGCCCGCCAGCTGGTGGGCGCGGTCCGCTTCGTCTACGCCATTTTTCGCGACGTACTGACGACCACGCTCACCCTCCGGGCGATGGGCCTGGTCTACATCACGATTATGTCGATCGTGCCGATGCTCGCGCTGGCGTTTTCCGCGCTGAAAGGCTTTGGTATTCATCGCTCCCGGGTTGAGCCTGCCCTGAGGAATTTTCTGGAACCGCTGGGCGAGCAGGGCGTGGAGCTCACTAACCAGCTGATCGGGTTCGTTGATAACGTGCAGGGCGGGCTGCTGGCGGGCGCCGGGCTGATCATACTCATCTACACGACCGTGTCGATGATCAAGAAAGTCGAAGACAGCCTGAACTTTATCTGGCGGGTCGACAGCGCGCGGAGCTTCGTCCAGCGCTTCGGCGAATACCTGAGCATTGTGCTGGTCGGCCCTCTGCTGATGATTACAGCCATCGGCCTGATCGCGGCAATGGGTAGCAACGTGCTTGTCGAGATGCTGCTGGGCATTGCGCCGCTTGGCGCCACGGTGGTATTGCTGGGCAAAGCCATGCCCTATGTACTGGTCAGTCTGGCGTTCGCGGGTGCCTACTGGTTTATTCCGAACACGCGTGTCCGCTTCAGGGCAGCCCTGTTCGGCGGCTTCTGTGGCGGCGTGCTGTGGGCAACCGTGGGCGTGCTGTTTGCGACTTTTGTCGCCAGCTCAACCCGCAACGCCGATATCTACGCGTCGTTTGCGGTCGTGATCATTGCGCTGATCTGGCTGTACATTTCCTGGGTGGTACTGCTGATCGGTGCGCAGGCCTCGTTCTATTTTCAGAACCCGGAATACCTGCGAGTGGGCTACAAACGCCTCAACGTGGGCAACGAGCTGATTGAGCAGATGGCGCTCAGCATGATGCTGCTGGTCGCCCGCGCGTTCCGCGCCGGGCGCGACGGTCTGGACACCAATGGGGTGGCCGAGCAAATTGGCGTGCCCGGCATGCTGTTAACGCAGGTACGGCAGCGTCTGGTGAGCGACGGTCTTCTGGAAACCGGCCGCAGCGACCGGCTGGTACCGGGCCGCGACCCGAGCCGCATTTCGATCGCTGATGTGTTTGCCGCCGTGCGCGGGGCGCGTGACGCCGATATCTACACCGGAGGCCACTGGCCTGCCGAGGTGGACAACGTGTTCGCCGACATTGCCGAG
>JGI12048J13642_10186896_pt1 | contig 14061 bp, 11 predicted proteins | sample ElkSlonscriptome_16_FD_13642 | JGI IMG/M metagenome (IMG submission 13642) | reverse complement strand
TGGGGAAGCTGGGGAAGATGGGGAAGATGGGGAAGAGGTTAATTTTTCCTGTGTATCTCCCCTATAAATAGGGTTTCAAGACTTCCCCTGAAAAGCTAGAATGCGACAGATTACGTCTGAAACAAAAACCGTGAGCTTTGTTACTAAATATTTTTTGAGAACGTTAGAACTTATGACTTATTATTTATGACTTATGACTTATTACTTTTTTTGGGGGGTTCATGAATACTGGTTTAGTGATTAAACGGTTAATTTTAGCCGTGCTGACAGTTGCTGTAGTCTTACAAATCAGCCTTTCTTTGGTTGAAAGCTGGGGTCAGCCTCAAATTCAAAGTCGCTTAGAACTTTACCAAACCAATTTATTACTCCATGCTGCCGAAGGTCAGAGTTTAGCAACAGAAGGAGAAGAGGATTTAACGGCGGCGCGGAATGCATTACTCGGTGAGAATCCGTTTGAAAATGCCCAAGAGCAATATGAACAAGTCCTGGAAACAGCGCAGACAACTCAATCGAAAATAATCGCCAAACTGGGACAACTGTCCTCAAACCCGGATGTGACAACATCTATCGGTGATGAGCTGGCTAAACCGCAAATGCAAATCGCTCCCATTGACGAGGCTCCGATGACCTCTCAGCAGCGAAAGCAGTTGCAAAAGTCATTTTCTCAGACAGAACAACTTATTGATGAACTGAATGTGCGGTTGGGACTGCTGCAAGCTCAACAGGGTAGAACAGAGATGGCGATTCAGACATGGAATGAGTTGATTGAGCAAGAAACCGTGGAAAGTACCGCTCCAGCAACGACGCCATCCGCCAAAACTGCCGCCATATTAGCAGGTCTTTGGAGTGATTCGCCTCGAATTTTACCCGATGCGGAGTCAAAAATTCAACAAAATTTAGATAGTTGGTTCCAGTATCGGGCATTGTTCCAGCTTTATCAATTGCAACAGCGTCAAGATGCCTTATTATCCTTACAAGCTCAAGAAAAAGAGAGAGCCAAACAAGCCTTAGTTAAGTTAACTCTAATTAGTGCCATTCCCGGAATTGGCGGTCTTGTCGGGGTGGGACTCTTGCTATTTTTGCTGGGTCAGTGGTTACTTCAGGGAGAGCGATCGCTCCTCGCCACTAACAGCACTATCCGGTGGGATACGCCGTGGGATGGAGAAATGATTTGGCAAGTCTTGATTCTGGGCTTTTTCTTTATCGGTCAAATCCTCCTTCCTATTTTTATCCTGCCACTTTTCCTGGGCTTGTTCAATCTGAATCCGGCTAGTTTTACGGTAAGAATGCAGGCATTCTATGTTTTAATGACTTACATTGTGCTAGCGGCTGGAGGATTGGGAGTCCTTTACCTTTCGATCAAGGATTTTTTACCTTTACCAGAGGATTGGTTTCGGATTAAATTCCGCAGAAAAGGGATTATTTTGGGATTAGGTGGCTATCTTGTGGCGCTACCCCTGGTGATTTTAGTCTCACTCCTGAACCAGCAATTATGGCAGGGACAAGGAGGGAGTAATCCGATTCTTTCTCTGGTGCTAGAAGGACAGGATACAGTTGCTATTGTGATATTTTTTAGCACGGCTTGCATTGCTGCACCCCTGTTTGAGGAATTCATGTTCCGAGGGTTTTTGTTACCGTCGTTAACGCGCTATATGCCTGTTTGGGGAGCAATTGTCACCAGTAGTCTCGTCTTTGCGATCGCACATCTGAGTTTGTCAGAAGTCCTCCCCTTAGCCACATTAGGCATTGTATTAGGAATCGTGTACACGCGATCGCGCAATCTGCTGGCGCCCATGATTGTTCACAGTCTCTGGAATAGTGGAACATTATTGAGTTTAGTCATTTTAGGCAGTGGTGGAGGTTGAGGGAGACGCGGAGAGGGGGAGAGGGGAAGATGGGGAGAGGGGGAAGAGGATTACTAATGAACAATGAACAATGAACAATCAACAAATGACAAATGACATCGCTTATCGTGCGCCCTGAAACGTGATAGATTCTCAAGGCGAACACAGCAGGTTGATCAGGGATTGGGGTATCTCTTCAAAATGCTCTAACAAAAAATCCAAGATTGCCAGATGGCGCAAATCCACGGGTTGAGGGGGGTAGTATCCTTTACCTCGTTTGAACCAACACTGCACTGTCCCCAGGGAACGGGAACAGATATGAGACAGTTGTTCATACGTGACATTCCATTTGCTATAAAACTGCCTTGGCGTCATCCCTAATTCACAGTAACAATAAAGGTCAATAATGTATTTTTCCCGCTGGTTGATCGGGCGGAGATTGTGTCGGCGACGGGGATTATAGCGTCCAGTTGAACTACGCACAGATGGGGATGCGATCGCGCCAGTAAAATGGGTGGGATAACGGTAGGGGTTGTTATTCTCTTCGGTTGGTTCAACGGTATCCGGCATTTTTTCTAAATCCGCTTCAGACGCCGTATCCGTGGTTACCCATGCTGCACTGGGAGAATCGGGGGCGAGTTGGATGATGTAGTAAACCATCCACTGATTGTGATGGTGGTTGTAGTCATAAAAGCGTCCCAAAATTACGCCCCAGTCTGTTTGATTTGTTTTCCACTCAACGCGATCGCCTTCTTGGTAACGAGGAGTAGGAATTGGCAAAGTGTTGAATTGTGTGTAGGGGCGGGTTTCACTATTATCGTTTCTTTTTTCCCCAGATATAACTAAACCCGCCCCAACTAAGTTTTGAGTCTCCATCTCCTCACCATGACGCAGGGCGTTTAAGGCGCCAGCGATGAGTTTTCCGTCGATGCTTCGCGTCAACTCCTGGATAAATAGTTTCGCGATCGCATTCACTTCTGCATCGGTTAGGTGCATTTGCGATGCATCGAAGTCAATGTCGCGGTAGTGCTTGATTAGAGAGAGGAGTTGGGTCATACCAAATTCTGCTAACGCTTGCTGGGCTGTCGTTTCAGCGGTCGGGGATTTGTGGAATTGAGGGGGGAACGGTTTCATTTGGTTCTTCTCCTTGTGTTTGGTTAGGTGTATTGGTTGCTTGTAACAATGTTATAACAAAACATCTAAAACAACAACCCCTTTGTCTCAAAAAAAAGAGACTAGGAGTAAATACTTGGATCTCAAAAACGTAGGGTGGGTTAGGCGGAATTTAAACCGAAGCGATAGCCGTTCAATGAACAATCCGCCGTAACCCACCGCTGTTAACGGGGAGGTGTATTATTTAATCAAAACTCTATCGGTATTCAATCCTTAGATAGAATAAATAGGACAAAATATAGTAGGCGCGATCGCGACTTGTCTAAAAGGCAGAATGGTGGTGAATTTTCCGATGAATGTTTGGCAAAGAAACCATTCTCACCCCAAGCTGACTAGCCGACTATCAAAGCTAGTTTTACGGGTTACTATTTATCCCCGTGTCCCCCTGTCTCCGTGTCCCCGCGTCTCCCCTCTCCGCGTCCCCGTGTCCCCCTGTCTCCGTGTCCCCGCGTCTCCCCTCTCCGCGTCCCCGTGTCCCCCTGTCTCCCCCTCTCCATCACAGATCATCTCCCTGACGTAAAGCATCAGCAATGTAAGCACAATTCACGGCAGCACTGATCAGGGTGATGCGGTTATTTGCAACCGTATAATACTCAACCCTCTTCCCCTTTTTGAGTTCCTCAACGGCTTTCGAGATACCGCTGACATACACGATTAAAACAGATGTTGGTGCTAAATTGTCGATTACCTGATTGACAACGGTGACAATTTCTGAGTCCGGTAGTTGATGATTGACTAAATCTAAGACTAAAATATCCAGACTACGGCGACGGCTGGCTGGGATTTGGTAGTGGATTTTTACATCCTGAAATCCCCGTTTTTGCAGCAGTTTGAATTCTTGGGGCGGTCGCACACGTTGATTGGTAGGTAAGAGATAATCTATAGTTATCCAGCCAATCACTTCTTCCCGTTCTAGCACTTTTTGGAGATAATCCACCTTGGCGCGAATTGTTTGTGACACAATTCGATTCACTTCTTGGTCAACCATGTTATCAACGGATTGCTTGATGTCGTTGAGGGTTTTTCCGTAGAAGAATGTGCCAACAATGCCTAAAATCCCTAGAAATATTCCCATGAGGACAAAGGCTAGATTCAAGGTGCCAATAAATGCATTAAAACTTTCTGTCAACTGGCTATTGGCATCTTTGAGAAACTCCATCTGCTGTTTGATTAACTCTAAATCAGGAGATGATGTCGGGGTTGGAGGGGTTTGCGCCACAATCAGGGAGAAGTATGAAAAGTCTGGCATATCAGTTACGGCGGCAAGATCGTGCGGTACTCTCAACTTATCATTATTTAGGGGTGGTTGAATAAGTTTTCGGGTGAGGCTGGGGACAGGGGGACACGGAGACGCGGGGACGCGGGGACGCGGGGAGAGTAGTGGTACATTTCTCCTGATGAAAATGCAACGATTTAGATAGGCTGCTGTGTGATTTATTCGGATCTGATGGATTGTTTATACGGCTTAAATTGAATGGTACTGACTGGTATGCTGGTGGGCAATGCCCACCCTACGGTATATCAAGGGTTTAGTTTATCTGCAAACCCAGTCAAGGTTATCAGCCTTATCGCATTAATTGATACCTATAAATCGGCATATCTAAAAAGCGCAAAAGACAACGGTAGGGGCGGGTTTAGCCATTTGATTTACTTCTCTACCGCTCACTTATAAACAAAACCCGCCCTATCAAAGCCGGGGATATGGAGTGGATTAGGTTACCGTTTTTACGGAAGATTCGTATTGATTTTATGGGGATGGATGTTGAAAAAGCGCAAAAGACGACGGTAGGCGCGGGTTTAGCCATTTAACTTGCTTCTCTACCGTTCACTTATCAACAAAACCCGCCCTGTCAAAAAGGGGAATTTTGGTTGCATTGTTCTCTTGCTCCGGACTGTCATGCTTCTTTTGCCTTTTTACTTAAAAGACGCTCATGTTATTTTATGTGATAGCTTACGATATTCCAGATGATAAACGGCGTAAAAAAATTGCGGATTTATTAGAGGGATATGGTCAACGGGTACAATATTCGGTGTTTGAGTTGGTGTTGAGTCAGAAGAAGTTTGATGAGTTAAAATCGCGACTTCAGAAGCAGGTTAAGCTTTCTGAAGATAGTCTGCGATTTTATCCTTTATCTCGGCATAAGCTGTTGTGCATTTAAATTTCATATTATTCAGTTAGAAAAAAAATATCAAACCTTCTCCGTGTCTCCCCTTCCCCGCGTCCCCGCGTCTGTCTCAACAACCAATTTAAAAGCGTGACAGCTTAACCTACCAAGGTAGCTGCTATACAAATGACCAATGACGAATGACCAATGACGAATGACTAATGACAACCGACGCTCAAGCCAAATGGCTGAAAGGCTTATTCTTTCGTTGTGAGCGTCGGTCGCTTTCCCTGTAAGGGTTTCAGCGATTTTTCCAGGGAGATTTTTCGGATTTTTTTGGTCAAAATTGGTGAGCGTCGGAAAGTGCCTCTAGACCTCAGACAGGGCAAGGGTTTAAGATGAGGCTGTCCCCACTCGCTGGGGAAACTATTGGAATGGAAACAACTTCTACCCGCACCTTTTTTATATTTGTTTACTTTTTAAGTCCCCACTCGCTGGGGAAACTATTGGAATGGAAACCTCCCATCAGCATTCAGACTAATGGGGGGTTTTTGCGACTTCCAGACAATAAATGATTCCAGATGATGGCAAATAAACAAAAGGAAGGTAATTTAATACATAGACCTCTTAAATAGAGGTTTTAAAGAATTTCCTGTTCTCTGTTCCCCGTATTCTCCATTACTAAACCATGTCCTTTACCACCTTTGACCCACGCACCCTTGGTACTCCAGTTTACGAAGCATTAACTCAGTTGCGATCGCACTATGACCAAGCCTTAGCCGATGCAAAAATCAGTGACAAGGTATACCGTAATCACCTCAAGGAACAGAAAAATCAGGCAGTTGAACTCTACACTTACCTTTCCACCTGGGGTTTGATGCGTCTTCGAGCAGAAGAAATTGCCTTGTGTAATGTGAAACCCCCAGACCCCCACCCTGACCAACTCTCTGTCGAAAAAAAAGCGGCTAGAAATCAGGAGGGGAAACGAGAGGTGATTCAGGAATTTTTTCGCTGTCTGGAAACCCTATCCCTAACCCCCAATCTGACCCTAGATCAGTTAAAAGTTTCGGCGATGAACACGGATGACTATTTAGGCTTAACTGGGTTGGGATTAGCCGTAGCACAAGAGTTTAGCTTTTGGGCAAGTGTGGTTTATCCTGATATTTCAGGGCAAGAATAATGGTGATGTTAATTGAGGAAGCCGCAGCTTGAAAAAGGTACGATAATATCTATCCTCACCCAATCAATTATCCCTGAATTATCGTAGGGGCATGGCATTGCCATGCCCTATTAACATCATGTCCCCACAGAATAACTTGTTGTGTCGTCCCCCTAGAAAAGGGCACGATAATATCCATTGGTGTCAACTTAAGGTAGAAAAGCAATGCTGGCAAGGTTTTAAGCTGTGTCTGTCTACTCCTCAACATTTTCCCCCTCATCCCCTAACCCCTTCTCCCACCGTGGGGAGAAGGGGAACCAGATTTTCTTGCTCCCCTCTCCCCGGCGTGGGAGAGGGGCTGGGGGTGAGGGGTTGAGCTTAAGTTGACACGGATGGATAATATCGTGCCCCTACAAGAATAACCTGTCGGGTGAAGGGAAAAGGGTACGATGATATCTATCCCCACCCAATCAATTATCCCCACCTACTTATTGACCCATGACCAATCAACAACCCCCTCCCTCTCCTTGGTTAATTCAACCCGAAAATGACCCAGACCCTAGCGCTAGTTTTGTGGACTATCTGCGCTGGATGCGTGAACCGAGTCCGGTTGTAGACAATAGCAGTAAGAAACGGGATAATGACAGCAAACTGCAACTGCTGCAAATCGCCGAAACCCGGGCTAATTACGTCCAGCATCTGACGAAATTAAACCAACGCACCCGCCAGATTACCCAAGCAAGAAAGGGTTATTTATTGAAAGTAACTTGTCCCTGGCGAATTCGCGTGGGCGGCGATCGCGGTCCTGAGAGTATTTTACTCCCTGCTTTTGATTCCTTGGGTATGCCGTATATTCCGGCTTCGACGCTACGGGGAGTCGCCCGACATGCTGCATGGCAAGGGATTAAATCGCGATCGCGCCAAAAGTTTCAGCTGCAATTCGATAGGACGCCAGACGCCGCCGAGATAGCAGCGATGCGAGAGGCTGACCAAAGAGTGACGGCTTATTTTGGCAATCTGGATGCACAACAGCCGCAGGATCGGATGGCTAAGGTGATTTTTTTAGATGCTTATCCTTTACCTCAACCGGACAGCCCCTCTGGGGGATTGGCGCTGGATATGGCAAATTCGCTTTGGTCTTGGGATGGGGATACCCTTGCGTATAATCCGAATCCTAATCTGTTTTTCTCCCTTAAACAACCAACATTTCTGATTGGGATTTTACCCAGAGTTCCGGGTGAACAGGGGGCGAAGATTTGTAAACGGGTGGCGAAGTGGTTGATGGCGGGGTTAAGCGCGGGTATCGGTTCTCAGGTGAATAGTGGTTATGGTCGTTTGGTGAAATCCAATCAGGCGGCTGACCAATTGTCTTTACCCCAGGAATTCTTGCAGATTAGGTTTATTATTCAGGGTCAGGGGATTCATGGTATCAAACGATTGGGGAATCCCTTTCAACCCTATAAACGAAACCGTGAAACCGGGGAATGGCAACGAAACCGTCAGGGACAGTTAAAACTTAACGACGACTCCGAAGCCGAATTTCGACCCATCGCCATTAAGTCCATGGTGCGCTATTGGTTCCGCGCTTTTAGTTTAGGGGTTTTGCCTGTGGAGAGGGTAAAAACCTGGGAGGCGAAATTATGGGGGGCGATTGACCCGAAAACCTATGGTTGGGTGAAAGTGGACGCCGTGGAGACACCGGAAGAAGGGGAACAGGATCACGAACAGGTGGGGATTTTCCGAATGGCATATTCCCCAGCCGCCCCCCCAAACCATCATCCCGCGATCGCGAAATTGATGGAGAATTTGTGTTGGTTAGCCTTTCGTTTAGGGGGTGTGGGTCAAGGCGCTAGGCGTCCCTATTACGAACGCGACAGTAATCCCTGGATACGCGGGTCTTGCCTAATTTTAGAGGGTCAAGATGGGTTTGGTTTACTCCCTGCTACCTTATCCCAATTTCAATCGGCTTTTCAACACCGACTGCATCAATTCGACCAAGCGTTGGCGGAACTGACGGCTGAACCCATCGACAGGCGATCAATCGTATCTGTGACTGAAGTGAGTGCGGATCAATGGGCGGAAGCTGTGGATGCTGATTGTCAGATTTGGGTGGTTTCTGGCAAAGATGGTGTGAGAAAGCCCTATGCTTTAGAGATATTGCACGAATATTTCCATCAGTTAAATGGTCGCAATTCTGACGCGGCGAGGAATTTATGTGGCGGTTCGGGGAATGAGGGTAATACGATTCCCTCTCCGATTTGGATTACTGATTTTGAACGTTACCAAGTCGTAACAGTATTTGGTAGCACTCATGACCCCCGTAGGGAGTATTTGAGACGGTTGCAGCGTAAATCTCAGCAGTCGTTTCGCCTTTTGTAGCAGAAGGCAGAAGGCAGGAGGCAGAGGGCAGAAGTTTTTTACGGCTACGTCGTTGTTTCAACGATTCAATCTGTCCTAACCTTAATGGCAACGACTATATAGGAAATAGGAAACTCGATCAAACCTCGATTCAGTATTTTTATGTAATGAATTAGCTACATTTTTGGATTTGCCATTGTCTGAAATTATATCATGTCCGGTTTTATCAGACTTGTATGAGCCTGTTCGTAGTCAGCACTTTAATAAGCCATTTTAAGGCACTAAAGTGCCTACTACAGCGCTTTTCAAGTAAATGAGGTACACAGATCCCCGACTTCTTGAAGAAGTCGGGGATCTTGCTGGGATACACTGTACTTCATCAACCTGAAATCTGCTGTACAAACAATTTAAAGACAACCGGACACGATATGTTTATTTTCTGGAAGTCCACAAAAATCCCCCACTAGCTTGAGTGTTGGTGGGGGGTTTCCATTCCAATAGTTTCCCCAGCGAGTGGGGACGATTCTGTCTATTAGCGGAGGTTACAAGACTTCTGCGTTTCCATTCCAATAGTTTCCCCAGCGAGTGGGGACTTGCCAATACTATTGCTGAGAACAATTCCAATCTTTCAGTTTCCATTCCAATAGTTTCCCCAGCGAGTGGGGACAAATAGGAGGGGTGTTAGCCCTTGATTTGGGACTAGAGTCGTTTCCATTCCAATAGTTTCCCCAGCGAGTGGGGACTACAGATCAGTGGCAAGTTCGTCAATCGTCCTGCTGTTTCCATTCCAATAGTTTCCCCAGCGAGTGGGGACCTTGCAGGAGAGGTGAGGGCTGACCTGTCTGTACAAGTTTCCATTCCAATAGTTTCCCCAGCGAGTGGGGACAGCCTCATCTTAAACCCTTGCCCTGCTTGAGGTCTAGAGGCACTTTCCGACGCTCACCAATATTGACCGAAAAAATCCGACAAACCCGACCGAAAAAATCGCTGAAACCCTTACAGGGAAAGCGACCGACGCTCACAACGAAAGAATCAGCCTTTCAGCCATTTGGCTTGAGCGTCGGTTGTCATTGGTCATTCGTCATTGGTCATTCGTCATTGGTCATTCGTCATTGGTCATTTGTCCTTTGTATAGCAGCTATCGTGGTAAGTTAGGACATTCTTTACTATTCCCCATTCCCCCTCTCCGCGTCCCCGCGTCACCCCATCTCCGCGTCCCCCCGTCTCCCCGTCACCCCCTCTCCGCGTCCCCGCGTCACCCCATCTCCGCGTCACCCCATCTCCCCCTCTCCGCGTCACCCCATCTCCGCGTCTCCGCGTCACCCCCTCTCCGCGTCACCCCCTCTCCCCCTCTCTAATTCCCCAACGAAACGGCTGCACAAACCCCCGTCCCAAACTTTCCTGTCCCCCAAATTGCAGAATATTCCGTTCCTCTTCATCAAGCAACCATTCAAACAAACCCCTAGCTAAATCCACCCCATTCTCCGTAGACGACATCCCATACCCCTCAGCTAAACCTTGTCGGCGATTCGCCAACTCTTGTCCCCGTTTCGTTGTCGCCTTACTATTCACTTGAGACGTTACCCCCCACGGCACATACATTAACGTATCCTGTGGAATCGCCTCTTCATAGCGAAACCCTCCCTCAACCGATTTATGGGCATCTAACTTAATCTTGACTTGCCGCCATAAACTCATTTGAATTAACGTACTGCAATGCTGGTCTGGTAACAGTAACACTCGCTGAATTTCACTCTGATTTTCAGCCTGGGGAACAAACCTTTGCCAATTCGACCAGGGCTGCAAACTATCCTTAATGATCGCATCTTTCAAATAAATCGGTCGGGGATTCTCCGTGGTTTCCGATACCAAATTCGTGCTGTAGGGGGCTGGAATAGTCAGTAAATCTGCCACAAACCTTGCCCAGCGACGTAATAACATCGGAGAACTAATCCACACCACGCCATGACTCAGGGAAGACACCGGTAACCATAATACTGAACCATCGCCCAACCAAATATCTCCCTGTTCTAATTGAGACGATTCCGGACTAGGATTCGGACTCGTATCACTAGCCGTTGGACTTTTAATATCCGTTAATTCCGGACCAAATAACTGCACCCGTAGCGCCTCATCATTGACACTCGCCCGCAGCCGCCCACGAATTGTAGAGGAGGGAATATAGGGTAAATTGGTATGAGATTCACGGGCAATTCCCACCAAGTTTCCCTCTTGGGTGGTGCCTCCTGTATGTAAAGGAGAAAGGAGGTATAAATACAAGTAGTGAATTTGATTCATTGAGTTAGGGGTTTGTGGGACGCGGGGACAGGGGGACGCGGGGACGCGGGGACGCGGGGATAGGGAGACGCGGAGAGGGAGATTTAAGACCTTAAGGCAGAAGAATTAGACCGGATTGTCCATTTCTCTGGATGGTTTATCATTGCCACGATTTGTCCCAATACTTCTTCACATCGAGAATCTAGGTATGAAGCTTCTTCTTTTGTTAAATAGCCGCATCTCAAAGCAATCTCAATCCAAGTTTGAGTTTCTGCCGCTTCACTTTCGGCGTCACTAAGCTTACTGACAAAGGCGGCTGGATACCTCCGTTTTCTCCATGCTTCTGTGATATTGGCAGCAACAGACCTTGATGAACGACGTATCTGATCAGTTAAAGAAAAGCGTTCTTCTACTGGAAAAGATTTAGTAATCTCAAAAATATTCATGGCTACATCTATAGCATTATTCCATACTCTTAACTCCTTGAATGAACGTATATTTACCATTTACCTAATCCTGTCTTTTTATTGTCTTGGTATTATTGTCTTGGTATACGCTTTTGTGCATTTAAACATCATATCATATAGCAATCCTAAATAGGGCTGCTGAATAAGTGTTGTGGTGAGGCAAAGGACGCTCCAGACGCGGGGAAACATGGGATACATTTTTCCTGTTACAGATGCTTCGATTTTGAGTATTTATGTGCCAAAACCTTGCAATTGTTGGGTGAAAAAATACATTAAAACCCTTGTATAGTATAGCTGACAGATTAATTCAGCAAGCCCGAAATAGGGAACTCGATCAAACCTCGATTCAGTATTTTTATGTATTGAATTAGCTCTCTTTTTTGGATTTACCATTATCTGAAATTATATCATGTCCGGTTTTATCAGGCTTGTATGAGCCTGTTCGTAGTCAGCACTTTAATAAGCCATTTTAAGGCACTAAAGTGCCTACTACAAACAATTTAAAGACAACCGGACACGATATGTTTATTTTCTGGAAGTCCACAAAAATCCCCCACTAGCCTGAGTGTTGGTGGGGGGTTTCCATTCCAATAGTTTCCCCAGCGAGTGGGGACATTTCGAGCTGGCAAAATGGGAGTATTCTGGCTCCTGTGTTTCCATTCCAATAGTTTCCCCAGCGAGTGGGGACTTTTTCTGGTCGCCGCCCTCACCCAGCCTTATCATTGGTTTCCATTCCAATAGTTTCCCCAGCGAGTGGGGACGAAATATTTTGCCTTTTGGAAGGGACAAGACTGTTCCGAGTTTCCATTCCAATAGTTTCCCCAGCGAGTGGGGACTTGATATACACGCTTCTGAGATTGTTGTTTGGAATATGTTTCCATTCCAATAGTTTCCCCAGCGAGTGGGGACGGGAGAGGAGGTGGTATTTACAAAAGACAACACGAAAATGGTTTCCATTCCAATAGTTTCCCCAGCGAGTGGGGACATGATAGAGGAAGTTGGCGATGAGTTCTTTGGTTGGTTTCCATTCCAATAGTTTCCCCAGCGAGTGGGGACAGCCTCATCTTAAACCCTTGCCCTGCTTGAGGTCTAGAGGCACTTTCCGACGCTCACCAATTTTGACCGAAAAAATCCGACAAATCCGACCGAAAAAATCGCTGAAACCCTTACAGGGAAAGCGACCGACGCTCACAACGAAAGAATCAGCCTTTCAGCCATTTGGCTTGAGCGTCGGTTGTCATTGGTCATTTGTCATTGGTCATTCGTCATTGGTCATTTGTCCTTTGTATAGCAGCTACCTTGGTAAGTTAGGACATTCTGTACTATTCCCCATCTCCCCCTCTCCCCCTCTCCGCGTCACCCCCTCTCCGCGTCCCCGCGTCTCCCCCTCTCCCCCTCTCCCCCTCTCCGCGTCACCCCATCCCCGCGTCCCCGCGTCTCCCCATCTCCCCCTCTCCGCGTCACCCAAACGGTAACCAGAACAATTGAGAATAACCTAACTTACGCCAACGGCGAACATGATTCGGCGCCTCCAACCTCTCCTGAAACAACGGGGCAGGATGTTCTAAATAGTAAACCGTTCCTGGTGGCGCGGCAAAGACTTGGGGGGCGGGTATACTCTGATTATCCCCATACCGCATCCGACAACTAATCGCTAAGGGTTTGTCTGTGGCAAAACTGACTAAAGGACCAACCTTTTGATTCGCCTTCGCTGGATAAGCAAAATACCATTCCCAAGGATATGCCTGACACAAAGCTGTACCATGGTGACGCCGTTCAAATACCCCTGGAGTCACTAAATACGCCAGACATTTTTGTGATCTCCCCTGATTCCCCACAGACACCTGCTGCAAACCATTCCACTGGTCCCCTAACGGGGGACAAGGGGATAAAATCGCCCGATGTCCTTCCCCTCCCAGTCGCAGAATGCTACCTTGAGGTAGATTGAATTGACCCTCTAGGGCAATAGCAAGACTCCAGCCCGGATTCAGGCGGATGGCGTTCTCGACAAAATAGCCATCAGCATCTAGCACCGATCGCCCGCCTCGATCTATCGTATTATGAGAACGAGTTTCGCCCTGCCAGGGTTGGGTTTGACCCGCCTCTACTGCTTGCCATTGACAGGGTGGAATCTGACCCGTTTTCAGATACTCCCAAATCACCGGAAAGGGTAGATATTGAAAATAATCCTGCTTTGTTCCCCTCCCCGACGGAGACGCCCAAGATGCCCGAACTAAAGGTTGGCATTGTTCGGGATTGGTTTGGAGGACACCATAAAGAGGATGGGTATGATCCCAAGCCAGAGGCACTAAAGGTACAGTTTGGCTGTAGGCTAAAGGAATAGGAAAATAAAGGGTTTCCTGATAACACAGAAACGGACCAATCAAGTGAAAATCCTGTTCCCGTTGAAGTAACCCCTGAATCGCCCCCGCAATAGCATGACCATTAGGCGGAAATAGACTACTTGCCCAAGCCCGTTCTCCAGGAGAAAAGGGTTTGGCGTCTCGAAATAGCAGTACATCTAAAGGCGTAATTGTATACCATTCCATTGGTCATTGGTCATTGGTCATTGGTCATTGGTCATTGGTCATTGGTCATTGGTCATTGGTCATTGGTCATTGGTCATTGGTCATTGGTCATTGGTCATTGGTCATTGGTCATTGGTCATTGGTCATTGG
>JGI12048J13642_10785576_pt1 | contig 14086 bp, 9 predicted proteins | sample ElkSlonscriptome_16_FD_13642 | JGI IMG/M metagenome (IMG submission 13642) | reverse complement strand
CCGCGACCTGCTGGCCGGTGTGGCTGCAGAGCGGGAGACGTACCGGTACGCACCGGACAAGTGGTCCATCCGGGAGGTGGTGGGGCACCTGGCGGACAGCGAGTGGGTCTTCTTCTACCGGGCGGTGTCCATGGCCCGGGGGGACACCTCGCCCTTGCCGGGGATGGACCCGGACGTCTGGGCGGACCATGGCGGCGCCCACGACCGTCCCCTGCCGGAGCTGCTGGAGGACTGGGCGGCCATCCGCGCGGCCGGCGTGCGCGTCCTCTCGTCGCTGGACGCTGAAGCCGCCGCCCGACCCGGACGGGCCAGCGGCATGCCCTTCACGGCCCGCACCTTCCCCTGGATCGTCGCCGGCCACGAGCTTCATCACCGCGCCGTCCTCCGGGATGCCTACGACGTAGGCCCGTGAGCGACCCCCGGGCTCAGCGGGCGTGCTTCGCCGCCAGCGCGTCCAGCCCCGCCGAGATCTCCTCCGCGGAGACCCACTGCCCCCGCACCATGACCCCCACCCGGCCGGTGAGGTGGTCCAGGTCCTCCAGGGGGTCCTCCTCCAGGAGGACGAGGTCGGCCCGGTTTCCCTCGGCCACGGTGCCGAAGTTGTCCGCCAGCCCCAGGTGGTTCCCGACGTAGCGCGCCACCTCGACGGTGCCGCTCCGGAGGATCTGGTCGCGGGTCATGCCGGCCCCCTCCATCTCGGCGATCTCCCGATGGAGCGCGAAGCCCGGCACGTTGTAGAGCTGTGGGGAGTCGGTGCCCATGAGGATGCCCACCCCGGCGTCGGCGAGTTCCACGAGGATCCGGTCGCGAAGGTCGAAGAAGGCCTCCAGCTCCTCCGGCGTCCCCTGGGGACCTCCCGAGCCCTGCTGCCGCCAGGCCTCCCGCTGCTCCGACGACACGTAGACCATCTCGGGAAGGCCCAGATACTCGTCGGGGTCGCGGCCTGCGTAGAGGCTCTCCCACAGGTACTGGGTCGGCACCACATAGACGTCGGCCTCCAGACTCCGGCGAATGATCTCCTGGATCCGCGCCTCCTCGGCGCCCTCCACCAGCCCGCCCAGGCTGATGGTCCCCGTGCTCACCTGGGCCTGCACCCCTTCGGAGGCCACCGCGGTGACGTAGCCGTCCAGGTGGTCCACGGTGGACATGCCCGTGGCCAGGGCGTGCTCCAGCCCCACGTCGGCGGGAACGTGCCCGCCGTAGGTCAGGCCCACCTCCTCCGCCACCGCCACCATGCGGTCCCAGCTCTCCCGGGAGACCCCGGGGTGGATCTTCTGGAGGTCGTAGCCGGCGCCGGCGTGCGCGCGGATGAGCCGCTCCGCGTCGTCGGGCGTCGGGGCGCTGTTCCCGTTGATGGAGGGGGCGCCGACGTAGAAGGTGGGGCCCAGGAGGTCCCCGCCCTCCAACTCGTCGGCGAGCTCGATCTGGTAGGCCTGACCCAACATGCCCCGGATGGTCGTGATGCCGTTGGCCACGTAGAGGAACATGTAGTCCTCCAGCAGCTCCCGGGGTGGATTCGGGGTGGGAGGGACGTGGGCGTGCATCTCCGCCAGCCCCGGCATGAGGAACCGACCCCGGCCGTCGATGCGCAGGGCTCCGTCGGGCACCTCCACCGAGCCGGCAGCCCCCACCCGGGTGATGAGGCCGTCCTCCACCAGCACGGTCCGGCCCTCCATCCGCCGATCGTCGTCCATGGTGAGGACGGTGACGTTCTCGAAGGCCACCACCTCCTGGCCGGACACCGTGGGAGCCGCCATCGCACAGGCCAGGACCGCCCCCACCACCCATCCCCTCATCCTCCGCATTCCCTCCCCCATCTCGTCCTCCTCGTCGTCGTCCGTGATCGTCCTCGCCTCGGGCTCCGCCGGGGAGGGTTCCCCGTCCGCCTCGTGGCGACTACCCGTCCTCGCCCACCCCCAGCCAGGACCGAGCCTCCGCCCGGCTCCGGAAGACGGAGACCTTCATCCCCTCCTCCGAGGCGTAGGCGGCGGCCATGCGCATGAGCCCGAAGGCCAGGTCTCCCGGTGCCAGGATGGCCACCCGCTGCACCCGACCGGCCCAGCGAGCGAAGAACGCCGCCGTCTCCCGCAGGTCCTCCGACTTCTTCTTCTGCAGGCCCGCCGCTCCGGAATAGTCCAGCAGCACCCGAACCGGCCGGGACAGCTCCGGCGACTCCAGCGCCTCCTCGCCCTTTCGCCGCACCTCGTCGGAGGTGAAGTCCCCGTCAAGGATGAATTCGAGGTGGTCCTTGTGGATGCGAGGCACGACCGGCACCGGGCTACTCCTGGTCCAGCGAGTCACGGAGGCGGCTCCACTCGCCGCCGAGGGTGTCCAGCATCTCCTCCAGGAAGGCCCTCTGCGACGCGTGGTCGGCGGAGAGGGGGCCCACCCAGTCGCCGGTGGCGGAGTAGAGACGGGAGAGCCGGGCCGTCAGCTCGTCGAACTCCCGGTTCAGGTCCCGGAGCTCGGCGGCGTCGTCCTCCGACGGGTCCAGCTCCCCATCCTCCAGCGCGGTGGCCTGCTCTGCCACCTCGCTGGCCACGGCCTGGGCGTCCAGGAGGGTGCGGGCGATGTCGAGACGGGTCTCGGTCCACTGGGCGCGGACCAGGACGTCGGCGTCGATACGGGGATCCTCCAGGACCCGCACCACCTGCTCGGAGACCGTGCCGTTCAGCTCGAGCCGCACCGTGTAGAGGCCGGGGACCACGAAGGGACCCTCCAGACCGTTCTCCGAGCCGCCATCTGCCATGCTGTGGCGCAGGTTCCAGACCGCCCGGTTCAGTCCGGCTTCATCCGGAGCGGGGACGACGGCCACCTCGTCCCCCGCCTCGTCGAAGACGTTGATCCCCGGCGAGGTACCGCCCTCCGCCAGCCAGTAGTCCAGGATGGCCCCGGCGGGCGGGTTCTCGCCCTCGAAGATCATGTTCCCCGTGTGGGCCTGATCGCTCCGATACCGGATCTGCTCCGCGGGCTCGATGCTGAAGAGGTGGGCGGGGCGGGCCTGGACCTCCGGCGTGAGCTCCTGGAAGGCGTTCACCTGGTCCAGGATCCACACGCCCCGTCCGTGGGTGGCCAGCACCAGATCGTTGTCCCGGGGGTGCACCACCAGGTCGTTCACCGCCACGGTGGGGAATCCGGCGTCCAGCTCGTGCCAGCTCGCCCCGCCGTCGCGGCTCCAGAAGGCGCCGAACTCGGTGGCCATCCAGAGCACGTCGGGATTGCGCTGGTCGTCCCGCACCACCCGGACCACCTGCTCCGCCGGCAGGTCGCCGGTGACGCGCTCCCAGGTCATGCCGTCGTCGTCGGAGCGCCAGGCGTAGTTGCCGTAGTCGTCATTGCGGTAGTTGTTCGCCGCCAGATAGAGCCGACCCTCCACCAGCTTGGACGGGTGGATGGCGTTGACCCACATCATCTCTGGAGCTCCCGGGAGGCGGTCGGTGACGTTGGTCCAACTCTCGCCGTCGTCCCGCGACACCTGCACCTGGCCGTCGTCGGTGCCCACGTAGAGGATGCCCGGCGTGAACTCGGATTCGGCCACGGCGGTGAGGGTGGGCCAGTAGGGGATGCCGTCGTCCAGCGACAGAACGAAGGAATCCGGCTCCTGATCCATGATCTCCAGCGTCCGGCGGTCGGTCTGGGTGGTGAGGTCCCCAAGGGCCCGCCAGCTGTCGCCCTGGTCGGTGCTCTTGTAGAGCTCGTTCAGCCCGGCGTAGAGGGTGTGGTTGTCGTGGGGGCTGATGATGAAGGGCCCGTCCCAGTTCCCCGGGGGCATGGCGTTGCCCAGTCTCTGCTCGGGGTCGGAGAGGTCTGGCCAGGTGTCCCAGTTCCGCCGGGGGGCGATGTAGCCCTCGGGCTGGTTGGGTCGAATGAACTTCTCCTCGCCGGTGACCAGGTCGTTCCGGTTGAGCCCCAGGTACTGGCTCTCCACGTAGCTGGTGCGGTTGTCGGTGGTGTCCACCAGGGTGAGGAAGCCGTCGCCGCCGCCCCACTTGGTCCAGTCCTGATTGATGATGCCCTCGGAGCGGTAGACCTGGCTGGGTCCGCGCCACGAGCCGTTGTCCTGGAGCCCGCCGTAGATGTGGTAGGGGTGGGCCATGTCCACGCTCACCCGGTACCACTGGCTCACCGGCAGGTTGGTGACGTAGAGGAAGTGGTTCCCCCGGTCGTAGCTGATGCCCAGTCCGCCGTCGTCGGCCTTCATGACGTGGTTCGAGTCCTCGGGGTTCACCCAGACCAGCCGGTCGTCGCCGTGGGTGCGGTCGCCCCTGGGCTGGGTGAAGGTCTCGCCTCCGTCGTCCGAGTAGGAGTAGGAGTTCATCATGTAGACCCGCTGGTCGTCGCTGGGGTCGACCTTCGGCTGAGAGGCGTACATGGGCCGCGGGTTCCAGTCGCTCATCAGCTCCCAGGTCTCGCCCCGGTCCTCGGAGCGGTAGAGCCCCGCCTCACGCTGCTCATAGGCGGTGGAGGCGTTGTAGCGCTCCCCCTGTTCGATGCTGGCGTAGACGATGTTCGGGTCGCTCCGGTAGATGTCGATGCCGATGCGACCGATGTCGCCGGTGGGGAGGCCGTTCTCCAGCCCCGCGTTGGTGAGGCGGGTCCAAGAATCGCCGCCGTCCACGGATTTGTAGAGGCCGCTGCCGGGACCGCCCCCGTGGAAGCCCCAAGGCCGGCGGCGGCGCTGGTACATGGCGGCGTAGAGGATCTCCGGGTTCTCCGGGTCGATGCGCACGTCCACGGCGCCCGTCTCCTCGTCCACGTAGAGGATGCGGTCCCAGCTCTGCCCCCCGTCCATGCTGCGGTAGAGGCCCCGGTCCTCCTCGTTGGGGCCCCAGAGATGGCCCATGGAGGCCACGTAGACCACGTTGGAATCGTCGGGGTGCAGGGTGATCCGCCCGATGTGACGGGATTCGTCGAGGCCCATGTGGCTCCAGGTGGCCCCGCCGTCTTCCGACCTGTAGACGCCATCGCCCCAGCCGTTGCTCTGACGGCTGGCCCGCTCGCCGGTGCCGGCCCAGACCACCGCCGTGTCGGTCTGGTGCACCGCGATGTCGCCCATGGAGTGCACCGGCTGGTCCTGGAAGAGCGCCGTCCAGCGGATGCCGTTGTCCGCCGTCTTCCAGATGCCCCCGGTAGAGGTGGCCACGTAGAAGATGCGCGGGTCCTTCTCCACGACCGCCAGGTCCACGATGCGCCCGCTCATCGTCGCGGGACCGATCTCCCGAGGCTGGATGCCCGCCAGATGGTCGGCGCTCAGGGATCCGGTGGAAGGGCTCTGGGCGGCCGAAGGCGGGGCGAAGAGGAGGATCGCCGAGGCGACGGCGAGCAGACGGAGGGGCAACGACATTCGGTGGGGTCTCCAGGACGGAGTCGGGGTTCGTGCAACCGCTCGAAGATGCCCGATCCGCGGGCCGGGGAGCAAGGACGGGAGACCGCCCTCCGGACGGCTAGCCGGACGCCTCCCGCCCCTCGGTGCCCCGGACGGTGCTCAGAAGGCCGCGCCCACACTGCCGCAGAGCCAACGCACGAAGGGGGCCCCGGTGCGGCAGAGCCCGGCGAACCGGTCCACGAACCCGTCCGCCGTGACCTCCTCCTCGCCGATGGCCGCCACCGCCACGAAGTCCTTCCGCTTGATGTCGTCGATGAGCGGGTGGTCCCGATCGAACCCCTTCGGCCCCAGCTTCAGGCTCTCGCCCCCGAGCTCGAAGGTGGCCTGGAAGTCGGCGTCGCGGGTCGCGGAGCGCCAGGCCTCCGGGTCGTCCACGATGGATTCCCGGATGGCCGTCAGGGTGTCCCGGTCGGGGTGCCAGCTTCCCAGCCCGGCGAAGGATCCGCCCTGGGCGCCGGGGCCCAGACCGGCCTCGCCTTCCGGCTCCAGGTGGAGGTAGAAGCCGGGAGCGTGGACGTCGGAGGCGGCGGTGTGGCGGAACTGGACCCCGGTCTGCTCCTTGTAGGGCGGACGATCCGGGTTGAAGCGCAGGTTGGCGTGGATGCGGAAGAGGGAGCCGCCCCGGATCCGCGGTTCGGCCTGGAAGTGCCGGCTGATCTCGCGGAGGTGGGGGCGCATGGCCAGGACGAAGACCTTGCAGGGCTCCACCACGTCCTCCTCGTAGCGATCCCGGTTTGCCTCGAACCAGCTCTTCTGGTTGTTCTGGCGGAGGTCCCGGAAGAAGTCGAAGAGGGCCGGGGAGAAGGGAGAGGGTTGGGCCACGTTCGATCTCGGTCGGGAGGGGCGGAGGACTCCGGTACCGGACCCGCGTCGATCCGGTTCCCCCGGCTGTCGAAGGCGCGGAAGGGCGATATCTTTCCTCCAGGGCGCCCCGGCCCGCCGCGGGCGTCGCCCTCGAGTCCGGGAATCCCCCCACCGGAGGACCGCGTGCTGCTACGCCGTTTCTACGAAGACGGGCTGGCGCAGGCCAGCTACCTCGTCGGCTGCCAGGCCACCGGCGAGGCCCTGGTGGTGGATCCTCTTCGGGATGTCCGACCCTACCTGGAGGAGCTGGATGCGCAGGGCATGACGCTGCGATGGGTCACCGAGACCCACATCCACGCCGACTATCTCTCGGGGTCCCGGGAGCTGGCACGGGGCACCGGGGCGGAGCTGCTCCTCTCCGGCGAGGCGCCCGACGATTGGCGCTACGGCTTCGTCGAGTCGGACGGAGCTCGGCTCCTCCACGATGGGGAGGAGATCACCCTGGGGAAGGTTCGCCTCGGAGTCGTGCACACCCCGGGCCACACCCCGGAGCACATCTCCTTCACCGTCACCGATGGCGCCGCCTCGGACGAGCCGCTGGGACTCCTGAGCGGCGACTTCCTCTTCGTTGGGGACGTAGGACGGCCGGACCTCCTGGAGAAGGCCGCCGGCATCGAGGGCACCATGGAGGCGGGGGCCCGGCAGCTCTGGGCCTCGCTGCAGCGGCTGGACCGGTTTCCGGACTGGATCCAGATCCTCCCGGGCCACGGTGCCGGGTCGGCCTGCGGGAAGGCGCTGGGGGCCGTCCCCACCTCCACCCTGGGCTACGAGCGCCTGGTGGGGTGGGCCTTCCAGTGCGCCGACGAGGAGGACTTCGTGGCCCGCGTCCTCGAAGATCAGCCCGAGCCCCCGTCCTACTTCGCCCGGATGAAGCGCCTCAACCGCGACGGCCCGCCCCTCCTGGGGGGCGACATCTCCCGTCCGTCCCGCCTCCCCGCGGAGACCTGGACCCCCACCGCCACCGAGGACACGAAGGATGGTCCGGTGCTGGTGGACCTGCGGGACCGGGACGCCTACGCCCGGGCCCACCTCGCCGGTGGGCTGAACCTCCCCGCCGGCGACGGCTTCCTGGAGTGGGCCGGATGGTTCCTGGAGCCGGAGCGCAGCGTCCGGTTCCTGGCTCCCTCGCAGGAGGTCGCCGACGAGGCGGCACGGAGCCTCGCCCTCATCGGCCTGGACCGGGTGGAGGGGTGGCTCCCCCCCGAGGTGCTGGAGTCGGCGTCCCGGGTCGGGGCGACGGCCACCCTCCGTCGGGTGGCGTGGGACGAGGCGGAGCGCCTCCGGGAGGAGGGCGCGGAGGCGGTGGACGTGCGTCGGGGCACCGAATTCCGGGAAGGGCACTGGGCCGGCGCGCGCCACATCCACCTGGGACACCTTCCGGACCGGAGTCAGGATCTCCCTTCGGACCAGCCGGTCCTCGTGTACTGTCGAAGCGGGGCGCGCTCCGCCATCGCGGCGAGCCTCCTGGAACGCCGGGGTCTGGAGGCCGTGGACGTCGCCGGTGGAATTCTGGAGCGAACCCGACGCGGCCTGCCCCTCGCCGAGGGACCCTGATGCGGCGTCCTCGCGTCCCGGCGTTCGCATCCGGTACCTTGGATGGACGGTCTTCCCTCCCGCCCAGCTCCTCATGAGCGACACGAGCGACGACGCTTCCCGGTCGAGACCCTCCGGCCTCTCCCGGTCCATCGACGCCCTCTTCGACGACGAGGAGACGGCGGCGGCCCAGGTGGTCTGGGAGGAGCCGTCCCCGGACCAGCCCCACGCGGCCGAGGAGGGCGACCCCGAGGCCTTCCGCGTCGCTCTGGACGCCTTCCTCTCCGCCGACCCCATGGAGCGGGACGGCCTGGGTCGGGACCTACGGGCCGAGGCCGTGCCCCTCCGGGACGAGAACCGGGTGGACGCCCTGGCGGACGGTGTGGAGCGGCTGGCGCTGGAGGCCGGTGGGCCCCCGGATCAGGCGGCGCTGGCCATGGCCCGTCACCTCCTCTCCCCGGGGGTCACCTCCCGCATCGTGGCCCGACTCGGCGCCGCTCGAGAGGAGCATCGTCGGGAGGAGCTGGTGCGGGTCTGTACCCTCGTCGGCCACGAGATGGCGGTGGCCATCTCCGACGCCCTGTCGGACACGAAGGACCGCCGCGCCCGGCGGACCTTCCTGGATGCCATGCAGGCGATGGGACCGGACGCCATGCCGGTCCTGGAGACCATGATGGAGGATGGCCGCTGGTACGTCGTGCGGAACGCGGTGAGCGTCCTGGGCGAGCTCGACGAGCCGCGCTCCGTGGAATACATCACCACCTCCCTCGCCCACACCCACCCCAAGGTGCGCCGGGAGGCCCTCCTGGCGCTGGCCAAGGTCGGGGGAAGCGATGCCGGGATGCTGGTCCAGGGCATGCTGCAGGACCCGGACGCGGAGGTCCGACTCGCGGCGGTCATGGCCGCAGGGGAGCTGAAGGTGGAGCGCGCCCTGAAGCCCCTCCTGGAGATCCTGGAGGAGGAGGACGATGAGGATGTGGTCATCGGAGTTCTACGGGCGCTGGGTCGGCTTGGCGACCCGGGGGCCGTCCCCACCATCGAGAAGTACGCCGTGGGGTCCTTCTTCTCCCGCCCGCCTGCGGAGGTCAGGATCGCGGCCTATCGCGCGCTGAACGGCATCGGGACCCCTCGTGCCATGGGGCTCCTCGAGGAGGCCATGGACGACAAGGATCCCCAGGTCCGGATCGCCCTCCGACGGCTACGGGAGTAGGGGCTCCGTCACGAGCGGTCGGACAGCATCCCCATGACCCGCGCCAGGGCCCGGGCGAACCGGATCCCCTCGGGGAGGATCCGACCCAGCGGGAGCCGGTCCTGGGCCGAATGGCCGAACATCTCCGTCACCGTCAGACCCGGCTCCACCGAATCCGGGAGGGCCTCGCGGAGTCGGAGGGCCTCGGTGTAGGGGATGAGGTGGTCCCGTCGTCCATGAAGCACCTCCACCCGTCCGCCGGCGGCTCCCAGGCGGTCCCGCACTTCCAGCAGGGGGTCCAGGGTGGCGGCGGTGTCCGCCAGCCCCCGGGCGAGCTCGGCACCCTCCTCCGGGCCCAGGTCCGAGCCGTCGGGGGCCGCCAGGCGGTCGAACAGCCGACGACCGGCCGGGTCCAGGGGCCGACGAAGCTCCTCCTTGGCGGGGTCCAGCGAAGCATCCCAGGAGGGCAGGTTCCGGTCTCCGGCCACGCGGGCCAGTTCCAGGAGGGCCTCGGCCGTCGCCTCGCTCCCCTCGTAGCCCGGCACCCCCGGCAGGTAGTTCCCCGCCACGATCCAGCGACCGTAGGGATCGGGCCGATGGTGGTGCTCCCGGCCCCGCCATTCGTGGAGCCCGGTGAGCTGGTAGCGGATGGTACGTTCCAGGTCGCAGTACCCTCCGAATCCGGCCACTCCGTCCACCCGCGCGGCCACGGCCGGGTCGCCGGTTGCGGCGATGGCCTGCGGAGCCCCGAAGGAGAAGCCCACCAGGCCCCTCGCCGTCCCCTCGTGCTCGGGGCGACCCTCCAGCCAGTCCAGCCCTCGGTGCAAGGTGGGTAGGGTGCCTCCGGGCGCCAGGTAGAGGGCCTGCCATGCCGGGATCTCGGGGATGAGGACGCCCCCGCTGGCAGAGGCCAGCGCACGGGCGAACCGCACCAGCGAGGGGTGACTCCGACCGGTGCGGGTAAGCCCGTGGAGGACGACCCAGGCAGGGCTGGGAGGGGCGTCCGGAGGCGGGGCGAACCAGGTCGCCGGCAGCGGGTCCCCGGGGCCTTCGAGGCGTACCTCCTCCACCCGGACCCGGGATCGTCGGGTCAGCCAGGTTCGCAGGTAGGTGAAGGCCTGGACGCCGGGGTGGGGCACGGTAGGAGGGGGTGGGCGTGACGGGGGGTCCGGCGGGGGCTCGACGGGGCAGCACCCGTCTTGCGGCGCGCAGCCCCCACGAACATGATCCGGCCCATCGGCCGCTCCAACCTCGCCTCTCACCCCGGGTAACGTCCATGGTCCGTTCGGCCTCCCACCCGCCCTCCCGTCCCATGCCTTCCCACCGGCCTTCCCACCGGCCTTCCCACCGGCTCCTGCACGCTGCCGCCCGGCGAGTCGGCACGGGCCTGTTCCTGGCCGGCCTCACGGCCTTCCTCGCCCTGCCGGCCGCCGCCCAGGAGGGTCCGCGCATCGCCCACCAGCCGTCCGCCAACATCCCCTTCAGCGCCGCGGTCCAGGTGGGGGATACCTATTGGTTCTCCGGGAAGCTGGGCGTATCCGCCGAGACCCGCGCCATGGAAGAGGGCGCCGTGGCGGCGGAGACCCGCGCCATCCTCGAGGCCTTCGACGAGCTCTTCGGCGAGCTGGGTGTGGGCTTCGAGGACGTGGTGAAGGCCACGGTCTACCTCACCGACCTGGAGGGGTACGGGGAGATGAACGAGGTCTACGCGGAGTACTTCCCCGAGGACGCTCCCGCCCGCGAGGCCGTCATCGTCGCCGATCTGGTGGCGGGTGCCAGCATCGAGATCAGCTTCATCGCGGTGCGGCGCTGACGCGGCTCCTTCGGGGCCCCCTCGGGACGTCGTGACCCCGCCCCGTCCCGCCTGGGGAACCGCCGCCGCCACCGGGCTGGCGGCCCTTCTGCTGTACGTCCTGACGCTGGCGCCCACGACGGGCTTCTGGGACGCCAGCGAATACATCGCCACCGCGCACATCCTCGGCATCCCGCACCCGCCGGGGAATCCCTTCTTCGTGGTGCTGGCCCGGAGCTGGAGCATCCTGCTGGCGCCCACCGGGCTTTCCGTGGCGGTTCGCATCAACCTCCTGGCCGCCGTCACCTCGGCCCTCTCCGTCTTCTTCCTGGTGCTGGTGGCCCACCGACTCCTGGCGGTGGTCTACGGGGACGGCTGGCAGGCCCGGCTGGGGGCGGCCCTCTCCGGGTGGATGGGCGCCACGGCCTTCACCGTCTGGCACCAGTCCACCCTCAACGAGAAGGTCTACACGGTGAGCGTGCTGGTCATCGCCGCCGTGAGCTGGCTGGCCCTCCGCTGGCGGGACCGACGGGACGAGCCCGGCAGCGAGCGCCTGTTGCTGGTGGCGGTCTTCGTCCTGGCGCTGGGCTCCACCAACCACCTCATGTCGGTGCTTCCCGTGCCGGCGCTGGCGGTGCTGGTCCTGGCCAGCCGTCCGACGGTGCTCCTCCGACCGCAGTTCCTGACCCGAGGGGTTCTGCTCGTCCTGGTGGGACTCTCCCTGAGCTTCGTCCTCCCGGTCCGGGCGGCGCAGGACCCGGTCATCAACGAGGGCGACCCCACCTGCGACGGCGTCGCCGAGGCGGCGGTGGCGGTCTACACTCTGGGTCGCGCGGGCTGTCCGGCGCTGTCGGCGAACCTGACCCGGGAGCAGTATCAGAAGCCGCCGTTGGACCAGAGGATGGCGCCCTTCGGCCATCAGGTGACCAACTGGTTCCAGTACTTCGACTGGCAGTGGTCCCGGGGCATCGACCCCTCGGAGCGGCCGGGAACGGCTCGCCTCCCCTTCACGGTCCTCTTCGGACTCCTGGGCCTCGCGGGGCTCTGGGTGGCCCTTCGTGCCGACGCCGTGGCCTTCGCCTACCTGGGGGTCCTGGCGGGGACGCTGACCCTGGGCCTCGTCTACTACCTCAACTTCAAGTACGGGTACTCGCTGGCGCCGGAGGTCACGGACCCCGGCCTCCACGAGGTCCGGGAGCGGGACTATTTCTTCCTGGGGGGCTTCCTCCTCTGGGGGGTGCTGGCGGGGATGGGCCTCACCGGGGCCTGGCAGACGCTGGCGGGCCTGACCCGGAGCGATCGCCCGCATCGCCTCACCGCCCCGGTCCTCCTGCTCGCCCTCGTTCCGGTGGTGCTCAACGCGCCGTGGGCAGCTCGCAACGGCGACTGGGCCGCCCGGGACTGGGCGTGGAACCTCCTCATGAGCGTGGAGCCCTACGGGGTTCTCTTCACCAACGGAGACAACGACACCTTCCCCCTCTGGTACCTGCAGGAGGTGGAGGGCATCCGGAGGGACGTGACCGTGGTCGTGGGGCAGTACCTCTTCACCTCGTGGTACCCCGAGCAGCTTCGGGAGTGGACGGCCCCGGACCGGCAACGGAGCTACGACGCGACCGGGGCGTCGGCGGTGGCCCGGGAGCTCCATCCCGCGCCGCTCACCCCGCCTCGCGAGCCCATCGTGGCCCTCTCCCCGGCGGAGATGGACGCCATCGGGTCCGTCCGCCTCGACCGGCCGATCACCGTCTCCTTCTCCGAGGTGGCCGTCCAGTATCCCGAGGGGACGGTGCTGACCCGGGGTCAGCAGCTCGCCCTCGCCATCGTCCACGACAGCTACGACGAGCGGCCGGTGTACTTCGCCACCCGCGCCGGCCTGATGAACGAGCTCGGACTGGCTCGCTGGGGGGTGCGGCAGGGCCTGGTGGTGAAGCTGGACCTGCGACCGCCGTCGGCGCCGGAGCCCGAGGGGCTGGTCCGCGCCGGAGAGGGGGTGGGGGGAGCGGTCGTGGCCCTGCCGCGGTCCCTCCGCCTGGTGGAGGAGGTCTATCGCTACCGCGGTCTGGAAGGCCGGACCCTGTGGCAGGATCGCGCCACCCTCAACATCCCGTGGAGCTTCTACTTCATGTACCTCCAGCTCGCCGACGCCGCCCGGCGGGCGGGGCACCCCACGGGGCAGGTCCAGGAGCTGGACGACGCGGCGCTGGCCTACGAGGTCCTGGCCCGGGGTGGGGCCCGGGGGATGTCGCGACGCTGACGCTCGGCCGGGGCCGGCGACCCGGAACCCGCTCCCCCGTCGGCGGGTTGCACCCCGCCATGACGGCCCACCCCTTCACCCGCGACGAGCTCCTTCGGTACGCCCGGCACCTGGCGCTTCCCCACATGGGCATGGAGGGGCAGATCCGCCTCCGGGAAGCCAGGGTCCTCTGTGTGGGGGCCGGAGGTCTGGGCTCGCCGGTGGCCCTCTATCTGGCGGCGGCGGGGGTGGGCACCCTCGGGCTCGTGGACCACGACGAGGTGGACGTCTCCAACCTCCAGCGGCAAATCCTCCACGGGACCTCCGACGTGGGTCGTTCGAAGCTGTCCAGCGCCCGCGAGCGGCTGTCGGACCTCAACCCCCACGTGGAGGTGGAGACCCACGCCGAGCGGCTCACCAGCGCCAACGCCCTGGAGATCCTGGAAGGGTACGACGTGGTGGTGGACGGGACGGACAACTTCCCCACCCGCTACCTGGTGAACGACGCCTGTGTCCTCCTGGGCATCCCCACGGTCTACGGCTCCATCTTCCGCTGGGAGGGCCAGGCCTCGGTCTTCGCCGACGGCGACGGTCCCTGCTACCGGTGCCTCTTCCGCGAGCCCCCGCCTCCGGGGTTGGTGCCGAACTGCGCCGAAGGCGGGGTTCTGGGGGTCCTGCCGGGCATCATCGGGTCGGTGCAGGCCATGGAGACCCTGAAGCTCCTCCTGGGCGTGGGCACCACCCTCTCCGGGCGGCTCCTGATCTTCGACGCTCTGGAGATGTCCTGGCGGGAGGTGGCCCTCCGCCGCAATCCGGACTGTCCGGTCTGCGGCGACGAGCCCACCCAGGCCGAGCTCATCGACTACGAGCGGTTCTGCGGGGTCGGTGCGCCGGGATCGGGGGCGGGGGTCGGTGACGACCACGCCTCCGGCGAGGTGGAGGAGATCACCCCGGGGGAGCTCCACGAGCTCCTGGAGAGCGACGAGCCGCCCTTCCTGCTGGATGTCCGTGAGCCCTGGGAGTGGTCCGTGAGCAACCTGGAGGCTCGTGGCGCACGGCTCATCCCCCTGGACGAACTTCCGGATCGGCTCT
>JGI12048J13642_10142182_pt1 | contig 14090 bp, 10 predicted proteins | sample ElkSlonscriptome_16_FD_13642 | JGI IMG/M metagenome (IMG submission 13642) | reverse complement strand
AGCTCGCTCTCGATGCGCTCAGCGCCGCAGAGGGTATGTAACCGGCGGTCGAAGCTGAGCAAGACTGCCGCATGTCGCTTTGCGGTCAGGGCATAGAGCGCGTCGTACACCGGATGGTTCAGGCGGGCAGCCAATGTCAGCACTTCCGGAAACAGATCGATGTCATCGACAAAGACCTGAATCAGCATCATGGCCTCGCCGTGGCGCTCAGGGAGGTCCGCCGGCGCGATCACGCCGACGCGGGTGTATTTCCAGAGGGCGTTGCCGACCTCAATGCGCAGCAGCGTCGGTGCGATGACCGTCGTGGCTTCGCTCAACCGCGTCAGCAGCGCTTGCTGTGCCGCGGAGTCCATCACGGCGCGCACTGCCGCCGAGGCATCGAGTACGACAGCGCCGGTCACGGACGCTCGCGATCTTCGCGCAGCATGGCTTCGGGCGTGGGCGCTTCCTTGGGGATGCGGCGCCCACTGGCCGCGAGATCGGCGATGACCTGTTTGCGGCGTTGGGCTGCGTCGATCAGGCCCAGCGCGCGGCGCAGTTCGATGATCGCCTGTTGCGACAGGCTGCGATGCTCGGCCCGCGCAGCGGCGGCGATGCCGTGATAGACGTCGTCGGGCAGGTCTCTAATCTGGAGGGTTGGCATGGGTGCGTCTCGCATGAATTTTGCACCTTCAAGGTTAGGCGTCTGTCGCGGCGCTGTCAAAAGCAGGGCGGTTTTGTCAAGGGTGTGAGCCGCAGGATGCCCAGGCGCGACCCGTATGACGGAACGCGAAAGCGGTTCCGCCGCGGGTGCCGAGTTGGCGGCGGAGGGCGCCTGGTCGCCGTCTTCGCCCTTGGCGATGGTCTCGGCGGACAGTCGCACTGCGTCGCTGATGCGGATCAGGCGCTGGGCCTCTTTGAAGGTGTCGCGGTAGGGCTGTTCTTCTTCCTTGCGGGAGATCAGCACGCCCATTTCGTCGTTGTTGAGCTGGCTGAAGTCGTACAGACACAACCAGCTGACTGAGTTTTCGCTATCCTTCGGCTGCTGATCGACAAGCATACAGGAGACTGATTTGCCGCCATGCCAGGTGTTGTTCGCCCTCAAGTAATCTCGTGCGCGACCTGACCCAACGCGATCCCCAGCGCGCCCCCCCCGCCAGCGGCCTACCCGATTTTGCCGATGCCCCATGGCAGACCGGCGCCGAGCCAGCGCTTTGCGACAACGCAAGCAGTTGGTCCTATGCCGAGCTTTGCGAACTGGTGTCTCAACGCGAGCGGATGCTGCGCGGGCATGGTCTCGGGTCTGGAGCCGAGGCGACATCTGGTTTCGATGCGGGCGAGGTCGTTGTCTGCGCGGCCGAACCCGGCCTGGACTTGATCCTCATGCAGCACGCGCTGGCACGCATCGGAGCCGCGCTGTTGCCGGTGCGACCTGACCTGGCCGGAGCGGAATTGGCCGCCCTGATCCGTCAGACCGGCGCCGAGTGGCGCTGGATGCCGGCGACCGAAGGCGGCAGGCTGCTAGCGACCGGTGAGATGACCTCGCGGCCTCTCGCGCCCTGCGAAACATCGACGCCCGCGCTGGCCGCCGCGCCCATCAGACGGCTGGCCGTGCTGATCCAGACCAGCGGCAGCAGCGGTGCCCCAAAGGCGGTGATGTTGACGCAGGACGCGGTGCTCGCATCCTGCGATCGGATCAATCGTGCCCTTGGGTTGGGACTCGGGGACCAGTGGCTCTGCTGCCTGCCTTTGCAGCACGTCGGCGGCCTGGCCATCGGGTATCGCTGCGCGCTGGCCGGCGCGGCCCTGCGCCTGCAATCTGGGCTCGCCAACGGTTTTGACACGACCGCGGTTGCTGCCGACCTCGCCGTTGGCAAGGTCACGCATCTCTCGCTGGTGCCACCGATGCTCGCACGGCTGCTTGATGCTGGCGTGCGGCCGCCGCCATCGCTGCGAGTGCTGCTGCTCGGCGGCCAGGCCCTGCATTCGGTGCTCGCCCGGCGTGCCCTGGAGGCGGGTTGGCCACTCTATGTCACCTACGGCATGTCCGAGACCTTCTCGCAGATCGCCACCGCCCGCTACACGAGCCTGGACGCCGCGCCGACGCGGATCGGGGTGCCGCTGGACGGCGTCGAGCTGGATTCTGCCTGCTGCGGCGAAACACCGCGCGCGTTGCGGTTGCGCGCTCGCATGATGATGGCCGGCTATGCGAATCCGGCCCGGCGGCCTGGCGACGGTCTCATCGACGGTTGGCTAGAGACGGCCGATCTCGCCTGCGTTGACGCTAACGGCGCGCTGCACCTGCACGGTCGTACCGACGATGTGCTGGTGATCGGCGGCGTGAACCTGCTGCCAGCCAGGGTCGAGGAGCAACTCGCGACGGCACCCGGGGTGGATGACCTGGCGGTGGTCGGTGTGCCGCATCCGGTCTGGGGAAGGACGCTCGCCGCCTGCTATACCGGCAGCGCGGCCCAAGAGGTGATTGAGGGTTGGTGCCGCGCCCATCTCTCCGGCCCCGAACGACCGCGCATCCTTGTGCATTGCCCTGAACTTCCGCTGCTCCCCTCTGGCAAGCTCGACCGGGTCAGGCTGGTTGAGTGGGCCGGGTCAACAATTGACCAATGAAAGGCGATCTGTCGACTTCTCAGCAGCTTAGCGGACTGACTGCCGGGTTTATCCACAAGTGTTGAACAGCCGCTGGGGATAACGGGCGCTGGCGCTGCGCTGTGCTATCTCAAGCCGTGTTAAAGCTTGCTAATCAATGCGTTACGGCCTCTGGTCAATGCCTGAGCAATCACAGGCATTCAGCCGTCTGATCAGCGGGTTAGCATCGATGTGCACAGAGTTATCCACAGGTGGCACGGATCCACCGTGAATAGAAGACGATGGTGTTGTCGGCGATGCCGAGTTCGTCGAGCTTTTCGAGGAACTTGCCGATGTCGGCATCGTGCTCGACCATGCCGCATGAGTAGCTGTCGGCGTTCGGATACTGTGCCTTGCAGGTTGTCATGTTCTCGTCGCTGACGTGGGTGCGGAAGTGCATCCGCGTACCGCTCCACCACAGGACCTTGAGCGGCACGGCGATGGTCGGGTGTTCGACGCGTAGGCCGAGTTCGGCTCCAGGCAGCCCGACCTTGGACAGGCCGGTGCGGCGGACGCTCTGACCGGCTTATTCTGAAAATCGGATCAAGCGGGCGCTGCGCCAGGAGTCGCGGCGATTCCCGGCGGAGCGGATTGTCCGGTTGGCGAATCGCAGGCAGGCCATTGGCTGTCGCTCCAGCCTGTTTCGCGACGGCTATCTAAGCACAGATGGGGCGGGTCCTCAAAGAACTGCTTCTTGTATCACTGTCGGCGGGGGTCGGGGGATGGCCAGCATCCTCTCAGGCGGCCATCCGTGGGTCACCGTCGCTGCGGGACAACTCGCGCAGGACCCGCCGAACAATCTCGCGGGCAGCCTCCTCGTGCTGGGTCCGTTTGCCGACATTGGCGGCCGCGAAGAACCTGGACAGGGACTTGTGATCCTCCGCCGATAGGGTCTCGGTAAATCCACGCTTCTTCTGGATCACCTTGTCCGGCACACGATCGAGCGCCTGCTCGTCCGCCGCCTTGCGCCCGTGTGACCAGTTCATGGCCTGAGCGCAGTAGAGAATGACGCGGTCGAGCAGCACGAAGTGGAAGCGTGGATTGCTGACAGGCCCCATGGTAAATCGCTCTACGCCGAGGGTGCGTTGAATGTCGACTTTGGCCAGCGCTGCGCCCCCGAGTACGCCGAGCGTGCCGCCGACGACGCCGCCGATCAGCGCGCCGAGGCCGAACGAGAGCCCGCCGACGCCGATGTCGATGGCGCCACCGGTGGCGGCCCCGGCGGCAGCGCTGGTCAGCGCCAGCTTGCGCTGGGTCAGGCCCAGGGCGTGCCCCACCTGATCCGAGAACAGATCCTGACTTAACAGCGAGTCCGGCGGTAGGTCCCAGACGTTGTGCCGAAAGTGGCCGCGGATCTCCTGCCTGGCAGCCCCTTCCAGTTTGCGCAGGCCGTCCTGAAAGGCGCTGGAGAGCTTCGCCTGGATGGCCTCACGTGCGGCATCGGAATCGAGATCGCCCACCTTGACGACCCGCGTGACCTTGTAGGCGAGCGCGTCGCGCATGAGCTCGATAATGGTGTCCGCGGACTGCTCGATGCGTCGTTCCCAGTCGCCCTCGAAGGCGCGAATGGTCTGATCAAGCATCGGTTCCCAGCGTTGATCGATGGCCTTCAATGCGCTCAGCAGCGCGATGCGTTCGGCATAGGTGGCGCGGTGGGCATTAAACTCGCGCACCGCGTTGAAAGACTTGTTCAAGGCGTCCTGCCATGCTGGCATGTGCTTGTTGACCGTGCTCAGATTGTTCAGGATGGCCATGCGTGGGCGCCCGGTCAGACGCAGCAGTTCCATCTCGGTGCGGTCCTTCTCCTTGATGCGCTTGGAGCCGTCTACCACCAGGATGATGCCGGCCCCTTCCGCGACCGGGCGCAACAGCGCGCAGTCGTGACTGAACAAGACATCGTCGGCATGGGCCGCGAGGAAGGCGCCGGCCAGGTCACGCTCGTCGGCGTGGGCTTGAAACCACTCCAAGATGTCGCTTGGATTCTGGAACCCCGGCGTATCGATGAAGGCCATAATGGTGCGGCCGTCGATGATCACCGGGTATTCGTCGGAGTTGGTGGTGGTGCCCGCACGCTTATCGATATCGATGCGATCGTTCTCGGTGAGGGTCGCGACCACCGACGACTTGCCGGCGTTGGGATGGCCCATGATGGCCAGTATCGGTATCTGTTTGTCCATCTGCGGCGCCATCACGCGGTCTCCTCGTTTGGGCCTGCCAACATCTCGAGACGCAGATAGGGGTCGCCCATCTGCTCGATCTTGCGCCGCCAATCGGAGAAATCGAACTCGGACAGGGTCGGTAAGGGGTCGTCGCCCTCGGGATCGCCGACCAGGGTCAGCAGGATCTGTGCTTGATCACCGGCCGCGGAACGCACCGAACGCAAGAACCGCAGGCTCTCGGTGATGGGCGGTTGCGAACCGTCCACAAGCACTGCGACGCGTGCTGGCGGCGCCTGCCAGCGCCCGTTCTCAATCAACGCCAGGGCCTGGTCGGCCATTGCGCTGCCGCCGCCGAAGGTCGCGGATGCCGCCACCTGCCAGCCCGAGACCCGCCGTAGCATCTGTTGCAGACGACCGTGGTCGGCCTCGTCGAGCACGTCGGCCACGTCGACATGGATCAACAAGACGCAAGCATCTACCGCGATCTCCATCGCCGTTGCCGGCGGCGCCGCCGTTGACCGACTGGACCTCGGCGTGAGCTCCGCTGTCGGGGCTGACCGCGGCTCAGGCGTAGGTCTAGGTTCGGGCTCCGACTCAGGTTCTGGTTCTGGTTCTGGCTCTGGTTCTGGCTCTGGTTCCGGCCTCGGCTCTGGCTTTAGTTCTGGCTCCGGCTCCGGCTCCGGCGCTGGCTTTGGTCCTGGTTCTGGCTTTGGCTCCAGTTCTGGTTTCGGTTGCGGCCTCGGCTCTGCCTTGGTTGCTGGCTTCGGTTCCAACTCTGGTTTCGGTTGCGGCCTCGGCTCTGCCTTAGTTGCGGGCTTCGGTTCCAACTCTGGCTTCGGTTGCGGCTCGACCTCAGGTTGTTTGTACCGAGATTCAGGCTGCGGAAATTCAGGCTGCGGAAATTCAGGCTGCGGAGGTTCAGTTTGTGGCGCGGCTCGCGCCGTGGTCAGCGGCTTCAGCGGCGCCGGTATGGGCATCTGAGGGCCGGCACCGCTAGCTCCGCCGGTCTCGAGGCTGGGTGTGATCATGCGCGCGTAAAGCGCCTGGGTACGCTGATGCGTAAAGGGCAGCGCGGCCAGCGTCCGGCGCTGCTTCAATATCGACGTTGCCAGCAGTACGAGTCGCGGTACCAGGCCATAGGTAAACACCGACAGCACCAGAAACCAGCGCCATGAGCGCAGGTGTTCGGCACTCAACAGAAAGAGCGGATCCTTGAGGTGGATGCGGGTGCCGGCCACCTGCTCCAGGGTGGGCACGCCAACGCCATCACCAAACAGCCAGCTCCAGGGTAGCGCAATCAAATGAGCGATGCCGTGGATCGTGCTCGGCTGCACATTCAGCGCCGAGCCCCAGCCGAAGGCGAGGTCGGTGAAGCCCTCCAGGGCGACGGTGATGACGATGACACCAAGGTTGAAACCGATGCCGAACAGTTGCGCGGGGATGAGGATTGGCAAATAGGTTGCCGGGCCGTACAAGGCGTAGTGGGATTCGAGCAGCCCTTGCCTTGTCGTGGCGCGCTCACGCACGTCCGGCGGTACATGGGCCAGACGCTGTCGCTGTACCCAGCGTGCGGCGCGCGCGAACAGCGGTTTGATCAACTGCCCGATCAGCGAGACATCCTGCACCGCGGCACGCATCGCGGTCGTGCGTCGGGACTGCCAAAGGCCGAGGGTCACGCCGACGAGCAAGACTTGCAGCAGCACCAGCACAAAGATGTACCAGGAAACGTTGACCGGGTGCTGACCGTCGTAGTGGAGTAGTGCGGAGGCGACGCCGATGCCGAGCAAGACGCCAAGCACCGTGAGCCCGATCGATACCAGCCGCTGGCCGCGGGCGTAGACCGCGCCCGGCAGCAGAGGTCTTAGGCCTGGGTCCTCCGCTCGGCGCCTGGCCGTGAGCCAGCGGCGTAGCGCGCTACTGCGATGCTCCGGTCTATGTTCGGCGGCAGTAGGGGTGGCCCACTGGATCTGGTCTAGGTATAAACGGCGGTCACGCTCCGCCAGGCGTTTGCGTTCCGCTGACGATTGCCGGTAAAGGCGCTCGTCCTCGTCGACATAATAGTCGAAGTCGATCAGGTCCGGGACCGACCAGCGGTCGGTATCGGATTCCTGGTGTTCGTCTCTGCGCCCTTGGCGATGCGTAAGCGGGTCCATTAGAGGCTAACGTTCATGGCATGGTGCCATCCCGGAAGATGCAGCGTTTGTTTCATCGTTACGTGTTCGGCTTCTCGGTGCTGCTTGCAGGTGCGACCGCTGGCGGTTGTAGGCTCTCTAGGTGCCCGTCAGCCACTGGATCAACACCCACGTTAAACCGGTGGCGACTCCGCAATCAAGCATGGCATGCGATTGACGGGGCAATTTTAAGCCAGCACCGGCGCAGCGATTACGGAATCGGGTAAGGTCGCGCGCAGCGATGACGGAATCGGGTAAGGTCGCGGCCGAATTTTTGCAACCGGATTGCAACTGTAAGTCGCGACCGACATGGGTCTCTACAAGGAGGGGTAAGCGACCTTCACGCTGGCCGCCAACAGCTGAGCCGTGAACGGCTACGCTGAACTCTCGCCTCAGGGCTAAGGCATGATGACGGGTCTATCGACCGAAGTGGTCATGACCTTCTTCTTCCTGTTCGTTATCTTGGGCGTGACCGACAAACGCGGCTTCGCGGTCTTCGGCGGTCTGGTCCTGACGCTGATCCATCTGGTCTCGATCCCTGGCTATGCTCCTGCCATGGTCTTTGTTGACTTGCGACGCCCTCCCGCGGGCGAAGACAGCATTATCCACCAGAGGTAGATTTACCAGCGGGGGTCCTGCGCCCGTCGCCGGTCTGACGACGAATAACCTACGGTGACCTTGGGAATTAGTATTGACCAGAATTGCAATAGTGGTCAAGGAACAGGTCACACCCCACAAGTGACAAATGTCACCGGGTAAGGCACTTAGGTACCATGCAACCGAACCAACGACCGAGATCGCTTTATCATGGCCGACCAGCCCAACACCGACGCCGTGCGTGACTATCTGCTCGACCTTCAGGACCGGCTCACCGACGGACTCGCCGCCGAAGACGGCGGCGACGGCTTCCGCGAGGATGCCTGGAACCGCCCTGATGGTGGCGGCGGTCGCAGCCGAATCCTGGAGGGTGGCGTCGTGTTCGAGAAGGGCGGCATCAATTTCTCCGACGTCCAGGGCAATGCGCTGCCGGCATCGGCCAGCGCCAACCGCCCGGAGTTGGCCGGGCGCAGCTTCCGCGCCATGGGGGTCTCGCTGGTCATGCACCCGCGCAACCCCTTCGTGCCGACCTCGCACATGAACGTGCGCTTCTTCATCGCCGAGAAACCGGGGCAGGACCCGGTTTGGTGGTTCGGTGGTGGCTTTGACCTGACGCCCTACTATGGTAACGACGAGGACGTGATCCACTGGCATCGCAATGCGCGGGATGCCTGCAACGGCTTCGGCGACGCCGCGGGCGACACCAGCGGCGCCGAGGTGCACGCGCGTTTCAAGGACTGGTGCGACCGCTATTTCTATCTCAAGCATCGCGACGAGCCCCGTGGCGTCGGAGGTCTGTTTTTCGACGATCTCAACGACTGGGGTTTCGAGCGCAGCTTCGCCTTGATGCGCAGCGTCGCCGAGCATTATCTACCCGGCTATCGGCCCATCGTTGCGCGACGCAAGGGACTGCTATACGGCGAGGCCGAGCGTGCATTCCAAAGCTACCGCCGCGGTCGCTACGTCGAGTTCAATCTCGTCTATGACCGTGGCACGCTGTTCGGGCTGCAATCCGGCGGACGCACCGAATCCATCCTGATGTCGCTGCCGCCAGCGGTGAGTTGGCGCTACGATTGGCGGCCGGAGCCCGGCAGTCCTGAGGCGTTACTCTACGAACGCTACTTGGTGGTGCGCGACTGGCTGTCCGCCGAGGTTGCTTGAGCGCGCACAATTTTTGCGGCGTCGACTGGGCGAAATGGTGCAGTGCAGCAAAAAAAATCCATTAGGCCCTTGACAAGCGTTTCGTTCGGGGCTACCTTTCACTGCAACAATTGCTGCACTGCAACAAAATCGGAGATTAGGCAATGAGCACCAATAACCTGATGAGCACTTACAATACGTTGACCAAGAAGAGCGTCGATCGCGTCAACGCCTTAGGTGATCTGAATCTGAAGACCGCTGAGACCGTGGCGACCCGTCAGGTCGACGTGATGAGTCTGTTGATGGAGCAGGGCCTGCGCATGATGACCCTGGCATCTGAGGCCAAGGGCTACACTGACTTGTATAAAGGTCAGGTTGAGATCAGCAAAGACGTTACCGAGCAGCTGGTGCAAGAATCCAAGAACGGCATGAAGCTGGCTGGTCAGATTCGGGACGATTACCGCGGCTGGTTCGACGCGGCGCTGGCCGAAGTCAAAGATAGCAACGCCACCGTACGCAACGCCGTCACCGCATAACGAACGACCGTTATCCTCCCGGTAGCCGGCCCTCTTCCAGGGTTGGCTAGATCAGCGTTCAAGGCAAGCGCCCTGTTTTATTGGGGCGCCCTCTCCGTTTCTGGGGCTGATTGAAAGAATACGCGGTGGGGAACCCGAGACGAGCGTCGCCCAAAGTCCGGATTCAGCGGACGGCGACGGGACAACAAATCAGAAAATAAGGTGAACCACACATGACCACCTCAGCACGCGTGGCACTGGTGACGGGGGGCATCGGCGGTATCGGAACCGCCATCTGCCAACGTTTGACCAAAGACGGCATGACGGTCGTTGCAAATCATCACCCGTCGGAACAAGAAGCAGCCGCCTCCTGGAAAAACGACCAGTCAGGTGCAGGGTACGAGATCAATACCATCGCGGCGGACGTCTCGTCGTTCGATGATTGCGCGACGATGATCGCCACGATCAAAGAGACCTACGGGCCCGTGTCGGTTGTCGTTAACTGCGCTGGCATTACCCGTGACAAAGTATTCAAGAAGATGGAAGAGGCGCACTGGCGCGCCGTCATCGACGTTAATTTGACCAGCGCGTTCAACGTAACCCGTAACGCCTGGGAAGATATGCTCGCCGCCAATTATGGGCGCATCGTCAATATCTCCTCGGTCAACGGTCAGCGCGGGCAGTTCGGCCAAACGAACTATGCAGCCGCCAAGGCAGGAATGCACGGTATCACCATGAGTCTGGCACAGGAAGGGGCGAGCAAAGGAATTACCGCCAACACTGTCTCCCCCGGCTATGTCGAGACCCCAATGACCCTGGCCATGCGCGATGACGTGCGTGAAGCCATCGTCGCGACCGTACCGATGCGGCGTATGGGCAAGCCGGAAGAGATTGCCAGCGCCGTATCCTTCCTTGTGTCGGACGACAACAGCTACATCACCGGCATCAATCTGTCGGTCAATGGTGGCTTATTCCTTCATTAGTTGCCCTATTTTGCAGTAACTGCCCTCTTCCTGCAGTAACTGCTTAATGTCGTTGACTCGCTGCCGGAATCACCGCTTGCCCGGTGACCGCCTCAGCTGCCAACGCAACCAATTCGCCTAGGTGCGCAGGCTCATGCGCCAGCGCCCGGCAAAACAGGTCCTCCTCGTCTCTCTCACATGAGACGTTTCCAGCCCGGCTCCCCGCCGGGCTTTTTTTATGTCGGGCGGGTTGATCCAAGCAGACGCTGGTCAGCGGGCCAAGGGTTGGACAAGGACGTTGTGTGTCGGGCCGCGACTGTTGGCACCCATGGCGCGCGTCCCGCCAACAGCCGCCTGTCGGGCGAGACCCTCATGCCGAGGTTGGTTTTCCCTGCTTGGACCCAAATCAGTTACGGCGCAGAGGGTGCAATCTTTTGACAACCCGCGGAGCTCCGTCTGCCGGTGAAACGAATCGGCCCCACGGAGTGCCGCGCTACCGAGGAAATGCGATGCTCCAGGTGTCTTACGTCAGTCGAAGCAGCGAGCCCATGTCGTCCGAACAGCTTTTAGCGCTGCTCTTGCAATGCCGCAAGAACAATGCGGCGAATGCCGTGACAGGCATGTTGCTCTACAAAGATAGAACCTTCCTTCAGGTGATCGAAGGCGAAGACGAGATCATCGACCATCTCGTTGAGCTGATTCTGGACGACCCGCGCCATGCGCAAGTGCAAATATTGAGCCGCAAAGCGATCTCAAGCCGCCAGTACGCCGATTGGAGCATGGGCTTCGAACAGGTGACAGATGCAAGGCTTGAGGGTGTCGAGGGGTTGAAGGACTTCGCCGCGAGTGATTTCAACTTCGACTACCTAGTCGGGAACGAAGCGGTGGTGTCGCAGTTGATGGATCACTTCCGCGAACCCCATTACGACGAACTCATCGGCGAGATCTACGCGAAGGACAAGGTCATCGATCATATGAAGGCTGCGCTCTCTCAGCTCCGGGCCCAAGCCCAAATCGCGCGGCTGGCGCTGGAGGGGTTGACCGAGGCGACACGCAAGGGCCAGCCGACCGATGCGCTGCTGCCGATGTGTGATTCAGCGCTGGAATCCATGCGACCGCACTAGCCACCGCGCCTGAGACGACGTCGCGCCGGTCGGCGTCGCAAAGAGTCGCTCTGGTGCTTGCCCGCCTGTATGCCCAGGAAACAAGTCCCAGCCTCGCGAATCCGGCCAGCCGCCGGCCAGAACGCAGTCAGAAACCTGGCCGGCACCCATGCTCTGCTGCATCGTCAAGCATGCACCACCAACCGCAGCGCATCAAGCCGCAGGTGGATACGGCTCAGAGCGTCGCGCAGGCGTGCCCGCTGCAGGATCAGTTGCTCGATCTCGTCGGCGCGGATGGCGGGGTTGACCGCGGCCAACGCCGTCAGGCGTTCAATTTCTGCATCGATCATTTCCTCCATGCGCTTGATCGCTTGACGCTGCAGTCGTCCGCGGGCCTTGGCCAGCAGCGTCTCGCCGTTCGCCAGCAATTGCGCAATGGGCTCGGCCTTGGTCTCCAGCAGCGCAGCAGCCAACTTGCGATTGCCGGTCAAGCACTTGCCGGTTAATGCCTCGCTGGAGATGTCCTTGGCGTGATCTCGACCGCGCTCGTCAAGCAGCAAGCGTAGGCCAAGTCTGGGCAGGAAGCGACCCACCGCCAGTTCGGGCGGGGCCGGACATTCGGCCACATGCAGCATCTCCAGCAACAGCGCGCCGGTCTTGAAGCGTCGGTCGCGGGTGAGCAGCACGCTGGCGGTGCCGAGGTCGGAGTTGGTCAGCAGGTCCATGGCCGCGCGCGTCATCGGATGCTCCCAGGTCAAGAACGCGCGATCCTCATGGGCCAAGGCATTGGGGCGATCGAAGCTGACGGTTAGGCCGTCTTCGGGTAACCCAGGAAATTGTTCCTGAAGCATGTAGCGGCCGGGATGCAGCACCGTGGAGCCGCCGGGGCCGGGCTCGTGCTCAACCCCGAATGCGTCCCAGAACGCGCACAGATACTCGAACAGGGCGGGATCGCGATCTTGGCAAAGGAACGCATCTTCCAGCGGCGTTGAAATCTGCGTGCGATGAGAACTAAGCTCCAGCAACCGGTCACGTCCGGCCATTAGTTCGGCATTTAGGCGGTCGCGCAGCGCGGCGGCTTCCGTCAACAATGCATCAGCGGTATCGGCGGAGGATAGCGCAAGACGCAACCGCTCGCCCAAACGCTCGTGCACCGCGGCGGCCGACGGGCAGTTTGCGGCGAATGCGTCGAGTCCTTCGGCATACCAGCGATAGAGGGTCTCGCTGGCGGTTGCGACCAGGTAGGGTACATGGATTTCGACGGTACGCGTCTGGCCAATACGGTCCAGGCGACCGATGCGTTGTTCCAGCAGGTCTGGGTCAAGCGGTAGGTCGAACAGGATCAGGTGGTGGGCGAACTGGAAGTTTCGGCCCTCGCTGCCGATCTCCGAGCACAGCAAGACCTGGGTGCCCTCGTCCGGATCGGCGAAATAGGCCGCCGCACGGTCGCGCTCGACGATCTCCATGCCCTCGTGAAAGACCGCCGCGTGTATGCCAGCGCGTTCATGTAAGTGTCGGCGCAGATCCAACACGGTATCGGCATGGGCGGCGATCACCAACGCCTTGGCTGGTTGCAGCCGGCGTAGGGTCTCGATCAGCCAAGGTACGCGCGGGTCCAGTTCGGCCCAATCGTCCTCGTGTTCGCGCTCCGGATGCAGTGGATCAGCGGCATCGGCAAGCGCGTAGCCGTCGGGCGGGGTCAGCGGATAGGCATGGGCGACACGCTCCGGAAAGCCCAAGATCGCGGAGCGGGTATTGCGAAACAGGATGCGGCCGGTACCGTGGCGGTCGAGCAGCCGCGCGATGATGGCGCTAGGCGTGAGCTCGGAGGTATCGCCGAGCAGCGTATCGAGGCGCTCCTGCTGCGCGGGCTCCAATGCCTTGCCATCAAGGAGCCGGGCCGCGATCTCGGCCACCGCGGCGTAGTCGGCCTCCTCCGCCAGAAACGCCTCGTAGTCGCTAAAGCGCTGCGGGTCGAGCAGGCGCAATCGCCCGAAATGGCCGGCGCGACCGAACTGTTCCGGCGTTGCTGTAAGCAATAACACGGCTGGTGTCTGCTCGGCCAGGGCGTCGACCAGGTCGTAGTCCAATCCGCTGTCTTCCGGGGTCCATTGTAGATGGTGCGCCTCGTCGACAATCATCATGTCCCAGTCCGCACCGAGCACCGCGGCCGCGTTTGTAGGCGTTTGCGTTAGCAAATCCAGGCTGCAAAGTACGCGCTGCGCGGACTCGAATGGGTTGCCAGAACCGGCGTCAACACCGGCGAGGCGTTCGCTGTCGAACAGCGTAAAGGGCAGATTGAAGCGTCGCAATAGCTCCACCAGCCATTGGTGCAGCAGCGGCTCCGGCACCAACACCAGCACGCGGCGGACACGACCCTCAAGCAGCATTCGATGCAGGATCAATCCGGCCTCTATGGTCTTCCCTAGGCCCACCTCATCAGCCAACAGCACCCGCGGCGCCCAGCGCCCGGCAACTTCGGCGGCGATATAGAGTTGATGCGGAATAGGGCTGATGCGCGCTCCGGCCAGGCCGCGTAACGCCGAGACCGACCATTCGCCCTGTTGCTGCCAAGTGCGCTGGCGCAGCCGGAACCAGATGTCTTTGTCCAAGCGCCCGGCCAGCAACTTCTGCTGTGGTCGATTTAGATGCAGGTGCGGGTCGAGCAATGACTCAAGCAATGGAAACTCGGCGCCGTGGAGATCGCGCACGCGGTAGATGATCAGGCCGTCTTTGTCATCGAGCGCGGTGACCTCCAATTCGGTTCCGTCGAGATCGCGAATATGGTCGCCGACGCCGAAAATCGCCCGCCACAAAGGCG
>JGI12048J13642_10127369_pt1 | contig 14090 bp, 9 predicted proteins | sample ElkSlonscriptome_16_FD_13642 | JGI IMG/M metagenome (IMG submission 13642) | reverse complement strand
GCCTCCGCTAATGACGAAAAACAGAGCACCGCCACTGCGGTCGCCCCCAAGAAACTCGACAAAGATTTTAATCTCATAGCTCTCTCTCCAAAAATAAGCTAAGTAACCGCCGACTTAGTCAACAGTTCCCAGCCGAAAAACCCTATTTGAGCGAGTATAAACGGACGGTTTTTATTTGTCTCCTCCTAATCACCCGCTTTTGCGCATGTTTTTCGAAAATTCCGATATTTCTTCTAGGATCCTTATTCAACGGGTTCGAAAACAGACCGAAACGGGACCGGGATAGCAGCAGTACCGGACCGTTCCCACTGGTTTGGCACGATTAACAAACGTCTCAATACTTTTCGAGGGCGTCCACGAACAACTGCTTTGTCTCGAGAATTTCAGGACGCGGGTTTTGGATCTGGCTCAAAATCGTCTTCAGTTCTTCGACGAGCGCTCGATTGGACGAGCGATTGCCGCGAGGGAGATTGCCGTTTCCGAGCGATTCGCTCTTCAGGATCACGTACTCGAGCGAATTGATGTGCCTTTGCGGATCTTCGAGATCGAGCGAGCTCGACGCGATCTCGAAGCCCTTTTCACTGTGCCGAATCGCTCTCGTCTTATCGCCCGTCATGTCGTAGATGCGAGCCGCTCGGCTATGCCATTGACACACCAATCTCACTGAATCGGCACGGATCGTTAGACTTGCCAATCGACCGCTCCGTTCGGCTTGGGCACGATCACTGATCTCGTTCATCCACTCGGTAGCCGCACCCTTCGCCTTCTCCGCCCGAGGCGCGCCTGGGTTCCTCAACATGTCGATCCACAATCCATTGAGTTTCTTGATTGCTAGTTGGGTATAATCGAGCGAATGTCGACGTCGCAGCTCGATCGCTTGATCGATCGCAACCGCGGCTTCATCGAAGAGTTTGTTGCGTTCCGTCATCGGTAACGAAGTCGTCTTGTTTGCGATCGCCCAAGCAACCTCCGCCAACGTTTCAAGCCGATCGTCGTTGTCGGCGTGCCAGGTTTGGCGAAGTCCAATCGCTTGGCGTGCATCGGTGAGTGCTTGTTGTTGAAGCAATTCTCGTTGAGATGGGGCCAACTGTGCTGCATGACGCTGCCGGACGCTCGCTCGGCAACGCAACACGCTTCCACGAAACCCTTCGTCTTCCTTGTTGATCGAATCCAATAGCCGATCGTAACGGCGGATGGCGTCTTGATAGAAAGACATACTGCGCCCCATGTCCGATTCAGCAAATCCTTTTTGATCGTAGATTCGGGCCAATAAAAAATCGCTGCGAGGTGTGTTGCCGCGTTCTGTTGCTCGGCCATGATACTGCTGCATGGTTCGAATGATCTCATCAATGCCAATATCATCTTGCTGTTCATAACGCGACTGCATGAACGCTTCGCAAGCGGTGCAGAGTCGATTCGCACCATTGACCGCATCACCCGTGACTTGACCTGCGATCGCAGCAGCAATCTCCACGTCGCCGAGCCAAGTCAGAATGTCTTGGTAAATCTCTCGTCCTTCAGGATTTGCGGCCAGTACAACAAACGCATCGCAGTACTTCCCGAACACTGCCGCGTCAACATCGTCGTTTAATACTGGAATTGCGAGTTCGGAAGAACGTAGTCGTGATCTTTGCTTGGCCATTACGGGTCGATAGCAGCGGACGAACAACTCGCGGCGTTTCCGCTTCGCCGCTTCCGTCTCACGAAAAAGGTTATCCGTTGTTTGAGCAAGGCAACCGATGCACAATAGATCGACCCATTTTGTTTTGGTCACCGCATTATCCGAAGCAGCGCGCGATGCCAAATCAAAAACAGCTCGCCCAAGTTGAGGAGTCATTGCATCCAAAAGTCGGCCATCGACGGTTTTCTCGATTCGAGACAACGAGTCTTCTGCCGCTTTGAAGTTTCCAGCGGCGACGTTGCAGAGCAATCGTTCGGCTGCCAACGCCTGTCGCACCTCGTCTGATTCGGTCGCAAATCTTTCAATCACGTCCAAGACGCCAGCAGCACTTTGGTGAAAACGAGAATAGCGTAGAGAGTCAATCTCGTCATCGGTCGTCTTCGAAGAGCGGACCAGCCAATCGAGTAGATGCTTCGCGGCACGCTCTCGGTCGTCCGCTATGATCAGGTTGCTAAGGCCAGGATTCTCCGCGAGCGTCCTCCATGCTTCAAAAGCAGGTCTCGGCTGGTCACGTTGCCATAACGTCCAACCAACGTTTAGCTGGTATTGTCCGTGCAGTTTGGTTAACGTCGCAGCATGCTTCGAAGGCTCATCGTTTCGCTCAAACACCCGATCAAAATCAGATTTCGCAAGCCGGATATCCCAATCGTTTTGGTCCCACAGTCTTGGCCAGCTATAAACAATCGCAAAGGCTGCGTCCGCCGTCGAGTTGGGTTCCGCATAGGATCCGCTCGGCTCGAACCACCTGCGTACTTCATCGGCTTGATCCACTATCGCATCAAGACTCTCTGATGGCTTGCTTGCCAATAGTCGTTGCAACTGAGCAAGGGCAAGCCGGGCCAGCAGGCGATCGTTGCCGTACGATCGCGACAGAATCGGACCTAAAACACCAATCGTTTCGTCGACTTGATCGAGCCACTGCTGATCGACCGATTCCTCTTCGATTGCGGCATCAAACTGAACCTGCATCGTCGTACTGATGTCGTCCACCAACGCATCGAGTAATTCAGGATCCAATGCTTTCAGCTCGTCCGCTTTGGCATCCTGAAGCAAGATGGTTTGCTCGACAATCCGTTGTTTGGCTGAGCGATTGGACGTGGCCGCCTGTTTCAACCGGAAACTTAGATCGCGTGGCTGCGCGATGGGCGGCTCGACCGGCAGTTCGATCGGCGGTTCGATTGGTTGAAAGTTGGGCTGCGAGACGCTCCTTTCGATTGGTTCGGCAACCATCGGTTGCGGCTCAAGTTCCACCGGTCTCGATTCGTCAATGCCGACCAAGTCGGATTCGGACCGCATATCATTATCGAGCGAAGGTGTCTCTAGGAAAGGCTCAACCGGCGGGCGTGGTTTATCTTGCTGTACAAGATCGGATGTCGTTTCGATGGTTTTTCGTGGGACGGGCTGGTTCACTTGATTGCCAAAGAAAAACCACACGGCAAACCCCAAGCTCGCGATGAGGACCAGCACACTGGCCAGAAGTCCCATTGGCCTTGCAAGACGAGGAGACGATCGTGGATGGTCAACGGAGGCTTTCAGCTCCGCGACAAACGTTTGACAATCTGGGTATCGCTTGGTTGGGTCCAGTCGCGTTGCTTTGGCGATCACTTTTCGCTCTCGAGCCGAGACCCATGTCAGGTTTAACTTTCCACTTGCCTTGGCTTGTAAAAGCGATGATTGGGTCATTCGATCGAATGGTAACGAACCGGTGCGGAGTTCGTAGTAAGTGATCGCTAACGAGTATTGATCGATCGTCTTGCTATAGGTTCGATCAAACAACATTTCTGGAGCACCGTAAGCAGGGGTACCGAATGCCATTTGCGTTTGCCGACTTTTTACGACTTGGCGAGCGAGGCCGAAATCGCATACCTGAGCCTGCCCGCCGACCACCAGAATGTTTTGCGGCTTGATATCACAATGATAGATTCGATACCGCTTATTCAACTCATCAATGGCGGACGCAGCGGCATTCAAGTATTGCAGCAGCTCATGAACTTCGATACCACCTCGTTCGGACTCCTTGGTTTGCGGTTTTTCGGCAAGGACTTCTTGCAAGCGGTCGAAGAGGGTCTTTTCTCCCAATCCCATGGCGACCACCATCCGAGAAGGAAGTGGATAGTTTGGCCGCTCGGAGGCTAACGAAGGAGGCGGGATCGGTGCCGAAGTACCGATCGCTTGAGTTGCGACAAATCCATCGTCGTCCGATTCGGTTTCGATTGCCACTTCGCCGCCGATCGCTGTTGTTTCGGCCATCGATGGATCGCGATAAAAAACCGCTTCGGTTTGTGCAGCGTCAAGCAGGTTACCGTGAGCATCGAAAAACCAAACGCCAAATAGCGGGCACAAGTTGGGATGTTTGACTTCGCGGACGATCCGAAGGGCGCCCAGTTCACGCTGGCTTCCGAGTAGCTCTAGATCATGAATGATCTTCATGGCGACTTGGACGCCGCCTGACGCCCGAGCCACCCATACCTCACCCGCCATTCCCGATCCAAGACGTCGAACCAGCGTAAATCCAGGGACGATTTCGTCGCCGGCGTTGACGGATAACGACATCAGTAAACTTGGTCTCAAAAGGGGATAGAAGGCAAACCGCTATCGAACTATTGTAGCGAATGGTTTGCCAATCTTCCCCTCATCCCGTGATCCAATTACCAATTTCCTTGCGTTTCATTCCTTTATTCTTTTGACGCCCCTAAAAAACGTCTGGCTTGCTTTGCTGCTCGTACAACTCCAAGACTTCAGCAGGTTTCAGGGATCGTCCTATCGAGCTGGACATCTGACGAACGGCTTTCAGTAATCCCGCCACTTGCTCGGCGTTCAATTCAATTCCCGATTCTGCAAAGGTCTGATGAATTGCGGCACGACCGGAATGCTTCCCCAGTACGGTCAGTGAATCGCTTTGCCCGACTTCAGCCGGGGCAAAAGGTTCGTAGCTGCGGCGATCTTTCTGCATCGCACGAACATGAATACCTGATTCGTGACGAAAAACTTGCTTTCCAACAATCGGTTTGCGTGGCGGGTTTGGCGTCTTGCTGGCACTAGCAACATACTCGCACAGCGACATCAGTTGTTCGGTTCGCAATCCGACGTCCTGCTTGAGGATCACTTTCATCGCCATCGCCACTTCTTCAAGAGCCGCATTCCCGGCACGCTCGCCAAGACCATTGATCGTCACATCAACGCAGTCCACACCGGCCTGAATGGCTGCGATCGTGTTGGCGGTTGCCATCCCCATATCATTGTGGCCGTGAAACCCCAAGACAATATCGGGGACCGCATCGCGGACACGGCTGATTACGTCCCACGTCTGGAGTGGATCCCATACACCAACGGTGTCGGCTAAGCGAACACGGTTTGCACCGTTCATCGCGGCACTGCACGTCAAGTCGATCAAGAAGCTAGTGTCGGTTCGAGAAGCATCTTGGAGCCCGACCGAGACGAAATCGAATCGATCCAGAGCATCGGCAAGCAATACGTTGAGCTGCTGAAATACCCAAGCCCGACTTCGGCCGAGTGTCGAAAGCAGAATGCACGAGACGGGCAACGAGAAATGAACTGCTCGAAGGTCGGCATCCTCAGCGGCGTCGAGGTCAGCACGCAACGATCGGCACCAACCGGTCAAGCGACAATCGAACCCGAGTTGAGCGATTTGCCGAATGGATTCCCTTTCATCACCCCCAGCCGCTGGCGTTCCGACTTCGATTTCAGAAACTCCGATCGCATGAAGCATCCTCGCGATTTGCTCGCGCTGTAAATGAGAAAATGCCACATCCGCTCGCTGCTCGCCATCACGCAGCGTACTGTCAATTAGATAAACACGATCTTCGTACATGGTAAAGTTGATTCCTGCAATCGAGTTTGCATTGGTGGCAAAGCCACGGTAGGTCGTCCCCACGGGGTCACCCAGCGCAAGCATTACTTTCTCGTTAAACCGCGTGCCCATCGGGCCGCGCGGCGCGGCACTGCAAAACGCGCGGGGCATTGCCCACGCGGTTAAACGCTAAAAAGCAGTCCCGGCTAAGCCATCAACAACTCTTCGGCGGCTTTGCCCTCTTCGAGCGAATCGAGGATTTCATCGATCTTCTCTTCGTCGATCTCGCCATACCACCATCCGTTTGGATAAACGGTTAGTACGGGCCCTTTGTTGCACATCTTGAAACAACTTGTCGTCGAGACCAACGCATCGATGCCGCGATCAAGAATTTCGTTCTCGAGATACTGCGGGATATCCGACGCACCCTTTTTGTGACAAACGCCCTTCAGTTCCCCGCTGGCACGCGCACTACTGCAAACAAGAATATGATATTGAGGCTTTTCCATTTTTAGTTTCCAAAGATTGATTCCAGTTTTTCTTGGCCGCCTGAGAAAGAAGGATTGCGATGCTGACGGCAGCCAAAGTCTGCACCCCTTAAACGTCTTAGCCGCATCCGGTTCCCGGTCCACTGCAAGGCCCACAACCGACTCCATCGCTGTCGCATCCAGATCCTTCCGCGATGACCCGCAGTGGCATCCGAGGTTTTTGGCCCTTGTAGACCAATTCAAGGGCTTCGTCGATCAGCCCTTCGGCAACCATCACGCGGACACCCGCTTTGGCTAATGCGGTCTTGGGTGATGGACCGGCATGAGCGGCCAACACGGCACGGCAATCGGAAAGTCTATCGGCCAAATCATTCCAACGTCGCGATCCGCTTCCCGGCAACGGCGTTGGACGTGTTTCGACCAATTCAAATTCGCCATCGCCAGTCTGCTCATAAATCCATAACTGTTCCGACTCTCCAAGATGCTGATTAACCAACATCCCTTCGAGCGATGCGACCGCGACATAAGGCCGCTCGTCGGTAGGATTAAGGGGACTGGTGGCTGCTTCGATCAATGCCTCTTGAATCAGTTCCGAATTTGCCTCACCGAGTAGTCCCACTGCATCGGCTCGGCATCGAGAACAATGGGACATTTGGGGTAACAATTTGCGAATGTCACTTCGGATATCCATCATCATTTTCGGAGCGGGAGCTTCCAACTCTTCGAACGGAGTTCCTTCGACGGGTACGAGCGCCATGCAATTTTGAACGTCCACGCCAAGGTCGGCCATCACGCGAGTGATCTCGGTGATGTGTTGATCGTTGACGCCTGGCATTACGATCGTGTTGATCTTGACCGTAATTCCGCAGCGTTTGAGAGCTCGGATCGAATTGATTTGGCAATCGAGCAAGACCTTTGCTCCTTCTTCACCACGATAGACGCGGTTCGGTTGAGGCCGTACCCAACGGTAGATTTCGGCACCAATTTTTGGATCCACCGCATTGACCGTGACCGTCACATGACTGGTCTTTAGTTCTGCTAACTCTTCGACATACGGTTCCAAGTTCAAGCCATTCGAAGCGATACACAAAATAATGTTCGGGTCCGATTCACGTACCAACCGCAGCGTCTCCATCGTCTCTTCTGGATTCGCAAACGGATCGCCTGGTCCTGCAATACCGACGACTGAAATCTCGCAGTCCACCAACGCTTTGACTTTGTTCAGATAGGCAACCGATTGTGCCGGAGACAATACAGTGCTGGTCACACCGGGGCGGCTTTCGTTGGCACAGTCGAATTTGCGATTGCAAAAGTTGCAACTGATGTTGCATTTCGGAGCGACCGGCAAATGAACTCGCCCGAACTTGTGTTTTGCACCCCAGCTAAAGCAAGGGTGCCGTGAAGTATCGATCGACATAATGTTTCTTCTCCGGTTAGTATCCTAAAAGTAGGTGAATCCGACGTTGGAATCTTGTTGACGCATCTCCAATAGACTATTCGCGATCGAATCAAAGCGAGCTTGTGCTCCGTCGTAGCCCACGTGCAAAATACGTGCTCCACCGATGCGATCGTGAATGGGGAAACCGACGCGAATCAGCGGAATATTTAGTTCGCGAGCCAATTTGTAGCCCTTGCTGTTTCCGACCAATAAATCGGGAGCAAGTTCTTTTGCATGATCGGCGATCTCTTCAAAATCGACCCCTTCATGAATTTCGCACCCATTGGCAATCTCTGGTGCAACCGCTCGTATTGACTCGGCCAGCTTCTTGCTTCTGCCGCCCGATGAGCAGAGCACCGGTTTCAATCCGACTTCGGCCATCATTGCGGTCATACCAACCACCAGGTCTTCTTCCCCGAACACGACCACCCGTTTGCCCATTACATACTTATGAGCATCAATGAACGAATCGACCAAACGTCCGCGGCGACCCGCGTAGAGATCCGGAACCGGACGACCGCTGATTTGTACCAACTTATCCAACAGCGCGTCCGTTGCGGCAACGCCCATCGGGATGCCCAAACGATGACATGGCACGCCAAACTTTGTCTCCAGCAGCGTCCCCGCACTGGTGGCCACTTCGCCGGTGAACCCAAACTCCAACGTCGCTTCCGCTTGTCCCATTCGAGCGGCATCTGCAATCGTCGTTCCACCGGGTGGCAATTTCATGTACTGGGACCAAGTTCCTCCATCGAGTCGATCGGAATAGTCCGGCAATAGGATTGGGGCGAGCCCAAAATCGGTGACAACTTGTTTGAGCCAACGCAGGTCAGCAGGCGATAGCATTCCGGGAATAAGATTAACGACCCCTTTTTGCGTTTCCCCGCCTTCTGCCAATACATCGACGATGGCACGAACGGCATCGTGATAGCCGGTCGCGTGCGTTCCGGTATAGCTTGGTGTCGCAACGTGAACCAAATGCGGCAATGCTTCGCCTTCGTGGTCTTTGCGGAACTCGTGCAGAAACATCTTCACGTCGTCGCCAATCGTTTCGGATAAACACGTCGTCGCAATCCCGATCATGGTCGGGTTGTAGCCTTCAATAACATTGGCCAATCCCAAGCGAATGTTCTTGCCACCGCCAAAGATCGCGGTGTGTTCGCCAAAGTTTGACGACGCAATATCCATCGGTTCGCGAAAATGGCTGATCATGTATCGACGAATGTACGTCGAACAACCCTGCGAACCGTGCAAGAAGGGCAACGCTCCTTCGATACCACTGAAAGCTAAGCAAGCCCCGAGAGGTGTGCAAAGTTTGCAGGCGTTCCTAGTCGCTGTGAAGTGCTTTGAAACCGGAAGTGCCGCGATCATGATTCGTCTCCCGAATGATGTAGACGGCCACGAAGTGCAGCCAGTTTCCAAACAGGACTCGTCACGGTTGCGTGAACTTCTTTGGCGAAGTTCAACATGCCCTCGAATCCCGCCAGCCCGATTTTTCGTTCGTGATTGTGATCGCAGAAACCAAGTCCGAGCTTGTAAGCGATCGGTCGTTCCTTGACGCCGCCGATCAATAGATCCGCTTGTTTTTCTTCCAAGAACTTGGCTAGCTCCAATGGATTGGTATCGTCGAGGATGATCGTTCCTTCGTCGCTCAGTTCCTGCAAACGTGCGTAATCCTGCTTGTTGCCGGTTTGTGATCCCGCGATCACGGTCTTCATGCCAAGGGTACGGAGCGACCGAATCATCGAGAGTGCTTTGAACGCACCACCGGTATAAACGGCTGCTCGCTTTCCCTTCAAATCTTGCTTGTACCGGCGAAGTTGTGGAATGAGTTTCGATACTTCGTCTCGAACCAGATTTTTCGTGTTCTGCATCACCGTTTTGTCATTCAGATACTCGGCAACGTCGTACAACGCTTTGCTCATGTCTTCGATGCCAAAGTAGGAAACACGAATGATCGGTATCCCATATTTCTCTTTCATCATCGTCGCAAGTTGTGTCATCGATCCCGAGCATTGAACGACATTCAATGCCGCACCGTGACAACGACGAATGTCGTCGACTCGTCCATCGCCGGTGATCGTCGCGACGACCTCGACCCCCATCTTTTCGTAGTAATCCTTGATGACCCATGTTTCGCCAGCGATGTTGAAATCGCCGAGGATGTTGATTGACAGCGGACTAATCCCGGTCGTGTCACCCGTTCCTACGAGCTGGCCGAGGGCGTTGCAAGCAGCCGAATAACCGTCCTTTTTCGAGCCTTTGAATCCTTCGGAATGAACCGGGATCGTCTCGACGCCGGTTTCCGCCGAGATGCGGCGGCAGATCGCTTCGACGTCGTCTCCGATCAGTCCGACGATGCAAGTACTGTAGATGAAAGCGGCTTTCGGACGATAATGTTCGATCAATTCGACAAGAGCTTGATACAGTTTTTTCTCGCCACCATAGATCACATCCTTCTCTTGCAGATCGGTCGAGAAACTCATCCGATGCAACTGTGGACCACTCGACCACGCTCCACGAATATCCCATGTGTACGCTGCGCATCCGATCGGACCGTGAATGACATGCAAAGCATCGGCGATTGGATACAGAACGACGCGTGAACCACAAAACACACAGGCACGTTGGCTAACCGATCCAGCAACGCTTTGCTTTTCGCAAGCGATATTGAACGGTGCAGCACCTTTTTCGTGGATGTGTGCTTTGCGAGCCTCAAGGATATCGGAAGTCGTCATGGTTATTTGCTACATCCACATTTTTCTTCGTCACATGCAGCCAACAAAACGGACGACGCTTTGATAATGGCACAGGCCTTGGAGCCTTCCGCCAAGCCAAGTTCCTCGACCGCTTCCTTGGTCACCACGGCAACGATCTTCGGGGGCGAGTCGAGTACGAGGGTGATCTTGGCGTTGATAGGCCCAGATTCGACACTTTGGATCGTGCCTTGAATCTGGTTTCGTGCGCTAATTTTCATGTTTGGATTTCTTCGTAAGTGAAAGGGGTAAGGAAGGGACTACATGGTCAGTTCAAAGCTTTCCTCGGGTGCGTCGCGATCTTGGCGATCAAGGAATGCATCGAGAATTTTCTCACACAATCGCATTGCACCACGGTATCCCGTCGTCGGGAAATATTGATGGCCGATGCGGTCGAGGATCGGGAAGCCATGGCGAATGAGAGGAATGTCTTCGTCTCGGCTGATGTATTTGCCATAGGTGTTGCCGATCAACAAATCGACTTTCTCTCGCTTGATGAGTTGATGGATGTAAAGCATGTCCGCTTGCGGTCCCTGTTTAACGACAACATCCTTCACGCCATCGCCCAACACATCGCCAATGCGGCGCAGGAACACCTTCCCCGGTGTCCCGGTGATGATGTACTTCGGTCGCATGTCCAAGTCGACCAGGAACTGAGTCAGAGAAACCAATTGATCGGGATCACCCCAAAGGGCAACGGTTTTGCCATAGAAGTACTGCGACATATCCGAAACCAAGTCAACCAATCGGCCTCGTTCGGCGGTGATTTCCGGTGGCACTTCGCCTCCGTTGTATTTTCGCAGTGCTTGAATGAACATGTCGGTTGCCCGCAGCCCGATCGGCAATGGCAACGTTTCCTGGGGCACTCCGCATTTGGTCTGAAGTGCCTCGGCAGCTGGCCCCGAACAGATCGGCCCCAAAGCGATCGTGCCTGAAGAATCGCCTGTTGCTTCAAGCTGCTCGATCGTCGCACCGCCTTTGGGATACATGTTGTATTCCGCCGTCAGCGGTGCATCGAGAACATCGGAGGTATCGGGAAACGTGATTCCATCGAGTCCCATCATTTTGACGAGCCGTTTGATCTCGCCCATGTCCGCCGGTTCAACCCAACCCGGAATGATGTTGACCTGGCCAGCGACCTTTTCATCGCCTGACGACGTCGAAAAATAGTCGACCATCGCTTTGGTCATGTTGGCAAATCCGGTCGTGTGCGAGCCCACGTAGCTAGGGGTATTGCAGTGAATGACCCGTTTGCCTTCGGGGACGAACCCTTTTGCAGTGGCGGCATCGGCAATCTGCGGAATGTCGTCGCCAATCGTTTCCGATAAGCAAGTGGTATGAACCGCAACTACATCGGGCTCATAAACCGAAAAGATCGTATTTAGAGCTTGAAGCAGGTTTGCTTGGCCGCCAAAAACAGAAGAGCCTTCGGTGAACGAGCTGGTCGCCGCCATCGCTGGTTCTTTGTAGTGCCGACTCAGCGTGCTGCGGTGATACGAGCAGCAACCTTGAGAGCCGTGACTGTGCGGAAGACATCGATGGATGCCCAAAGCCGCGTACATCGCTCCGATCGGTTGGCAAGTTTTTGCCGGGTTGACCGTCAATGCCTGACGTTCGACGACGTCGTCGGTGGTATGTCGTAAGAGTGCCATTTTGAATTGTTCCTATGAGTTGTTGTTGATTAGCCGTTTTGGCGTGGCTTGACGCCGTACCCGAATGCTCGAAAGTCTTGACGACTTCCGCTACTCCAACCGCTATTGCCAAGGAGCTTTGATCATGTCCTTGACTTTGCTATTCACCATGCGGTCGATATCGTGGTAGAATCGCACTGCACCTTGGAAGCCAGCGTAAGGTCCGCCGTAGTCGTAGCTGTGAAGCTGCTTACAAGGCACCCCTAGTTTCTGGACTGCATACTTTTCCTTGATCCCAGCGCAGAAGATGTCGGGTTTGCACATCTCGATCAACTTCTCCGCCTCGTGATGGCTGATGTCGTCGATAATCATGGCCTTTTCACCCATGTCGGCCATCATGCCTTGGTAGTTCTCAAAGAAGTCGTTGCCCTTGAGAGACTCCAAGTCCGCGTCCGTCTTCGGTTCACGATAGAGTTCTTCGTCTCGCTCGACGGTCAGCTCTTCGATGTTGCGGCTGTCGGCGTCGACCTTGATGTCTGGCAACACCTTGCGTCCTTCGTAATCGTCGCGATGAGCGAACTCATATCCGGCTGCGACCGTCTTCATGCCAATTTCCGAGAACAATTCTTGATAGGAATGAGCTCGGCTGCCACCCACAAACAACATCGCTCGCTTGCCCTCGGTGCGAGGCAGTACGTCGGCTTGCGCCTTTCGCACGGCGGGATACTCTTCTTCGATGTATTGTTCCACCCGTTTGGAGAGTTCCTCGTCGCCGAAGAACTCTGCGATCTTTCGCAGACTCTTGGCGGTCGCTTTCGCACCGATGAAGTTCACCTTGATCCAAGGCGCTCCATACTTTTTCTCAATCATGTCAGCGACATAGTTGATCGAGCGGTGACACATGACACAGTTCAATTCGGCCCAGTGGGATTGTTCGAATTGTTCGACGGTCGAGTTGCCACTAAACGTCGACAGCAGTGTGATGCCGCATCGTTCGAACATGTCTTCGAGAACAAAGGCGTCGCCGCCGATGTTGTACTCGCCGAGTAAATTGATTTTGAACTTGCCTTCTGGCTCCTTCGTCTGGTTACCGACCATGTTTTGGAACACACCGTTGTTGGCGATGTGGTGTCCAGCCGACTGGCTGACCCCTTTGTATCCTTCACACGAAAATGCAAAGACGTTGCAGTCCTTTAGCTCTCGCTTCATTTCGCGGCACGCTTGGTGAACATCGTCACCGATCAATCCGACCGGGCAAGTCGCAAAGACCGCGATCGCCTTGGGGTGAAACATGTCATAAGCTTCTTGGATCGCCGCTTTGAGTTTCTTTTCACCTCCGAAGATGATGTTCTCATCCTGCATGTCGGTCGAGAATGAATACGGAATGTAGTTTTCATGATCGTCGGTTGGCGGCTTGGTTTGGTTGCGCCGCGTCAACCACGAGTAGTATCCGCAACCAATGGGGCCATGGGTGATATTGATGATGTCACGGGTCGGCCCCATGATGACACCCTTGCATCCCGCGTAGGTACATCCCCGCTGGGTGATGATGCCGGGCGAGGTCCGGGTGTTGGCATTGATGACGGGTAGTGTCAGTGTGCCGCCGTCGTCTTGTGTCTTTTCGTTTAAGACGATTTGTTTGTCTCGCTTCCGTTTGACTTTGCTCGGGTATTGGCGAGTCAATTCGTCTTTGATTTGCTCCGCCGTCATCGCTTCTACCTCGAAGGGTTCGCTGGGCGTGCTTAGGTCAGGGGTATTGATCCGATCGGTGGACACGGTGGTCGCTCCCAAATAAGATAGAGGTGTTGTGTTTGATAGCGGCTTGGCGAGAATCGTCCGCTGCCGCAAAACCGGAGGGCCTGCGCCCATCCGCTACCATTCAATGTCGAAATTTGTCATTCGCAGACGCTTAGGCAACGCCTTCGAGCAACCCAAATTCCATCAGCAATTCTTCCAATTGCTCCACCTGCAACGGTTTCGGGACGACAAACATCTTGTTGGCATCTATGTTCGCAGCCAACGTTCGGTACTCGTCCGCTTGTGGGCAAGTCGAGTTCCAATCGATCACGGTCATCTTGCGGATTTCTGCCCGCTGGACGTCATTGTCGCGTGGAACAAAGTGGATCATTTGTGTGCCAAGTTTCTTTGCGAACTCTTCGATCATTTCTCGTTCGTTGTCAACGTTTCGGCTGTTGCAAATCAATCCGCCGAGCCGCACGCCGCCCGATTCCGCGAACTTCATGATCCCTTTGCAAATGTTGTTCGCCGCATACATTGCCATCATT
>JGI12048J13642_10475643_pt1 | contig 14093 bp, 11 predicted proteins | sample ElkSlonscriptome_16_FD_13642 | JGI IMG/M metagenome (IMG submission 13642) | reverse complement strand
GTGTTTTCCTTGATCCCCAACCGCTCGAGTTCGTCGAGAATCTTTCCGATACCTTGATCCATTTTTTCGATCATTGATGCATAGATCGCATCCACGTTTCGATTATCGTACTTCTCAATGAACTCAGGAACGGCTTCGAGTTTCGTATGGACCGAGTAGTAGGCCAAATGAACAAAGAATGGATTTCCTTTATGCTTCTGCATGAACTTCATCGCTTGATCCGCAAAGATGTCGACGCGGTGGGTGCCCTTTGGATACAGATCGCTGAAGGGTTGCATCGGGCCGCTATGAAAAGGCGAAAAATAGCCGCCGCCTGATGGGCCGCCCGTTCTGCTACCACCGATGTTGACATCGAAACCGTTCTGCAACGGATCGGGACTAACATGCCACTTTCCAAGGTGAATGGTTTGGTAACCGGCGTCTTTTAGTGCTCCTGCGATCGTAACGTTATCGGATGAAAGGAACTGCGTATTCTCAATCGGAATAATTTTGCGATGCTTCGACTGACCTCTTTCCGAAGTTCCAACCGTATAGACGCCGTGCCTCGGACCGTACTGGCCGCTGAGGATACAAGCTCGGCTCGGTGCACAATTGGCTGCAGGTGCATAGGCATCGGAAAAAAGCATGCCTTCGGCTCGCAGCTTGTCGATGTTGGGCGTGTTGTAGCGTTTGGAATTGAAGCCAACATCCATGACGCCTAAATCATCGGCATTGATGTAAATGATGTTCGGCTGTTCTCCATGCACGGCAGTACACACGATGCTTAACGCTAAGATTCGTAAAAACATCATTTTGTTTTTTCCCCTTGTTCTCACGTTGTACGGACTGTGGTTTTAAACGATTCGGCTGCGTTCAGGGTTTCGTTTTCTTTCGTGGCGGAAGTCGTCAAGACTTTCGAAGAGTCACCAAACTCAACCTACGTCCAAGCGAAGCGGTCGTAGACGCTTTCTCGGTGGCTCGGTTGGTGTAGACTAATGAGTTGAACTTTGTGAGTCCTCGGTTTTCTCGAGAAAGGTATCGCTATGCGCTTTGTATCATGGATTCTAGTTGTTGCAGCGTTGGGTACTATCCTAAGCCAAGGTATATTTTCGGGAATTTCATCGGCCGCCCAGCCGCCGAATATCGTGGTGATCATGGTCGACGATTTGGGTTATTCGGACATTGGTTGCTATGGCGGCGAAATTGAAACGCCCAACCTCGACGCACTTGCATCAAGCGGCGTGCGGTTTTCGCAATTTTACAACACCGCCAAATGCCATTCGTCCCGAGTCTCGCTGTTGACCGGTCAATACTGCATCGCGGCGGGGGATACCGCACTTAGCCACGCGGTGACTTCCGCAGAGGTACTCCGCGAGGCGGGCTACTTTACGGCGATGACCGGAAAATGGCATTTAAAGGGCCAACCAACGGATTTTGGTTTCGATCGATACTTTGGCCATCTAAGTGGCGCCTGCAACTACTTTGCCGGCGACAACACCTTTCGTCTCAACGGTGAGCCTTGGAAAGTTCCAAATTCCGGCTTTTACACCACAGTCGCCAACGTTGATTATGCGTTGGACTTCTTAAGACAAGCAAGACAAACGTCGAAACCCTTTTACTTGTATGTCGCTTTCAACGCTCCGCATGCTCCGCTCCATGCATTGCCCGAGGACTATGCCAAGTACAAAGGCCGCTACGATGAGGGCTGGGATGCGATTCGTGACGCAAGGATCGCCAAACAGAAAGCGATTGGTCTGCTGCCGAAAAATCTACGACCGAGTGTACGGCCCGAGCACGTTCGCGCCTGGGATCAGTTAGTACCTTGGCAGCGTGACTATGAAATCAATCGAATGGTTACATTGGCCGCCATGATTGATCGAGTCGATCAGGAAATCGGACGGTTGGTCGACGACCTAAAGCGTCATCATGATCTCGACAATACATTGATCCTTTTCGTCTCCGATAATGGTGCCTGCCCCTATGATCGCCAAGTTCCCAGATTGAACGTAGAACCCACCGGTGCAGACGTATCGTTGGCCGATTCGACTGGTTGGTCTTGGGCACGTAACGCACCCTTTCGGTTCTACAAACAGAACCAATTTGAAGGCGGCATTAGCACTCCCGGAATCCTGCATTGGCCCAATGGTTTGAAACAGCCACCTGGGACCATGGTCGACACACCCGTTCATTTGATCGATGTATTGCCAACGCTCGCCGACATCGCTGGGGCCACCATCCCCAGTAATCACCCCGAGCGCGAACTACGCCCGGTATCTGGTGTTTCGCTAACACCGATACTCGCCGGTGAAGAACTCGTCCGTCCCGAGCCGATTCACCTACAGTTCGCGACCGATTATGGGCTTCGTGATGGTGACTGGAAAATCGTTAGTTTCAAAGGTCAAGCGTGGGAACTGTACAACATGGTCGAGGATCGTGCGGAGACCAACAACTTGGCTGAAGCGGAATCAGAGCGACTCAATCGCATGATTGAAAAATGGAAACAAATCAGCCGCGATGTTTTGAAGTCACCACGTTTGGCCGATCCGAAAATGCGACCAGCCGAAGACCCGAAGTCGAACCGTGAATGGACCGTCTACAGCGGTTCGGATGAATTGCCGGCGAGATGGACTCGAAAGAAACAGTCTCGAGGGACGGCGAAGGGGGCCGGCACGGCCATTCGGACGAGAAAAAATACCGAGCTGGTTCGTCACTCTGGCAAGCTGCACCTAACATTCACCGGCGATGATCCTGGAATTGCGATGGATTTGAGATCGGAAATAGATATCCCTGCAGGCCCCTACCTGCTCTCCTTCGATCTGCAAACAAATTGGCAGGGCACGGGCGAGATATTCTTCACCGTCGATGACAAAACGAATTTGCCAAATGGCACGCGGCTCGAATATCCAGTGGAGGGAACCGAAACGCTGCAAACCGTTCGTATAAGCATTGATACAACCGAGCGACTGCGTCAATTGCGGATCGACATTTCCGATGGTCCCGCAGCAGCAGTGATGTCCGATTTACGGCTACTCGACCATGACGAAGGAGTGATCAAGGATTGGACGGCTGCTCGGCCCGCACAGACCAGTGGTGTCCTACAATGATTCTTTCGCCGGTCGACATCCTCAGGGTCGAACCGCTCACTGGTTACGGCAAACCCGTTGAGATCATTAGGTTATTTGGTGGCAAAGACGCCTACCTCGCGGCTATTCGCGATTTGGAATACGCACTGTATTCGGAAGCAGCATCATGGTCTCTCACGGAGGCACGAAGGCACAGAGGAAGAAAATGGACGAAAATGCAATAGGAACGATTGTGGTTGATTGTGCAGTGAAACTGCACAAATCGCTTGGTCCAGGATTATTGGAGACAGTTTACGAAGCCGTTCTTGCAAAACAACTTGAGCGAGCAGGGTTGACTGTCCAGCGGCAATTACCGATTCCAATCGAATTCGACGGCCTGAAGTTCGAAGAAGGGTTTCGTGCCGACCTTGTTGTCGATGGGCTTGTGATCTTGGAACTGAAATCGATTGAGAAGATCCATCCCGTCCACAAGAAACAACTTCTCACCTATCTGAAGCTAACTAATCGCAAACTAGGTTACCTGCTCAATTTCGGCGACGAACTGATGAAAAACGGAATCACCCGAATCATCAACGGCCAGCTCTAACAAATCCTCACCTCAAATCTCCGTGCCTTCGTGCCTCCGTGAGAAGCCCAATCTGTAGCAGACAAAAGTCTCGCACAGAGGCACCAAGGCACAGAGGAAGAAACCGGATAGCTCAGCGGGTGCGACGCGATAGCAAAGTTCTTTGGCGTCGGCTAGAATATCGTTCAACTCCATCAGATTCGGATCGCGGACTAGAAATGGCGAGCCTCGTACACGTGGGATTGATACCCAAATGCGTTTTGCAAAATACTGGGCCGTTTGTGAGTTGGTGGAGTTAGTAGGCGCGTCGCCGACCCATCCGATTGCTGAACAAATCATCGCTCTGCATGACAGTTTCTGTTGTGGCAACGGATTAAAACTGGCATAGGTTTGTAAGCGTTGGGGCGGCGAAAAACGAGCATGATCCTTGCATTGTCGTTACAATAGACGGCTCCTACCGCGATTCTGCAACTCTCTATCGTTCGTTTCCCACCTTTTACCGATTCGATTGATCATCCATGCCTGTTTTGATTCGATTCGTTGCGTCTGGTTTGGCCGTGATTGCACTGTTGATCTGTTTTTCGGCGAAAACACTGGCTGCAACGATCGATTTTGCGTCACAGATCCAGCCGATTCTTGCCAAGAATTGCTTGTCATGTCACGGCCCCGATCAAGCGGAATCAGGCTTGTCGTTCTCTGATTTTGCAGCCGCTTCGGCAGAAACCGATTCGGGTCAGTTCGCGATTGTCGCAGGCGACGTCGACGAGAGCGCCTTGATTGCTCGCGTATCGTCCGACGATCCCTACGAACGGATGCCGCCTGAAGGGGAACCATTGGCCGCCGAACAAGTTGAATTGCTTTCGCAGTGGATTGCCGAGGGCGCTCCTTGGAGCAAACATTGGGCGTTTGAACCTGTTCCGCTCGTTGAGCCGCCCCGCGTCGACCGTGCCGATTGGAATGCAAATCCGATTGATGCGTTTATCGAAGACTCTTTGCTTCGCGCAGGCTTGACTCCCAATCCTCCAGCGGATCGTCAAACGTTAATTAGGCGTGCTTACTATGACTTGATTGGATTGCCACCGACCCATGAGGAGGTCGCCGCCTTCGTTTCTGACGATTCGCCCGATGCATTTGCAAAATTGGTCGACCGGCTACTGGCGTCCCCTCATTACGGCGAACGATGGGGGCGGCATTGGTTGGATTTGGTTCGCTACGGTGAAACGAATTCGTTCGAACGAGATAACCCGAAGCCGAACGTTTGGAAGTATCGAGACTATGTCATCAAGTCCTTCAATGATGACAAACCGTATGACCAATTTGTTCGCGAACAGTTGGCTGGCGATGAATTGGATACGGTGACGCCCGAAACACTGACAGCGACGGGATACTACCGACTCGGGATTTGGGACGACGAACCCGCTGATCCATTGCAAGCCCGGTTTGATGAATTGGATGACTTAATCACGACGACTGGACAAGTTTTCCTTGGATTGACGATCAACTGCGCTCGTTGTCATGACCACAAAATCGATCCCATCCCGCAAACCGACTACTACAGTATGCTGGCGTTCTTCGAGGACGTTACCCGCTATGGAGAACGTGGTGACCAAGTCTCCAACCATCAAATCAATGTCTCGAGCGAGCAATTGAACTCTCAGCACCATGCTGCCGAGGAAAAACAAAAACAGCTGAAGGCTCAGATGCAAGAGATTGAGCAAGCGGGGATCGTGAAGATGTCTGCTGCTGATCAGCGAGAAACGGAGGGACCTGCTGAGAAACGCCGCGAGGTGTTGAAGGCAAAACTGAAACAACACTTATCGCCAGAACAGTGGCACGATTACGAGACGTTGAAATCACAGCTACAGCAAATCAATCTCCAGCGAGATTCGTTGCCGCCGATTAACAAAACGATTGGATTGGCTCGCTATCCCGAACAAAAAAAACAAACGTTCGTACTGTTCCGAGGCAATCCGCATTCGCCTTCGGACACGGTCGAGCCATCTTTTCCAGAGATTTTTGACGAACCGGCGCCGCAATCGGTTGCACATCATGCCACCGTTCGAACAGATGCTTACGGTAACGAATCGTGGGGACGAAGACGCGTTTTAGCGGATTGGATCACCCGTCCGAACAACCGCTTAACCGCTCGAGTGATGGCGAACCGAATTTGGCAATTTCATTTTGGCCGCGGTATCGTTCGCAGCAGTAACAACTTTGGTCAATTGGGAACACCGCCCACCCATCCAGAGTTACTCGATTGGTTGGCCAGTCAATTCATTAATGAGCGATGGTCCGTCAAATCGATGCATCGGCTAATGATGAACAGTCGTGCTTATCAAATGTCATCGGCGAGCCGTGACGATGGATATAGAATGGATCCCGGCAATGATCTGTTTTGGCGTTTCGATGTGCGTCGACTTAGTGCCGAAGAGGTCCGCGATTCGATGTTGGCGGTAAGCGGATCGCTAAACCCGAAGGTTTATGGACCGAGTTTTTATGAACAGTTATCCGACGAGGTTCTACAAAGTCAGTCCATGCCTGGGAACGGTTGGGGGCATTCGTCGGTTGACGATCGCAATCGCCGCAGCGTTTACATTCATGTGAAAAGGTCGCTGCTAACACCCTTGTTATCTGCATTCGATTTCCCTGATCCTGACCAGACTTGTGAAGCGAGGTTCATGACGCTACAGCCCGGCCAAGCGTTAGCGCTGCTGAACAGCGATTTTGCCCACCAACAAGCTGGCCGATTAGCCCGTGCGATCGAGGCGGAATCGATTACGAATGATGAAGTTGCACGTCGGACGATCCGCACTGTTTTTGCTCGTGAAGCCAATGCAGATGAGATTGAAGATGCGAAGCGGCTGATCGAATCGCTCGAAGCAAGCGATCAGATTAGCCGGTCGCGAGCGGTCGAGTTGTATTGTTTGACCGTATTGAACTGGAACGAATTTTTATTTTTGGATTAGTGATGAACCGACAACAAAACTTTTGTGGACGCACGCGGCGTGAGTTTTTGTGGCAAGCGGGTGCAGGGTTCGGAGCCGCCGGGTTGGCGTCCATGCTTAGCCGCGACGGATTCTTCGATCAAACGATCCGTGGCGAAAGCGGGTTTGCCAATCCGTTGGCTGCAAAACCACCGCATTTTCCAGCCAAAGCCAAGACGGTGATCTTTTTGTTCATGTATGGCGGGCCAAGTCATATCGATACGTTCGACTACAAGCCGAACATGATTGGAATGGACGGCAAATCAGTGGACGTGCCAACGTTTGGACGCGGGGGACATAAAAAAGGAGGTCGCATCGTCGAACCTCGTTGGAGGTTCAGTCAGTACGGGCAGTGCGGAAAATACGTTAGCACCCTGTTCCCAAAGCTGGCGAATCATGTCGATGATATCGCCTTTTTGCATTCGATGACCGCTGATTCTCCCATCCACGGGTCGGCGATGTTGATGATGAACAGCGGCAAGATTTTGTCGGGTAGTCCTGCGATGGGGTCTTGGTTGACCTATGGATTGGGGAGCGAAAACGAGAACTTGCCCGGTTTTGTCGTCATGCTCGACCCCTCGGGTGGTCCCATTAGCGGTGCCAAGAATTGGAGTAGCGGTTACATGCCAGCGACCTATCAAGGCAATGTGTTTCGTACAAAAGGAGCCCCCATTTTGGACTTAGCTCCACCGAGTGATTTGCCCGAAGGGGTGCAACGCGAATTGATCGATTCGATCCAAAAGGCGAACTCGCGGCATTTGCTCGATCGGCAAGGCAATGATGATTTGTCGTCACGAATCGCCAGCTATGAATTGGCGTACGTGATGCAATCGACTGCACCCGAGGCCGTGGATTTATCGAACGAGGATGCAGCCACGTTGTCGATGTATGGCGTTGACAAAAAGCTAACGGATGATTTTGGACGCCGATGCTTGATCGCTCGTCGCTTGGCAGAGCGAGGCGTGCGATTTATTCAATTGTATAGTGGGGGCGCCCATAACGATGCAAACTGGGACGCCCACGGTGACTTGGAAGCCAATCATAATCTGCACGCTGCGGAAACCGATCAACCGATTGCCGCGCTGTTGACCGACTTGAAGCAACGTGGGATGTTAGAGGAAACATTGGTTGTTTGGGGCGGCGAATTCGGCCGACAACCCACCGCCGAGTATGCCAAAGGAACGGGCCGTGACCATAACGCATACGGCTTTACCATGTGGGCCGCAGGCGGTGGCATCAAGGGCGGAATCAGTTTCGGGACGACCGACGAATTGGGTTCCAAGGCGGCCGAGAACCCGATTGAAGTCAAAAACTTACACGCGACCATTTTGCACCAAATGGGTTTAGATCCCAATCGTTTGTCCTATTTCTACAGCGGATTGGACCAAAAACTCGTCGGTGTCGAGCACGTCGAACCGATTCGAGAGATTATTGCGTAGCGCAGCCTGCGATGCCACCCGTTACAAGGCAGGAGCCTGGTGACGAGATTTAGACAGACAAACTTTATTTGACATTGAACTTTCCGTCACACTTATGACTCAATCAAATCTTTGCCGCTGGGGCTTTCTGGGGACCGCTGCGATCGCACGCAAGAATTGGAAAGCGGTTCGGCTTAGCGGGAATGGACGCGTTGCTGCGGTTGCCAGTCGTTCGCTCGATCGTGCGAAAGCGTTTGTCGATCAATGCAGTCACGAGACTCCTCAAGTCGAACCGGTCGCAGCAATCGGCAGCTATAATGAATTGCTTGAGAATCCAAACATTGACGCCGTCTACATTCCGCTTCCGACGGGACTACGGAAACAATATGTCATCGCGGCAGCCGAGGCGGGCAAGCATGTGCTCAGTGAAAAACCGTTTGCCGTAAACGTCGCCGACGCTCGTGAAATGATTGATGCCTGCAAAATGGCAAACGTTCAATTGATGGACGGAGTCATGTTCGACCATGGGCAAAGGATCGAACGAGTGCGACATAAACTGTTGGATCGCAAGACGCTTGGACAGCTCCGACGAATCCAAACCCACTTCTCCTTTCCCACGGATGATTCCTTTTCAAAGTCAAACATTCGCGCCAATCATGAACTGGAACCACACGGCTGTGTCGGCGATTTGGGTTGGTACTGCATTCGCTTCACCCTTTGGATCAGCGGTTGGCAACTACCGAAGCGAGTTTCCGCCCGAACGCTACGATCGATCGGCAGTGACAACGGCAATGGGGGTCGAGTGCCGAGCGAGTTCTCTGCCGAAATGGTTTTCAAAGACGGATTGTCGGCTTCATTTTATTGTTCGTTCTTGACGGCGAACCAGCAAACAGCGACCGTCTCCGGTAGCGATGGATACCTCACCTTGGGCGATTTTGTATTGCCATTCTATGATGGGCAGGCTCATTGGTCGACTCACCGCCATGATTTGGAAATTGACAATTGCCGCTGGAACTTCCGTAAGCGAAGCTCTGATGCGGCAAGCGATGAATATGCGTCTGGCGAATCAAATTCACAGGAGGTGAACATGGTTCGCCAATTCGCGCAACGAGTGACGCAAGAAAAGCTCGACACTCGCTATAGCGAATGGATTTTAAAAACGCAAACCATTGTCGACGCCTGTCGACAAAGTGCGGTCGCCGACGGCCAATGGGTTGAAGTTGAAGGACGAAAGTCTTGACGACTTCCGCTACCGGCGCCCCTTAGCGGCGACGGCTTGGTTGGCGCGATGCCATTTGCTGCTTGGGTCTCAGCAAGAACACCTTTGGATCGTCCACGATAAAGGACGTGCTCCATCTGCGTCCATCATCGGCACTGCAAACATTATAGAAGAACGTTCGGAACCGCTCGGCACGATAGCCGTATGGAAATTGGCTGCTGATGTAATCTTCTTCGGTCAGGTCATCGACTCCAGGCGACGCATAGTAATGGACCATCCCATCGGGCGTGACGCTCATGCCGAGAGTCCACCAACCGGTGGTAGTGATTTGAGGGCCACGAAAATCGCCGCCCCGTTGGTCACTACGAACGCGTAGGTAGGCAAAATCTTGCGTACGCTTGGAGTCGGCTTTGCTTTCGAACTCGATAAACATGCCTGGCCAATATATCTCGTTGCCCATTTCTTCGACGGTCCGCTTGAAAATGCCGATACCGATTTCTTTGTCGACCATGGCAGTCGTTTCCAAGGCCAGCCGGAAACCGAAATGTGGTCCGCTTCGTTGCTCCCACTGAGCTACCGGTGGCAGAAAGACTCTCGTCGTGACACTTGGGCATTCCGAGATATCGATTTTTCGTTTCAGCCGATACTGAATATTGCAAATGAAGTCGTCTTGGTGCATTTTGTTCTCAGGCCGGCCTGGGATTCCTGTGAACTTTGATCGCATCAATAAAGCACCTTGACTTCCGGGCAACCCACCGGCTGGTGTGCGAACCCGCTCGACCACATCGGGATGTCCCCGTTTGACCCCTTCATACCAGCGGCCATTGGTTGAGCGGCCCATAGGGCTGCGTTGGTTTTCGTCGATATCTTCGGTACTTTTGGGATTATTGGGCACATACGACCAATTGGGGTCCTCAAAGTCATCGGATACTCCCACCAACTCGCTACCCGACCCTGGTACAACAGCCCTTTGGGCTTCTGCGGCGGGCATGTTTGAGACAAGTAGTAGCGCCGTAGCACCGATTGTCGTTTTCAGAGAGATCGCAAAACGTTCGTGCAGTTTAGTTCGATTCATTCGTCCGATTGATCCTTTAGGTGCACGAAACTATACAATTTCGCTCACCCAGCTCGTATTTTGGGAAGATGTCGAGCGCTCGTACCTTGCGCGCGCTTCCTGTCTTCCGCACTTCCTTCGATAGAATCGGCACGATCGGCGTAATCGCTGCAACAAAATTACTGTGGATCGTGGGCATTTCGGACAAGTCGTCGCTGCGTCTCTCCGAGACGCACAAAAAAAAAGAAAAAGGCCTCTCGGAGAGAGGCCGCTACGTTCGCTGCCCCTACGGTAAAGAGATCGCGTCTTGGAGCGGTTTGAGGATACTAGCGACCAAATACTCGTCAACCAAATCGCGTCCCAATGCAACCAAGCGGTCGTATTCGGCTGCATACGTATCGTTGGGACCGAGACTGTCGTAGCGTCGAACCGTCAAATAGACACTCAGTTGTTCTTCGGCGAAATCGGAGGTGCGAACTTGATAGGCATTCGTTCGTGATTCAAAGCTAACGCGACATTGTGTCCGGCATTCTTCATCGAGAGCGAACTGGATCGCTGGCTCATGCGACAGCACTTTCCCATACGGCACGTTCAAGAACGGCTGCAAACCAGGTGCCACCCCAATCACATCGGCAATCATTTCGTTATGGTTGCCTCGATAAGCAAAGTCGAAGCCGAACACGACGCTGAGTGATTCACAATCGAGGGGCGAAACGGACAAATCATAAGGAATCAATTCCAGAACCGTGCGGTTCAAATCGTCGACAACATCAGCGTCGGGCGGATTGACGTGGCCGGTGTTGATCCGCTTGGATTCGGTCGACACCCAGCGATACGATCCAGCATCCTTTTCTTCTTCGATCACGTATTCGTTTTTGTCGCGACTGTAGAAATTTTGTAACTTTGGATATCGGCGTCGGATTTGCTCAAAAAAGTGAAGAATGGATTCGCGACCTTTGGGCAATTCCATTTCGGTCGTCAAAATCAGGTTAATATAGAAATCGTCGCTAAATGCGCCGTATCCGTTCAAAGTGTCACCTCGCGGATTGGGATCGATTTGAAATTTGCAGCATCCTCAAGTGTAGATGGAAGGCCAGCAAAATAGAACCCGATGAAAACTTAAAACCTATCCGAAAAGGGGTCTTAATGGCTGCGTTGGTAGATGGCAGTCAGGAGCGATTCGGTGTCCTTAAATTTCTTGCCGCTAGCGATCGCTTCATCAATCAATCGACGTGCGTCTGCTTCGGAGTGTCCTAGCGTCATTAATGCGTCAAAGGTCTCACCGACGACTTGCGAACCAAGCTCAGGGGTTTCCGCGACCCCTTCGCGATCGACCATCAGGGCAAAACGAGGCATTTTTCGTCGCAGTTTGGCGATCACACGCTCGCTCGTCGCGGGCCCCACACCGGGAAGCGCTGAGAGCGACTTGGCATCTTGTTGCTCAATCAAAACGGCGAGTTCTTTAACCGGCCGAACCATTGCCCGCAAAGCTTTTTTGACGCCTACACCATCAACGCTGCAGAATAAATCGAAGAATTGACGTTCAGGCTCGGAAAGAAAGCCGATCAAGCGCGGCGTCAATCGTCCTCCTTGGGCCGCATTGCCTTCGATATAGTCGAGCGTGTGAAAACGGACGTCGGTTCCGATTTTCCCCTGCAGTTGTCGGCGAGTAAAATCGGCAACCAAAACCTCGTACTCGAATGGCGAGGACTCAATCACAACGGCTGCTTCACCCACGCGAAGCAGTTTTCCCGTAATCGAAACGATCAATTTCTAATCCTTCAGCAAGAGTTTTGTCCATGACCGTAGCGGAAGCCGTCAAGCTTTTCGTCCTTTGATCACTCGACGACCGGCACTCCTTCAAAGTCCCGCAATCCGAAAATCGATATCCCAAAATCGAGCTGTGCAAAGCCCTAGATGGCTGGAGTCGGTTCGTAGGGCACGTCTTCAATCAAGTCCATTGGCAATGGAGCGACATGCAAACCAGCTTCTTTGGAAATGCCATCGATCGCTTCCTGAGCCTGCTGAACCGTGCTTTCGCGAGTCTGGCCCTTGTATCGCGTTGACGACGCACTGGGGCTGATCGGACCTGCATACTCGATCTCATCAAGATGCTTGAGAACGGCGACATGGTCAATTAAACCCGTCTTCTCTGGCAAGACGCGATCGTTCGTAACCGCCTTGGATGGCTCCACTTCGCTGGCAACCGATCCGAGCCGAACCGACACAATCTTGTCGCCTGCGATGCCCTTTAATTGATCCATCGATCCCGATCCAACGACCCAAGCAAACGTGTCGATCACATAGCCGACGTTTGCCGCCGGAATGCTGCTGACCAAAGCGATGAAGCCTTCCACGTCACGGACAAAAGCGAATTCTTTGCCTTCTTCCAATTCCTTGCCTGGGGCAAACGTAATCCCCAGCGAGATTTCTCGCGGAGCCAACACTTCAGCGATTTGGTTCAAACGAGCCCGTTGGATCTCAAAATACTCGTGGTAGGGCAATCGGTCGGTCGCAGCAGGTAACTTGACGTAGGCACGTTTGGTACCAAGTTCCTTGGCGATATCGGCCATCGGATGCAGCGTAGCGACTTGAGTGGTAAACGCCTCGTCGTCCGCGTCCAAATTGATGTTCAGATCAAATCCGCCAATCCGAATTTCGGTGGCCCGCAGGTACTTGGTGGCATCCTCCAGGTTCGTTCGCTGGCTACGACGCAGCATATCGGCCATGTCGACGTCCATCCCACGAAAACCGTAGGTCAGTGCCAATTCGATCAGTTCGCTTTGACGACCATTGATTCCCAACAACCAAGGAGAAAAGTTCTTAAACATTCAGCATTCCTGAGTTTGATAACGTAAAAGTGGTTCCGAATTTCGTGCATTCGTAGGCAACATTCGCCAGTTCGGCTTATCTTTGACTCAGCAGTATCGCAGAATCACCCGTAGGTAGCCAAGGGGGGAGCCAAGGGGGGAGCTCGTCATTTGCCAATCTCCAATCCTAAGACAGGACGGGGCAGACGTCGAACCATTCGCGGTTTTGTTTGTACATCCAGTCCGATGATTCGGGCGGGCCCCACAACCCGGTTTCGTATCGATGAAGCGGAGGAGCGGCGGGGCTGCGCCAAGCGGCCAGAATGGGGTCGACAATTCCCCACGCCAATTCCACTTCGTCACTACGAGCGAACAGACTGGCGTCACCGGTTAACGCATCAAGCAATAACCGCTGGTAGGAATCGGGCATCGATTTGCCGCCAGGTGTGTTGCTGAAACTAAAGTCGAGCGTACTGGTGCGAGTCTTCATTTCCGAATCCGGCACCTTCGTTTCGAAGTGTAGCTGGATTCCCTCGGCGGGCTGAACTTGCATGACCAAACGATTGCCCAGCGGTTCACGCGTCTTTTCACCAAACAAGATATGCGGAACCTTCTTGAATTGAATGACAATCTGTGTCGTTCGGCATGACATGCCTTTTCCGCTGCGCAGAAAGAACGGAACGTTGTTCCATCGCCAGTTGTCACAATACAGTTTTAGCACCGCGTAGGTTTCCGTAACACTTCCCGCCGGAACGCCATCCTCTTCAAGATAACCTTTGTATTGACCGCGAACGGTATCGGATGCGAAATCACCACCCGTCATGTGGCGAATACTGTGCAACACCTTGACTTTTTCGTCGCGTACCATTGCCGCATCGTATCGCGAGGGGGGTTCCATCGCTGTAATCATCATCAGTTGAAGCAGATGATTTTGAATCATATCTCGCATGATGCCAGCGGAGTCGTAATATCCGGCTCGTC
>JGI12048J13642_10992365_pt1 | contig 14105 bp, 13 predicted proteins | sample ElkSlonscriptome_16_FD_13642 | JGI IMG/M metagenome (IMG submission 13642) | reverse complement strand
ACGCCGGACAGCGCCTGCCTGCCGTCCGCACGCCTGATGCGGATTCCGTTTGCCCGGCGGGATGTTTTCCTCGACCATTCCCGGGAGCCGGCGGATGTCCGGCGCCAGATCAATCGACTGATCCGGCTGGCGGAGATCTATGGGGAAGCGGTCGCCATCGGCCACCCGCATGCGGTTACCTATGCGGTGCTGAAAAAGGAACTGCCGAGGCTTTTACAGCGGGTTGAGATCGTGCCGGCCTCTCACCTGGTTCATACCCTCGGGTGATATGCGCCGAATGAAAAAGGAAAATTCTTTTTCCCACACTACCGGCTTTTTGCATTATCCTTATAGGGGGGTGAAACCCCTTGAGGCTTTCAGACAGATCAGCTGACCATTGATCAAAGGAGTGCGATTCATGTTCCACAAAAATGACGGCTACAGCAAACTGACCCTATCTCTGGCAATCGTCACCGCGGTAGTCTGCGGCATCGTCGGATCGGGGTTTTACCGAAGCCTTTCAGCCGGGGATATGCGGACCGGCGACGGACTGAAAATGTTTGCCGAGGTGGTCGAACTGATAGAGCGAAATTATGTGGACCCGGTGGAAACCAGGGACCTGATTCAGAAAGCGATTCAGGGAATGGTCGGAAGCCTGGATCCCCATTCCCAGCTGATGCCCCCCGAAGCGGTTGAAGAGCTTCGAATCGATACCCGGGGGGAATTCGGCGGCATCGGCATCGTGATCACCATGGAAAAAGAACTCTTGACGGTGATCGCCCCCATCGAAGGAACCCCGGCCCAGAAAGCCGGTGTGGAAGCCGGCGACATCATCATCGAGGTGGACGGGGAAACCACCAAAGACCTGATGCTGTGGGAGGCGGTCAAAAAGATGCGGGGACCCAAAGGCGAACCGGTGGTGATCACCGTGTTTCGGCAGGGAGAACCGGACCCGATCGAATTTACCCTGGTGCGGGATATCATTCCCATCGACAGCGTCAAGCACATGGCCCTTCAGCCGGGATACGGGTATATCCGCATCACCAACTTTCAGGAAAGCACCACGGATGACCTTCAAAAGGCATTGGCCGACCTGAAAAAGAACGGCGCCTTAAAGGGTCTGGTACTGGACCTTCGAGACAATCCCGGCGGTTTGCTGGATCAGGCCGTGGAGGTATCCGATACCTTTCTTCAGGAAGGAGACATCGTCTCCATCAAGGGTCGCCAGGAACGGCACACCAAGGTATACACAGCCCATCCCGACAAAGACGACAACCGGTTTCCCATGGTGGTGCTGATCAACGGCGGCAGCGCCAGCGCCTCGGAGATCGTTTCCGGGGCCCTTCAGGACCATAAACGGGCGGTCATTCTGGGCACCACCTCCTTCGGCAAGGGCTCGGTTCAGACCTGGGAAACCCTGCGCGACGGATACGGCCTCAAATACACCATCGCCCGTTATTACACCCCCGAAGGGCGATCGATTCAGGCCCAGGGCATCGTCCCCGACATCGTGGTCAAGCACCGATACATGGAAGAAGCCGATGAAGCGGAAATGGAGATGCTCAAGGAAAAAGACCTTCGGAACCATCTGGAAGCCCTGCCCCTCTTGGAGGATGAAGCGGATTCGGAAGCAACCGAATCCTCCGGAAAAAAATCCGGGCAAAAATCCAAAAAACGCCGCAGGTCCGAAAACCAGTACGGCCCCTTGAGCAAAGAAAATCTCCAAACCGACCATCAGGTCATGCGGGCACTGGAAATTTTAAAGGGATACCATATTTTCGCAGCGGCCCGGGGATAGGCGTTTCAGATCTGTCACTCACCGATGCCGCACGATGAATCATTCGGCCGCTCGCCACTGAGCGGCCGTTTTTCTTATTTACATGGAATCGCACTTCTGATATACTGACCTGTTATTGTGAGCATTTTGTAATATCCACACGATCAACGCAAAGGTCTCGCCATGAAACAAGAAGACATCGAATACTTCAGGATACTCCTTTCAGAGCGGCTGCATGAACTGTTGGGCCACGCAGATGATACCGTTTCCGGAATGACCCACCGTAAAGAAAATTTTCCGGACCCCACGGATCGGGCCTCCCTTGAAACCGATCGGAATTTTCTGCTTCGCATTCGAGATCGCGAAAACAAGCTCATCAAAAAGATCAAAACCACTTTGGGGCGGATCGAAGACGGCACCTTCGGAATCTGCGAAACCTGCGGAGAAGATATCTCTGTGGCAAGGCTGAAGGCCCGGCCGGTGACCACCCAGTGCATCGAATGCAAGACCAAGGAAGAGGCGATGGAGAAGGCCCTTGGGCTCTGAAAGCCGTGGAAAGGTAGACCTTCACATCCATTCCAACGCCTCGGACGGGACCTTCTCCCCCGCCGAAATCGTTCACCAGGCCCAAGTGCTTCGCCTGGGGGCGATCGCCATCACCGATCACGACACCCTCGACGGCGCCAAAGCGGCCCGGGAGATGATCCCCCGCCCTTCGGTGGAGATCCTGACCGGTATCGAAATCAGCGCCGAATCACCGCCTTTTTATCGATGTCCGGGCAGTTTCCACATTCTGGGCTACGGAATTCGCCTGGATGATCCCCCCCTGAACCGCACCTTGACCGTGCTTCAGGAGGCGCGAAAGAATCGAAACCCCCGGATCATCGAGCGGCTGCGGGAAATGGGTCTGCCCATCACCCTTGAGGAGGTGATCGCCTCGGTTGGGGAGGCGCAGATCGGCCGGCCTCACATCGCCCGGGTGATGCTCGAAAAGGGGTTTGTCGCCTCCACCGACGAGGCCTTTGACCGCTACATCGGCACTCATGGGCCGGGATACGTTGGCAAATACCGAATCCCCTGCGAAGACGCCGTCGGACTGATTCGCGGCGCCGGGGGCATTCCGGTGCTGGCCCATCCGGGTCTGCTGAAACCCGATACGGAGGCTCCCTTCGACCGCATGATATCGATGCTCAAGGAAATGGGGATCGAGGGCATCGAGGTCTATTATCCGGAACATTCGGTCTCCCAAACCGAATACTACAGTGATATCGCCCGCCGATATGATCTCATGATCACCGGCGGGTCCGATTTTCACGGCGCCATCAAACCCGACATTCCGCTGGGCGGCGGGGAAGGGTTCCAGGTCCCTTTCATCGTGTATGAACAACTGAGACGACGCTGCCGGAGATGAAGCCTCTCATGGAATTTTCCGAACTGCAACGCAAACTCTCCTATGATTTCTCGGATGAATCCCTGCTGGCGGAGGCATGCCGCCACAGCTCCTTTGTCAACGAACATCCGACGTCCGGAGTCAACAGCAATGAACGCCTGGAATTTCTGGGGGATGCGGTCCTGAGCCTGGTGGTGAGCCATCTGCTCATGACCCACCACACCGATGTTCCGGAAGGGGACCTCTCCAGAATGCGGGCCACCCTGGTCAATGAAATTCGGCTATCCGAAATCGCCCGCACCCTGAACCTGGGCCGGCATCTTCAGATGGGCAAGGGAGAAATCCTCTCCGGCGGCCGGGAAAAGCAATCCATCCTGGCCAATGCCCTGGAGGCGGTCATCGCCGCCGTTTACCTGGACGGCGGATTTCAGGCCGCATTCGAATTCGTTCAAGATCGGTTCTCCACCCTGGTCTCCGGTTTTCCATCCACCGCCTCCGCCTTCGATTACAAAAGCAAGCTTCAGGAACTGGTTCAGGTCGGCCGACACGCAGTTCCCACCTATCAGGTGGTCGAAGCATCCGGTCCCGATCATGACAAAACCTTCACCGTCCGCATTCAGGTCCTGGGGATCGAAGCGGAGGGTATCGGCAAAAGCAAAAAAACCGCGGAACAGGACGCTGCCAGGAGTGCCCTTGAACGTCTGGAACGGGCATAAACCGCTCAGACCGTTTATCGTTCCGGTATTCATTCCCCATGCCGGATGCCCCCACCGGTGCGTCTTCTGCAATCAGACCGCCATTACCCGGGGCGCCCCCGGTCTTCCCTCATCAGAACAGCTTCAGGGCCACATTCAGCGGTTCCTGGCCCATGGGGGTCCCGGCCGGGGACCCGCCCAGATCTCTTTTTACGGCGGAAATTTTCTGGGCCTGGCCCCCTCCCGAATCCAATTCCTGCTGAGTGAAGCAGCCGAATACATTCACACCGGGCAGGCGGAAAGCCTGCGTTTTTCCACTCGGCCGGATACCATTTCTCCCGGCAGCCTGGACCTGTTGACGCCTTTTCCGGTGACCGATGTGGAACTGGGGGCTCAATCCATGGCGGACGGTGTTCTTTCCCGGTCCCGCCGGGGCCATACCGCCGGGGATACTCAAGAGGCGGTTCGATTTCTCAAGAAACGGGGATTTCGTATCGGACTCCAGATGATGGTCGGGCTTCCCGAAGACACCCAAAACACCGCCATGGAGACCGGCCGGCGCATCGCAGCGCTTCGCCCTGATTTCGTCCGCATCTATCCCACCCTCGTCCTTCGGGGAAGTCCCCTGGCCCGGTGGTATCGGTCGGGACGCTATCTTCCCTGGTCTCTGGATGAAGCGGTGTCCGTGGTGGCGAATCTTTATGATCTGTTTTCCAGGCAAGGAATTCCGGTCATTCGAATGGGGCTTCAGGCCGATGCCGACCTTCAACCCGGGGCCGCCCTTCTGGCGGGCCCCTACCACCCGGCCTTCGGCCATCTGGTCCACGGCCGCCGATTTTTGAATGCGGCGATGGATCTGATCCGCACCCATGCTTCCGGCCGGTCGGCGGTTTCGATCGAGGTCCATCCGCGAAACGAGTCGAAAATGAGAGGGAACCGTAATCGGAATATTGAAATTCTCAAAGATCGGTTCCATATTAAAAAAGTGAAGATGATCCGGAATATCGAAATACCGGAATCGGAGATTCACCTGTTGTCAGGTTCCTTTCGGTACCGAGCCAGGCTCGGCGACCACCGAGAAAGGGTCAACCCGGCACAACCAGATACCGCTCAGGGAGGAGACTATGTCGGACAACAACAGCTATGACGTAATTATCGTCGGCGGCGGACCCGGCGGCTTGAGCGCCGCCATCTACGCCATGCGGGCCGCCCTCAAAACAGTCCTGGTGGAAATGGCGGTTCCCGGCGGGCAGGTGGCCCTGTCGGATGAGGTCGAAAACTATCCCGGTTTTGAAAACATTTCCGGGGCGGAACTGTCCATGAAATTTTCCCAGCATGCCCAGGCCTACGGACTGGAAATGCTCTCCGATGAAGTAACCGCCGTGGAACCGGGGTTGGAGTACCATACCGTCAAACTGGCCGGCGGAAGCATCCTCAAATCCCACGCAGTGATCATCGCCACCGGAGGCAGCCCCCGCAAACTGAAAATACCGGGCGAAGACAAGTATTACGGGAAAGGGGTCTCTTACTGCGCCGTATGCGACGGCTTCTTTTTCAGGAACAAGACCGTGGTGGTGGTGGGCGGCGGAGACAGCGCGGCCGAAGAGGCGCTCTATCTGTCTAAAATCGCCGAACAGGTCTACCTGGCCCACCGCCGGGACGCCCTGCGGGCCAGCATGATCCTTCAGCAGCGAATCAAGTCCGAGTGCAAGATTGAAGTCCTCTGGAACACCGTCGCCACTGAAATCAAGGCGGATGAAAGCGGGGTGAATGCGGTAGCGATTCAGGACACTCAGAATGGAGACACCCGGGACCTGGCCACCGACGGGGTGTTCATTTTCATCGGGTTCGTACCCAGCAACCAGCTGGTTCCGGCGGGCATCAAGCACAATGCCGACGGGTATGTGGTCACCGACGATAAATGCGAAACCCAGATCCCCGGTATTTTCGTCATCGGAGACCTTCGGGAAAAATACGCCCGGCAGATCGTGGTCTCCGCGGCCGACGGCTGCACCGCCGCTCTGGCGGCGGCCCATCTGGTAGAGACCAAAAAAGGGGGGCCCGATACCTGCGAACTCCCCGAAGATCTTTAGAGAATCAATAAAGGAAATGGTATGGCCGGCCCCCGCTCATCGGCGGTGAAAGCAAAATCGAGCGGGAGCCGGTTCAATTGAAGCCTTACTTATGCTTCTTCAGGCAGGTGAACCACCAGCACCGGCTTTTTTGACCGGCGGAGTACCTTCTGGGCCGTGGACCCCATGATGGCGCCGGTGATCCCCCCGTGCCCGTAAGAGCCCATGACGATGAGATCGCAGTTTTGCTCATCCGCCACCGATACGATCTTGTCCACCGGGTTTCCGCGAACGATCACGGTTTCATCCATGGTCACGTGGTGCTCCCCGATATCCTCCTTCATGGTTTCGGTGAAATACTCCATCACCTCCCGCATTTCCGGATTTTCTCGCCTTTTCCCGATCAGGGCGGACCGCGCATCCTGAGCGTTTCGGTCCCGAATCCCCTCCCACTTGTCCTCATCCACAAACCCCATAATTGCAGCGTTCATTCGGGGATCATCATTCAGGACATGGAGAATGGTCAGCTCCGCCCGGTAGGTATTGGCCAGACTGACCGCATAAGCCAGGGCGTTTCTAGCGCTTTCGGACAGGTCGGTGGTATAGAGTATCCGTTTGATCTCGATTTTCGGTAATATCATGGTTCAATTCCTCGTTTGTGATGCCTTTTCGGCATGGGATTCACATGGCCGCTTTTCCGCATTCGGGCATACCCCACTTTGCAATCCCGGTCTGAATCAGCCGGCCGGCGCGCTCCGCAGCATATTTCGTATATTCTTGATCCAGATCCCGCTCAACAGGTAGGCATAAATATAGGTGCCGATGATGATCAGGACAAATGCCTTTACAATATCCCAGGGACTGCCGTCCAGCGAAAACGCCGGCACATACCCGAAGAGGAAAGGCCCCAGATACAGAAATTTGGCGAATTTAAATGCGGAAAAGGCGGTCTTCCACATGTTGGCCCCGGCGATGGTGGCGCCCGCAAAAGCGGCGATACAAACCGGCGGGGTGATGTTGGAATCCTGAGAAAGCCAGTAGACGATCATGTGGGCCGCGATTTCGTTGACCCCCAGATGGGTCAGGGCCGGCACCGCCACCACCGCGGTGATCAGATAGGCCGCCGTGACCGGAACCCCCATGCCGAGCACCAGGGACGCCAGGGCGATCAGCAGGATGGTCATTATCAGCGACCCGCCGGCCAGTTCGATGACGATGTCGGCGAAGGTGAGCACCAGACCGCTGAAGGTCAGCACCCCGATGATGATGCCGATGACCCCGACGGTGGCGCCGATCTTGAGGCTGGACTCGGCACCCTTTCGAGAGGTCTCCACGAACCGCATCAGCTCGGTTCGGGTTTCCGACCGGGGAACTTTCCGGAACCAGTTGAGAACCAGGGCGACGATCACCCCGAAGAAGATGAGCCGGGTGCCGGTCAGAAAACTCCGCACGCTCTGAACGACATCCGCCTCCCACCATCCCCATTTGACCCCTTTGCCGGTCAACAAAAAGAGCATGTTGGCGGTGAAAATAACCCCCATGATCACCGCCAGGGTGGGATCGATGCGGTTTTCTTTTTCTTTGAAACTGACCGCGATGCAGGTCGCCAGACCGAGGATGGCCGAATATCCCGGGGAATATCCGGTCAGCATGAAAATGGTAATGATGATCAGCGGCATGGTATACAGCCACTCGGTTTTGAGGATGTGCATGGGGTCCAGTCCGGACCGCTCCCCCACCACGCCGTGCTTTTTGGCCTCATAATGGACCATGACGAAGACACTGAAAAAATACATCAGGGCCGGAAAAATCGCCACCAGCATGATGCGGGAATACGGCAACCCGGTCAGCTCGGCCATGATGAACCCGCCGGCGCCCATAATCGGGGGCATGAACATGCCGCCGATGGAGGCCGCCGGCTCGATGCCCCCTGCGATATGGGGTTTGAACCCGGCCTTTTTCATCATGGGAATGGTAAAGGCGCCGGTGGAAACGGTATTGGCGATGGCGCTTCCCGAGATGGAGCCGAAAAGCCCCGAGGCGATGACCGAGACCTTGCCCGGCCCGCCGATTTTGTGTCCCACCGCAGCCAGGGGAAAATCGATAAAGAATTTCTGGGCCCCGCAGTTTTCCAGGAATGCGCCGAAAAGCACGAAGAGCACCACATAGGTGGCCAGAACATTGGCCATGATCCCGAACACGCCGTCGCTTCGGTAGAAAATACTGGTACACAGCCCCTTGAAGGTATCTCCGGCATGGGCGAACAACTCGGGAAGATAGGGCCCGTAAACCCCGTACAGCAGCATGAGAACGCCCATAATCACAAACACGCTCCCGACCACCCGTCGGGCCAATTCGATCCCCACCAGAACGCCGACCACGGCGACCGCCTGGTCCAGAGGGGTTTCAATGCCGGTTCGATAGTTGATGGCTTCGAAATTGACGATCCAGTACCCGATGGTGCTGATGGATAGTAAAATCAGAATATAGTCGATCACCCGCCCGATTTTGGATTTGGACTGGTAGGCCAGAAAAATCAGAATATAGGTGATGATGACATAAATCCCTCGATGGTACTGGGTCGACGCCGGTTCGATGACCGCCGAATAGGAGTAGTAAAGAACCAGAAACACCGCCAGGGCATCAAAAATGATCTTCTCAAAACCTTTTAAATTTTTGTACATTGTCTTCCTCGCGGGGACGGGTGTCAGGAAAGGAAAATGGGGGACCGGCCCTGTTCGACCGGTCCCCCGTAATCCGTCATGGAACGGCTTTCATGGAAACGATTTTACTTGTCCAACACCCCTTTTTCTTTCCAGAACTTTTCAGCACCCGGATGGAGCGGGGTGACGATGCCTTTGGGGCCGTTTTCAACGCTCATTTCCTTGAAGGTCTTTTTCTGGCCGACCATATGCTTGAGCCCTTCTTCCGTATAGATGAGGGAGAGCAGCTTGTAAACGACCTCCTCGGAGACGTCCGCGTTGGCCACCCAGAGGGTCGCATCCTGAAAGGAGTTGACATCCTTTTTCACGCCTTTGTAGGTGCCGGCCGGAATGACGATCTTGGAAAAATAAGGGTATTTTTCAATAAAACCCGATTCCACAGCGTCTTCCCAGAGGCCGACCAGGGCGATGTCGTTGGTCTGCGCGGCCATAATCACGGCGCCGCTGGGAAAGGCGGTGAACAGCCAGAAGGCATCCAGCTGATTGTTGCCGAATGCGGCGGCGGCATCGTTGTAGCCCATGGCGTTTCGTTCAATCTTGTCCCAGATGCCCATGTGGGTGAAGAAAAGCTCACAGTTGGCGAAAGCCCCGGACCCGGCATTGCCGACCCCGACCTTTTTTCCCACCAGCTGTTTGGTGGAGGTGATGCCGGAATCGGCCTGAACCACCAACTGGGCCGGTGCGCCGTAAAGGTAGGCCACCGCCTTGACGTTTTCATATTTATTGGGATCATTTTTCATCATTCCGTTCAGCCCTTGGTAGACATGACCGGAATAGACCGTGCCCATCTGGACCTTGCCGGAGTTGACGTTTCGAAGGTTTTCCACGGAACCTCCGGAAGACTGGGCCAGCACCCGAATGTCTTCGAGGTTCTTCACCGGTTTATAGACCTGAATGGCATTGGCGACGACCTGAAAGGTTCCGCCGGCCGGACCACCGCCGAAGATAACCCGTTTTTTAACGGCGTGGGATTCGACGGAAAAACCCAGGGTCAGAACGAGAACGGCACAAATGCTTGCCAGAACGGTAAACAATTTTCGATGCTTCATACGATTCCTCCTCAAAGTTGGTCGTAGTAAGTTTGAATTGAATGTTCGGGGGCAAACGGACTCGATAGGCCCCCGGATGACGCGTTCATTCACCTCCTTCCTTGAAAGCAAAGTGAAGCAAAATCCATTCCAAACGTCATAAGGGATCGAATCCATTGATTCCTCGCCCCTTTCGGGTTCACACCCGAAAGGATGCCGGCGAAGCGGTCGAAAATCCACCGAAAAGAGGCCAATTTTCGCCGTTTTTCCATCACCCTTTCAAAAAAGCGCTTATCTCGATTCCATTTGACACCGGCCTTCAGGCGGCCTATTTTTTGAACAATAAAGCACATTTAATCCGGTGAATCGCGTTCACCCCCAATTCAAGGAGCGGGCATGATCCTGTACGACGACATCTATTCCTGGGAAGGCTGGGGCGGCAAACTGAAACTCGGCAGCGGTCAATGCCGCCTGCGAATGTATGATTTGAGAAAGGGAGACAACAAGGGCGTAGCCCATCTCAAGCCCATTATCGTGGTCATCTCGGACCTCCCCGATGAAACCGACTGGGCCCCGACCAAAATGACGGTCAAAAGCTGCGCCGGCCACATCGCCAGCAATGTGGTCAAAGAATTCGATATCGATCCCCAACGAATGATGTGGATCGAACACTACCCGGAACCCGCGGGAAAGAATACCATTCGATATTCCCGGGAACGGTTCGATCTGGCCGAATTCACCTGGCATGGGCGGGATGCGACCAAAGCGGTATGGAATCCTCCGCCAAAGGAGATGGTGGAACTGGTGAAGCGGCTTCTGGCCGAATCTGAATCACGATAACCTGAAAGCCGGATCCATCCGATTTAGAACCGGATGATCATCTCCCCATTTGCAATTGACTTTTATGCAAATACGGGGCAAATTGGTTTTTCCTCAACTTCTATCCATGGTCCAAAAAAAGAAAGGGTGGAGACCCATGCACATCAACCACTTTTGGAAACTGTTCTTTTGGCCGGCCGGTCAGCCGAGAGGGTAAAAGCGGTTTCCAATGACCCAAGAAAAAACCACCCTGACCGTCCTCTTCGCCGATATCTGCCAGAGCACGCGGCTGTTTGAAACCTGCGGAGACGTTCGGGCCCGGGAAATCGTCTCCCAAACCCTTACCCCGCTCATGGCCATCACCCGGGACCACGGCGGATGCGTGGTGAAAACGATCGGGGATGAAATCATGTGCACCTTTCCCGATCCGGAAGCGGCGGTGGTTTCAGCCTGCGAAATGCACCAGATGGTGCATAAAAAATCCGACTTGGCCACTTCGCGGATTTCCATCCGCATCGGACTTCACCAGGGAGATGTGCTTCAGGAAAACGGGGATGTGTTCGGAGATGCGGTCAACCTCGCCTCCCGCATGGTGGACATCGCCAAAGCCGATCAGATCATCACCACCGGCCGAACCGCCCAGGGGGTGTCCCAAGATGTCTGCGGCGGGCGGCGGGATCTCGGGCGGATGCGGGTGCGGGGAAAATCGGAGCCGCTGGAGATCATCGAAATTCTGTGGCACGACGACATCTCCGTCATCACCGTGCTGAACCGGCCGCCGCCGGAGGAAGAAATCCTCTCCTTCGCCAAATTGGTGCTTCGACACAGGGACCTCAAAATCGAAGTGCTGGAAACCGACCCTCCCTTCACCATGGGCCGTGGGGATCACAACCGCCTCCACATCGACGCCCCCCCCGTCTCCCGCCAGCACGCCGCCATCGAATACCGGAAAAACCGCTACGTCCTCATCGACCAAAGCACCAACGGCACCTACGTCCGCATGAACGAAACCGACCCCATTTTCCTCCACCGGGAAGATCTCTACCTTCACGGCCAGGGCGTCATCAGTTTAGGGCAGGAGATCGAATCCGATCATCCGGAGTTGATTCGGTTTAAGTGTCGGCAGTAAAAATCAACCCATCTTCTCCAGCTCATCCGCTTTCATCGTAAAACTGTGTCCTTCTTCCGGAAACCGTCCGGCTTCCACATCTTCTTTAAATTGAGCAAATGCATCGGCCGCGATATCGCTGATTTTGGCGTACTGCTTGACGAACTTGGGCACAAACCGGTCGAACAGGCCCACCAGGTCGTGGGTGACCAGGACCTGGCCGTCGCAGTGAATGCCGGCGCCGATGCCGATGGTGGGGATGGAGACCGCCTCGGTGACCATTTTGGCGATGGGGGCCGGAATGGCCTCCAGAACCAGGGAAAAGCACCCCGCCTTTTCCAGGGCCCGGGCATCCTCCACCAGGGCCTTGGCCGCTTCGGCGCTCTTGCCCTGCACCTTGAAGCCGCCCAAGGCCGAGGCGGTCTGAGGGGTGAGCCCGATATGACCCTGAACCGGAATGCCGGCCCGTACGATCGCCTCCACCACCGGCACCACGCAGAGCCCCCCTTCCAGTTTCACACAGTCGGCTCGGGCCTCTTTCATAATCCGGGTGGCGTTTTCCACCGCTTTTTCAACGGAGACGTTGTAGGAGCCGAAAGGCATGTCCCCCACCACCAGGGCATGCCGCACCGCCCGGGTCACCGCTTTGATGTGGTGGATCATCTCGTCCAGGGTCACCGAAATGGTGTCTTCATAGCCCAACACCACCATTCCCAGGGAATCACCCACCAGGATCATGTCGATCCCGGCCCGGTCCACCAGCAGGGCCCAGGGATAGTCATAGGCGGTCAGCATGGTGATCGGGGTATCGGATTTTTTTCGAGCCTTGATATCGGGGATGGTCGTCTTTTTCCGCTCTGTCATTATTTTTCCTCTCTTTTCGGGCTCTCGTTTGGATAGGATTCAGCCGCACCGATCTTTGGAGGTGGCTTCAAGGGCCTTGACGGTCTCCCACAGAAACCGGTTGACCGGCGTGGGAATGCCGACCGCCCTTCCTTCCCGCACCACGGCGCCGTTGATGACGTCGACCTCGGTGCGGGCCCCCCGCAGGATATCCTGAAGCATGCTGGCCCGGTTGGCCGCCGTCTTTTCGCACACCGCCTTGACCTGGTTCAGGGGATTTTCATAGGGCAGGTGAATTCCCAACGCCTCGGCCACCGCTGCCGCCTCGGCCACCGCCCCGGCCATCATCGGCTCGCACTCCGGGGTCTTCCCCAGCACCCCGTTGGGGACCCGAAGGAGGGCCGCCAGGGCGTTGATCCCCACATTGATGATCAACTTGCCCCAGAGAAGGGAATCGACATCCTCGGACAGGCGGGTTTCAATCCCCGCGGCCCGGAACACCCCCGCGACAGCCTCGATGGCTTCACCTGAGCCGCCGATATGGGTGGGTCCTTGGCCGCCGTGGCGAATCCGGCCGGGGCCCAAAAGGGTACCGCCGTGTGAGGTGACCCCGGCAATCACCCGGTCTTCCCGAACTACCGAGGCAATGGCCTCCCGGTTGCCCACCCCGTTTTGCAGGGTCAGAACCCTCCCTTTGTTTCCCAAAAGGGGAAGAGCGATCCGGGCCGCCGATTCGGTCAGATAAGATTTGGTGAAGAGGATCGCCAGATCGAACCCCGGCTGAATCTCTCCGGGGTCGGTGACCGCGGATAACCGATAGGTTCGAGCCGTTCCGTCGATTCCTTCCAGGGTGAGCCCCTTTTCGGCAATGGCCTGCACATGATCTTCATAGGGGTCCACCAGGCAGACCTCGGCCGCCGAGGAGAGAAACGCCCCGAACAGAGACCCCATGGCCCCGGCGCCGATGATGACGATGCGCATTCGATCGTCCCTCCGTCTAAATGCGGTGAAGGGCCAGGGGCGTGTCCGCCAGTTCTCCGTTGGCCGCCTTGAGTTTGTCCTCGTTGGAGATCACCGCCACCGCTTTCCGATCGGGACCGGCTTCAAAATATTTTCCGGCCGCGGCCTGAATCTGGTCCCGGTTCAATTGGAGCAGCTGAGATTTGAATCGGTCCCGGGTTTCGTCGGTAAGCCCGATCAGCTGCCGGTAAAAAGCCTTGCGGGCGGCCTGCCCGGGCGGGTCCGGCCGGTCGATGTCGGAGCAGACCTGAAGGATCGCCTCTTTGATATCCTCGTCGCTGTAATCCCCCGAGCGGATGAAATCGGCGGCCCCGTTAAAGGCCTTCAAGGTATTGACAATATGGGGATCGCGATAGGAGGCCATGCAGAAAATCCCGTCTTCGGGGTTGTAGATGGAAAACCCGCCATAGGCCCCGCCCTTTTCCCGAATCTCCCGGTGGAGAAACAGGGAGCGAAGCATCTTGCCGATCACCGCCAGGGCCGGGGCGTCCGAATGGCCCATCCGGACCGTTTCAAAGGCGCTGGCCACAAAAGAGACGGCGGTGGAGGTGGCCCATCCTTCCCGGGGCAATTCGTCGGTACCGATATCCAAAGGCGGGGGCCGGTATCCTTCGGCTTCGCCGGGGTCCAGGTCGTCCAGAATGGACTGAA
>JGI12048J13642_10005262_pt1 | contig 14118 bp, 10 predicted proteins | sample ElkSlonscriptome_16_FD_13642 | JGI IMG/M metagenome (IMG submission 13642) | reverse complement strand
AACCGCGCGGCTCGAGGACATGTGCAGGGCGCTGCACAAGCCGATCTTGATCTCTGCAGAATTGGCTCGACTTGTTCCCAATCAGTTGATCTCGCTCGGCGTACACGGCTTTCGAGGGGTCCGCGAACCCCACGAAATCTTTACGCTGGCCGATATCGATGGGTCAAATGATGACGAACACGACAAGAAAAGTATGTAAGCGCACTGCAGAGGCGTTACAGCGGCCAGGGGTCGACTCCGAAAAGTGCTGCGTGTCCAACGAGCAAGACCACGTATAGGACAATCCCAAGGACCAGCCGCCAATAACCGATTTCTCGAAGACCCACCCGTGCCCGGCCTGCAACGATCGCACCGAACGGAACGTACGACGTTTTCGCGCAGTAGCGCGCCCATGCATCCCCCAACAAAACGCGCTTCTTGATGTCGATGGCTGCCGCGCCGCCAAAGGACAGAACCGCCATTCCACCAAATAGAATGATTCCGCCGGCGTCGCCATTGGCGAGAAGATGGGTAAGGCTCCACAGCCCGACGCCCCACATCATCGGGTGGCGGGTCACCTTGAGGATACCCACCGGGCTCTTCCCGGCAATGGCGTCGCCGTCCATCCACACCACTGAGGGATTGGGGGTGGAAAGCCCGGCCACCACCAGGATACAGGCGAATACCATAACGGTGAGGGACAAGTGCCGCAGCGCCGTCGGCGGATCCCACACTGGGATGAAGGGAGCCGCCGCATAGGCCAGCAGCATCCAGCCGAACAGCCCCAGCGCGACCAGCGAGTAGAAGCCAATAAAAGGCCATTCCCCCATTGCGCGAACCAGTGGCCTCCTGACCGGCGGTGCCGACAACAGAAAATGACTGCCCACGAAAACAATCACCGAGAGGGTCAGTAGCCCAACAGTTCCAGTCATGGTCACGTTCCTAGATCAACTCTGCCATGCGCGATCAACGGTTGAGTGTAAAAACACCTATTTCGTGTGCGTTTATAAGACTTTAGCATTCTTCTCAAGATCAAGCAGACAACCTTGTTTGGTCAGAAAAACAGGAGTATGGTCAAAACATACTCAGGGGGCAAAATTCAAAAGTGCGGTTTGCGACACTTGGCGTGCGGTGGTTCTCGTGTGAACCAAAATTCAGCTAAACGCCGTTTTCGTTACGGTCCCAGCGCAAGGTTTTATTGATTTTTTGTCGTTCACTTGGCATTCAGTCACCCGGCCGGACTTGATCAGGGTCTTGGTCATATGGCCGCGCAAAGCGGTAATAATCAAAAATCAGCCACGCGACATTTGGTGGCTGGGCCGAGGCAAGCGACTTCAGATCGTTGTGTTCGGAGCAACAGAGGAGGAGGAGAATTTCGATGAGTCAGCCGGCCGACCTTACCCGTCCAGCAGATCGAGACCACACGCGCATGGCGGGGCCCACCAGAATCCGGCGCCCCATCTACAACGATATTCTCCCACCTTGTAACAATGCCTGCCCGGCCGGTGAGAACATTCAGGCGTGGCTGGCCCATGCACAAGAGGGCCGTTTTCAAGACGCCTGGGAAACCATCCTGCAGGACAATCCTCTGCCTGCGGTTCATGGCCGCGTCTGCTACCACCCCTGTGAAACCGACTGTAACCGCAAGAACCTAGACGGGACCGTGAGCATCCACGCCGTCGAGCGCTTTCTCGGCGATATGGCGCTCAACGAGGGTTGGGTTCCGAGCATCGACGCCAAGCCCACCGGCAAGCGCATCTTGGTGGTTGGCGCCGGCCCCAGTGGGTTGTCCGCGGCTCACCACCTGACGTTGATGGGTCATACCGTTGAAGTTCACGACGCCGGCCCGGTGGCCGGCGGCATGATGCATTTCGGTATCCCAGCCTATCGTCTGCCCCGCGACATTCTCGACGGAGAGATCAAGCGGATCGAGAATATGGGCGTCAAGTTTGTCCTTAATCATAAGGTCGAAGACGTGGTCGCCGAGAAGGAGGCTGGCAAGTTCGACGCTGTCTTCGTCGCAGTGGGCGCCCACCTGTCCAAGCGAACCGAAATTCCGTCGCGGGACGCCGGAACGATGCTCGACGCGGTCAATTTTCTGAAGGAGGTGGAATCCGGCACCCCTCCCAAGTTGGGCCGGCGCGTCGCCATTTACGGCGGCGGCAATACCGCCATGGACGCGGCCCGCGTCGCTAAGCGCCTCGGCCATGAGCCGCTGATCATTTACCGCCGCGACTACGAGCATATGCCCGCCCACACCTTCGAGGCCGACGAGGCCATGGAGGAAGGCGTCAAGATCCACTGGCTCAGGACCATCAAGTCCATCGAGGAATCCAATTTCCAGGTGGAGGTGATGGCGGTGGACGAAAGCGGTCGTCCCCAGCCCACCGGCGAAATCGAGACCATCGAAGCCGACGACCTGATCATGGCATTGGGGCAGGATACGGACACCGAGTTCCTGCGAAAGGCCCCCGGCGTCGAGTTCCAGTGGGACGGCACCGTCGAGGTTTCGGAAAACATGATGACCGGATACGACGGCCTGTTCGCTGGCGGCGACATGGTGCCTTCGGATCGTACCGTCACCATTGGCGTCGGCCACGGCAAGAAGGCGGCCCGCAACATCGACGCCTACCTGCGCGGAGAAACCTACACAAAGCCGGCCAAGGGCGCTCTCGCCACTTTCGATAAGCTGCATCTGTGGTTCTACACCGATGCCGCCCAGCGGCCGCAGGGGCATGTCGACCTAGCCAAGCGTCAAACTTCGTTCGAGGAAGTGGTGAAAGGCCTCTCGGAAAAAGAGGTGGTTTACGAAGCAAAGCGCTGCCTATCGTGCGGCAATTGCTTCGAATGCGATGGATGCTATGGCGCCTGTCCCGAAGACGCCATCATCAAGCTCGGCACGGGATTGAGGTACGAGTACAACTATGCCCGTTGCACGGGGTGCGCGGTCTGCTTCGAGCAGTGTCCGTGCCACGCCATCGAGATGATCCGGGAACCCGACGGTCAAGCATAATACCTCGATCGCCGACTCAGTGGACATGAAACAGAAGCAATTCAATACCCGGAAGACGCGGGGCTTGGCGATGGACCCAGGCGCCGCTTCTCGAACCGGCAGTGGAGGGAAGCAATGGCCGAAGCGGAAGTAACAACTCTGGATGGGAACGAGGCGGCCGCATACGTGGCCTACCGCGTCAACGAAGTCTGCGCGATTTACCCGATTACCCCGTCATCCACCATGGCGGAGTTCGCCGATCAGTGGTCGAGCGAGGGCAAGAAGAACATCTGGGGCAGTGTCCCGGATGTGGTGGAAATGCAGAGCGAGGCCGGCGCCGCGGGGACGGTTCACGGCTCCCTTCAAGCGGGCGCGCTGACCACGACGTTTACCGCGTCCCAGGGGCTCATGCTGATGATCCCCAACATGTACAAGATCGCCGGCGAACTGACGTGCGCGGTGTTTCATGTGGCGGCGCGTTCGCTGGCCGCTCAGGGATTGTCCATCTTCGGCGACCATCAGGACGTGATGGCCATTCGCCCCACCGGCTTCGGCCAGTTGGCGTCCAGCTCGGTGCAAGAAGCCCACGACATGGCTCTGATCGCGCAGGCGGCGACATTGGAAGCGCGCATTCCCTTTATCCATTTCTTCGACGGCTTCCGTACCTCTCACGAAGTCAACAAGATCACCCTGCTCAGCGACGATCAGATGCGCGAGATGATCGACGACAGTCTCGTCCTGGCGCATCGCCGCCGCGCACTCAGTCCGGATAATCCGTTCATTCGCGGGACTGCCCAAAACCCCGACGTCTATTTCCAGGCGCGCGAGACGGTCAACCCTTTCTATGACCGGATCCCCGATGTCGTTCAAACCGCCATGGACCGGTTCGAAAAAGTCGCCGGGCGCCGTTATAATCTGTTCGATTACTACGGCCCGGAAGACGCCGAGAACATTTTGGTGCTTATGGGGTCCGGTGCCGACAACGCGCGCGAAACCATCGAGTTTCTCGACAAACACGGCGAAAAGGCGGGTGTCGTCCAGGTGCATCTGTTCTTCCCGTTCTCGGCCGAACACTTCCTCGCAGCTATTCCGAAGACTGCCAAGGCGATTGCGGTGCTCGACCGCACCAAGGAACCGGGCAGCGTCGGCGAGCCGCTCTACACCAACGTGGTCACCGTGTTCGCGGAAGCGTTGGCGGCCGGCACCTGCCCTACGGATGGAATGCCGAAGATCATCGGCGGTCGTTACGGCCTATCGTCCAAGGAATTCACCCCGGCGATGATCAAGGGGGTTCTGGACAACCTCAAGTCAGAGACATCGAAGAACCATTTCACCGTCGGCATCGTCGACGACGTCACCAATACCAGCATCGACTACGACCCCTCGTTCACCACCGAAACCGACGACGTCTTCCGGGCCATGTTCTACGGTCTGGGCGCCGACGGCACGGTGGGCGCCAATAAGAACACCATCAAGATCATTGGCGAGGATCCGGACTTCTATGCCCAAGGCTACTTCGTATACGACTCGAAGAAGTCCGGCTCGCAGACCGTGTCGCACGTGCGCTTCGGCCGCGCCCCGATCCGGTCCGCCTATCTGATCGGCGCCGCTAACTTCGTCGGCTGTCACCAGTTCAATTTCGTCGAGAAGATGGACCTGCTCTCCAACGTGGCGCCGGGAGCCACATTCCTGCTCAACAGCCCCTATGGCCTTGACGACACTTGGGGCAAGCTGCCCCGAAAAGTCCAGGAGCAGATGATCGAGAAACAGGTCAAGGTACACATCATCGACGCCGCCAAGGTGGCGCGCGACACCGGCATGGGGACGCGCACCAACACCATCATGCAGACATGCTTCTTCGCCATTTCCGGCGTCCTCCCGAGCGACGAGGCCATCACACGGATCAAGGCGTCCATCAAGAAAACCTATGGCAAGAAGGGCGACGAGATCGTCCAGAAGAACTTCGAGGCGGTAGACCATACCGTGGCCAACCTCCACGAACTCAAGATCCCGGATCGCGTCACCAGCGACATCGAAATGCAGGCGGTAGTCCCCCCCGAGGCGCCCGAGTTCGTGCAGAAGGTGACCGCCATGATGATGGCGGGACGCGGCGACGAGTTGCCGGTGAGCGCCATGCCCATCGACGGCACGTACCCAAGCGGCACCACCAAATGGGAAAAGCGCAACATCGCCCAGTTCGTGCCGCTGTGGGAAGAGGACATCTGCATCCAGTGCGGCAACTGCGCATTCGTCTGCCCGCACGGGGTCATCCGCTCCAAACTCTACCATCAGGATCACTTGGAAGAAGCCCCGGAGGGCTTCAAGGCTGCGCCGATCGATGCCCGGGGTTTTCCGGAAACCCGCTTCACCTTGCAGATTTTCGCAGAGGATTGCACGGGGTGCTCACTGTGCGTCGAGGTCTGCCCTGCAAAGAGCAAGGAAGAGGCCGGTAAGAAGGCCATCAACATGGTCTGGAAGGACGATGTTCTCGACACGACCAATACCAATATGGACTTCTTCGAGACGCTGCCGGTCAACGACCGCTCGCGGGTGGATTTCTCCACCATCCGCGGCACCCAGTTCCTCGAGCCGCTGTTCGAGTTCTCCGGCGCCTGCGCCGGTTGCGGCGAGACGCCGTATGTGAAGCTGGTGTCGCAGTTGTTCGGCGACCGCATGATGGTGGCCAACGCGACGGGATGTTCGTCCATCTACGGGGGCAACCTGCCGACCACACCTTGGACCGTCAATAGCGAAGGCCGCGGGCCGTCTTGGTCCAACTCGCTGTTCGAGGATAACGCCGAGTTCGGCCTGGGGATGCGGCTCGCCGCCGACAACCATCTTCAGCTCGCTCACCAATTGCTCCTTGAACTGCAGCCGCAGATTGGCGGCGACCTGTTCGACGAACTGATCTCCGCGCCGCAGCGGATGGAGTCGGAAATTCGTATGCAGCGGCAACGGGTGGAGGCGCTCAAGGAGAAACTGCAATCCATCGATTCCGATGCCGCCAAGCATCTATTGTCAGTGGCCGATCATCTGGTTCGCCGCAGCGTTTGGATCATCGGCGGCGATGGCTGGGCCTACGATATCGGCTCCGCCGGTGTCGACCACGTTCTGTCTACGGGACGCGACGTCAATGTGCTGGTGCTGGATACCGAAGTGTATTCCAACACCGGCGGTCAGGCCTCAAAGTCGACGCCATTGGCCGCTGTTGCCAAGTTCGCCAACGCCGGCAAGCAAGTTGGCAAGAAGGACATCGCCCTCCAAGCAATCTCGTACGGTAACGTCTATGTGGCCCGCGTCGCGATGGGCGCCAACCCGCAACAGGTATTGCTGGCCATGCGCGAAGCGGAATCCTACCCCGGACCGTCGCTGATCCTGGCCTACAGCCACTGCATTGCCCACGGGATCAATATGCAGAAAGGACTGGACCAACAGAACCTCGCGGTGCAGTGCGGGCATTGGCCGCTGATGCGGTACAATCCCGACGTTCGCGACACCAACGAAAACCCGTTTGTTCTCGACTCGCCGCGTCCCACGATCAAGCTGAAGGAGTATGCCGGAAATGAGCTTCGCTACCGCATGCTCGCCCGCACCAACCCCAAGGCCGTCGAACAAATGATGGCGGCGGCCCAGGAAGCCATCGACTGGAAATGGAAGCTGTATGAAGATATGGCGGCGCTGACCGATTAGCGCCGGCCAGGCCCTAGCCGTTCCCGAAACCTCGCGGTCTTCGGAGAGCGGCGCGGGCGCACAATATGGGAGTTCCGCGGGTAGCTTCGCCCGCGGGGAAAATAGAGCGAAAGAAATAAGACTCTGGTCGTTAAGACCGAAAGGATGAGAGAAATGGATCTTCGAACGAAATACTTGGGCCTGGACCTCAAGCACCCGGTGGTCGCCTCCGCCTCGCCGCTGTCAAAGACCCTGGACGGCATCAAGCGGTTGGAAGACGCGGGCGCTTCGGCGGTCGTCATGTTCTCGTTGTTCGAGGAACAGCTTCGCCAAGAAAACGAATCCTTCAACTACCTTATGGAATCGGGGACGGAGAGCTTTGCCGAGTCGTTGAGTTACTTCCCCGAGGTAGAAGAATACAAGGTAGGGCCGGACGCCTATCTCAACCTGATCCGGCAGGCATCCAGCGCTTCCGACATTCCAATCATCGCCAGCCTCAACGGCGTCACCAGCGAGGGTTGGACCGAGTACGCCAAGGAAATGGCCGAAGCCGGCGCCAGCGCGGTCGAGCTTAACGTCTATTACATCCCGGCCAATCTCGATACCACCGGCCGCGAGGTCGAACAGCGCTACGTGGACATCATCAAGGCCGTCAAAGGCGCGGTGGACGTTCCCGTCGCGGTCAAGCTGAACCCGTTCTTCAGTGCCATGGGTGAGATGGCCACTCGGTTCGTGGAAGCGGGCGCCGATGGTTTGCTGCTATTCAACCGCTTCTATCAGCCGGACTTCGACCTGGATGAGCTGGAAGTGGTCCCCGACCTCGAGCTTAGCTCGCCGAGCGAGATCCGCCTGCCGCTTCTGTGGATCGCGGTATTGCACGGCCGCGTCAACGCCTCTCTCGCGGCGACCAGCGGCGTTCAGACGCCAACGGAGATCATCAAATACACCATGGCCGGTGCCGATGCGGTGATGACGGCTTCGGCTCTGCTCAGAAACGGCACGGGACACATCAAGACCCTGGTGGACGGCATGAGCGAATGGATGGACCGGCGCGGCTACGAATCCGTGGAGCAGATGAAAGGCTCCATGAGCCAGCAGAACGTCGCCGACCCCGCAGCCTTCGAGCGTGCCAATTACATCAAGGTGCTCGGCAGCTTCAAAAGCCCCTACATCGCTTGAAATTGGTCATCCCGCCGCTGACGCGCCGGTATTCGTTCGGACTGTTCCTCCTGTTCGTGGTGGGGACTCTCGTCCTCACACCGGTCGTCCCGGTTTTCGGTCAGACAGATACGATAGGTAACGGGGCTGACGACCGCACCGACGATGCGCCGCGCGGGACCATAGCGCTCGACATCACACCCGAAGACGATCAAGCGATCGAAAATCGCCTCCGTGAGATTTTCGCCAATCTCGACGGTCTCGATCAGGTGTCCATCGACGTTACCGCCGGAGTGGTGAAAATCGGCGGCGACGTCGGTTCCAAAGACGCTCGTGATCAAGCGCTCGACCTCGCCGGCAAGGTCGAAGGCGTCGTCGAGGTCATCGACAATACGACATCCGACCGCGATCTGGAACGCCGCCTCGCGCCGACCGTCAAGCGCGTGACCGGCTGGACGACCGACTTCGTCGGCGACCTGCCCATCTTCTTGATCGCGCTGCTCACCATCGGTATCTTCTGGCTCATTTCCCGGTTCGTCGGCAGCCTCGGCTGGGTCTATGACCGTCTGACTCCCAATGCCTTTATTGCCAAGCTGGTACGCCAGATCGTGCAGGGCGCCATCCTCGTGCTCGGCATCGTTCTCGCTCTATCCGTTTTGGATGCTTCGGGACTGGTGCAAACTGTGCTGGGCGCGGCAGGCCTGCTCGGCCTTGCACTCAGTTTCGCCCTTCGCGATACGGTCGAAAATTATATCGCCAGCATACTTCTGAGCCTCCGCCAACCATTCCAGCCCAATGACGAAGTCCTGATTGAGGGCCACGAAGGCCGAATTATCCGGCTAACCTCTCGGGCCACGGTTATTCTGACCTTCGACGGCAATCATGTTCGGATTCCGAACGCCACGGTGTTCAAGGGCGTTATTGTCAACTACACGCGAAAACCGCAGCGCCGGTTCGATTTCACTGTCGGCGTCGATACGGGCGCCGACCTCCTCGACGCCCAGCAGCTCGCTGTGGAAACGTTGCGGGCGGCGAACGGGGTGCTCGACGACCCGCCGCCGGCAAGCCAAATCCAGGCCTTGGGCGATTCCAGCGTGGTGATGTGGATCGCCGGCTGGGTGGATCAGCGGGAGTTCGATTACCGCAAGGTCAAGAGCCAAGCCCTTCGGCTGGTCAAGGAAGCCTTCGACCAGGCCGACATCGAGATGCCGGAGCCTATCTATCGCCTCCGCATCGAGGGCGGCGGTGTGCTCGGTCTGCCCGAAGGCACCGAAAAGCCATCCGGCAAACGCGGTATAACTCCCCGCCCGGTCGACGCCACGATCGATATTGCTCGCGACGCGGAACTCGACGAACAGATCGCCGAGGAGCGGGCCGATCCTGCCCTTCCCGACCTATTGGATCCCAGGGCGCCACAGGAGTAATACCAACGGTCGTTAATATTGCCCCCCGTCAATTTCCTTGCTGTGCAGGCTGCTCGTTCCACGGTGCGATGGCGATAACCGAGATACCGCTTCGCGGACTGCCCTCGATTACTTTGTCCGACCACACCAGGTAGATCAGGGTGTTGCGCTTTTCGTCGTACATGCGGCTCACCTGCAATGTCTTGAAGATGATCGAGGTTCGCGCCTTGAATACCTTCTCGCCGCCGTCCTCGGTTTCTTCGATGAGCTGCTCCTTCAATTTGTCGGATATTTCGATCGGTCCGCGCTGGCGGCAGGCCACCGATCCATAGGAGGGATCCTCGGCAATCCCCACGGCCCCCCTGACCCCGCCGGTCTTCGCCCGGCTTATCCAGCACGAAACGTTGGGAATGTCTGGATCGTCGAACGCCTCGACGACAATCTTGTGGTTAGGCCCGAGCATCTTCCACACGGTGCTGACGGCCCCGATCTGTTCGGCCCGGACTGTCGCGGTCGCCAATACGGCGACTACGGAAATGACGGCTAATAAAAGCGTTCGCAAGATCTCACTCCCCCTGTCTTTGTTCATTCAAACAACGCTGCAATCCGCAATCCGGTTCCATTGGCGCAACGATCCCGCTCACGTCAGCATGCGGATCGCTGTCACAGCGAGAAACGCCCCGAAGCAACGCTTCAGCCACGTACGGTCGATGCTGTGGGCGGTTTTGGCGCCGAGCGGTGCAAACAACACGGTCATGACCATCAACGGGACGGCGGCCAGAATGTTCACATAACCGACACTAAATGGCGAGCGGCCGGGCACGTCCCACCCGCCGTATATATAGCCGGCGACCGCCGGCACGGCGATGGCCAATCCGAACGCAGACGCGGTGCCGACGGCGCGGTGAATAGGAAACGAGAACAGCGACAGGGTCGGCACCGAGAGTGTTCCGCCGCCGATGCCCATTAACGCCGACACGAATCCGATGGCCCCCGCCATCAGCCGATTGATTGCCGCCGAACCAGGGATGGCATCGGCAAGGACGAGCGGTTTCGGCAATACCATATTCACTGCAACAACCAGGGCGACGACGCCGAACACCCCCGCCAGTGCCTTGCCGTCCAGATATCCTGACGTGGTGCCGCCGAGCGCGGCGCCGACGAACACCGCGGGCCCCCACAGTTTCAACAAGTCCACGTCCACCGCACCCCTGCAATGGTGGGCGCGCACCGAAGCGATAGACGTGGGAATGATGGTGGCAAGCGAGGTCGCCACCGCCATATGCACGACCACTGCCGGATCTACGTCCAACAACGGCGATATCCAGTACAGCATGGGAACGATGACGATCCCGCCACCCACTCCGAGCAGCCCCGCAGCGAACCCGGCAATGGCCCCCGTGCCGAGCAGGATCGCGACGATCTCCACAAAGGTTGAATCAAACGCGGGCATCGGTCCCACCTGAAGGGTTTATGAGTGTCAGCCGCCGTATGGGAGCTATACCCCGGACCTCGCTGACCAACAACCGGGCCGCCGGGGGCGCGCCGTTTTCGTGGCTCCCCGCAAGCGCCTTATTTGTGTTCGGTGCCGGTTCGCGCTAGACAGAATGTGTCAGCGTTCGTGAAAATAGAAGGCGCGGCAATCGGGGAGACGACGCCATGGGCAACCCGGAAACGCTGGATGACCTGCTGGGTGCGATCGCCGCCGGCGATCAGAGCGCCTTTCAGCGTCTTTATGCCGCGACCAGCGCAAAGCTGTTCGGTGTCATCGTCCGCATCGTCGGGCGCCGCGACGTGGCCGAGGAAGTGCTGCAGGATACCTACCTTGCCATCTGGGATCACGCCGGCGACTTCCGCACCGAGCGCGGCTCGCCCATCGCCTGGATGGCGGCGATCGGCCGCAACCGCGCGTTGAACCGCCGCCGTGGGGAGCGCGAGACCGTGTCCCTTGACGATCCCGACGGCGCGTCAATGCTGGCAGATGACGCGGTGGCCGGCGCCGATCTCGACTGGGCCGGAGCGGGCGCCGATGCCCGCCGGTTGCAAGGGTGCCTAGAAAGCTTGGAAGAAGGCCCGCGCTCCTGCATCGTAATGGCGTTGGTGGAAGGTTATACCCATCAAGAACTGGTCAAGCGGCTCGACTGCCCGCTCGGTACGGTGAAAAGTTGGATCCGGCGCGGTCTCTCCCGCTTGAAGGATTGTTTGGCGGTATGAACGGGGATTTAGACGATCGCGAAATGCTTGCCGCCGAGTATGTGCTTGGCACCCTCGCCCCGGCCGACCGGGCGCGGGCCGAGGCCGAGCGCGACCGCGATCCCGCCTTTGCCCGGCTGATCGACGATTGGTCCGCGAAGCTGTCGCCGGTGGCCGAAGCGGTTGGCGACGTGGCACCGCCGCCAAACGCCTGGACAAGCATCGAAACGGCGCTTGCCGGCCGGCTGCGTTCAGACGCGGCGGGAGATACGCAACCAATATCCGTCCGACCGCCCCTGTTGCAACGGCTGTCGTTCTGGCGCTGGTCGACCGCCGGCGCACTGGCGGTGGCGGCCTGTCTCGCGCTTTATATCGGCGGCGTGCAACGACTCGAACCGGAACCGGAGACGCGCTACGTGGCGGTGCTGAACGCCGGAGAAGCCCGCCCGGCATGGGTGCTGACGGTGGATACCCGGGGACGGACGCTCACCATCCGCCCGGTCGCGGACGTGGCGGCGCCTGATAAAGCGTTGGAGTTGTGGATGATCCGGGATGCGGACACGCCGCCACGGTCGCTCGGCCTGCTCGACCCAACGCAGCCGCTGGCGCTTCCAATCCAAGCGGCGGTCGATGACGGCCGATTACAGGTAGCGGCGTTCGCCGTAAGCCTCGAGCCCGCCGGCGGCTCGCCCACCGGGCTACCCACAGGGCCGGTCCTCTATCAAGGCGGCGTTTACCCCATAGAAGAATAAGAACGCTCCTACTCGCGTCTTCCGGGGCGGTTCGGGCTGATCACTAACCACTTTCACGGTGCGGGCACGACGGCGCTCGGGCAGATGAAGGGGCCCGGTCACGCCGCCGCGCGTGGAAAAAAATCGTGCACATGCTGCATCCATCCCGCCGGATGCCGGGTAACTACAGCATCACTTAACCCAAACAGGTCAGTAGGAGGTCCTGAAATGCTTATCGATACAGATCAGATCCGCGAGAACGCCACCAAAGTGGAACGATTGGAGGAGCGTTTGACGTCAATGGAAGGCTGGCTCAATCATCTCAAGGTGGAGCCCGTCGAGAAATCGCCAACGGACTGGCCCATGTCCACAGGCAAACCCGACGGCGACGGTGCTTCAGGCGAACCGCAAGGCAAGGTCATCACTTTTTCCGGCGACGGGTTCGAGTACACATGCGGCCCCATTGCCGGTGAGCCGGTAGCCGACGATGCACCAAACGCAAAAAAGCCAGGCTTCAATCCCTTTGAAGACGGCGATAGGGTGATCAGGAATGAGTCGAAAAAGACGCAAACCTACACCGTGACCATCGTCGCCGGAAAAAACGACGTTGACCTCATAATCACTGCCGATGACAAACCGGTCGTGAAAAGACTGTCCAGCGTGCCGGCGGACAAGTGCCAGACCCGTACCTTCGACCTGGAACCGGGCCAGTCGTTACAAACCGAAGGAGTTGGAAGCTACAAGATCGAAGCCGTTAATTAAGCGCAGCCGGATCGCGGCGCCGGCCCGGGCGGTCGGCGCCGGCCCATCAATTCTCCTCGTTACAGGGCGCGATCAAGGGTACGGGTTTTGTTCGCCGCTCCGCATGCAAAGCCACATTGGGCCTGCAACTACCGACAACAGATCCTCAAATGGACACTCTCTGCTTCCGAAGGCAAGGGAATACTCCGGTGATCAAAGTTAGTCCAAAACGGCTCACATCATCCCAAAGGAGTATTTTCCATGGGCATTTTCAATGGCACGTATCGCAACGACACTATCACCCCGACAACCCTCTCCCAGGGAGTATCGGCAAACCCGTTTGGAACCACACCGTCCAACGGCAACGATACCATCGACGGCCAAGCAGGAGATGACACCATCCATGGCGGCGGCGGCAACGACAGCATTTTTGGCGGCCTGCCCATTGGCATCCCCGGCCAATTCACTGTCACCAAGCTTCCGGGCGGCGATGACAGTCTTGAAGGCGGAAAAGGAAACGACACCATCGACGGCGGCGATGGCGACGACGTCATCTATGGCGACGAGGACCCGGGATTCGTCTTTGTCCCGTTGAAACCGCTGATCCCCCTGTTCAATGCGCCGCCGAGTGCGCCGCTGTTAATTTACAACGGTTTCACAGTCAATAAGTTTACCTTCAATCTTCAGAACTATGTGCTCAATCTCGATAACGATGAGTTGTTTGGCGGGGAGGGCAATGACATCATTTTCGGCCAAACCGGAAACGACACGATCCACGGCGATCCTGGTAACGACCGCCTAGACGGGGGCGGCGGCGACGACCACATTTTCGGCGGCGATGACAGCGATTTTATCGTCGGTGGGGCCGGTAACGACATCCTCAAGGCCGGCAAGGAAAAGCCAGGGATCGCCACCAGTTCCGGCAACGGCGTTCGCGACACCATCCAAGGCGGTGACGGCGACGATACGATCACCGGCGGCGATGGCGACGACATCCTGTTCGGCGATGCCGGCAACGACAAGATCTACGGCCTATTCGGCGCCAACACCATCAATGGCGGCGCCGGCAAGGACGAGCTGTTCGGATTCCGCAGCGCAAACACCTACGTATTCTCGAGCGCCGCGGACTCACCCTTCGGCAACGGCGATATCGTTCACTTTCGCGGCGGGATCGAAAAAATTGATCTCAGGGCCATCGTCGGGACGAAGCAGTACGTCGGCGCCAACGCCTTCACTGGCGGTGACGGATTGA
>JGI12048J13642_10120659_pt1 | contig 14122 bp, 10 predicted proteins | sample ElkSlonscriptome_16_FD_13642 | JGI IMG/M metagenome (IMG submission 13642) | reverse complement strand
CGGGACGATTGATGAGTTGCATGCAGCGCACCCCGTGGAGAATCGTCCTCTCTGCGCCCCTGCAGTCCCGCGCCACTTCCCCACAGGCCCAATCAGCTGCGAAAATCGCAAGCATGGCTGACCCACACTCCTTACTCTCCCGTGCCCGGCTCGACGCCGTGCTCTTCGACCTCGACGGGGTCGTCACGCGCACCGCGGAGGTCCATGCCGCGGCCTGGAAGCGCCTCTTCGATGAATTCCTCAACACGCGCGCGGCCCGCGCCGGGGAAGACTTGGCCCCCTTCGACGCGGTGCGCGACTTTCGCCGCCATGTCGAAGGGCGCCCCCGCTATCAGGGCGTCAAGCATTTCCTCTACGCACGCTACATCGAGCTGCCGAGCGGCGAGCCGAGCGACCCGCCCGAGCGGGAGACCGTCTGCGGACTCGGCAACCGCAAGAACGAGATCTTTCGGCAACTGCTGGAGGAAGACGGCGTCGCCGTCTATGACTGTGCGATCGACCTGATTCGACGCCTGCGCCGGGCCGGGATCAAGACCGGCGTCGTCTCCGCAAGCAAGAACTGCGACCTGATCCTGGCCCAGGCAGGCGTCACCGAGCTTTTCGATGCACAGGTCGACGGCATCGAGGCCGAGCGTCTCGACCTTGACGGCAAGCCGGATCCGGACACCTTTCTCGAGGCGGCGGCGCGCCTCGGTGTCACGCCGGCTCGGACCGCCGTCGTCGAGGACGCCCTAGCCGGCGTCACCGCCGGTGCCCGCGGTCGCTTCGGGCTGGTCATTGGCGTCGACCGCGACAACGAGCGCCAAGCACTGGCCGAGCGTGGGGCAGCGCTGGTTGTGGAGAACCTTTGCGATATCGGCGTCGAGGGGGCAGACAAGGACGACGAGCCCGCGCCGGCGCACGACATCGCCGTGGTTGCGCAGCACTTGCGCGACTAGCGCGCCGCGCCCCCAACGCCGCGGGCAAGCCGGCGCCCTTCCTCGTTGATCATACCCATCGCAGATGGCCTTTCGACGGCCACGGCGGTTGCGATCACCGGCCGGCGTCGGGCCGATCGCATTATGGAGAGAACAACCCCAGCGCCTCCCAGGGGTGATCCAGCCAGAGCAAGACAGGATCGCTCGCACCGGAACCCGCCAGCGGCGCGACGCCGGCGATCCAGAGCAGGTCACCCCCGGCGAAGATCAATGGCACATAGGGCCGCAGCCAGGGTGGCACGCCGGCCTCTTGGAAGAGCTTCTTCATTGGGCGCCGGTGGGCGCCCGGTCGTGGCCGCAACCGGGCACTGGAGAGCCCGAAACGCACGAGCAGCGGGCGCTGCGCGTCCTCGCCGTCGCCGGGCGGCCCCCGCCAGCGTAGCCGGCCGAGCCCCTGCGGTAGCGCCAGCTCGTCTTCGGTCCAGCGGAGGGCAAGGCCGCTCTCGGGACGCGGCGGCAGCGGGCGCAGCGCGAACAGGCGCGTGCGATAGCGGCGGACCTCGCAGCCGGCCCAGGCGACGAGCGGATTGGCGTCGGCCCGAGCACCGAGCACCTCGTTCTCCACGCGCTGCAGGTGCGCCCGGTCGGGCACTGGCAGGCCGCGGCGGCGAATCCAGTAGCGCAGGGTCGCGCGACGCAGCTCGGGCGCCAGCGACTGCAGGCCGGGAATTGCAAGCGTCACCCCACCATCGTCGGAGAGGGTGTCGACCAGACTCGCGGCGGTCTGGTCCACGACCCGCGCCGCCTCCGCGCAATGCGCCGCGCTGCGGGCCAGGGTCCGGGCCACCGCCGGCCAGCGCTGGCGGAGAATCGGGAAGACCTGCGCCCGCAGCCGATTGCGGTCGTGATCGGGCGACGCGTTGCTCGGGTCGTCGATCCAAGCAAGGCCATGCTGCTGCGCATACTGCTGGAGATCGCCGCCCGCATAGCCCAGCAGCGGGCGTACCAGGCGGCCGGCACCGAGGGGCGCGACCTGCGGCATCGCCGCGAGCCCGTGCACGCCGCTGCCGCGCAGCAGGGCAAGGAGGAGCGTTTCGGCCTGGTCGTCCAGGTGGTGTGCAGTGAGGAGCAGATCGCGCTGTGTCAACAGCGCGGCCAGTGCTTGGTACCGCGCCGCCCGCGCGCGCGCTTCCGGGCTCTCGCCGCGCGACGCCGCGCTGCGCGCTGCCCTAAGCCCGGTGAAGGGGACATTCAGCTCGCGGCAAACCCTCTCACAATGGCGCGCCCAGTCCCCCGAGGCGGGCTGCAGCCCGTGGTCGACATGCACGGCGCGAACGGCGCAGCGCAGACGCGCGCGTAGGGACACCAGGGCATGCAGCAGCACCGTGGAATCGCGCCCGCCGCTGAAGGCGATCCATGCGCAATCGCCGTCCAAGGGCTCCAGAACGGGAAGCAGGTCCGCCGGCCTCAGCCTGGGCATGGCGCGCAAGGGTCTCGCGAGAAACCGAAATCCGGATCGCAATCGCGCCTCTTCCAGCGCATCGTGATGCCGAGTGCGATACCGCCAGCGACCATCGCGGCTCGCCGATCTGGCGGGTCGCCTGGTTAGTCCTTGAAGTGGCCGTAGGCCATCAAGCGGCGATAACGCCCGGCCAACAGCTCGTCCGGATCCATGGCGACGAGTGCATCCAAGTGCTCGATGAGGGCCGTTTTCAATGCTCGCCCCATGGCGTCGAGGTCGCGGTGCGCACCCCCCAGAGGCTCCGGAATGACGGCATCGATCAGCTCGAGCTCGCGCAGCTTCTCCGAGGTGATGGCCATCGCCTCGGCCGCGAGCTGGGCCTTGTCGGCACTCTTCCAGAGGATGGAGGCACAACCCTCAGGGGAGATCACCGAATAGGTGCTGTACTGCAGCATCAGGACCCGATCGCCGACGCCGATGGCCAGTGCGCCGCCGGAGCCCCCCTCGCCGACAACGGTACAGAGGATCGGCGTACGCAAGGCGGCCATGGCCTGCAAGTTGCGCGCGATCGCCTCGCTCTGGCCGCGCTCCTCGGCGCCCACGCCGGGGTAGGCCCCGGGCGTGTCGATAAAGGTCAACAGGGGCAGTCGAAAACGCTCGGCGAGCTCCATCAAACGCAGGGCCTTGCGATACCCCTCCGGTCGCGGCATGCCGAAATTGCGCAGGATCTTCTCTTTGGTGTCGCGCCCCTTCTGATGGCCGATCACCATGACCGAGCGCCCCTCCAAGCGGGCGACGCCGCCGACGATGGCACGATCATCGGCGAAGCCCCGGTCACCGTGCAGCTCCTGAAAATCATCGAACAAGAGCGCAACATAGTCGAGCAGATACGGACGCAGCGGGTGACGCGAGAGCTGCGAGATCTGCCAGGGCGTCAACGACGAGAAGACCGACTCGGTCAGCGTCATGCACTTGTTGCGCAGATGCTCGATCTCCTCGCCGATGTTCAACGCATTGTTGTCTCCCACGCGCCGCAGTTCGTCGAGCTTCGCCTCGAGCTCGGCGATGGGTTGTTCAAAATCGAGGAAGTGTGGATCCATGGCGGCGGGAGTTTAAACGATCACCCCGTCCAGGGATACCGTTACGAGGCGCCACAGGCGGTGCACCGAACACCCTCGTGGCGAGGACGGCGAGCGGGGTGCGAAGCGGCCGCAGGATTCACCGGTGCGCCGCCTCGTTGCGCCGCCGCTGTCCGAACCCGCGATGGTTACCGCAGCCAATCCAAGTTGCCCAATTGGTGGCCTACGACGGCCCGCCATTGCGCCAGCCACGGCGGCACGTCCCACTGGTGCGTCGCGAGCGCCGGCGGGGTGTTGGCAAGGCGCCCCGCTCGCTCGATCACCGGGATCGGGCTGGGTGCCGTCAGCACCAGCAGCAAGACCCCGCTCAACATTGCGAGCGAGGCCCACCCCGAGGCCAGGCTGAAGGGCTTGAAGGCCGTGCCGAAGGAACGCTTTACCCGGCTGTTGAGCAGGTCGACACTCGCCAGCTCATCGAGACACAGGTGAGTCAGGTACCCGAGGCCCAGGAACAGGGCCGCAATCCAGGACCGCCAAGGATCGAGTGCCACCAGCCAATAGCCGATGTTGGCGCTCGCCAGCATCACGAACAGGGCCGCCAACCACGAGTGCCAGACGCCGCGATGGACGGTGAAGTGTGCGAAGACCTCGAAGACCCCGAAGCGCACCAAGGCGAAGACCAGCACCCAGATCAATGCCAGCTCGAGCAACGGGAAGCGCTCGACGAGGGCGAAGGTGACGACGAAGGCCGCCGCCGCGCCGATGATCGAGAAGAAGGCCCGTACCGGCGTGGAGCTGTCGGAATCGATATCGGGCAGCAGCCCACCGACGACGCCAAGGGCGAAGTAGGCCTGTGCCTCGCCAGCGTCGGCCAAACCGACGCTATAGAGCCCCAGGGCGGCCGGGCTGCTGACGGCTGCCGCCCCGTAGAGGTGTGTCGCGAAATTCGCCATCTTGGCCCACTGCCCGCCTGCTGTCGTCATTCGTTACGACAACAATCATAAGCGATCGACGCCCCGTGAACAGGGGTGTCGGGCGCGCGCGCTCACTATCAATCGTCCCGAAAGTAATCGCAGGCGGGTCGCTGCGACCGTCGGCGGGAGGGATCCCGCCGTCGATTCGCGAAGCAGGTTCGCGCCCTGACCCTCCGGAGGAGGGTTGGGGTGAGGGAAGGATCAGGGGCAAGGCGACCTTTCATCATCTGGTGGGCTCGCCTCGCCCTATGATCGTTAGCGGGGCCAGCGGCGGCTCAGGTCGATGAAGTGCGCGATCAGGCTGGCGAAGAGCCAGAAGGCCACCCACTGCCAGCCTGCATCGACGAGCGCTGCGCGCACGGCGACCATCAGGCACAGGCCAGCTGCGAGATTGACTAGGGCGTCGGCCGGAGCCGGGCCGCGCCCGGTCAGGCGGTGATAACCCAGCAGCAAGAGCCCCTCTAACACGACCAAAACGAGGATCACGTCGAGGACCAGCCCCGATGCAAAAAGCTCCGCCATCCCTAGACCCTGGCGAGCCCCAGCAGGTGAGCGAGGTCCTTGAAGAAGATACGCACATGGGCGGCCGGCTTGGCCCGCACCAGTCGTTTGTTCATGTAGGCGTCCCAGGTGATATTCTGGATATCCGGGTCGCGGCAGAGGCTGACGAACCGTTCGCGGCGCTTGTCGCTGCTATACCAAAAGCGCTGCATCACACCGAGCACCTGGAACACCCGTCCGTGCGCCTTCATGAACTGGCGCCGCGCCTCGCCCAGTGCCCGCGCATCACGGCTCTCACAATAGGCGCCGACGGCCTCGGCAGCCATCTGGCCACCGACCATCGCGTAGTAGATGCCTTCGCCGGAGGCCGGCGCAACGACGCCTGCGGCATCGCCAGCGAGCACCACGTTGCGTCCGTCATCCCAACGCTTCAGCGGCCGCAGTGGCAGCGGGGCGCCCTCGCGACGCAGGGTCTCGGCCTCCGCGAGCCCCGTCGCCGCCCGCAGCTCGCGCACGGCGCCGCGTAGGGAGAAGCCCTCCTGCGCCGTACCGACACCGATGCTGATCGAGTGCCCGTGCGGAAAGACCCAGGCATAGAAGTCGGGTGACAAACGCCCTTGATAGTAGACGTCGCAGCGGGTCGGCTCGAAATCCGCGCCGCCGTTGCTCGGGGTGCGCAGGATCTCGTGGTAGGCATTGACCGCGGGCATCTCTGCCGAGCCCGGAACGCACTGGCGCCCCACCTGCGAGCGGGCACCGTCGGCGCCGATCACTGCGCGGGCCCGCAGGCTCGTCAGTCCCTGCGGCCCCCGCTCGGCGCCGGACGGACGGTAATGCACGGTGACCAGGCCATCGTCGTCATAGTCGAGCCGTTCGAAGCCCCCCGTTTCGCGCTCGGCACCGTTCTGAACCGCCCGCACGCGCAGCCATTCATCGAACACATCGCGATCGACCATCCCAACATAGCCGCCCTCGATGGGCATGTCCACGCGGCGATCCGCCGGAGAGACCATGCGCGCGCTCGTGACGCGCGCCGCCAGCAGGGACTCCGGGATCGCAAAATCGCGCATCAGGCGCGGCGGAATGGCCCCGCCGCACGGCTTGATACGACCGCCGCGGTCGAGCATCAGCACCTGCCGTCCAGCCCGGGCCAGCTCGGTTGCCGCCGTCGCTCCGGCCGGTCCGCCGCCGACCACCACCGCATCGTAAACCCGCGTATCGCTCATCGCACACCGCTCCGCTCGGGCGTTCCTCGCCTGTTCTCGACACCCTGGCGGCGCGGCCACCAGGGGGCGATGGTGCCACGCCGCGCGGCGGCCGGCGCCCATGTTGCCGAGACAAGCAAAAAGGGAAAGGTTGAACCATCTGACTGCGTGACGCCGAGACCGGCAGACGTCACCGGCCCAAGCGCCATCAGGCCGCCGCCATGCGCAACGCCCAGGCGCTGATCATCATACCGGCGACATAAAGGGTGACCCCGGTGCCGTTGTACCAGGGCGCGAGCTCGCGGGGACGCTGCAGCAGGCGCAGCATCGCCAGCGACTGGGCCAGCAAGACACCGGCGACGGCGATCGCGTGTCCGGTGTATCCCCAACTCCACAGCAACCCGATCACGGCGACCTGCGGGACGGCCATGACGACACAGGCGAGCTGCGCGGCGCGCGCCACGCCCAACTGGACAGGCAACGAGCGCAGACCCATGCGCCGGTCGCCCTCGACCGACTTGAAGTCGTTGAGGGTCATGATGCCGTGTGCACCGATGCTGTAGAGGGCAGCCAGCGTCAGGCTCTGCCAGGACGGCATGGCCCCGCCGAGCATCAGCGCCGAGCCGGTCACCCAGGCCAGGCCTTCGTACGTGAAGCCGACGGCCGTGTTGCCCCACCAGCCGTTGCGCTTCAGGCGGACGGGCGGTGCGCTGTAGGCCCAGGCAAGAACGACGCCGAGCGCCGTCGCGCCAAACACCCAGGGCCCCAAAAAGGCGGCCACGAGCAAGGTCAGGACACTGAACGCGATCGACAGATAGAGCCCCCAGCGACCGGCGATCCGCCCCGAGGGGATGGGCCGGTCCGGCTCATTGATCGCATCGACGTGGCGGTCGAACCAGTCGTTGATTACCTGGCTGGTCCCGCAGGCGAGTGGACCGGCCAAGATGACGCCCACTGCGACCAGCCACCAGCGGCCCTCGAAGGGCACACCGGAGGCGACCATGCCGCAGGCGAAGGCCCACATGGGGGGAAACCAGGTGATCGGATGGAGCACCTCGGCCACCGCTGCGAGGCTCGGCGGGCGGCTGGGTGTTACCGTTGTCGCGGGGGGCGCACTCATAAGCAAAAAAGTTACCTGGGTGCCCTGCGATCGTCAACTGGGAATGACACCGAGGCGCCATGCGCGACGGCCATATTGCGAAGATTGGCTTTACACCCGGCTTGCCGTAATTTGATAGGCGGCTCGAGCCCGCCAGCACCGGGCGTGGCAAGGCGCCCGCACCGGCCAGCCTTAGGAGACCCGATGGCAACGCGCACCTACTCAACCCAGCCAGGCAATTGGAATCAGTCGGGTGCCGTCGTCTGCAACGAGGGTGTGAACTTCTGCGTCTTCTCGCGCCGCGCGAGCCGACTCCAGCTATTGCTGTTCAAGCGCGCCGATAGCCGCGTGCCCTTCCAGGTCATCGACCTCGACCCGGAGACCCACCGTACCTTTTTCTTCTGGCACGTGCTCGTCGCCGGACTGCCGGAAGGGACCTACTACGCGTGGCGGGCCGACGGCCCCCCGGATACGCAATGCAGCGGCTGCCGCTTCGACCCGGAGAAGGCGCTCCTCGACCCCTGGGCGACGACCATCAGCACGCGGGCTTGGGATCGCGCCAAGGCCTGCGCCGCCGGCGACAATATCCTCACGGCGATGCGGGCGCTGGTGCGGCGCGACGACTACGACTGGGGTGAGGACGAACGACTCCACATCCCTTTGCGCGACGCCATCATCTACGAACTGCACGTTGGCGGCTTCACGCGCCACCCGTCGTCCGGAGTCCGCCACCCCGGAACCTTCTCCGGGGTCGTCGAAAAGATTCCCTACCTGCAGTCGCTCGGCGTGACGCACGTCGAGTTGATGCCGGTGATGGCCTTCGACGCGCAGGACGTCCCGCCGCAGACCAAGGCCCTCGGACTCGAGAACTATTGGGGGTACAGCACCCACAGCTTCTTCGCCCCCCACCCCGGCTACGCGGTCAATTCAGCCCGTGCCCGGGACGAATTTCGCAACATGGTCAAGGCGCTGCACAAGGCCGGGATCGGCGTCATCCTGGACGTGGTCTTCAACCATACCGCCGAAGGCGGCGCTGCGGGCCCGACGATCAGCTTCAGGGGCTTGGCCAACGAGATCTTCTATCACCTCGATACCATGGACAAACGCCGTTACCGCGATTACACGGGCTGCGGCAACACCATCAACGCCAACCACCCGCTCGTGACGCGCTACCTGCTCGACTGCCTCCTCTATTGGGTTCGCAACATGCACGTCGACGGCTTCCGCTTCGACCTCGCCAGCGCCCTCGGACGCGGGGAAGACGGCGCGCCGCAATACCATGCGCCGATGCTCTGGAGCACCGAGCTGACGCCAACCCTGGCCCAAACCCATTTGATCGCCGAGGCCTGGGACGCGACGGGGCTCTATCAGGTCGGTGATTTCCCAGGTTTTCGCTGGGCGGAATGGAATGGTCGCTACCGCGACCTGGTCCGCTCATTCGTGCGCGGCGACAAGGGCCTGATCGGGGAGATGGCGACCCGCATCGCCGGCAGCAGCGACCTCTATCAGCACCGCGGGCGACTGCCATCCAACTCGGTCAATTTCATCACCTGCCACGACGGCTTCACCCTGCACGATCTGGTCAGCTACGACCGCAAGCACAACGACGCTAACGGCGAGGACAATGAGGACGGTCACGACGACAACCGAAGCTGGAACTGCGGCGTCGAGGGCGAGACCGAGGATGCGGCGGTCAACGCCCTGCGACAGCGCCAGGCGCGCAACTTCGTCGCCATCTTGATGTTGAGTCAAGGGGTGCCGATGCTGCTGAGCGGCGACGAGGTCCTGCATAGCAAGCGCGGCAACAACAACACCTATTGCCAGAACAACGAGCTCTCCTGGCTCGATTGGGGTCGCGTCACGGGCGATGGCGGGATGCTGGCCTTCACCCGCGGCATCATTGCCCTGCGCCGCCGCCACCCGAGCCTGCGCCGCAGGCGCTTCCTCAGCGGCGAAGCCGGTGAGGATCGGCCCTTGCCGGACATCCAGTGGCACGGGCCCGAGCTCGATGCGCCCCTTTGGGACGACGTCGAAGCGCAAGCCCTCGCCTTTACGCTCGCCGGCGTCGAGGCGCACGAAAGCCCTCTGCATGTGATGCTAAACATGTCGTCGGCGGAGATTGGCTTCGCGCTGCCGATACTCGACGGGCGTCGCTGGCACCTCGCCATCGACACGGCACAGCAACCCGTGCCGCTCGAGCCGCAGGATCAACCCGCCGTCGAGCAGGGGCGCTACCCTGTTGCAGAGCATAGCGTCGTCGTGCTCGAAGGCCACAGCTGACCGGCGACCGAACGCAGCTCGGGAGCTCGTCAAACTCGATTCTGCCGGCGCTCCACGGCTGCACCGAATGCTCGCCCCGCAACACCCATCCCCACAGCTGCGGTCGCCATCGGGATCGCCATCGGGATCGCCATCGGGATCGGGATCGGGATCGGGATCGGGATCGGGATCGGGATCGGGATCGGGATCGCTATCGGGATCGGGATCGCTATCGGGATCGGGATCGCCATCGCCATCGCCATCGCGATCGCTATCGGCATTGAGCTTCTCGCAGAACAACTCGATCTCGCTACCAATGCCGGCCGTCGCGACTGGTCGGTGTTAGACCGAATCCTCGTTCAATGATTGTCGCGCAGGTCATCGCGCGCCGGCCGCCGCAACCGCGGCAACAAACCTTATGGAGGCCAATGTGAAGCCCACCACCCTGCTATTCGTCCTACTCGCATCCCTGTCTGCCGGGGTATCGGCCGAGCTCGGCACCGGTGACGCCTTGCCCGAGCTCGAGCTCGAGGACCAGCACGAGGAGACCCACAGCCTCCCTGGCGAGACGCGCATCCTGCTCTTCGCGCCGGATCGCGAATCGGGGGAGGTGGTCACGGAGACACTGGCCGGACTGGACGCCGACGCCCTCGCGGAGCGCGCGGTCCGCTACGTCGCCGACATCAGCGGCATGCCGGGCATCATCACCCAACTCTTCGCGCTGCCGAAGCTGCGCGAACGTCCCTACCCGATTCTGCTCGGTGAAGAGGCAGAACAGACCAGTGAACTGCCCCGCCGCGCCGAGCATGTCACCGTGCTGGAACTCTCCGACGGCGCCATCACCGATATCCGCTACCTCAATAGCCCCTCGGCCTTGCGCCAGGCGCTGAATCTCCCCCGCACGCCTCAATAATCGCCGAACCTTGTTGTCTGCGCGGCCGACCGCGGCTATGATGCTGCACTGCAGCATTGCTTGTCGCCATGCCGCGGCGCTGCCTAGCCATGGCCGATCAGCTCGTCCACATGGGTGCTGACGCTGCGACCGAGGGCCGAAAAGCTGTAGCCGCCCTCGAGACAGGAGACGATCCGTTCGTTCGCATGCTTGGCGGCCATATCGTGCAGCGACCGGGTGATCCAGGCGTAATCTGGCTCGCGCAGATTGAAGTGGGCCATATCATCTTCGGCATGGCCGTCGAAGCCGGCCGAGACCATGATCAGCTGCGGGGCGAAGTCATCGATTCGCGGTAGCCAGGCCCGCTCGATTGCGGCCCTGAAGCTCGCCCCGTCGGTCAGCCGCGGCAGCGGCAGGTTGATGACATTCGGGGCCTGGGTGTCGGCACCGCTGCCCGGGTAGAAGGGATGCTGGAAGCTCGAACAGAACAGGACCCGTTCGTCACCGACGACGATGTCCTCGGTGCCGTTGCCGTGGTGGACGTCGAAGTCGACCACGGCGACCCGCTCGAGACCGTACACCTCAAGGGCGTGGGCGACACCGACGGCGACGTTGTTGAAGAAGCAGAACCCCATCGCCCGCCGCCGCTCGGCGTGATGCCCCGGGGGCCGGACGCAGCAGAAGGCGGCATGGTGCCGATCGCTCATCACCAGGTCGACACCGAGCACCGCGGCACCGGCCGCGCGGCGTGCGGCGGCGAGCGTCCCTTGGGACATGGCGGTGTCGCCATCGACCCAGACGAGGACATCATTGACCTCCGGCGCGGCATCGAAGATCGCGCGGACATAGTCCTCGTCATGGACGCGCGTCAGTTGCTCGGTGGTGGCCAGCGGCGCGTCGTAGTGGGTCACGAGCATCTCCATGCCGGAGGCGATCATCCGATCACGGATCGCGTCCAGTCGTCCCGGCTCCTCGGGATGGTGCGCCCCCATTCGATGGCCCTGGCAGTCGGGATGGGAGATGAAGGCGAGGTTCATAATCGCAGCTCCTGGTCATGACCGCCGCGACGCTGGGGCGCGGCGCGGTCTTGGGTACGGCTGCCAACGACAGCGATGTCATCAAGCTTATACCCAATCCTGCCGAGGAGGCAGAGTCCGATGCGCTTATCCGATGTCGATCAACTCTTTACGCCGAGTGCGGTGGCCGTCTTTGGCGCCAGTGATCGGCCCGGCTCGGTCGGCGGCATCGTTTACCGCAACATGCTGGCAAGCGGTTTCAAGGGCCCTTGCTATGCCATCAATCCGAAGTACGAGCAGGTCGCCGGACAGCCCTGCTACAAGTCGCTGGCGGAGCTCGACAGGCACGTTGAGCTGGCGCTGATCGCGACGCCGGCCGAGACGGTTGCCAATATTCTCGAACAATGCGGAGCCTGTAGCGTCCGCGTGGCCATCGTGCATTCGGCTGGGTTCGGCGAGCATGGGGAACGGGGCAAGATGCTGCAGGAACGGGTCGTCGAGGCGGCACGGCGCAACCGTATACGCCTCCTCGGGCCGAACACCCTCGGCATCATGCGCCCGCTGCACGGCCTCAACGCCACCTTCGGCTATGAGCAGGCGCGGCCCGGCAATGTCGCCCTGGTATCGCAATCCGGGGCCATCTGCGCCGCCATGCTCGACTGGTCAGGACCACGGGAGCTCGGCTTTTCGGCCGTCGTGTCGCTCGGCGCGGCCGCCGACATCGACTTCGGCGATGTGCTCGACTACCTCGCCCTCGACACCCACACGCACAGCATCCTGATGTACGTCGAGGGGGTACGCAATGCGCGGCGCTTCGTCAGCGGACTGCGCGCCGCGGCACGGCTCAAGCCGGTCATCGTCGTCAAGGCCGGACGCTACCCGGCCGGCTCGCGCGCCGCGAAGTCGCACACCGGGGCTTGGGTCGGGAACGCCGACGTCTTCCGCGCCGTGATGGAGCGCGCCGGTGCCGTCGAGGTCGAAGAGCTCGATCAGCTCTTTGCCGCTGCGCAGATCTTCGGCAGTGGCCGCCGCCTGATGGGCGAGCGTATCGCGATCGTCACCAACGGCGGTGGCCCCGGTGTGCTGGCCGCGGATCGCGCCGTCGAGCATGGCCTGACCCTAGCTAAGTTCAGCGAACAAACCCACGGGCGGCTCGAGTCGGCCCTGCCCGAGCATTGGTCGCACGACAACCCCGTCGATGTCATCGGCGATGCGCCGCCGGAGCGCTACGCCGCCGCCATCGAGGCCTGTGTTGCCGATCCGGGCGTCGACGGGGTCCTCGCGATCCTGGCGCCGCTGGCCGCTGCCGATCCCAGTGCCGTGGCCAAGGAGTCCATCGTCGCAGCGAAAAAGACGCAGAAGCTGGTCCTGGCCTGCTGGATGGGTGCGACGCGGGTCGCGGAGGCCGAGACGCTCTTCGCTCAGGCTCGGCTGCCGCACTTCACGTCCCCCGAGGTGGCCGTGGATGCCCTCTCCTTCCTCGCCACGCACCACCGCAACCAAAAGCTCCTGATGCAGTCGCCGGGACCGATTTCGCAGGAGGAAGGCCCAGACGTCGAGGGGGCGCGGCTGATCATCGAGGGCGTCATGGCCGAGGGGCGCAAGACGCTCGGCATCATCGAGGCCAAGGCCGTCCTATCGGCCTTCCGCATCCCGACCACCCAGGCCGTGCTCGCTCGCACCCCGAACGAGGCGCTGATGGCGGCTCAGGTCCTCGGGTTCCCGGTCGTGATGAAGATCAACTCCCAAGACATCGCCCACAAGTCCGACGTCGACGGCGTGCGCCTCAACATCACCGATGCCCAGATGGTGCGGCGCACCTTCAGCGAGATCGTCGAGCGCGCCAAGCGCCAGCAGCCGGAGGCACGCATCGAAGGGGTGACCGTCGAGCACATGATCTCCGCCCGTGCCGCGCGCGAGCTCATGATCGGCGTGCTGCGCGACGCGATCTTTGGCCCAATCATCACCTTCGGCTCGGGCGGCACCGAGGTCGAGGCCCTCGAGGACCGCGCCCTCGGGCTGCCGCCTCTGAATGCCTTCATCATCCAGACGATGATCGGCCACACCCGGGTCAATCGCCTGATGGGCGCCTTTCGCCATATGCCGCAGATGAATCGCGCGGCCCTCGCGCGCATCCTTCAGCGCGTCTCGGAGATGGTCTGCGAGCTCCCGGAGATCATCGAGATGGAGATCAACCCGCTGATCGGCAACGATCGCGAGGTGGTCGCGGTCGACGCTCGCATCCGGGTCAACTACCGCCCACCGCAGATGACGACCTACGGGCACATGGCGATTCACCCCTACCCGAGCCAGCTGATCGAGCGCGTTCAGCTGCCCGACGGGACGGACCTGACGATTCGCCCGATCCGGCCAGAGGACGCCCAGCTCGAGCAGGACTTCGTGCGCGGCCTATCCGAGCAGACCAAGTATTTCCGCTTCATGCAGGCGCTCAAAGAGCTCACCCCGGAGATGCTGGTGCGCTTCACGCAGATCGACTATGACCGCGAGATGGCGCTGATCGGCGTCGTCTCAGAAAACGGCGGGCATGTCCAGGTCGGCGTGGCACGCTATATGTCGCGCCCCGGCGGCGAGGCCTGCGAGTTCGCGATCGTCGTCGCCGACGACTGGCGCGCCCGCGGGATCGGCGCCCGCCTGATGCGCTCACTGATGGAGAACGCCCGGCAGCGGGGCCTACGCGTCATGGAGGGCGAGGTCCTG
>JGI12048J13642_11596311_pt1 | contig 14123 bp, 12 predicted proteins | sample ElkSlonscriptome_16_FD_13642 | JGI IMG/M metagenome (IMG submission 13642) | reverse complement strand
GCTCGTTGATCGACGCGTCTTTTTCGATAAAGGTGTCGGAAGACGGCACGTAGGCTTCGGGCTGGTAATAGTCGTAGTAGCTGACGAAATATTCGACCGCGTTGTCGGGAAAGAACGCCTTGAACTCGCCGTAAAGCTGCGCGGCCAGGGTCTTGTTGGGTGCCATGATCAGCGTCGGGCGCTGGGTGCGCTCGATCACATTCGCCATCGTGAACGTCTTGCCCGATCCGGTCACGCCCAGCAACGTCTGGTGCTGGCTGCCCTCGCCCACCGATTCGACCAGCTTTTCGATCGCGACCGGCTGGTCGCCGGCCGGCTCGTAGCTCGACGCCATGCGGAATTTTCTCAGAGGCTGGACTCGTGGCATCGGGCTGGACACGCGGTTGGATCAAGTATCTATAATTGTGGCTCATCGGCGGTCAATGCAATGCCGCCGTCTTTTATCCGGGGACAACCCACGGGGACAAATCATGCCAGTCAGAACCGCACAGCGCGTCGCCCAGGTCAAGCCTTCGGCCACCATCGCAATGTCGATGAAGGCCGCAGAACTCAAGGCCGAAGGCCGCGACATCATCGGTCTGAGCATGGGCGAGCCGGACTTCAACACGCCGGATCATATCCAGCAGGCGGCCATCGACGCGATACGCGAGGGCAAGACCCGCTACACCGCGGTCGACGGCACACCGGCGCTGAAGGACGCGATCATCGAAAAATTCGAGCGCGACAACAAGCTTGAATACCGGCGTGAACAGATTCTTGTGTCGTCGGGTGCCAAGCAATCGCTCTACAACCTGATGCAGGCCCTGATCGACCCCGGCGACGAGGTGCTGATCCCGGCGCCCTTCTGGGTCTCGTATCCCGACATGGTCCGGTTGGCCGGCGGCGCGCCGGTCACGCTGCAGACCACGCTCGAAGCCGGGTTCAAGATCAGCCCGGCCCAGCTGCGCACGGCGATTACCGACGAGACCCGGCTGCTGGTTCTGAACTCGCCCGGCAACCCGACCGGCCGCGCCTATCACCGCGCCGAACTCGAGGCACTGGGCGAAGTCCTCGAGCAGTTCCCCCGCGTGGTTGTCGTATCCGACGACATTTACGAACATATCTGGTGGGCCGACGAGAAGTTCTCGACGCTCGCCGAAGTATGCCCGAACCTGGCCGACCGGGTCGTCGTGGTCAACGGCGTGTCCAAGGCCTACGCGATGACCGGCTGGCGCATCGGCTACGCCGCCGGCGACCCGGAGCTGATCAAGCAGATGCGCAAGATCCAGGGCCAGAGCACGTCCAATCCGTGCTCGATCAGCCAGGCCGCAGCAGAGGTTGCGTTGACCGACAGCCAGTTCTGCGTCGAACAGATGTGCAAGCAGTTCCACAAGCGCCACGACTGGCTGATACCGGCCTTGAACGATCTGCCCGGCATCAAGTGCAGCCCCGGCGAAGGCGCGTTCTACGTATTCGCCGACTGCAGCGGCGCCATCGAATCGCTGGGGCTGGACGACGACCAGGCGTTCTGCGAGCATCTTCTGGAAACCGCCGGCGTGGCACTGGTCCCCGGCAGCGCCTTCGGCGGCCCGGGGCACGCCCGCTTCTCGTTCGCCTGCGGCATCGAAACGCTCAAGAAAGCCGTCGAACGGATCGGAGATGCCCTGAAATAGCGCTACCGCGCCGGCCACACAGGCATTTTCCTACCCCGATTCAGGTAATTTTCCTACCCGAATTCTCTATTCCCGCCGACTGACGCGGCCGCCGCGGTGCGCCAGCATGGGTCCCATCAATACGACGGGAAAACACCATGCCAAGGCCCAAGGAATTTTCGAACTCGGGATTTACCCTCATCGAACTCATGTTGGCAGTTGCGGTAGCGGCAATACTGATGAGCCTCGCAGTCCCCTCCATGCGCGACCTGCAGCAGCGCCAGAGGATCGTATCGGCAGCCAACGAACTGGTCGCGCACATCAATCTGGCACGCCAGCACGCCGTGCTCAAGCGCGAGAACGCCGTCATGTGCCCCTCGCTCGACGGAAACCAGTGCTCGGGCAGCAACCGCTGGGAACACGGCTGGATCGTATTCCGCGACCCGGACCGAAACCGCGCGCCCGATCGGCCCGCCGACATACTGCGCGTGGGCCCGGGCATGAAAAACCTGCTGATCGACTCGGCCGGACGCACCCGGATCCGCTACATGCCCTCCGGCGCCGCCTCCGGCACCAACCTCACGATCAAGCTGTGCGACACCATGCGTCCCGACCAAACCCGCGCCGTGATCGTCTCGAATCCCGGCCGCCCAAGGGTCGGCGACCTGCCGCGCCACCTGGAATGTCCCCGGGCTGACACCTGAATCGACAAAAATGCCTGAAAAAGACGCCGATTCGGGCTTGACGAAACCGGTGTTCCGAACGACAATACTTGGCTTGCAACAATTCCCCGGTAGCTCAGCTGGTTAGAGCGGGTGACTGTTAATCACTAGGTCGTTGGTTCGAATCCGACCCGGGGAGCCAAATAAAACAAGGGCTTAGCGGAATCCGCTAGGCCCTTTTTTTTGCTCTGATGACGCGAATTTTCGTGTAAGCCATATGTAGCCCGCTTTGGACACTTCACTCGAGAGCGTCGGCTCCTGGAACTCCGACTGCGATGTCCGAACCTCGGATCGTAAGGTCCCTATCGAAGGTTGCCGCCCCGCCTCAGTTACGATAATCTCTGATAACGTTGCATCGCGGCTTGCGAGATCAGCGCCATAGGGAAGCGCTCTGGACTTTTCGTCTTCGGGACTCGAAGCGCTGGCGTCTCTCGCGCGCCAAAAATGAGGGGCAGATGAATAGCAACTTCAGCCAAACCGCCAGTTTCCTCTGGTCCGTCGCCGATTTGCTGCGGGGGGATTTCAAGCAGTCGCAGTACGGGCGGATCATTCTGCCGTTCACGCTGCTTCGGCGCCTGGAGTGCGTGCTGGCGCCGACCAAGCAGGCGGTGCTGGACAAGCACGCGGAGCTGGCCGACTCCGACCTGCCGCTGGACCCGTTCCTGAAGAAGGCGGCGGCCCTGCCCTTCTACAACACCTCGCCGATGGACCTGAGCAAGCTCGGCGAAACGCAGATTCTGGAGAATCTCGACACCTACATCCAGAGCTTCAGCCCGGAAGCGCGGGAGATTTTCGAGAAATTCAATTTCCACGCCTTCCTGGAGCGCCTGGACGAGGCCAACCTCCTCTACAAGGTCGTCCAGCGCTATGCGACCACGGACTTGAGCCCTGAGACCCACGACAACCACACGATGGGCCTGATCTTCGAGGAGCTGATCCGGCGCTTCGCCGAGTCCTCGAACGAAACCGCCGGGGAGCATTTCACGCCCCGCGACATCGTGCGCCTGACCACCGCACTCATCTTCATCGACCAGCAGGAGAAGATCGCGCCGGGCAAGATCGTTACGGTCTACGACCCGACCGCCGGCACCGGCGGCTTCCTGTCGGCCGGGGAGGAGTACATCGCCTCGATCTCTTCCGGCGCGCGGGTCCGGGTCTTCGGCCAGGAACTCAACCCCGAGTCCTACGCGATCTGCATGGCCGACATGCTGGTCAAGGGCCACGAGATCAACAACATCAAGCACGGCAACACGCTCTCCGACGATCAGCTGCCGGACGAGCACTTCGACTTCATGCTCGCCAATCCGCCCTTCGGCGTGGACTGGAAGAAGGTGAAGAAACAGGTCGAGGACGAGCACAAGCAGAAAGGTTACGCCGGGCGCTTCGGCCCAGGCACGCCGCGCGTGTCCGACGGCTCCCTGCTGTTCCTGCTGCATCTGATCTCGAAAATGCGTCCCAAGGACCAGGGCGGCTCGCGCATCGGCATCATCCTGAACGGCTCGCCACTGTTCACCGGCGGGGCGGGCTCGGGCGAGTCCGAAATCCGCCGCTACATCCTCGAGCACGACCTGCTGGAAGCCATTGTCGCCCTGCCGACCGACATGTTCTACAACACCGGCATCGCCACCTACATCTGGGTGCTGTCAAACACCAAGGCCGACGAGCGCAAGGGCCAGGTCCAGCTGATCAACGCCACGGACCTGTCCAAGAAGATGCGCAAGTCCCTCGGCTCCAAGCGCAAATACGTCTCCGAGGACGCCATCGACGACATCGTCCGTCTCTATGGCCAATTCGAGGAAACCAAGCGCTGCAAGATCTTCAGAACGCAAGCCTTCGGCTTTCGCCGCATCACCGTCGAGCGCCCGCTGCAGCTGGCCTTCCATCCCAAGGACGAAGACCGCCTGGCCGCGATGCAAGCCGACCGCTACTGGGAGAAGCTGGACGAAGCCGACCAGCAGGCCCTGCTGGCCGCACTCGACGCCCTGTCGGACGAGAAATATCTCTCACGGGCAAAGTTCATGAAGGCGGTCAAGGCCGCGCTGGGCAACACCAAGCTCTCCACTGCGCTGTTCCGCCCGCTGGAGCGAAGCTTAAGCGAGCACGACGAAGAGGCCGAGGTCTGCCTGAAGAAGGGCGAACCCGAGGCCGACAGCGACCTGCGCGACTACGAGAACGTGCCACTGAGCGAGGACATTCAGGACTACTTCGAGCGCGAGGTGCTGCCACACGTGCCCGACGCTTGGATCGATGAGTCCAAGACAGACGAGCAGGCCGGCCAGGTCGGCATCGTCGGCTACGAGATTCCGTTCAACCGTCACTTCTACCAGTACGTGCCGCCGAGGCCGCTGGAAAAGATCGACGCGGACCTTGATCGGGTGAGTGCGGAGATTATGGAGCTGCTACGGGAGGTGCACGTTTGAATTCAGTGGCCGACATCCGGTTCCTGGGCAATCTTCCCTCGCATTGGAAGACTGTTTCAATTAAGTGGATACTTGACACGCCAGTGACGGACGGCCCCCATGAGACCCCTGAGTTTATTGACTCAGGCATCCCCTTCTTGTCAGTAGACGGAATTCAGAACGGAAAGCTTGTATTTGAGGGATCACGCTTTATTTCAACGAACGATCACGCGCGATATTCTCGGAAGTGCTTGCCTGCTTACGGTGACGTATTACTTGGCAAAGCCGCCTCCGTCGGCAAGGTTGCGCTCGTGGATACAAAGAACGAGTTCAATATCTGGTCTCCATTGGCGCTTCTGAGAATTCGGGCGGACAAGGGAATAGGAGAGTTTCTCTACTACGCGCTTACATCACCTCCACTGCAAGCTCAGTGCGCTGTGTTCTCCAATTCAAACACTCAAAATAATCTGGGAATGGGTGACATCGCTAGCCTTCGGATTCCACTGCCTCCGGTCAGTGAACAACGCACCATCGCCGCCTTCCTCGACCACGAAACCGCGCGGATCGATCGGCTGATCGAGAAGCAGGAGCGGCTGATTGAACTGCTGAAGGAAAAGCGCCAGGCCGTCATCTCCCACGCCGTCACCAAGGGCCTCAACCCCGACGCCCCGATGAAGGACTCCGGCGTTGAGTGGCTGGGCGAAGTGCCGGCGCATTGGGCCGTTGCTTCACTTAAGCACTCGCTCGAAGCAGTGGCAGACGTAGATCACATGATGCCTGCATCGGTCGATTCAGGAGTCCCATACCTCATGACCGGAGACTTAAGATCATTCGCAAGCCTGATCGACTTTGAATCCTGCAAACAAGTGTCTCGCGAGGGCTTTCTTAAACTGAGTAGAAAAGTAAACACGTCAAAAGGCGATGTGATCATGGCGCGTTATGCAACGATCGGAACCGTTTGCTACGTGGATATTGATGAAGATTTTGTTGTCTCCTACTCTTGCGTAACAATAAGGCCGCGCCAGAATTACACGACTGGACTTTTCTTGTTCTATTACTTCCAGTCAGATGCGTTTGTTCAAGGCATCTTAAACAAAGTTAACGCCAACACGCAGAGTAACGTCGGAATTAGCGATCTAAGAGAGGTGCAAATAGCACTGCCTGATCTTACAGAGCAAAAAGAGACAGTTGATCATATTGAAGAGAACCTACGGAAGCTAGATAGAATTATTGAAAAGTCCTCGTACGCCGTAGAACTCCTGACAGAACGACGCTCAGCCCTGATTTCCGCCGCTGTCACCGGCAAGATCGACGTCCGCGACTGGAAACCGGCCGATCCTACAACCGAAGGAGCGGCCACCGCATGACCGACAAAGCCGCCGAACGCCCCCCCCAGCAGGCCATCGTCCGCGAAATGGTCGAGGGCGGCTGGCAGGAAATTCCGGCATCCGGCTACGACCGCGAACTCGCGCTCTACCCCGAGGAACTGCTGGCCTGGCTGCGCGAGACCCAGCCGGAGGCGGTCGAGCGGCTGACCAAGTTCTACAGCGACGAAACCGACGCGATGATTCTGAAACGCGTCGCCTGGGAGATGGACAATCGCGACGGACTGCCATGACCAAAGGACGGGACTTCGGGGATTGCGTGGTCTACGTCGACGAGAGCGGCGATCACGGTCTCGGTCGGATCGATCCGGCCTCACCCTACTTCGTGCTCGCGTTCTGCATCTTCGAAAAAGAACGCTATCTCAAGGAGGTCGTGCCCGCGCTTCAGCGAATCAAGTTCGAGTTCTTCGGCCACGACATGGTGGTGCTGCATGAGTCGGATATCAGAAAATCACGCGGCCCCTTCTCGATCCTTCTCGATACCTCGATCCGCCTGCCCTTCCTGGCAGCGCTTTCGGAGTGTATCGACGAGGCAGCGTTCACCATTGTCGCGAGCTGCGTCGACAAGCGCCAGTTCCTGGGCAAGCATGCCGTGGACGAGAACCCTTACCACATCGCCATGGAGTTCGGTCTTGAACGCGTCTTCCTGGAACTCCAATCCCGGGGCCAGCGAGGCCGGAGAACGCACATCATTTTCGAGCGACGGGGCAAGCGGGAGGATCAGGAGCTCGAGCTCGAGTTCCGCCGGATTCTCGATCGCACGGGCATGGAAGGGATGGCGGAAACGCTCGACATCGTGCTCGCCCACAAACAGGTCAACTCGGCCGGCCTTCAGCTTGCCGACATGGTCGCCCGACCGATTGCCCGGCACCTGCTGCAGCCAGACCAGCCGAATCGGGCCTACGAGATCCTGCGCCGAAAGTTCAGGCGGGACCGCAGGGGAAACATCGAGGGCTGGGGGCTGAAGTGCTATCCGTGAAAAAGCAGGGCAGCGGAAAAGCAAAAGGCCCCGGTGCATTCACCGAGGCCCCATGCCGACCGGGTATTCCCAATCCTATGCTCTTAGAATGGCATTCCGCCCGGCAAAAATCAACAGCAGGCGGGAGGGAATATGACCGATAAAGCCGCCGAACGCCCGTTCCAACAGGCTATCGTCCGCGAAATGGGCGAAGCGGGCTGGGAAGAAATCCCGGCCTCCGGCTATGACCGCGAGCTGGCGCTCCACCCCGCCGAGCTGCTGGCCTGGCTGCGCAAAACCCAGCCCGACGCGGTCGAGCGGCTGACCAAGTTCTACAGCGACCAGACCGACGCGATGATCCTCAAGCGCGTCGCTCGGGAAATGGACAAGCGCAACGCGCTGGACGTGCTGCGGCGGGGCATCAAGGACCGCGGCGTAAAGCTCTGGCTTTGCGCCTTCCGCCCCGACCACGGCCTGAACCCGGACACCCTGGCCCGCTACGAGGCGAACCGATTGCGCCTGGCGCAGGAAGTCTCCTACTCGCCCTACGCCCGCGACAAGTACAACCCACGTCTGGACCTGGTGCTGTTCGTCAACGGCATCCCCGTCGCCACGCTGGAGCTAAAGTCCGAGTTCAAGCAGGCGATCGAGAACGCCAAGCGCCAGTACAAGTTCGACCGCCCGCCCAAGGACAAGAAGACCCGCAAGGACGAGCCTCTACTGGCCTTCAAGCGCCGCGCAATGGTGCACTTCGCCGTCAGCCAGGAGGAAGTCTGGATGACCACCCGGCTGGCGGGCGAGGACACCTTCTTCCTGCCCTTCAACCGGGGCAACGACGGCGCGGCCGGCAACCCGCCGAATGAACACGGCTACGCCACCGACTACCTGTGGAAGCGCGTCTTCCAGCCCGACGCCTGGCTGAACATCCTCCACCGCTTCATCCACCTGGAGGTCAAGAAGCAGAACGACGGCCGGGTCAAAGAGACGATGATCTTCCCGCGCTTCCACCAGTGGGAGTCGGTTACCAAGATTGTCGGCGAGGTTCGGCGCGAGTGCGCGGGCCACCGCTACCTGATCCAGCACAGCGCCGGCTCGGGCAAGTCCAACTCCATCGCCTGGACCGCGCACCAGCTGGCGTCTCTGCACACTACCGGCGACGAGCGGGTGTTCGACTCGGTCATCGTCATCACCGACCGCACCGTGCTCGACGACCAGCTGCAGGAGACGATCTACCAGTTCGAGCACAAGGAGGGCGTGGTCGTCGGCGTCAACCGCGAGGACGGCGAAGGCAGCAAATCCGAGCAGCTGGCCCATGCGCTGGAACGCTCTACCCGGATCATCATTGTGACCATCCAGACCTTCCCCTACGTGCTGGACCTGATCCAGCAGCGCAGCGGGCTGAAAGGCCGGAAGTTCGCGGTGATCGCCGACGAAGCGCATTCCTCGCAGACCGGCACGACCGCGTCGAAGCTCCGGCAAGTGCTGCTGGCCGAACAGATCGCCGAGGGCGGGGACGTGAGCGCAGAGGATGTACTGACCGCCACCCTCGATGCGCGCGGCCCGAACGAGAACATCAGCTACCTGGCCTTCACCGCCACGCCGAAAGCCAAGACTCTGGAGCTGTTCGGCCGCCCGCCGGACCCGCACCAACCCACCGGCCCGGACAACGTACCCGAGGCCTTCCACGTCTACACCATGCAGCAGGCGATCGAGGAAGAGTTCATTCTGGACGTGCTGCGCAAGTACACGACCTACGAGACCGCCTTCGAGATCGAGCAGAGGGCCACCGCACCCGACGAGGAAGTCGACAAGACCCGCGGCGCGACCCGGATCTACCAGTGGGCCAAGCTGCACCCGTACAACATCGAGCAGAAGGTGCAGGTCATCATCGAACACTTCCGCCAGTTCGTCGCCCACCTGCTCGAAGGCCAAGCCAAAGCCATGGTCGTAACCGACTCGCGCAAGGCCGCCGTGCGCTACAAGCTGGCCTTCGACAAGTACCTGGCCAAAAAGGGCTACAAGGGGCTGGCAGCCATGGTGGCCTTCTCCAGCGACGTCAACGACCCCGACAGCGGCCCGGAGGCGTTCAACGAGCGCAACATGAACCCCGACCTGCGCGGCCGGGACATGCGCGAGGCCTTCGACACGCCGGACTACCAGGTGATGATCGTCGCCAACAAGTTTCAGACCGGCTTCGACCAACCCAAGCTCTGCGCCATGTACGTGGACAAGAAGCTCAAGAACGTGGACTGCGTCCAGACCCTGTCCCGGCTCAACCGCACCTACCCAGGCAAGGAAGAGCCGTTCGTTCTGGACTTTGTCAACGACCCGGACGACGTCCTCGAGGCCTTCAAGCCCTACTACCGCACAGCGGAGCTTGAGACCACGACCGACCCGAATCGGATCTACGACCTGCAGGAAGCTCTGGATCAGGAGCGAATCTATACCCAGGACGAGGTGGAGGCCTTCGCCGAGTCGTTCTACGATCCGAAGCAGACCCCAGACCGACTGAATCACCTCATCCGGCCGGCCGTCGACCGATTCAAGACACGCCACCGCACCGCCCTGGACGAGATCGACGCCGCCGAAATGGCCGAGCGCCGGGCCCAACTGGCCGGCGACGCCGAAGCCCAGAAACGTGCGGCTGCCGACCGCAAGGCAGCAGGGGAGGACAAGGATCGGCTCGAACTGTTCCGCAAGAACCTGGGGACCTTCTGCCGCTTCTATGAGTTCATCTCGCAGGTCACCGAACTACGCGACGAAGACCTCGAACGCCTCAACGTCTTCGCCCGCCACCTGCGCCCCCTGCTCCGCGACGATCGCCCATTCGATGAAATTGACCTCTCCGGCTTGGAACTGACCCGCTACCGGCTCAAGAAGCAAGGCGAACGCACCCTCGCCCTCGGCGAAGGCGACCCTCTCAAACCCGCCGATGGTCTCGGCTCCGGCAACCCGCGCGAGCCCGAGAAGGACCCGATATCCGTCATCATCGAGCGTTTGAACCAGATCTACGGTGCTGGAGACTGGACCGACCAGGACCTCGTCAACCATTCCAGGGCGCTGACCGATAAGGTCATGGAGAAGTCCAACGTCATGGCGCAGATCAAGGCCAACAGCGATGAGCAAGTGATGCATGGGGATTTCCCAAGCGCCGTGCAAGAAGCCGTCATGGAAACCCTGGCCGCGCAGAAAAGCGCTTCAGCTAGCCTCCTCGGAGACAGCGCGAGGATGGACGCAATGATGCTGTTTGTGCTGTCACAGATTAGAGATCATCTTTCTAACCAAAGATAGCGCAGCATCCTGCTCATAGGAGACTCAGCAGTGTCAGGAAAAAGCCCTAAAGTGCGCATGCCGCTGTTTCCAACCTATCGAAAGGCGCGGGCGCTGATGCGCGTCCTGGAGGGAGAAAAGCGCGCGGACACAATCCACTTGATCAACAGCATCAAGAATCAGACCGGAACGCCTAAGAACCCTGTTAACTGGACTGAGCCAGACAAGTGGATTCCAGAGCGCCTTAAAGGTCGAGACCGCGAGCTGGCCTCGGAAATCTGGAGCGCCACCAAGAACCTTGTAAACCCCCGCCATATCTACGGAGCTTATCTCTTTATAAACGGCTACGAACTTCTTCTGCAGAATGGCGAAGGCGTTTATCAGCTGACGGAAACGGGGCACAAGTTCCTAAAAGGGGAGACCGAGGCGATTCGGATGATTGATGAGAGCGAGGGACTCCTCCAATTGCTGAATATCCTCTCGACCAAACAGAAAGCAATGCGGGGCGACTTGCTGCCGGAATGGTCCGAGTATCTTCTCGAAGTTTCGAACTTCAAGTCAAGCAGCACGTTCAATGACACCCTCAGGCGGCGTGTTTCGAACCTCATCGATCGGAAACTCGTTGATCGAAAGGGCAACACCTACTCAATCAGCCCAGAGGGAATTGCGTACCTTGAAAGCAGCAATTTCGTGTCGTCTAGTCCGAGAAGGGACACTCTTAAGGCGGTTGAAGCATTTAATGTCAGTCAGCGCACAGAGCTACAGGACAGACTGGCGAAAATGGACCCCTATGCTTTTGAACATCTCATTAAAGAGCTTCTGGAAGCCATGGGATATGACGACGTCACGGTAACTAAAGCGGCTGGAGACAAGGGTGTCGATGTTGTTGGAACCATCCAATTTGGGATAACAACGGTACGGGAAGTCGTCCAAGTCAAACGAACCCCGAACTCAGCTCTTGGACGCCCACTTGTCGACCAACTCCGCGGCGCCCTCCACTATCACCAGGCGATTCAAGGAACGATCATCACCTTGGGCAGGGTAGCAAAAGGCGCTCAAGATGCAGCAGTTTTTCAAGGCGCTGCACCAATCACATTGATCGATGGCGAGAAGCTCCTTGACCTCTTAATTGAGCACGAAGTAGCGGTAAAGAAGCGGTCAATAGTAATGTGGGAAGTGGATAGCGAATTTTTCTCCAAGGACGCAGAAGAAATACTTGATTAGGGCCCAGAGTGCGCCCTCGCATTTTCTACAATCGAAAAACGGATAGCTAAAAACGGAGACAGCCATAACCTAAGAGAAGGCGCGAATTCCTCGGGTCTTTTTTGGGGCCGAGTGCTGCATACGGGGAATCGGGCGCGTTTCTCACCGCAAGTAATCAATTTTTGACCGACCCGGCATATTTCGGACATGCCGAATCTGGCTGGCAGGCCATTCGAGAGTTTCTGAGGTAATCGGGATAGTCAGCCCGGACTGAATTGTCAATTTCCCCAGTTTAGGTCCAGTCATAACTAGAGACTTCGGCATGGCCGCGGTCGGTTAGAAATTCGATTGGCGACACGTCTCCCAGCGATTCGTGCGGACGAACCGTGTTGTATTTTCCAGCCAGCGTTCGGTTTCTTCCCGGACTTGGGTGAGACTCATGAAGCACCAGGCATCGAGTACGCCGTCGCGGTAGATTCCGTTGAACCGCTCGACAAAGGCGTTTTGCGTCGGCTTGCCGGGCTGGGTGTATTCAATGACGATGTTGCGCCGTTCGCACCAGGCGACGAATACTGCGCTAGTGAATTCCGGACCGTTGTCGACACGGATTCGTTCCGGCGCGCCTCGGATCAGCAGGATCTGATCCATGACGCGCGTCATTCGCGCAGCGGTCAGGGACACATTTTTTTCCACCTTGTGATTCGGGCACTGAGCAAAGACTGAAGGTTTGCCTTGCCCTTGTCGCATAGAGGCAGGCCTCTCTAGATTTGACGGCTGATCAAGATATCACGGCTGAACATTACCCCGAGCGAGCTGTCGCATGCGGGACCGCGAGCGTTCTATCACTTCCTCCGAGAATTGATCTGGGTATCGGAGAACTACGGCCTCGAACGCTAAGTCTGCCAGTCCCATTTCCGCAAGGAGCTCGTAACCCGCGGTCTGGACCGGCCGGCTGACGGCACGCTCCACCGCACCTAGAATCCCGCGGCGCTTGATCATCTGCCAGGTGCGCGTTGCACGGGTGCGCCGGCCGTTTTTCCGAGAGAGCACTTCCTCGTAGGCCAAAATGGCCTGAATGCACTCCTTCTCCACATCCGAGGCATCACCGTATTCCGCCGCACGCAGGTCAATCGAGTGCCGGCGCGCCTGGTCCGCCAGGTCAGGGCGGCCAAGTCGAACGGCATTCTTCGCAAACTTCTCGCAATCCTCTGGAGACGTCAGCCGGGCCACGCGCTCGTCCATTTCCTTGTCGACCATGTCCTTGCTCCGACTCGTTCTATATCTTCAGGTGGCGCTACAGGAGTTCATAGGGGTTTTGCAGGCGCCAATTTGCCGCCGCAACAATTTCAGGCTTGAAGAGATCCTCAAACCGGACCACGAGCGCTTCGAAACTTTCGCCGAGCCTGTCGTGGTCGCGCAAAACCTTGAATCCCTGCTGCAGATCGGCACTGACCATCAAGCGGGATAGGGCTCCCACCGCGCCGTGACGATCGATCATTTGCCGCGTGCGATTAGCCGCATGGCCGCTGAAGGCCTCGTAAATCTCAATGGTACGGTCCACTTCGCCGATAAAATCCGGGTCGGTCATCTCCTCCACCCTCCGATTCTGCGCTGCGCGGCTGCTGGAAACGAGGCCCTACCAAAAACCCTGAAAGCACGCGCTGCGTCTACCCCAGAAAGCATACTCCCCCCTGCGGATCGAGACAAATGACGGGATGAACCCATCCCGGTGCGCCGGCAAAGGGCGGCGACCAAAAAACCTAGGTAGTCGGTGCCCGGCGCTTAGAATGGGCCTGATCGAGCCGACACACCATTTTTTTCCTGCCCGCAGCTCAAGTGCCAGCCATCGTTCTTTCAACATAGAGGGGCGGCAAGGCTTACTCAATGCTATTCGCCGGCCTCGAATTGCCTCACTTGACCATTGGCACGATTGACCGATACGTAGCGAGTGGCGCCGACTCTGAGTTCGTTCGGGTCGTGGACGCAGAAAAGCCATTCCACAGTCGGGTCGAACTCGTGAAGCGCAAGATCCTGCGTGTGATCGACCGACATCCCAGTTGACAAGACTTCTCCACTAATACACCTGAGTCCGCCAGCCTGGGCTTGAGCGGCGAACGGTCGAGGGAATCAGCGGCCACAGTGCGCAGCTCGCAGTAAAGTTCCTGAGGTAACCAGCGCAATTCGCTGCTGAAATGATGCATCGGGACGGCAAACGAGGCAAATTAGGGCCGGGGCGAGAAAATGCTGTACCGGATGCGGCGCATATCCCACACCCCCGTTCAGCTTTCGAAGCGCATCTGCGAAATGGCTGGCTCCGCACTGCATCCAGTATGCAGCGCGCGAGTCGGGTGTCTCAGCTCTGCTGCGGCTGTCCCGCCCCGACAGCGCGCAAGGGACACGGTTCGCAACAATATTCGGTTCGAGGCGCGTGAAGGGCGGTGCGCACGCGCGAAGCCAGGAATTCGATGAACTGCGCCGAGTCGTCAAGGCACGGCAGGCAGTGCGTTTCGCCGACTGGCCCGTCTGCAAGCGACTTCGGCAGGCTCACGGTTTCG
>JGI12048J13642_10480002_pt1 | contig 14125 bp, 11 predicted proteins | sample ElkSlonscriptome_16_FD_13642 | JGI IMG/M metagenome (IMG submission 13642) | reverse complement strand
CTCCCCGGCACGAGTCGCAGGGTCGGCCGGATCGGGCTCGGCGCGATGCACCTCTCCCTGCCGGGCCGCCCGGAGAGGTCCGACGCGATCGGGGTCATCCAACGCGCGGTCGAACTCGGCGTGAAGCTCATCGACACGGCGGACGCCTACTCGATCGACGCGCGAGAACACGGCCACAACGAAGTGCTGGTGGTCGAGGCCCTCCGTGACATGGGGATCGACCCGCAGGAGGAGACCGCTCCGGTCGTCGCCACGAAGGGGGGACGAAGCCGCCCCGACGGAGATTGGGCACTCGATGCCCGTCCAGAACGCATCCGTGACGCGTGCCACGACAGCCTTCGGCGCACCGGGCTCGATCGTATCCCCCTCTATCACCTTCACCAGCCAGACCCCGACGTCCCCTTCAAGGAGTCCGTCGGGGCTCTGGAGCGGTTGGTCCAGGAGGGGAAGATCGAGGCCGTCGGCCTCTCGAACGTGAGCGTGAGTCAACTCGAAGAGGCTCGCGAGATCGTCACCGTCGCGACGGTGCAGAACGGGTTGTCGCCGTGGAGTGTCGGACTCCGGCCCCCACCGGTGCTCGCCCGCTGCGAGACGCTCGGCATCCTGCACCTCGCATACGGCCCGCTCGGGGGACGGGACAGGGCTCCCTCGATCGCCGACTGCTCGGCCTTGCAGGCCGAGGGTCGGCGCCTCGGCGCGTCCCCCCAGGAACTCGTGCTTGCGTGGCTTCTCACCCTCTCGCCGGCGCTTCTTCCGATCCCCGGCGCCCGCCGGGTCGCCAGCGTGGAGAGCAGCGCTCGAGCCGCCACGATCGAGTTGGATTCGGCCGGCGCGCGCCGAGTCGGTCGCGCACTCGCATCGCTGCCGGGCAGAGAGGGGCTTCTGACCAGGGTGCTCGGGCGTCTTGGTCGCCTCGTTCGTCGGGCGCTTCCCTGAGCCGACGTCCGAGCGGATACACGAAGGGCGGATGTCCGGAAGGCTGGATACACGAAGGGCGGGGCGGCCTTGCCGGCCACCCCGCCCCTCGCTGCAGCCTCGGTGCGCCGCGAATTCAGGCGCCGATCCAGGCGCGGTTCACCCCCCGGAGCTGAGGAAGTCGAAGTAGGATCCAACGTCGAACCCGACCGGATCGACCGGATACAGCTGGTCCCTGAAGAAGTATCCGGTGGTCGGGAAGTACGGGGGCGGGTCGCTGGCGCCGCACTGGTCGTAGGAGTAGCGCTTGAGGTACCCGTCACCGCTCGACAGGCCCACGGCGCCTCGGGTGCGCTGAATGATCCCGCCGGTGAGGAACAGGCAGCCACGTCCCCATATCGTCGTCTCGCAGGGCTCCGCCGTCTCGGACCCGGAGTTGTAGTTCTCGACCGTGAACTGGTTGAGCGCCAGGACGATCGCGTTGATGTACTCGTCCTTGGTGTCGTCGTACGTGCGGTACGCCGTCGAGGACCATGCCCTGGATGGAGCGTTGACGGTATTGTCCGCGACGACCACGTCGTTGCCGCTGAACAGGCCGAGGATGTCGGGACAGTCCGGCTGGGCGGGTCCACCCGCGTAGGTGATATCGTCCCCGATGATGATCTGGTCGGTGGCCGCGATCGTGACCCTGCCACGCAGTACGCCGCTGATCACTGCCTTCCCGTCGATATGGATGACGCCCTTGAAATCGGGATTGACCCGGCGCGAGAGCGGGAACAGGTAGTTGGCGTCGGCGCGACCCGCGATGCGGGGATCCGGGGTCGTCGTGTACTGGAGCCACTCGCCCCGCCCATCATTGGCCACGAAGTCGCCGCCGGGATTGAGTTCGTCCGAGCCCCCCAGGTAACAGCGACGGCTGCTGTGCGTGATCCCCTGCCACCACTGGTGCCCATCCTCCGGATGATCGGCCGCCGCGACGAAGTCGCCGCCATGGTTCGCATAATCGCCGCAGTTGTCGGATGACCCGAAGTTGCCCCCGGGACGGTTCGCCGTCACCCAGTCCGGGTCGCTGGACTCGTAGACGCGCACCCATCCCTCGTCCTCGCCGGTGAACGAACCGTCCCCGTCGAGGTCGATCACGACGAAGTGGAGCCGGAGGCCCGACTGCCCCCACGATCCGCCCCCGCCATCGAAGGCCATCCCACCCGAGGTGGCGAGCGATTCCAACTTGTCCAGCTCGGCCGTCGGGGGGAGCGGAATCGGCGAGACACCCGCTTCGTAGCCCTCCACGAAGGTGGCGTACGGCTCACCCTGAACGCCGCCGGCCGTACGAACCTCGTCGTGGAAGGTCGCGCCCGAATTGTAGATCTTGATGTCGCTGTTCGAATGTACGGGACCGAAGATCTGGTCGCCGCCACCGAAGGCGATGTTCGTCGGCTCGATGTCGGTGAAGTAGGCGTAGCGCGCGAAGCTTTCCTGCCGGACCTGGCTGCGTCGAATGGCCACACCCTGCCCTGCGTCCCGCGTTACCGATACGATGCTGCCGAACACGCCGTACTGCCCCGTCGTGTTTCCGGTCGGTCCCGCATAGGTCCACCGCTGCACGCCGGGAAGAGTGCCCCCCTCCCCATCCGATACCGAGACACCATCCTCGAGGACGACATACCCGCTCTCCGGGAACAGGCCACGATCGGAATTCAGTGTCGAGCGCCCGTACTCGATGCCGGTCCGGGACGACGTCACCAGCTGGGAGTGATTCTCGTAGTACCGGTTGCTGAGCGTGTTCGACGCACCCACGGACAGCGCGCCCGCGATCAGCGTCGCCGCCACGAGTGCCACGAGAAGTGTCACCACGAGAGCGAAGCCGCCGTCGGACCGGGAGGCACGAGTCTCGAGAGGCCTCCCGAGCGTGGATGTGAATGGGGTCATGGTATGCATTGGATGAACTCCTGGATATCAGCTTGCCGGCATCGTGACGGCAGCGCTGGCCGCGACCGGCGAAAGAGATGGTGTGCAGTCCTGCGTGGCGAGGCCGTACTCGTAGTCCGTACCGGACTCTGCGGTGGTATCCTCGTATCGGTAGCTGACGCTACCGGCGGGGATGGAGGCGAGGGGGTCACCCCAGCTCGCTGCGCCGCCCACTCGGCGCCAGAGGAGGTAGTTGGCGACGTCCTTCTCGCCGCTGCTCTCGTCGGTCGCCTGCCCCCATGTGACCACGAGCGCCGGATCGCCGCTCGGCAGTGTATCGCCGACCACCGACGGACTGACCCCGAGGATCGGCTCGTCACCACACGTCGAGAGGCTTCCGAACCCGACGTTGGGCAGATCGATGAGGCGCGAACCCGACACGATCTTCTCATCGTCACCGGGTGCGCCATTCGTGGCGCGCAGCTTCACCTCGACCGCGCGGATTCGGTCGATCCGTGCGACCGCGCCGGTATCGGCGAGCGCCTGATGGACCGGAATGTCGTGGCTGAGCCGGACCGAGTCGGGCAGCTGCACGAGCCCGCCGCTGTTGGGCCGCTCGTAGAAGCTGAAGAATGGCTCGCCCGGCTGTTCCAGGATATTCCGCGCGATTCGCTCGGGCGCGTTCCCGTTGATCTGACGCCAGAGTACGTAGTCGTCCTCGTAATCGGTCGTCGCGTCGGGCTCGAGGTAGAAGATGATCAGTTCGGCCTGGCTCGATACACCCGGCGAAACCTCGTAGGAGACCGTCGGGAACTGAAAGCCACCCGAGTTCGGGATCGATACCGCTGAACTCGCGAGCCGGACCTGGCCATTCGGAGCATCGACGTTCACGAACACCGCGAAGGGATCGTTGGACAGATTCGAGACGTTGTCGGAGGTGAAGGCCACGACGTCGGGACCCAGGTAGACGAGTTCGGGCTGTCCGGACGGCAGATTGATGCCGGCCGTGCGCAGATCCTGCTCGAGCCGTGTGAAGGCATAGTTGGCGTTTCGGAGCGCCACGAGCCGTCGGGTCGATTCGCGGAACGCCGTCGTTTCGCTCTGTAGCGCCGAGAGGACGCCCACGATGAGCACGCCGAAGAGCGTTATGGCGGTCAGGAGCTCCACGATGGTGAAGCCCGCTCTCCGCATCCGTACCGCCTGGTGCATGGTCGTATTCATGGAGCCGCCACCACTACCTCGCGCACGATCGGAGCGCCGAGAAACGATCCCGACACGCTCACGACGATGCGCTTGAAGTCCTGTGTCCGTCCGCCGGCACCGGGCGTCGTCACCCGATCGATCGAAGTCTCACGGGTGAAGTCGTAGGTCACGCCGTCGATGCTCGACTCCGAGCCCTCGTACAGAGTCTCGAGGTCCGAATAGCGGGAATCGATCTGGATCGTCGAGAGCCGACTCTCGACCGCCTGAAGCGCAGCCGCCTTCATCTCCGACTCCGCGGCGTTCCGGCTCAGGCGTGACGATGTGTATGCGGTGCCGAGGATCACGACGGTGAGCAGGAGCAGCGAGATGATGAGCTCGATGAGCGTGAAGCCCTGATCGCGGCGGTCCGCCCGTACCTCGGCAGAATTCCGTCTGGTCAGCATGTCAGACTCCAACTGCCTGAGGAATAGCGGAAGCAGCGGACCGCACCGGTGGCCCTTTCGACCTCGATCGCCCGGTTGAGTTCGGTCTCGGGACGCAGCGAGGTGATGTACACCGCGCCGAACTCGCTCGCGCTGCCATTCCGGTGATAGATCAGCGTCGGATTTCCGCCCACCTCCCTGAAGGTGACCGGGTCCGTGCCCCACGGCAGTCCGTCGGACCCGTGGAGACCGAACTCCACGCCATCCTCGAGCTGGATCGGGGTCTGACGCTCGCCGGGCTGGATGGACCCGTCGTTGTTGTCGTCGCGGTGCACGACCACGCGTCGGGCGTCCACATCGAAGATCAATCGCACGTCGTGCTGCTGGAAGAGAGCCTCTCTCTGCGCGGCATCCATCGCGAAGGCGAGCGCCTGAACCTGACTGTCGACCTGCGCCCCCGCTCGGTCCACCCGCAGAAAGCCGAAGGCGGTCAGAATCGCGATGAGCGCGACGACGATCAGGATCTCGACGAGCGAATAGCCGGCGGACGCACCTCTGGCGCGTGCCACCGACCGCATCGGATCTCGCTTCAACGGGTTGGACATGTCGAACGCATCCTCGAACGAAGAAATACCGGGCCCTGGTGCGGCGCGGTGCGCCGGGGCGGGAGCGGTGGCGGACAGCGCCGAGGCGAATCCCGATGCTCCGTCGACGCCTCTCCCGGCCGCGCCTCTGCCGGCGGAGCGTCGCACCGACTCCGAACATTTGAAAGATCGCCGAACCCCACCGAAAAAACGATCGGCGTCGGAGATCGGCGGTCTCGGGGCGGGTGCATGGCTCATCGGTCTCGAGTGTGAACGCGAAGAACCGCGGAGGGACGGAACCGCTGCTGGTGTCGCACATCTGCATCACTCGCCGCGTATGCGCGGCAATTCGTCGAGAGCGCCCGAAGTGCTCCGTCCACGAGAAGCGTGCCCGGCGCCCCGGCGCCCACCGGCTCGACGACCGCGAATCCAGCGAGAAGACTATTCATTGCCGTCTCCCCTGTGGTCGAGGGTGTCGGCCACCGCATCCGTTCCGGTCGGGACGTCCGCCTCGGCCGCAGGCGCACCAGCCCCCGTCCTCGACAGCTCGATCGCCGCGGGACGAGCACCGGCCGAGACGGACCACGAGATCGTATGGCCTCCCTGAGCGGGCGTCGCGGCAGCGACATCTCCCTGCGGTCGGGCATCCAGTCCATCGACGATCGACCGAGGCGCCGCGGCCTGCTCGGGCGTCGGATCGCCCAACTCGCTCTCATGGACCACCCAGAGGGTCGTCGACGCGAGCGTCAGAACACCCAGGGTCATCACGAGGAGAGCGATCACGACCTCGACAAGGGTGAACCCACCCCGCACGCGGTCACGCACGCGTCCACCGCCGATGAAGATCGACGGCGAACTGGCGGGCATGCGGCCAGTGAACGCCCCGGAGGACGTTTCGATGGAGGTCGACACGCTTTCTCGGCCCATATCTCGAACCAGTTGCGCAGGGAAGTCAGGCATTCTGTCATGACAAGTATGCGAGATCCGTGCCATGGCCTGAGGCCCGTGCTGCCGCGCTTTCTGGATGGTGACAGGATCGCGCTGCCGCACATTCTTCCTATCCGGGGCAACTTGTGCCGTCACTCGTCGAGGGCCCCGACGAGCCGGGTTCGGGTCACCCGTGCTCGTGCTCGGGCGCCCGACTCCCGAATTCGCGGTCGAGGAAGAGCAGAGACGCGGGGTCGTCCCCGGCACGGGCGAGCAGGTCCACCGCCCGACCCGCATTTTCCTCCTCCTCCACCTGTTCCGTCACGAACCAGTCCAGCTCACGCTGCGTGGCGATGTCGTCGTGCTCGCCCGCCAGCGCGTACAGTCGATGGATGGAGGCGGTCACGGCCTCTTCATGTTCGAGGGCGTTCCGGAAGGCGTCCAGCGGTGCGCCGAACTCCTCCGGTGGACAGGGGATGGCCTGCAGCACGACACGCCCGCCCCTGCGATTCATGTAGTCGAACAACTTCATGGCGTGTTCCTGCTCCTCCCCGGCCTGAAGTCGCATCCAGTGCGCGAAGCCCTCGTAGGACTCGGCCTCGAACTGCGCCGCCATCGCGAGGTAGACGTACCCTGAAGACAGTTCCATGCAGATCTGGTCGTTGAGCGCGGCCTGGACGTCGGGATGCATCGGTGTGGACTCCATGTCGGGTGGTCGGATACTGGTTCACGGTATCATACCTCTTCAATGTGCAGGGGTTCGACCCGCGGCGCCCACCCTCGGCACACCGATGCGGTACCGATGCGGTGCTCAGAACAACCGCTGATCACCCGCGGTCGAGGCGAGCAGCCGGACCCGACCCGATCCCGTATCGATCACGACGGAGCCCCGGCCCTGCCCGACGATGCCGGAGAACTCCCCCCGCTCGGACCGCGACGTACGGACCCCCGGCAGCCCCACCTCGATTCCGCCGGACCCGGTGTCGATGTCGAATCGTGCGTCGACGTCGCTACCGAAACGGACCGTCACGTCCCCCGAGCCGGTGTCGACATCCAGCGTCGCCGGCGTACCCGACAGACCGATCTCCACATCGCCCGAGCCCGTGTCGACGAGCACCTCCCGGCCATCCAGGCGGGCCAGGTCGATGTCGCCCGATCCTGTATCCGCCGACAGGTCGCCCGACCTCACGTCGACGGCCCGAATGTCCCCTGATCCCGTATCGAGGCGGACGGACTCGCCGCGGACCGCTTCGACGACGATATCGCCCGAGCCGGTGTCGGCGTTCACGGTACCGGCGATCCCGGCCAGTCGAATGTCTCCCGATCCCGTGTCGGCCCACACCCCACCCTCGTGACGCTCGACATTGATCGACCCGGCGGAGACGTTCAGGCGAACATCGGAGACCGCGTCGTGTGCGCGAATCGACCCTGCGCCGACGAAGGCCTCGACATCTCGACCCCGCGGGACCTCGACGCGGACCGCGACCCACGCCTCCAGGCCCGACCCGCTGGACGCGATCCGGACCGGGTCGGCTCCAGACCAACCTGTCCGCCCGCCATCCCACGTTCCGTCTTCCTCGACGCGGACCGTGGTCTCGTAGCGCCCGGATGATCCACGATCGAACACGATCCGGTCGTCGGGAAAGCGGACCACCAGCGCCTGTCGACCCCGAATCTCCTCGATATCGACCGAAAGTCGGTCGGCGTCCGCGCCCATGAAGTCGACCGTCACCTCGACGCGGTCACCGGACCCCGGGACCACCTCGATCTCACCCGCCAGCGCATGGATCGCCGGATCTCCATCCAGCACGAATCGGTCCGGCGCGTCGCCACCGGCAGCCTGCGAAGCGTCGCCGCGGTCGCCGCGGTCGCCGCGCAGCTCGCCGAATGCGTTCGTGGCCGTTCCCGCCGCCGCCACCAGCCCGATTCCCAGCACACCCACCATCGCCGTCACCTTCGTCATCGTTCCGCTCCCTGAATTCGTGCGCACCATGCGCCCCGACCGACCCCCGACCGGGCGCTCTCCCATCCCGTAGGCACGACGGGACACGCGGACATCGAGTTTCGACCGCGCAGCCCGGGTAGCGGGTCGCCGGAGCGACCCCGACATTGCGGCCCGGCAGCGAAGCCACGAGCATGATCGCGTGTTCAACCGCCCCCGGCCCCGCCGGCGGCACCCCTCGACCGGACCCTCACTCCGCCCCATGGCTATCGGCGCAATCGAACCGACCAGGTCGCCGAAACACCACTTCACGGTGGATGTGGAGGAGTACTTTCATCCCTCGGCGCTCGAACCGTGGATCGACCCCTCGGAGTGGGATGACCTCCCCAGACGAAGTCCAGCGCTGATCGACCGACTCCTCGGCATCCTCTCGGCGCGCGGCATCACCGGCACCTTCTTCATCGTCGGGTGGCTCGCCGAGCGTGAGCGGGTGATGGTCCGAAGAATCGCCGACGCCGGACACGAGATCGGGAGCCACTCGTGGGACCACAAACGGGTGACGGAGCAGACCCCGGATGGCTTCCGCACATCCGTGCGCCGGTCGAAGGACTTCCTCGAGGACCTCACGGGTGAATCCGTCCTCGGCTTCAGAGCCCCGAGCTTCTCGATCGTTCCGGGGCTCGAGTGGGCCCTCGAGGTCCTTGTCGAGGAGGGCTACGTCTACGATTCGAGTCTGTTTCCGGTGACCCAGCATCCCACGTACGGGTATCCGGACGCGGACCGGTTCGCTCACTGGATGCACCTTGCTGCGGGCCCGTTGGCGGAGATTCCCCCCAGCACCCTCCGCGTGTGGGGTTCGAATCTGCCGGCCTCCGGAGGAGCCTACTTCCGACTGCTCCCGTACGCACTGACCCGTCGGGCCTTCAAACAGGCCGATTCGGAGGGGTTGGCGGGAACCTTCTACACTCACCCGTGGGAATTCGACGACTGGGTACCCGAGATGGACATGGCGGCTGTGGCGAAATTCCGAACGTTCGGCGGCAGACGAGGTCTCTGGCGGCGCGTCGAGCGCTTCCTCGGCGAATTCTCCTTCGCCCCGATGCGGGATACCTTCGCAGCCATGCAGGACCCGGGAGCCGACTCGTGAAGGGGAATGTCGTCGTCACGGAGGAACGCGCGGGCCCGGAGTGGGACGATTTCGTGCGTCGAACGCAGGGTGGGACCTTCTGCCACCTGTCAGGTTGGACGTCGGTGATGCAGGATGCGATGGGGCATCGGCATCGCGGTCTCGTGGCGCGCGCACCGGATTCCGGAGACGAGATCCTCGGCGTGCTCCCCCTGGTGGAGATGCGGAGTCTCATGTTCGGATCGCACCTCGTGTCGGTACCCTTCCTCAACTATGGAGGGCCGGTCGGGAGCCGTTCGGCGGTCGTCGCGCTCGTGGAGGCCGCCGTATCGACCGCCGGAAACGCCGGGGCGGACACGCTCCAACTCCGGTCCCGTGCCGCGATCGATCCGCCCGCCCCCACCACTGGCACCCTGACGAACGATCGTGACAAGGTGACCGTGCTGCTCGATCTCCCGGAGGATTCGGAGACGCTGTGGACCGATCTCCGTGGCAAGGTTCGCAGCCAGGTACGGCGGCCTCGGAAGGATGGCATGACCTCCCGCGTCGGACGCGACCAGCTCGGGCCCTTCTACGACGTCTTCGCCCACAACATGCGGGACCTCGGGACCCCCGTCCTGCCCCGCGCCTTTTTCGAGTCCCTCGCAGGCGTGTTCGGCGATGCCGTGGTCTTCGCGGCCGTGTACGCCGACGACGTTCCCGTCGCCGGCTCGTGCGGCTTCGTCTTCGGAGACGAGTACGAGATGACGTGGGCGTCGTCCCTTCGCGAATACAACCGGTCGGCGCCGAACATGCTGCTGTACTGGGCGTGCATGGAGGAGGCGATCGAGCGCTCGCTGGCCGTGTTCAACTTCGGCCGCTGCACGCCCGGCGGAGGGACGCACCGGTTCAAGCTCCAGTGGGGCGGCCGGGACGAGCCCCTCCACTGGAAGCGCTGGGTACCCGGTCGGGGCGATGAGGCCGATGCGGACGAGAAGGGTGGCCTCATGGAGAGGGCGATCGGCGTATGGCAACGCCTGCCCCTCCCGGTCGCGAATCGGCTGGGACCGATCGTGTCGAAGCGGATTCCCTGGTACTGACGGCGTGGCCGTGGCGCCGTCCTCCCTTCCCGGCCGGTGGGTCCCTCCCGCCTACACCCCGATCCCGCTCGGCGGTCTGGCCGAGGCGGGGGCGGCGGCCCTCCTTCGGCGTGACGACCGGGGCCGCCTGGTCGCTCTGCTCGCCGGTACGTACGCGGCGGACACGGTCGTCCTGACCGATTCCGGGACCGGGGCGCTCCAGCTGGCGATGCGGGCCTTCGCATCGGACGATACGACGCGGCGGCCCAGGATCGCGCTTCCGGCCTTCGCCTGTTTCGATCTGGTCACGGCAGCGGTCGGGGCGGATGCGACGCCGGTGTTCTACGACGTCGTCCCGGAGACGCTCGAGCCGGAGTGGTCGTCCTTCGAGTCGGCTCTGGCCGCGCGGGTGGATGCCGTGGTGGTCGCACCGCTGTTCGGGCTCCCCGGCGGGTGGCCGAAGGTGCGTGCTCTCGCGGAGGCGGCCGGCGTGCCGATCATCGAGGATGCCGCCCAGGGATTCGGGAGCTCGCCGGGGGGGCGCCGCGCGGGAACCCTCGGCGACGTCAGCGTACTGAGCTTCGGTCGCGGGAAGGGGTGGACCGGGGGCGGAGGTGGGGCGCTGCTGGGCAGGAGCGAGGAGAGGACGCCACCGACCGAATCGGCGGCGGTTCCCGGCGCGATCGGGGTTCTCGGGCGCAGCCTGGTTCAGTGCATTCTCTCCTCGCCCTCGCTGTACGGCGTCCCGGCACGAATTCCGGCGCTCGGACTGGGGGAGACGCGATATCGCCCCCCCCGCGCCGTGGAGTCTCTCGCCCCCGCGTCCGCCACACTCCTGCTCGCGTCACGGGCGGCAGCGGAGCGGGAGGCCGAAGGACGCCGACGACGCGCCCGGCGACTGGTCGAGGGCGTCGACGGTGGATACCCCGGACGCTGGTCGGCCGTCGCGGGCTACCTTCGCCTTCCCGTGCTCCTCCCGACGCCCGGCAAGGCGGAGGCGCTGTCTCTCGAGTTCGGCAGGCGCGGGGTTCAGCGCAGCTACCCTGCGCCGCTGCCGACACTGCCCCCTCTCGCGGGCCGCATGGAGACGATGGGCGAGTGCCCCGGCGCGGCGGCGCTCGCCGATCGGCTCGTCACCCTCCCCACCCACTCCGGTGCCAGCGACGAGGACGTTCGCCGGCTCGTGGCCGCGACTCAGGCCGCAGGGGGGCAGATCGTGGGCCCCGACGCGGGCTGAGCGGGCTCCCTCACCGGCCTCGCCGCAGATTCACCCACGGCTCTACTGCATGAACCGAGATTGGTGTACCCGTTCAGAAGTCCGAAGACGCCGGAACACCCGGCACTCGCGCCACGACGCACCCGGTGCACGACACCGGGGACGCTTCGTGAAGACCCTCCCTCCCACCGCGTAGGCGCTGATGTGCGGTCTGGTCGGCTTTATTGATCCCGAGCTCGCCGGCTCCGGATCCGGTCCGGAAATCGTTCGCCGCATGTCGGACTGCCTCGTCCATCGAGGACCGGACGACGAGGGGGTCTGGAAGTCACCCTCGGGGCTCGTTCATCTCGGCTTTCGTCGCCTCGCGATCCAGGACCTCAGCGCGGCGGGTCACCAGCCGATGGTCTCCTCGTCGGGGCGGTACACCATCTGCTTCAATGGCGAGATCTACAATTTCCGCGAGCTCCGCAGCGAGCTCGGCGATCGTGCCGGTCCGTTCCGGGGCCATTCGGACACCGAGGTCATGCTCGCCGCATTCGAGGCCTGGGGCGTGGAGCCCACCGTTCGGCGACTGCAGGGAATGTTCGCCTTCGCGGTCTTCGATGCCGTCGAGTCGTGTGTCTGGCTCGCCCGGGATCGTCTCGGGATCAAGCCGCTCTATGTCGCGAAGGGACCCGACTGGGTGGTCTTCGGTTCTGAACTGCGTGCGCTCCTGCGCCATCCACGGGTGACAGCGACGGGGTCGGTCGACGGAGCGTTTCGGTACCTCCGTTCGCTCTACGTGCCCGCGCCGCACTCGATCATCGACGGGGTCGAGAAGGTCCGGCCGGGTCGGCTGGTACGCCTCGGAGTGGGGGACACCGGAGTGGGCGACCAGCGTGAGACCTCCTACTGGGACCTCACCTCCATCGCAGCCGGACGCGGAGATGCCGCCGACAGCTTCGACGAGCATGCCGCCCTCGATGAGCTCCATGAACTCCTGCGTTCCGCGGTGGGTTCGCGACTCGTCGCCGACGTCCCCGTCGGGGCACTCCTCTCCGGCGGAATCGACTCGACTCTCATCGTCGCGCTGGCCGCCGAACTCTCCGACCGACCGATCCGGACGTTCACCGTCGCGTTCGACGATCCGGACTTCGACGAGGGACCCGCAGCAGCCGCCATAGCGGACGTCCTGGGTACGGACCACACCGAGGTGACCCTGTCCCCGGAGCGCGTCGGAGAGCTGATCCCGGAGGCGGCGCAGCTGTCGGATGAACCGATGGCGAATCCCTCCCTGCTTCCCACGCTGCTGGTGTCTCGTGTCGCACGCCGGGACGTCACCGTCGCTCTCTCGGGTGATGGCGGAGACGAACTCTTCGGTGGCTACAACCGGTACCGGCTGTTTCCCGGTCTGCTTCGGAGGGGGCGTCTGCTGCCCCATCGCATTCGACGGCCCCTGGGTGCGGCTCTCGATACCCTCGCCGGCGCGCCCGGAGTCGATACCGTGGGACGACTCGCGCTCCGAGGGTACATCGGATCGCAGCACAGCTTCGCGGCACGCCTCCGGCGGGCGGCCGCGGTGATCTCCGCCGGGACCCCCGGGGCTGCGTACCGCGAATTCATGAGCGTGGCGCATACCGACCCGCCGATCCTCGCGACGGGCCCGCGGATCGAGCGCGAAGGTCAGCCCTTCGACGCGCTGGACGCCCCCCTTCTCGACCGGATGCTGCTTCAGGACCAGCTGGAATACCTTCCCGACGACCTGCTCGCCAAGGTCGACCGCGCGAGCATGTGGGCCTCGCTCGAGGCACGCGTTCCCCTACTCGATCACAGAGTCGTGGAATTCAGCTGGCGCGTACCCGGACATTTCAAGATCCGGGACGGGGTGTCGAAATGGCCGCTGCGCCGCCTGGCGGATCGATACGTCGACCCGAAGATCCTCGATCGACCCAAGATGGGGTTCACCGTACCCCTGGAGCGCTGGCTTCGGGATGATCTGCGGGAGTGGGTCGGGGACCTGCTCGAGCCCGAGTCCCTGAAGCGCCGGGGGCTCTACGACGTGGACCGCGTGATTCGAGCGCGCGATCGGTTTCTCTCGGGAGAGCCGGGTCTCGAACTCGGGATATGGAGCCTCGTCCTGCTCGAGGACTGGTGCCGCAGCCGTGGAGTGACCTTCGATCAGGCGCCGTCCGCTCGCACCTGAAGGGAGCGGACCACCGGCGGGGAGCGGACCGGCCGCAGGGAGCGGGCCGGCCGCAGGACTACTCCTTCCAGACCTTGCGAAGAACGACGACCGGGACGGTCCTCGCCATGATGTTCAGATCCTCCACCGTCGAGCGCCGGCCGATGTACTCGAGATCCAGTCGAACCTTCCGACGCACATCGTCCAGGTTCTCGTCGTACCCCGCATTGATCTGCGCCCACCCGGTAATCCCGGGAAGCACGTCCTGACGCCTTCGGTAGCCCGTCACCTGACTGGAAAGGTCGACGAAGATGTCCGGCTGTTCCGGGCGTGGACCCACGATGTTCATGTCCCCCTTGAGGACGTTGAACAGCTGCGGGAGTTCGTCCAGGCGCGTCGCGCGGAGAAACCGCCCGATCGGCGTGATACGGGGGTCGTCGCGGGACGCCCACACCTGCGACGGCGCCTCCTCCACCCGCATCGTGCGGAACTTGTAGATCGTGAAGATGCGGCCGCCCCGGTCCGTCGAACTGCGGCGATCCTGTCCCTCCCAGCTGTCCGACTTCCGACGTCGATTCAGGCCGACGCGGGCCTGCTTGTAGATGATCGGGCCCGGAGAGCTGAGCTTCACCGCCAGAGCCACCAGCATCATCAGCGGAGCGG
>JGI12048J13642_10591424_pt1 | contig 14130 bp, 13 predicted proteins | sample ElkSlonscriptome_16_FD_13642 | JGI IMG/M metagenome (IMG submission 13642) | reverse complement strand
CGATCACTTCGATGCAGCGACAATGTTTCGGCTTGCGTATGTCCTACCCATCAGTGAATCGTTGGTTGCAATCGCTTTGCTGATTCCAAGGTCACGACGTGTCGCCGGAGTGTGCGTGATCGTGATGCACGTCGCGCTATTGGCTATTCTTGGTCCTTGGAATTTAGATCACAGTGCCGGTGTCCTATGTTGGAATGGGCTTCTCGTGGTTCAAGCTTGGTTCTTGTTTGTTAGCCCTTCTGTGCATCCTGGACTTGACCTGGACGAAGGCTTGGATTTCACGCGTGAAGCCAAAGGCGTCTATTCGGTGGTTGCACCGCGAATCTCCAAGTCGATCATGATCCTTGCTCTCGTGATGCCGTTGAGCGAACGATATGGCTGTTGGGATCATTGGATGTCGTGGGCACTTTATTCGCCGCACACCAGCCGGGTGGAGATCGAAATTCACGAGACAGCAATCGATCGATTACCTGCCGAGCTCGTGCCGTATTTGAGTGACGATGATCGCGACCAATGGAACAAGCTCGATCTGAGTGAATGGTCAATCTCGCGTTGGAAGGTTCCGATTTATCCTCAATCGCGTTATCAGTTGGCCGTCGCCAATCGCATTGCGAATCAATTTGAGCTAAAGGATGCGATTCGAGTATTTGTTAAAGGCGTTGCCGATCGAAGAACCGGCCGCCGAGAAGAACAGTCGGTATTGGGTCAACGAGCGATTAACGAAGTATTTGAGAACCAGTAGCGACGTCTCTCCGAGACGTCGATTGTATTGCTGAGTGAAACAACCTCCCCCTATGCTTCGCTTGAGGAAGGCTGTAAGTGGTTTGCTAAGTTGCACTGAAAAGCCACACGTCCTCCTTTGCTCGGGGGAGGCCGACAATCCTCACCCAAATCCCGCAGTAATACAATCGATTTCCCCCCCGAGACGCTGAAAATCGCGAGTCTCGGAGAGACTCGCCTACGGAGCACCCTCTTGAAGCAGCCATTGATGGATCACCCAGACGACGGCGGTCAACGATTTTCCGCTGCAGTTCGACGGCACATCCTGCTCGGTGTGCCAATAGCGTGGAGCCCCGAAACCGGGGCGCGGATAATCGAAATCGATGATGTCGATCGTCGGAATCTTGGCAATTTGGTTAAGTGGTAAATGATCGTCGAGTATTTCATGGCGTGATCGAGGGGTGAACGCCGTCACTCCTAATCGAGCTGCGACGCCCCACACGCTGCGCGCGACTTCGCGGGCATATCGCAAACTGTTCTTCTCGTAGTACAGCTTTAGCTCTTTGTCGCCGACCATGTCGAGAAGAATGCCCGCCTGATAGCGAACCACGTCGGCGGTCGCGGCATACTTTTTCGCAAAAAACGTCGATCCCAAAAAGAAGTCGTCTCGAGACGAATCGAAAACAAATTCTTCGCCATCGAACAACACGATGTCGACGCCAATGTTAGCCCCCAGATCTTCGAACTGGTTTGCTAGCTCCATCAATGCGGCTGTCCCGCTCGCTCCATCATTTGCACCCACGAAAAGGCCCCGCGGGTTGACCGAATCCTGTACGGGGTACGGCAACGTGTCGTAGTGGGCACAAAACAAAAAACGTTTTCCCGAGTCTGGATTCCAGCGAGCGACCAAGTTTGCCAGCTCCACGTTCGAGCCATCTTCAGGATGTCGGATGTCAAACGTTTGCATCGAGACGACTGCACCCCGTTCTTCAAAAAACTTGGTTAGTAGGACTTGTTGCGTTTGCATCCCCTCGGATCCGGATGGACGGCGACCGATCGCACACAATTGTTCTAGATATCCAAACGCACGATCCGCGTCATAGCGAGATGGGATTGGACGGACCGTAGGACTGTCCACAACAGCGACATTCGAACGAGAAGGTGATCGATTGAATGCCCGAGTGGCGATGGCGACAACAAACAACACGATCACGAAGCCGAACAGCAAGTTGAGTCGCAGCAGCCACTTCCGTAAACTCGAATCCGCTGAGGTTTTAGTCGTCGGGGTGTCCTTTGGCCTGGAACCTTTGTGGCTTGGTTGTCTAATCATCATGGATGGGTGGTTTGCGGAACGATTCGTGGCAGTTTCGGACATGGAAATTCAACGGTCGTGGCAAGTGCAGCGGATGATGCCGACGTGTATTCTTGCCGATTCCCCTAGCGAAACCTAGGGGCTGATGATCGCTCTTGCCAGCAATGCGGAAAAGTTGGCACAATCGGAGGCACTTGCCGCTAGAAATTTTGGGTCCAAGGTTGGAGTCTAGCCTTTAGGCGATTCCCTGAGTCTCGCATGAATCAGCGAATGCCTGGACTCCAACGCTACCATCTGTGATTAACGTTATGAACAATCCATTGCTGAGCGTTTTGAAAGCAGCCCATTGCCGCAGCACGCATCATTTTTTTGCGATCGATGCCTTGCCGATGGTCCAAACCGAGCCCGGAAAACGTCTTGCCACGGTACTTCTGCGACATCATGATCGCTATTTGGAGGGCGCCAAAGACCCAGACACGCGGTTTCGTGACTTCCAAAACCACGTGGTCCACGTCCAAAATAACTATTGGGGTGGGGCTCCTCGAGTCGCACACGCGTGGTACGGTCGTTTGATGAAGTACCTCCGGACGGATCGGTTTGCCGATGCTGCCCACGCTGCGGGAGTCCTAAGCCACTATTTTACCGACCCCATGCAGCCGCTGCATACCGCTCAATCCGATCTTGAAAAGGTATTGCATCGCCCGATCGAATGGAGCATTACGCAGTCGTACCAGACGATTTTCCAAAGATGGGTCGATGATGATTTGCGAGTGGTCTTTCAGCTTTCCGATGGCGAACAATGGCTAGGCGAAGCGATTTTGCACGGTGCTTGGTTCGCCAATCGCAAATATCAATTCTTACTCGACCACTATCGCTTGGAAGAGGGCGTAAAGGATCCGCCGTCAGGCCTGGACGAAGAAACTCGCGATATGCTAGCGGAGCTTTTCGGGTTGGCGATCACCGGTTGGGCGCGAGTCCTTGAGCGGGCGGCGATGGAAGCAGAAGCGATTCGATGTGCTCCCATCCCAAGATATTCCCTGACACTGGCAACCTTGTTGTCGACCATGAAAGTGCCCACTCGGATGTGGCTGAAGCGAGTCGAATCCAAAATTCAGCGAATCAAAATCCAAAGACTGTTTGATGAGTACCAACAAACGGGCGATGTGATCGTCAATCTGCCAAGCGATATCGATATCGTTCACCGTGTCGTGAAAATTCGTCAAAGTGAAATGGCCTGGAAAGCACGCCGTCGCCAATCAAGTGCAGAGAAAAGCGAAACGACCGAACCGAGTGCACCAAGAGCCAATGAATCAATGAACCCTGAATCGATGAACCCCAAACGGGAGGCAGAGTCACCGCGAACCATTCTGCCGTTCGTCAAACCAGGGCTCGGCAACTTGGCGGACACTGACCCAATCGTCGACGCGCCTTCCATTGGGCCTAAAACAGCCGCTCGGTTTGAAGCGATCGGAATTCAAACGGTTGGCGAGTTCTGCAGAGCGATACCAACCGAAGTCGCTCAGCTCTTGGCAACCTACTGGATCACGCGAGAAACGATCGAGGAATGGCAAGCTCAAGCAACGTTAATGTGCGAAGTCCCCCGGCTTCGCGTCCGTGATGCTCAAATGCTCTGCGGCGCGGGTTGTAAAAATGCCCGCGATGTTGCCAATAGCGACGTCAGTGAATTGCATCAAGAAATTCTGCGGTACTCGGTAACTTCAGCGGGGCGTCGATATCTAAGAGAAGCCAAACCACCAAGCCGGGCCGAAGTGGCCAAGTGGATTCTAAGTTTACGCAGTGACTCAGAGATATCGCCCGTTTTGCGATCTGCTTAGCTGGGCCGAATAGACTCGATCAATCAGGCCTGCAACATAACAACCTCCACAGGTAAGCCTGTGAAGGTCGTCGATTTCATTAAGCCTTTCGAACACGCCTTTCGAACGATTCGTCAATGACTTCTTTGGAAGCGCATGTCCCCAGTGAACCCCAGAGTCCGTAGACACTCTGGCGAGTGGTCCATACCGGTTGCTGGTAATGCGTTTCGAACGGCTCCTGGGCCAGGCGGAAGTCGGTTCGGGGAAAAGAAGACGCTGCATCTGAGTCGACCCGATGGAGTATTCAGCGTATTCTTTCACGTGAATCGCCCGGCCAAAATCGCTTTAGCCGTCAAGGGGCGGGCATTGAATGGAACGTCACAAGTCAAGGCAGTGCTGGGTAACAAGTAAGTGTCCCTTGAGCTGAATGATAAATCGGCACGCGCCTATCCGCTCGCTGAGTTTGACATTCTGAAATCCGGTTACGTTCGAGTCGACTTGCGGTCCTTGGGGAAGGGGGAATCGACACTACTGACCTTTGCCTATAATGAAATCACGGTGCCGGTTGGCCAGGATCCGATTGGAGCCTACTACATGGCTAACGGGTTTAGCGAAGGATACTTTGGGATACAGGTCAACAGCGTCCGCGAACGTCGTGTACTGTTCTGGACCGAGGTAAAGCCCGACGGAAATGGGAGCACGGTTTACACGTCATGGTTTGGCGACAGGGCGTTCAACGAGTGGCGAATAATCGCTAGTTTCCGACGTCCCAAGACCGACAAACACATTACAGGCTTTCATTTTTTTTGGAAAACTTCTCACCCGATTACGGCTATTTAGAACGCAAAGCATTCTACAAAGATCAATGGGTCCGTGACGTCGATGGCAAATGGCATGCGATCACGCAAGCCCGATTCACCGCTGACGCCACCGCACGCGGCCGGCCCCGACTCGCCAACCTCAAATCGACTTCGAGGCTTTATCTCGCCCCTAAGATTCTTTGTACCAGCTTGAATAGAAGACGTAGTTGTTTGCGATTCGTTCGATCATGTCTTTCGCTTGTTCCGGATCGACATCCTTGATCCGTTTCGCGGGGGTGCCAGCGTATAGGCTGCCTGGTTCAATCTTTGTGCCTTGCAAGACGACCGATCCGGCACCGATGATTGAGCCTTCACCGACGACGACATGGTCGAGAACGACCGAACCGATTCCGATCAGACAATTCTTTTCAATTTTCGCACCGTGAATACAGACGTTGTGCCCGACGGAAACATTGTCATCAATTTCGATGACCGACTTCTGATACAACGTATGCAGAACCGAACCGTCTTGAATGTTGACTTTGTTGCCAATTCGGATTGAATTCACATCGCCGCGAACGACGGCACCGAACCAAACCGAACACTCATTCCCCATCACGACATCGCCGACGACGACCGCGTTATCGGCAAGGAAACAATCGTTACCAAATTGCGGTGTGAAGCCGCGGACGGATTTAATGATGCTCATTTTTGATGATGCTCATTTTCTATACGATGAATTGAGAAAAATCGAAGGTAGCGGAAGTCGTCACGACTTTCATTTAGCATCACGTAGCGGTCGAAAGTCTTGACGACTTCCGCTACGACAAAACCAAACGGTGACAGAAGACTAGCTATAGAAACATAAATACGCGGTCGGCTGCTCGACCTTTACTTGGAACTTCTCATTAGCACCCACGTGAAATTCGCTTCCTGATCGATAGGCGACATAGTCAATTTGGCCTGGCAACTTGACGATCAACTCACCCGATACGACTTTCATTTGTTCGTTTTCGCTGGTGCCAAACTCATACTCTCCAATTGCCATCACACCGCTTGTGACCCGGCCTTCACTATTTTCGAACCCAATCGATTTGACGTTGCCGTCAAAGTACTCGTTTACTTTCATTGTCATACTGTTATTTGCTTTTTGGGAATCGGATTACTGGTTCTGTTATTCCAGCTTCCGCTACTACTTGAGTCGAAAGTCTTGACGACTTTCGCTACGAAATCATGATTCCGTTGGGCTGTTTTGCATTTTTTCGCGTAGTTCTTTACAACCTTCTGATGGGGTTCCGCACATCGAGCAACTGATGCTGCCGTCCGGATTCTCTTTTCCTGCCAAACCGCCACACGATCCACTAATTCGCTTCCCACCGAGCAGCACACCGATTGCCATGGCGATCAAGAAGACCGTGAAGCCAATGAGCGTAACGACCAAGGTCGGCATGAATCGAGTCAGCCAAGGAGTCTCTTCCTGAGCGACTGCCACTTCATCGGACGCTTTAGCCTCGGCATATTTCTGCAGCGATCCTGTGCCGACTTTTTCAATTCCCGATTCGTTTCGCGAAATCAAGAACACGTCAAGCGATTTCTCTTTGGCAATACGCAACCCCTCTTCAATGCCGAGCACATCGATTGCGGTTGCCCAGGCGTCTGCTTTCATGCAAGTGTCCGCAATGACGGACACGGACGCCAATCCATGATCAACCGGTCGCCCCGTTCTGGGATCGATCGTGTGAGAATAACGTTCCCCATCGACTTCAAAGTAATTCTGGTAATCGCCTGACGTTGCCATTGCCTGATTGGAAAGCGGATGTGCTGCAGCGATCGATAAAGACATCGTGGATGCTTGGTCCGCGGTGATCAGCCGGGTCTCAGGGTTCTGAATACCCACTTTCCATGGATCATCCCCTTTGCTGCCAACCGTACGGACTTCGCCCCCAATTTCGACAAAGATATTTTTCGCTCCCGCTTCGCCGAGCAATTCGACAACTCGGTCAACGCCGTGCCCTTTGGCAATCGCGGACAAATCGACTCGCAAACTTGGGATCGACTTCTTTAGAGCGGGAGGATCGGCTCGCACGGACAAGTTCGTGTAGCCGACCGAGTTGCGTAACTCGGCAAGCTTCTCATCGGACGGAACCTGATTCGTTCTTGGGTTTGGCCCAAAACTCCAGGCGTTGACGAGTGGGCCAACCGTCGGGTCAAACGCTCCATCGGTTGCCTCGGCGACTTCCAAAGCCATTTTCACAACGACTGCCGTGTCATGGCTAACGTCAAACCAATCGGTTGAACCGGAATCGTTGAAACGGCTTAGTTCCGACGACTTCAAATAGGTCGACATTTGATCGTTGACGAGGCGAAGTTCCGAATCGATTGCCTCGGCAATCGGTTCTTCGAACGTCGGGGGATCGTAGATCTTGACCATATAGGTCGTCCCCATCGTCGGCCCACGAAGTTCAAGTATCTCCGCATCGCCAGCCCGCGATTCGCCAATCGAGACCGCTAAGCTAACAACACAAAGCGTTACCAGAACAGCTTGGCGAACGGTTTTACAAACCATGTTTAGCCGCCGAAATCGTCGTAGGCGATGTTTTCAGGTTCGACCCCAAGATCATCAAGCATCTTGAAGACAGCTTGATTCATCATCGGGGGACCACAAATGTAGTACTCGATGTCTTCGGGAGCGGGGTGTTTGGACAAGTAGTTTTCGAGCAAGACTTGGTGAATGAAGCCTTTGTAGCCCGACCAATTGTCCTCGGGTAACGGTTCCGAAAGCGCGATATTGAATTGGAAGTTCGGGAACTCTTTCTCGATCTCGCGGAAATGATCGACATAAAACAGTTCGCGACTCGATCGACCACCGTACCAATACGAAACCTTTCGATCGGTCTTTTGCCGTTTGAACAGTTCGAAGATGTGACTTCGCAGCGGGGCCATGCCTGCACCGCCACCGATGTAAACCATTTCGGCGTCAGAGTCCTTGATGAAGAACTCTCCATAGGGGCCGCTGATGGTTGCCTTGTCGCCCGGCTTCAAATTGAAAATCCAACTACTCATCTTCCCTGGCGGTGTGCCTTCAGGTGCTCGCGGCGGTGGCGATGCCACACGCACGTTTAGCATGATGATCCCCTTTTCGCCGGGATAATTGGCCATCGAGTAAGCACGCACGACCGGTTCATCGACCTTCGACACGTAACGCCAAACATCGAACTTATCCCAATCTTCGCGGAACCGATCTTCGATGATGAAGTCTTTATAACGGACTTCGTGAGGTGGACATTCAATTTGAATGTACCCGCCCGCCCGGAAATCGACCTCTTCGCCTTCGGGAAGCTCTAGTACAAATTCCTTGATGAACGTTGCAACGTTATGGTTGCTGCGAACGGTGCATTCCCATTTCTTGGTATCGAACGCTTCGGCGGGCACCTCGACGACCATGTCTTGTTTAACCGCAACTTGGCAACTAAGTCGTTCGCCTTCCGCGGCCTCCTTCTTATTGATATGCCCCTTTTCGGTCGCCAAAATATCGCCGCCGCCCGATTCAACTTTGACTTTACACTGGGCACACGTTCCGCCACCGCCGCAAGCACTCGAAACGAAGACGCCTGCATCGGCGAGCGCCCCGAGTAGTTTTCCGCCCGCCGGTACTTCGATCTCTTTCTCATGATTGATCATGATCTTGACCGGACCCGAAGCGACAAGTTGGCTCTTCGCCGCAAGGATAATCAAAACTAACGCGAGCACGACGACGGTAAACATCGCGACGCCAAGTAAGATGGTATTCATCTCTATTAAGTTCGTCCGAAAACAAAAAGGTAGTGGTTAATTCTAAACAGCTTGCTTCTCTACAACTGAATACCGCCAAACGACATAAAAGCTAACGCCATCAATCCGACGGTAATGAACGTGATCCCCAGTCCTCGCAGCGGCGGCGGTACATCGCTGTACTTCATCTTTTCGCGAATTCCCGCCAGTGCCGCGATCGCGATTGCCCAGCCAATCCCGCATCCAAATCCATACACCAAGCTATCAACAAGGTCGTACTTCCGCTGTTCCATGAACAACGAAGCACCGAGGATCGCGCAATTGACGGTAATCAGCGGCAGAAAAATCCCGAGCGCGTTGTAAAGGGGCGGGAAGAACTTGTCGAGCGTCATTTCCAAGATCTGGACCATCGCCGCGATCACGCCGATGTAGCTAATGAACCCCAGAAATTCCAAATTGACCGTGGAAAAATCCATCGTCGTGGTGGCAACGCCAAACGTTTCATTGACCCAGCCGAGTGCTCCCTTTTTGAGTAGAAGCGAGTAAATCAACTGATTCGCAGGCACGGTAATCGTCAAAATCGCAATCACCGCGACCCCCAATCCGAGAGCCGTTTTGACGTTCTTGCTAACCGCCAAAAAGGTACACATACCGAGAAAGAACGCCAGAGCGAGGTTCTCGACGAAGATCGCCTTCATCAAAATGCTAAGGTAATGTTCCATTGAATTAAGCCTCTTCAATTTGTTCTGGCTTGAAGGCGCGAATCGCCCAAATCAAAAAGCCAATCAAGAAAAATGCGCTGGGCGGTAAAAGCATTAAGTTGTTGGGTTCGTAAAACTCGGGCATGATCCGAACACCGAACAAGGATCCGGCACCGAAAAGTTCACGAAAGAAGGCCACGAACAGCAAAACAAAGCCGTAACCGAATCCGTTACCAATGCCGTCAAGAAAGCTAATCCCAGGTCCGTTCTTCATCGCAAACCCTTCCGCTCGCCCCATCACGATACAGTTCGTAATGATCAATCCGACGAACACCGACAACTGCTTGCTGATGTCAAACAGGAATGCTTTCAGGACTTGATCGACGACGATTACCAGCGACGCAATCACGGTCATTTGCACAATGATCCGAATGCTGCTGGGGATGTAATGCCGAATTGCGCTAACCGCTAAATTGCTGAACCCCGTGACGGCAATCACCGCGATCGACATGACGATCGACGTTTCCATCTTGGTCGTGACCGCCAATGCACTACAAATCCCAAGAATTTGCAGCGCGATGGGGTTGTTGTCGATCACTGGCCCAAACAGGGCCTCTTTTGCTTTGATTGTTGCCATGCTTACGCGTCTCCGTTTGGAAGGTCGTTGTCCACCTGAGCGGACGCCGATGAATCGACTTGATCCGAATCGGACTCACTCGATAGTTCATCCGCCAACTTGTCAAGGAAAGGACCATATCCGTCTTGACTTGCCCAGTATCGCATCAAGTTTGTCACGCCGTTGGCTGTGATGGTTGCTCCCGAAAGCCCATCGACGGTGTAGGGATTGTCGGGTGGTGCTGGACCTTTGTAGACAAACGCCGCCGGCTCGCCTTGTTCGTTGTACAACTTTTGGCCGCTCCACTGCTGTTTCCAGTTTTGATTGTCGACTTCGCCCCCGAGGCCAGGCGTTTCGCCGTGCTCGTAGAACGTCAAGCCGCTGATCGTTACCAAGTCATTCTTGAGTGCCATATACCCGTATAGCGTCGACCACAAACCTTTGCCATAGATCGGCAACACGACTTGTTCGATCGTTTCACTGCCGGGTTGCTTGACGAAGTAAACACGAGCGACCTTTTCACGTCGCCGTTCGCCAGGATTGTATTTGACATTTTCGATCTTGATGCTCAGATCTTTATTGTCAACCGCTTCACGCGGGTCATACGTCTTGGGGTCCAATTCGGTGTTGTATTCACCCGATTCCAAGTCAACCAATCTTTCGCTCACACGAGCATACAATTCGTCGACTTGCTCTCGAGTCAATTCGCTGGCAGGCAAACCATACTCACCGATCGCCAAACCGGCCGCATCGAGGATGTTTCGTTGCCGATCGAGTCGCTTGTTGGCTTCCTGGTAGGGTCGCAGGATCACCGCAGCAGCGCTGACCATGAACGAACAAACCACGCATAAAACGGTGGCGACGAGAATGGTGTAAAGAGTCGAATTACGTTGTAGCATAGCGTAGAGTCCTCCGACGAACGTTAAAGTATACGACTGAATAATCGATCAATGGGGCGAACACATTGCCAAACAAAATCGCCAACATAATTCCTTCGGGGAATGCCGGGTTGATGACTCGAATCAGGATCGTCATGAATCCGATCAACGCACCGTAAATCCATTTGCCCTTTTCCGTCATCGAAGCACTGACCGGGTCGGTCGCCATGAAGACCAAACCGAACGCCAAACCACCGACGACCAAGTGCCAATAGAAAGGTACAGCCAACATCGGATTGGTTTCCGAACCGATTGCGTTAAACAAAAGCGAAGTTCCGATTGCACCGAGCACCACCGCCGTCATGATCTTCCACGACCCAACCCCCGCAGCGATCAGGATCGCCGCACCAACGATGCAAAGCAATGTGCTGGTTTCGCCGAAGCAACCTTGGATGGTTCCCAAGAAGGCTTGCAGCCAAGTGATCGTACCCGTTTCCCCCCAGACGTACGAGATCGAGCCGAGCGACGCGATGGCTGGATTCGCGATTTGATCGCTCGGTGCCGCACTGGCCATTTGTCCCAGAGCGGTCGCACCGCTGAATCCATCGACTGCGGTCCAGACCTTTTCGCCACTGATTTCAGCGGCGTAGGCAAAGTACAAAAAGGCTCGTGCCGTTAACGCGACGTTCAAGAAGTTTCGGCCGGTGCCGCCGAATACCTCCTTTGCCACAATCACTCCAAAGGCAATCCCCAAGGCGACTTGCCAAAGTGGAATCGTCGGCGGAAGTGTCAGCGGGAACAGTAAGCCTGTAACCAGAAAACCCTCGTTAATCTCGTGACCGCGAAGCACACTAAACACCATCTCAACGTGCCCGCCCACAAACATGCAGACGGCGTAGACCGGTACGAAGTGAATCGCCCCCAATAAAAAGTTATCAAGAAAATTGCCTGGATCGTGCCCAAAACCGAGAGACTCGTGGACCCAGTACTGCCAAGTGGTCGAAATGTCCATTCCGACCGCTGTCATTTCTTGATAGGCACTATTGGCCATGTAACCAACATTCCACATGCCGAACAGCGTGACGGGAATCAGTGCGACAACCACGGTGGTCATCATCCGCTTCAGGTCAATCGCATCACGAACGTGGGTGGACCCCGTCGTTACCTCGCCTGGCGTGTATAAGAACGTGTCGAGAGCTTCGTAAACGGGATACGCTTTTTCTAATGGAGCCCCCTTGGCGAACCAAGGATGAGCTTTATCGAGAGCGTAGCGAAGTGCTTTCATAAGATTTTCCCACCGCTGGGATTGGTCGTAAAAAATGTGGTGATCGAGTCGCCGCGACACTCCGTGACGCGAACGTTTCGGTTGCGAACTTTCTTGCATCTCAAAGAGATGCTGCTACTATCCCTCTCGCTCGATCGTTGCCAAGCTCTGACGGATGAGCGATCCATAGTCGTACTTTCCGGGACACACGAACGTGCAGAGCGACAAATCTTCCTCTTCGAGTTCCAAGACGCCCAATTGCTGGGCCTCGTCGGTGTCGCGGTAAATCAGCGACCGCAATAACTGAGTCGCCAAGATGTCGAGCGGCATAACCTTTTCGTATGTCCCCAGCGGCACCATCGCTCGGACGCTGCCGTGAGTCGAGGACGTGAGCTTGAATTTCTTGTTGGGTGTTCCCGCCGACGCGTACACTCGCGTCGTCGAGAATTTGTCGAACCCAGGCATTTGCCAGCCCAAAAACTCTCGCTCATACCCTTCGGCGATCACGGAGATTTGATTGTGGTAACGCCCCAAGAAACCGACGTCGCCCACACATTTGCGTCCGTAAAGGACCGAGCCCGAAATCACTCTCGCTGGATCGTCCGAGTTCAATTCGCCTTCGACTAACGGAGCGATCTCAACGCCTAATTGCGTCTCCAAAAGTCTTGGCTGTTTGACCATCGGTCCTGCCATCGAGATGACGCGGCGTGTATCGAGCAAGCCGGTTTGAAACAGACTGCCGATCGCGCAAACATCTTGATAATTGATATACCAAACCGTCTTGTTCGGCCCGACGGGGTCCAGAAAATGAATGTGAGTGCCAACCAAACCGGCCGGATGAGGGCCAGCGAACGATTCCACCTGAACACGATCGATGCCCGATCCAGGGATCTCGGCATCATCGGCTTTGCACAGATAAACCTTGCCCTCGGTCAGCTTCGTCAACGCCGCCAAACCGAGCGTAAACTGGTCCTTGCGGTTCGAAATTGCGACGGCGGGATCCGCCGAAAGAGGCGACGTATCCATCGCTTGTACAAAAATCGAGTTCGGTGAACTGCCAATTGCGGGAACTTTGCCGAACGGTCGCGTACGAATCGCTGTCCATAGTCCGCTCGCCACTAAATGCTTCTCGACCGCTTCGCGAGCCAGGCTCATGGGGTCGACGCCTTTGGCATCATTGAACTCGGTTCGTTCGTCGCCTTCGACATCGATCACAAGCGATTCAAACCGTCGCTTGGCACCGCGGTTAACGGCAGCAACCTTTCCCGAGGCGGGGGATGTGAACAGCACACCTGGGTTCTTCTTGTCTTCGAAAACCGCTTGTCCCTGCCGGACTGTGTCCCCTTCAGCAACCAACATGGTAGGCTTCATGCCGATATAATCGTCGCCCAAAAGCGCAACGCGACCGACTCGCTTCGCCACGTCGATATGCTGCTCCGGAGCACCTGCGATCGGCAGATCCAGCCCTTGTTTAATCGTTGTCATAAGATTTGAAGATCGACCTGATAAAGTTCGAATGTTTTTGTTCTAACCGCCACACAATCGTCAAGAGTTTTGACCATGTTGGAAAAGGAAAATCTTGACGACTTCGACTGCGTTCTCCCCTGTGTTCCCCAACGACAACGCGTTTAGTTTGTGAAAATTTTCACAAACTAAAGTGGTCTAAAGACCCACGCTAAAAACATTTTTAGCGTAGGCGGTACAACATATTGAGTCAAAAAGTGGCCCTTCTTTGCTTCGCCAAACTATGTCATACCATAGCAACGCTGGCAACGGCGAAGTAGGGAGCTTCAAAAAAATCTGCTTTTAAATAAGGGTAAAGATGATCGTCGCCCCCGTAGCCGATTGCAAGGGGGCGCGACATTAAAACGCGAACTTTTCGTCTCGACGAAATCGCTTCAAGCGGGTTTGATAGGAAGACGTCTATTCTCGACTATCCAAATCAAACCACCCACCTCTCGATGACATCATCCACTCTCGCGGCTACCGACGAAACCAACCACACACTGTCCGAATCGGAGCGACCCGAACCTGTGCGACGAAACGATATCCGCAACGTGGTCATCATCGCTCACGTCGATCATGGCAAAACCACGACGGTCGATTGTCTGCTTCGGCAAAGTGGGCAATTCCGCGATACGGAATTGCGGGGCGAACAGATTCTCGATTCAAACGATCTCGAGCGTGAACGAGGGATCACGATTTTGTCGAAGAACATCGCGATCGAGTATCGTGGTGTGAAGATCAATCTGAT
>JGI12048J13642_10982879_pt1 | contig 14138 bp, 10 predicted proteins | sample ElkSlonscriptome_16_FD_13642 | JGI IMG/M metagenome (IMG submission 13642) | reverse complement strand
GCGATTGATTTTGCGAGCAAAGTAAAATCGACATTTTACTTTGCGACTCCGCGAAACGGCATGGAAGCCGTTTCAGGATGAAAACTAATTAGTTAGCCTCATAAAAACCATCCTTTCAAGGCGACTAGACTATGCTAAAAAGCGATTGCAATAAAGTTTTTGCATGGACATTCCCAGGCTGACTATGACTAAGGTCTGATAAGTCCTATTCAATGCTGAATTGGTCAGTGACATAGGCAAGGCCTCCAGGTCCGGGCAAGATCAAAGTTGGTGACGGAAGTTATTCACTACCTGCAATTTCGACCAAACCCTCTCGACTCAATTTCCCCGCAACCCATGCTGCGCGACCCACACCGGGGATCACGATGTCTGGGGTAAGTTCAAGCAAGGGAAAGATGACAAAGTTACGCTCAGTCATCGCATAATGAGGCACGACCAAACCGGGCGCGGTGATTATTTCGTCACCATAAAGGAGAATATCCAAATCCAAAGGACGGGACTGCCAACGGGCAGCTTTAGGCTCTCCCTGATGTTGACCCTGTTGGCGCCCTTGCTGACGCTCTATTTGCTGCAAGTGTTCGAGCAACTCAAACGCAGAGAGCTGGCTGCGAAGATGACAAACTGCATTGATGTAGTGGGGTTGATCGAGGCCACCCAATGGCGGTGTTTGGTAGTATTTTGAACTGGCCAGTAAATCTGACTCAGGGAGTTCACTTAAGCTTTGTTGAGCCTTCAACACCTGCTGCAGGGGATGTGCCAGGTTACTGCCGAGGCCTATATAGACGTCTTTCACTTATTATTTTGTGGAGCGATTGCGCTGATAGCGAGAACGTGACGACTTTTTCGACGATTTACTGGACCCGCCAGTCACTTGAACGACAGGATTCTCGCGTTGGTAGGTGGTCCACCAATCCCCAGCACCCGCTAAATCTTCTCCACTTGCTTCCCTGAGCAACACAAAGTCGTAGGCTGCCCTGAAGCGAGGCCTTTCAACCAGTACTGGTGCTTTTTTCGCTTTCTTTGCACACAAGGCATGCTGAAGTTCCCATATTTCTCTCATAGGCTGGCTAAAGCGACGAGGTAACGAGGTGTGCTTTATCTGCTGTCCGATCACTTCCTGGCAGGCCGTATGAAAAGCTTCGGTGGCGGACAAGCCCTGATCCAGATGAAACTGGCGGCTGCGCGTGAGTACCGGCCACAGGAGGGCCGCATAAAGAAAGGCTGGAGTCACTGGTTTATCGGAGTTAATGCGTTCATCCGTATTGGCTAACGCTACTCTGACAAGTTTCCCAGCATAGGCTACCTCTGCATTTAACAGTTCATCGGTGCGCGGAAATAAAAACTGAAATAAACCCAGTTGCCGCAAATGGTCAAAAGTAGCTAAACCGCAGCCCGACAAGAATAGCTTCAAAACCTCTTCAAACAACCGGGCTGCAGGGATATTGAGCAACAACGGCCCCAGTTCAGCAATAGGTGCTGCCGTCTTTTCTTCCAGCTGGAAATCAAGCTTGGCAGCAAAACGCGCTGCCCTTAGCATTCTGACTGGATCTTCCCGATAGCGGATGGCGGGATCACCGATCAACCGCAGGGTCCGCTGGGCAAGATCTTGCAGACCCCCGGTATAGTCATAAATAGAAAAATCTTCAACGCTGTAGTAAAGCGCATTGATGGTAAAATCCCGGCGCAAAGCGTCTTCCTGCCGATTACCATACACATTATCACGAAGAATCTGTCCTTGATGGCTGGTGCTGGCACGCTTATTATCAGTGCTCGCTTGCTGATGCCCTGCCCGAAACGTGGCCACTTCAATAATCTCCCGACCAAAACGAATATGTGCCAGTCGAAAGCGACGTCCAATTAAACGACAGTTACCAAACAGTGCTTTTACTTCTTCTGGCGTCGCACTGGTGGCAATATCAAAGTCTTTTGGCTGAACACCCAACAGAATGTCGCGCACACCCCCACCTACAAGAAAGGCTTGATGGCCCGATCTGTTTAAGCGGTAAAGTACTTTAATTGCGCTTTGGCTGATATCTCGGCGAGAGACGTTGTGTTGGTCACGAGGAGTTTTACGCAAAGTAACTGCTTGGTTTGAAGAGGTATTTGGCAAAATAAGCTTTATGAACTTTTTCAGCATTAGTGAGGAGTACAAGGATAGAAGGAATAGGCACGAGTGTACCCCTTTAACCCGCATTTTGCGAATGGACCCTCGTTCCAATGCTCTAACAAGTTTACTGTTTGCTCTTAACGCTCAAGCCCAAACGAAACAAAGAATAAAATTAAATCGGGAAACAATAACAGAGGAGGGAAGGAACAAGGGGGAGGCTAAAGCCCACCCCACCAAGAAGATTTCAGACGATTTTTTGTTTTTGTTTCGTCACAGTCCCAAAATTGAGCTCAACAGTTAGAGCATTTTAAAGTATTTGCAAACGGAACGCTTTGAAAACCCACGAGTGATAATAAAATGAATAGCCTTAGGAGAACTCACAACTCATGCTTTTTTGCTTATTTTTATTGTGCGCTCTACTACTCAGATTCTCGCTACCACTAAAAAGCCTTGTATTCAAAACAATCAGTTCGCCATCCCTATTTTATTTTTATTTTTGGATTCTTCACTGCCTTTTTATTTTTATTGGTGCAGTACTTATAGCCGTTGTTATTTTTATTGTGCGTTTATAACAGCATTTGATGTGCCATATTAGGAATTTCGCCTATTTCCGGTGGTTTGACTGATCCACTGCCTGAACTGCGGGTTATTATAATTACAAAAGTGTTACCTAGCCCCACTTTCGCCTCAAGTGGTTGTTTCTTTGGGTAACAGTTCTACATTTTGTTACCTACCGGTAACAAGGCCTAACTCCCTTTAGCCATTTTTTTACTGCGCGGTATTCCAAGCCGCTGCCGACGCTCCCACAAACTCTTTCGGCTAATACCCAATTTTCTTGCCAACTCCGTCTCACTCATGGATTCCTGATTTTCCAGCACAAAGTGCTGAAAATAGTCTTCCAATGACAATTCGGCAGACTTTTCTCCGGCAACATTTTTGTCATCCATATCATGATTGACATGTGTGGCTGCCAACACCTCCACATCAGTCGGCTTGATTGAACTTGGCTGATCAAGTTCTACATCGAGCAAGGAGCAAGTAATGGTGGTGTTGTCCACCAGAATCACCGCCCTTTCTACGGCATTTTCCAGTTCACGAACATTACCGGGCCAATGATACTGGCGAATAAGGTTGAGCGCGTCGTCGCTGAACTTGAGGCCTCGCTTTCCCATTTTTTGTGCCAGCTTGTCTAATAGCAACTTGGCCAGACCGGTGACATCTTCTCCCCGGGTACGCAGTGGGGGTATTATCAATTGCATCACGTGAAGGCGGTAAAACAAATCTTCCCGGAATTGACCCGTCTGAGTCATCGCTTTCAAATTCCGGTGTGTAGCCGCGACCAATCGTACATCAACCTGTTTAGCCTGAGTCGAGCCCACTTTGCGAATTTCCCCTTCCTGCAGTACCCGGAGTAATCTGGCTTGCGCTTCAAGCGGCAACTCGCCAATCTCGTCCAAAAACAGAGTGCCTCCATCTGCCGCTTCGATTAGACCGTTACGTGCACCCACAGCACCGGTAAACGCTCCCTTTTCATGGCCAAAGAGCTCCGATTCAATCAAAGTTTCGGGGATAGCTGCACAATTGACACAGATAATCGGTGTTTTCTGACGCTGGCTTAACAAATGCAGGGCCCGGGCAGCCAACTCTTTACCCGTACCCGATTCTCCCTGAATAAGTACGGTGGTATCCGTGGGTGCGACTTTGCTGATCAGCTCGAACAATCGGCGCATTTCAGGGCAATGGCCGTACATCAAACTATTCAAACTGCTCTCAACGTGCGGGGACAAAGTGGAGATAGGAACGGAGGACGGGGAAGGTTCAGACGTTTGGTTCAGTATGGCAGCCACGGATGCCAGCATCTCATCATGATCAAATGGCTTGGCAATATAATCCACCGCTCCCATCTTCATAGAGTCAACGGCCGATTTCAGACTGGCGTAACTGGTCATAATCAAAACGGGTGTATCAGTGAGATCCAGCAAATCAGTACCCGGTCTGCCTGGTAACCTCAGGTCAGAAATAATCAAATCCGGTTTTTCACTTTCTAACAGCGGCAGAGCATTTTCTACCGAATCAGATTCAGCGACGACGTATTCATTGTGCTCGAGCAGGCGCCGCAATGCTGAGCGGATAATACTCTCGTCTTCAACTACCAGAATAAATGCCATAAACTAGTTCCTATGTCCCCATTGTCCAACTCCGAGATCCTAACTTAGTTTTTATTTTATTCTGGCTGGGTTTTCTCAGGATATGCTTTGATGCTAAATTGATATTAAAAGAAAATATGGATCGCAGTTTTTACCTCTGAACGAGATCGCCATAGCAAAAACATGGGTTAAATCAAATGATTTGAAAGCATGATTTAACTCATAACAAGTCAAATCACACGACTTCTGTAACTGAAATAACGGTATGACCTAATGCCAGTAAAGTCTGCATCAGCGGTTAGTATTTACTGCGCTTTTGTCTCCCGCATTTGGCAACACGATAATAACTCTTGTACCTTTTTTCGCCACTTTATTTGCTGGGCTCTCAAATTTAATCTGACCATAATGCTCCTCAATAATGCCATATACTAAGGCAAGCCCCAAGCCGGTGCCTTTGTCCGGACCCTTGGTGGTATAAAAAGGCTCAAACAACTGGTCGAGCTGATCTTTGCTAATGCCAGGCCCTTCATCCTCAATTGTTATCCTGGTAGTATAGTCCTTTTTACTGGCTCTGATCCAAATACGGCCAAACTGTACCGAGGCATCCTGGGCGTTGCTGAGCAAATTGACAAAGACTTGAACCAACCGCTGACCATCACCTGTCACCATAAAATCACTGGTGATTTCATTAAGGAAGGAAACCTGATTGTCCGACCCTGACAGGGACAGCAGGTGAATGGCCTCTGCTATACAGTGACTAAGACACACCGGTTCATGACGCGTGGCCTGGCTATAATTTCCGCTGCGTGAAAAATTCATTAAGGTTTGTAAAATTCTGGAAATACGCTGGGTCTGATCGATGATATGGTTGGCAGTTTCTAAGACTTCGCCATTATCCGTCATCAACTTCATGTTTTGGGCAAGGCAAGCAATCCCAGTGACCGGATTACCAATTTCGTGAGCCACGCCAGCGGCTAAGCGCCCGACCGATGCCAGGCGCTCACTATGAACTAATTCGTCTTCCAGCATTTGTGTCTCGGTATAATCTTCCACCATAACCACCTGCCCGGCTGCTTCGTTAGCTATGGCGGCCTTGTGGAAATTATACCAATGGGGCCTGCCTTCCAGATCCACTCGTTTTCGGGCCATGTGGTTATCGCCTGCCGTGGTGAAGTCGAACAAGAGCTTACCCCAAGGCGCATCGATGCTGCTCACATGAGAACCAATAACCCGTGCCGAGACGATGCCGGTTAGTTGCTCCATGGCTTTGTTCCACATCAATAATTCTAAATCAGCGCCCAAAGAGCAGGAAGCAATTGGCAAATTCTGCAGGGTTTGCCGATGATAACGCCGTAATGTGTCCAGCTCACCGGCTAGCCCATGCAAGCGTACGGCCTGGTCTTCGAGCCGGTCCTCGACAAAGTTAATATCTTGTGCGGGCACATTGCCCGCTGATGGCTTAAACTGCAAGTGACGTCTGACCAACTCCTGGGCAATAGCCGGCCCGAGCAGACCTGACAAATTAAACTCCACCTGATCTCTGAGCCTGCGCAGCGCATAGGGTCGGTATTCCACCTCATTAAGACCCAATTGTGCAATGGCTTGCTTGACCTCCCTGTCAGCCGCTTTTTTACCCAACGAGACCGCCAGCAACACCTTAAACTCTTCGGAACTGTTAGCCACCAACTCACGCCGGGATGGGCGCATCAAATTATCCACAGAACAGGCCTGGGCCGAGCGAATCTCTGTAGGAGAGGCTTCGGTGAGCAATGAAACCACCACGAAGACAACTAAATTGATACTCAATGACCCCATGACATAATAGTGCCAATGGGCATAATCAATCTGATAGGAGGCGACGCGAATAAAATCCAGCTCCCCTAAAGGCAGAGCTAATGGCAAAGCAATACTCACGATCCATACGCTAACACCCGCCAACAATCCGCAAATGAAACCCAACCGATTCCCCTCTGGCCAGTAAATCACTGCCAGCACTCCAGGCAACAATTGCAAACCGGCAGAGAACGCGAGTATGCCTAATTCAGAGAAGGTTAAGCGTCCACTTAGCCATGTGGAAACGCCATACCCCGCACCAAAAATGAGGACAATCAAGAGTCGCTTGACCCACGTCAACCAATTGTAGATATCTCCTTTAGCCAACGGCTGATACAGCGGCAGCACGAGATGATTGAGCATCATGGAAGCTAAAGCCACACAGCACACGATCAGCAAGCCGCTGGCAGCGGTAATTCCACCCAAATAGGCCAACAGGGATAGCCAAGGCATTTCCAGAGCGTGGCCAACGGCTAAGACAAAGAAATTGGGGTCGGACTGGATATCCAATTTAATACCTGCCCACATAAAAACGGGTACGGGCAGGCTCATTAATAGCAGATAGAGAGGCAAGCCCCAACTGGCTTTGTAGAGGGCCTGCTGATTATGGTTTTCAGTGAAGGTCATATGAAACATATGCGGCATTACCAGGGCAGAGGCAAAGAACAGCAGCAGCAAAGCCCGCCAGGCCCCATCGTCCAGACTGGGCGTCAGTGCTTCTGTGCTTAGTTTATTGAGGGCCAACCATTCACTCATCCCTCCCACACCACCAAACACCTGATACACCACAATCGCGCCGAGCACCAAAAAAATGATCAACTTCAGCAGCCCTTCTAATGCGATACAGAGCATCAGACTGGGATGGCGATCGGTGCGGGCCTGCCCTCGGGCACCAAAAAAAATGGTACCGAAAACCATTAATAAGCAAAACCCAATGCCAACGGTATGACTTACCGGGGCACCGCTCATCGCTTGCAAAGAGTCCAACACCACCTGGAACTGGATGGCCATGAGCACCAGGGTAACAACACCGATATACAGTGTGCTCAGGGTACCCGCTGTCTGGCTGCGGTAGCGGAAAGCCAGCAGATCAGCGATAGAGGATAACTGGTAACTTTTAGTCACCCGGAGAATAGGAAGCAATAACACGGGTGCCAGCAAAAAGGCACCACAGATACCCAAATAAAAAGCCAGATAGCCATAGCCAAACTGATAGGACAGCCCCACTGCGCCGTAGTAAGACCATGCACTGGCATAGACCCCTAAACTCAGCACATAAACCAGCGAACTGCGTATCCAACCCATTGGAAACCAGGCTTTTTCGCTTAAATAGGCAAGTGTAAATATGACCGTTAGATAAGATGCGGTGATTGCCAGTAGCTGCCACGCACTAAAACTCATTGGGTCCCCGTTTTCTGTCCAGCCAATAAGCCATCGCTATCAGCAGCAACCATATGATATAAGGACGATACCAGGCACTGTCGGGCGCAATCCACCAGTCCATAATGACCGGTGAGAAAATATAGATACCGAGCATTAGTAAGAAGACGAGACGATAGATATACATGAGCAGATAACCTTCGGTATTAACACTGAGCCGCTTGATTTTGATTTGATTCAGGTTCAAGCAGGGTTCGTTGCGAGGTATAACGAGCCCTCGACCACTTCGGCAGCAAAAATTTGATCAGCTCCTCTGGCGTATCGGGTAGCCGCTCGCCCGGTGCTATTAGTTTTAAAACCAAAGCCGCCTGGCTGAGGTTCAACAGCGCGGGCCTGCTGGCAATAGAGGGCGAAAAGTGCTGTTTACTTAATTTTTTACCCGTCCCATCGACCACCACAGGGAAGTGACCAAAGGCTGGAGGAATCCATTCGAGACTGTGGTATAGCTTGAGTTGCAGGGGAGTAGATTCAAGTAAATCACTGCCGCGAATGACCGTGGTGATGCTCTGTTCATAGTCGTCAACGACCACCACCAATTGATAAGCGAAGTAGCCGTCTCTTCGCCTGACAATAAAATCATCAGCGTCCGAAATTAAGCCTTCTTGCCAGCCTTGAATTAAGTCATCAAACTCTACTCGCTCTGTCTTAAGAGCAAATCTGAGTGCGTGGGCCTGCTGACTGTCCACTCGCCTTTGGCGACAGTCTGCACGATGCTGTTGTGCGTTTTCACGAAGCTCTTTACGACTACAGGGACAAGGATACACCAGGCCCCGCTGTTGCAAATCAGCAAGAATGTCCTGATAAGTACTGAGTCGTTGGGACTGATACTGAACAGACTCATCCCATAACAGACCATGAGCTTCCAGCGATTTGAGAATACTACTAGCGGCACCCGGAACTTCTCGCAGAGGGTCAATGTCCTCCATGCGCAGCAACCAGCGCCCGCCGGCCTGGCGGGCATCCAGATAGCTGGCAAGCGCGGCAACGAGCGAGCCAAAATGAAGTGGGCCAGAGGGTGAGGGAGCAAAACGTCCGCGATAACCGGACTGACTGATGTTCAATGGAAATCTCGTAGCTCATTACTAACCGGGTCCAATATTGGCGGCCCGGCTACAGCCCGGTTTGTCTTTCCTTAATTTCAGCAAGCGTCTTACAATCTATACACAGCGTCGCAGTCGGCCTTGCTTCCAGCCGCCTGATGCCGATTTCAACCCCGCAAGAATCACAAAAACCATAGTCTTCAGAGTCGATCAGTTCGATGGTCTTATCGATCTTCTTAATCAACTTGCGCTCCCGATCACGGGTTCGGAGTTCCAGACTGAATTCTTCTTCCTGGGTGGCCCGGTCGCTTGGATCAGCATAATTAGCCGCATCCTCTTGCATGTGATGCATGGTGCGGTCAACTTCTTCCATCAGATCTTGCTTCCAGCCCTGCAAAATCTGCCTGAAATGCTCGCGCTGGCCGGCGCTCATATACTCCTCATCCTTCGCTGGCTCGTAAGGAGTAAAATTGGTAAAACTGTCAGTGCTCTTGGTGGTAGACTCTGGCATAGCTTCTGCCTCTGTAAATACAGTATAAACAACCTTGGTTTGTCCAGGGTGAGACGGTGACCTACGGTTTGCTGATAATTCAAAATCTCTGCTGATATTGTGATACAGGTTTCAAAAATTGCCTATAGACTAGCGTCTAATCACCGGCCGCTGGTTTCGAAATCAAAGGTCCTCCTTATTCAATGACAAAGTATGCCACTGCCCGTCTTTAACGGAGCGAAAAATAGCAGATAAGCTCGAAAGACGCCAATTCTTTTAAAAACAAGCCCGATTATGCTGTTAATTTAAAGGCAAGCAACCTTCCCACCCTCAAAAGCACACTGCAAAGCGCCTATGGAATTGAATCTGAGCACCACACCGGCCCGACTGATCAGGCGATACAAACGATTTCTGGCAGACATTCAGTTAGAAGATGGATCAGAATTAACCATCCATTGCCCCAATACGGGATCAATGACAGGTTGCGCCCAAGCCGGAACACGGGTCTATTACAGTCAATCGGACAACCCTAAACGCAAATACCCTTTCACCTGGGAACTGGGCTTGACCGAAGCTGGTCATTGGATTTGCGTGAATACCAATATTCCCAATAAAATTCTGGGTGAAGCCCTGGCAGCTAACACCATTCCAGAGCTAGCGGGGTATCAGCAGCAACAAGCGGAAGTGAGATACGGTAACAATAGCCGTATCGACTGGCTGCTAAGCCATCACAGTAATCAGCCCGACTGTTACATCGAAGTAAAAAACGTCACTTTGCTGGAGCACCATCAAGGCTTTTTTCCTGACGCAGTCAGCGCACGAGCAAGCAAACACTTGCAAGAACTGACCGCCATGAAAAAACAAGGCCAGCGGGCGATTATTTTCTTCGTGGTCAGTCACTCCGGTATTAACAGTGTGGCCCCAGCCACTCACATTGATCCCGCCTACGGGAAGGCTTTTAACCATGCCCTTGAAAACGGTGTGGAGGCCTTGGCCTACCGGGCAACGATGAATGCTTCCGCTATTTATTTGACTGAACCATTGCCCGTTATCGGTGCCGAACCCCAGTTTCCAGGTCAATAAAGTGGCTATAGATTAATCAAAGTGTATTCAGGGTAATAAAGCGTCATCCGTGCGGATAAGCTCTGGTCTGAGTTCAACGGTCTGAGTTCAAAGGTCTGAGCAAGTGCTATCAGGCTCCAGCCATGCCGGCACAGCTTATTGATAAAAAGCGATGTCGCTGCCCTCTTGTTTGATTTCTATGGGTTGCAGAAATTCTCCCTGACAAGGACCACTCACACATTCACCACTATCAATCATAAATAAAGCACCATGGGTGCTGCAATGAATGAACTGCTTTTCCACATCAAGAAACTGATCTTCCAGCCACTCCAGGTTGATACCCAAATGAGGACATTGGTTAACGTAAGCGAATAACTGACCGTCATGTTTGACCACAAAAATCTCAGCATCGTCAAACATCAACCCCTTGCAATCCCCATCTTCGAGGCTCGTTATGGGGTAATCGTGCATTTTTCCCAGTAGCGTTTTTTCTGACATACAAGATTACTTCCAATCAATAACCAGCGCCTAGTTTTTCTGCCAGTTGTTGCGCCAACTTATCCAGGGCGGGAAAGTCGTTGCCAGTCACGCCCACCACATGCATACACTCCTCTGGCGTCAGCGGGTCCTGAGTTTCCAGTTGACGATGCATGACGTCCACATCCGCTTCTGCTGCATCGTTTCCTGCCGCTTGGCGAGTCTCAATCCGCTGCTCGACTACATCCTGAGATGCCTGACAATCCACTACAATAAAGGGAACACCGTGCTGTTCAGCCAGTGCCTGCATTTGCTGCCGATGCTTGGTTTGCAAAAAAGTGGCATCCAGAATAACTGGATAGCCAGCACGCAGAACAGAGTCAGCATGAGTCGCCAGCGCATCATAAGTCTGCTCACTGGCATTGTTGGTGTAAATACCGCCGTCCAGATTGCTGTGGCTGTTGGCCAGGGGCTGCAGTCCATGCAGGCGCTTGCGCTCCACATCTGAGCGCACTCTGACGGCTTTTAAGTGCTGTAACAAGTGGCTGCTGATGGTCGACTTCCCGGTTCCCGATACGCCATGCATTATCATCAGGAAGCAGGAGGGTACATTCATGTAACGCTCGGCCAAACCCATATAGCGCTGGTACTTTTGCCTTTCCTCTTGCAACACTGACTCGGGTAATCCCGGTGCTCCCATGGTAAACAAGGCTATCTTACAACGCACCATGGCGCGGTAAGCCTTGTAAAACCGCAGCAACCGGAGTCCGGCATAATCGCCGGTTTGTTCCAGATACTGATTGCGGGTGCGTGCTGACAACTCACACAAACCACGATCATCCAGGTCCATCAGCAGGAAGGCGAGGTCATTGATCACGTCCACCCAGCGGAAGCCTTCGTTGAATTCAATGCAATCAAATAAGGTGGGATTGCCATCAATCAAGGTCACGTTGCCAAAATGCATATCACCATGACACTCCCGCACAAACCCATCCTTGTGCCTGGATGTGAGCATCTCTTGCAGGCATTGATAAGAGCACTCGGCCCAACTTTCGAGTTGATCGAGTTGCTTCAACTCCTGCGCATCACTCAACAACGGTCGGATCTGATCAAAGTTTTGCTTCACCGGAGCCCAAACTTCAGCCGCCGTGCCCAAAGATGAGGTAGCAGCCACCGGAGTCGCCTGATGCTGATGAAAATCAGCTACCTGCAAAGCCAGATGATCGAGTTTGACCGCTAAAGCATCCGGGTCATCGAGCAAAGCGTCGAGAGTGGCCTCGGGATCGAACTGGCGCATCTTAACCGCATACTCGATTACCTCTCCAGTCGCTTTTTCATGCTCTGGGTGTGGTTCATGCACTTGGCCTTGTTCTGATCCTGCTCTCAGGTCACTTGCCTCGTTGAGAGGACCCAATGAGGGTGCTTCGGCAGGCCCGTTAACCGGGACGACCCCGAGGTAAATATCTGGCGCAGTGCGACGATTAAGGCGCAATTCCTCTTCACAGTAGAATTGGCGACTGGCGAGCGTGGTAAAATCGAGGAAACCGAAATCCATCGGTTTCTTAATCTTGTAGGCATACTCCCCAGTTAACAGAATCCAGGAAATATGGGTTTGGATAAGCTTGAATCCGGTTACCGGGTGGTCATATAAAGCAGGATTTTGTAAGGCTTTTAGTAAGCCGTCACTCACAGCTGGCTCCTTAGACTGGTTCAATGGGTGTCTACAGCAGAGGTTAATGTTGCCAGGCGTCGTTGAGCACTGCAACTTAAGTCAGGTTAATTCAGTTTATTTCTCGCTGCTATTGTCCGACTCTGATTTTTTCTGGCTTTGATTTTTACTGGCTTTGATTTATCTGGCCTTGATCAATCTGGGCTGAGCTTTATCCGGCTTGAGTATTATCTGGCTTGAGTATTATCTGGCTCGGGTTTTATCTCACTCGCGCTTTAAGTAACATAGGCGCCTCCTTAATCAAGGCTTAACTTACACGTCATTCATGCCGAAATCTACGAAAAAAAGCAAGCCTGACCGCACAGGTAATGCTTCCAAAACAAGCTCCCGCAATAGTAAAGCTGCCACTGGAAGCAAGCGCCGCTCAGGACATCCAGGCAGACTTCGTCGCATGTTTGGTTTTACTCTGAAACTGGGAGGAGTCAGCATTATATTGCTGGCGGTATGGTGCATTTATCTGGATGCCACCGTCAAAGCCAAATTTGAGGGCCATCGCTGGCAACTACCTGCCCAGGTCTATGCTCGCTCGCTGGAGCTGTATCCCGCTGCCAACGTATCTGTCGGCTCCCTGCTTGAAGAACTGAAACTACTGAGTTACCAACAAGTAAAAGGGCAGCCAAGGACACCTGGCAGTTATCAGCTCAGAACTTTCTACTCCGGAAAATCCACCCTCACCATATACAGCCGTGGGTTTCGTTTTGCCGATGGACTGCAAAAACCACAGCTTTTTCGCGTCACCCTCAATGGCAGTGAGATCATCGACTTAAATGATCTTCAAGATGAAACCCTAAGTTGGGCCCGCTTAGAACCCGCAAGAATTGGTGGTATTTACCCCACGGTTAGCGAGGACCGGTTGCTGATCAAACTATCACAGGTACCTGATAGCTTACTGGCTGCATTGATTCAAATAGAAGATCAAAATTTCTACCATCACTACGGAGTTTCCCTGCGTGGCATTGCGCGGGCCATGGTGGCCAACCTGCGGGCTGGTAGATTCGTCCAGGGTGGCAGTACGCTGACTCAACAATTGGTGAAGAATTTTTATCTTGACCAACGGCAAACCCTATGGCGCAAATTCAATGAGGCACTAATGGCGCTGCTACTGGAGCGTCGCTATAATAAATCCGAAATTCTTGAGACCTATCTGAACGAGATCTTCCTCGGCCAGGACGGTAACCGGGCGATTCACGGTGTCGGTCTTGCCAGTCAGTTTTACTTTGCTAAGCCTATTGAACAACTAACGCCAGAGCAGTCCGCCTTATTAGTGGCGATGGTCAAAGGTGCATCCTATTACAATCCACGTCGCCACCCCCAACGGGCGCTGGCAAGACGCAATCTGGTGTTGACTGAATTGACAAAAACGGACTATCTTGCTGCCAGTGATTTGAGCGCGCTGCAAGCCAAACCCTTAGGCGTGGTTGCCAAACCCAGCTACACAGCCAGCACTTACCCTGCATTTCTGGATTTGGTTAAAAACCAGTTGAGTCGTGATTACCGTCCCGAAGATTTACAAACGGAGGGCTTGCAGATCTTTACTACCCTTGATCCGGCAGTGCAAAACCTGGCCGAGCAAGCCCTTACATCCACCTTACGATCTGTATCGAGGTCAGCCGCTAATAAAGGTGTCGAAGGAGCATTGGTCAGTACCTCCGTGGGCAGTGGCGAGGTGTTGGCCATGATCGGAGGCAGCGACCCCCGCTTCACTGGATTCAATCGGGCACTGGCAGCAGACCGCCCCATTGGATCACTGATCAAACCTTTTGTGTTCCTGACTGCATTGACCGACCCCGCTCGTTACACGCTGGCGACCACC